>Ga0180008_1000092_pt1 | contig 90646 bp, 80 predicted proteins | sample MM_PW_MetaG_FD_121121 | JGI IMG/M metagenome (GOLD analysis project Ga0180008, IMG submission 121121) | Groundwater microbial communities from the Aspo Hard Rock Laboratory (HRL) deep subsurface site, Sweden - MM_PW_MetaG | ecosystem: Environmental > Aquatic > Deep subsurface > Groundwater... | reverse complement strand
TAATTCAGAGCGGCTTAACGGAGAAAAAAACGGCAGGATGCCGCATTTTTTTTCTCCGTTCAGAGTGCAGTCCGCCGCCAGGAGGGCGGCGGCAAACGTCCGCCTGAATTGCCGGTGGCGAAAGCCCTTCCACGGTGCCCGCAGAGAAAGACCACCTGCAAACGTCCCGCCTGAATTGCCGATTGCGAAACCCCTTCCACGGTGTCTCATAGAAAAAAAACCACCTACAAACCTCAGCCTGAATTGCCGATTGCGAACCCCCTTGCATGATGCCTATTCAAAAGTAAGTGGGAATTCATAAGGTTAGAATCTTTGTTGAAATTTAATTATATACGTGGTAGAATAAACGTAAAAAGGGCATTTTATGGCTGTTATCTGTATTGCTGACGATTCAACGACAACCCGCGCATCAGTTGAGTTTACGCTCACGCAGGCCGGTTATGAAGTACTGCAGAGTGTTGACGGCGAAGACTGTGTAACAAAAATAAAAGTATTCACCAAAAAAATAGATCTTTTCATCCTCGATGTCAACATGCCGAAAATGGACGGCATCACTCTTACCGGCGAAATACGCAAGCTGGAAAAATATAAATTTACTCCCATCCTTATTCTCACTACTGAATCACAGGACGACATCAAAATGCGGGGCAAAAAAGCCGGGGCAAGCGGATGGCTCGTGAAACCGTTTAATCCTGAACAGCTTACCGGTATCGTAAAACGGTTTGCCTCCCCGTGAAACCCCTTCAATGCTGTTTATTTTTATTCCTCCGGTACTATAGTAATGTACCGGTGCTTTAACTCCAGCCTGAAGCGCGAGGTAATCAATATATTTCCCGGAGAAATATACGTCACATCAGGCGATGAAATCATCACTACCGTGCTCGGCTCGTGCATTTCCGCGTGTGTGTATGACACCAAAAACAGACTGGGAGGAATGAACCATTTCATGCTTCCGGTATCAGGCAATCGCCGATCTTCCGCGAAAGAAACTTCCCCGGAAAAAGACATTAAAAACTTCTACAGCGAAGAACTCAGATACGGGACTATTGCAATGGAGTGTCTCGTCGGAGAAATCCAGAAAAAAGGGGGTGAACGCAGATACCTCAGAGCAAAATATTTCGGCGGCGGCAAAGTGCTTCGTACAAACGATTCGCTTCTGGAAATCGGTTTGAAAAATATCAACTTCGCGGAGGCATATTTTTCAGAGGAAAAAATACCTGTCGACGGGAAAGATGTCGGAGGTATCGTCGGTAGAAAAATATTTTTTATCATACGCGAAAATAAAGTCCTTTGCAAAGAGCTTGAAATCAGCGACAGCGCGAATGTACTGTATTCCGAAACACAATACCGTGAAAAACTCATCCACCAGGACACAAGCGGTTCAGTTGAACTTTTTTAATACCATGAATATTATTTATAAATATCCAGATTTGTACGGGATACATCCTTTATGAAAAAAAAAGTACTCATTATCGACGACTCAGCGCTTGTCAGGAAAATCCTTTCAGAAATCATTAATAGCGACCCCGGCCTTGAAGTTGCAGACACGGCCATGGATCCTCTTTTTGCGCTGCAAAAACTGCAGAAAAATCCAGTAGATGTAGTTACTCTGGACATTGAAATGCCGAGAATGGACGGCATTTCATTTCTGAAAAAACTGATGACGGAACACCCGCTTCCAGTAGTAATGATTTCATCGATGACCGCCAAAAATGCTGCAGTTACCATAGAAGCGCTTGCACTTGGCGCCGTTGACTTCATACTCAAGCCGGCAGATTTACTGAACCTGCAATCGCTTCAGACAGAAGTAATACAAAAAATAAAAAACGCAGCGGCGGTCCGGCTTGCATCCAGACAATTTTATCAGCCTTCCAGAACAGTCATTACAGAACCAGTAAAAACGCAGTTCTCTAAAACTTTCTCAACAACCGATAAAATCATCGCAATCGGCTCATCAACCGGAGGAACAGTCGCTATCGAAGAAATCATTAAAGCGCTGCCTGTCGACATTCCCGGCATCGTTATTGTACAGCACATGCCCGAACACTTTACAAAGGCATTTGCTGAGCGGCTTAATAGCATTTACCCTTTTACAATAAAAGAGGCGCAGAACAATGATCAAATCAAAAACGGTTTTATTTATATCGCGCCAGGTAACCGTCATATGACCGTAAAAAGCACCGGCGGTCATTACATGATACACATCATTGACGGCCCGCCCATGAACGGTCATAAACCATCGGTGAGTATTCTTTTTAATTCTGTCGCAAACAATGTCGGTAAAAATGCAATAGGCATCATGCTCACCGGCATGGGAGAGGACGGCGCGCATGCCATGAAAAACATGAAGGACGAGGGTAGTCATAATATCGCGCAGGACGAAGAAAGCTGTGTCGTCTTCGGTATGCCGAAAAAGGCCGTAGAATACGGCGCGGTACATAAGGTGCTGCCTTTAAAACAAATACCTGCATATCTCGTGCGTTATCTGCAGTCAGCAGACGACAGTGAATAAAAAAGAAACTGCACACTCTTCTCATCAGGGTTCCATGCTTCCCGGAATCGGTGCGGTACTGCTCTGGAGTCTGTCCGTAGCCTTTACCCGCGGAATTTCTGAAACCATCGGCCGGTATAATGCAGCGGCAATAATTTATCTATGTTCAGGTATTTTGCTTACAGTAATCAAATACAGACGGGTCAGTATTTATAAAGTAATATTCTCCGGTCCGGTTAACTGGCGGCTTCTTGTCTGTGCGGTGTTTTTTTCCGGGAGTTATCTTTCATACTATACGGCAGTAGGGTCAGCATCAACCAGGGCGCAGGTTCTTGAAGCCGGTCTGATCAATTATCTATGGCCGACCTTAACCGCGCTTGCGGCAATTCCCATTATGCGCATTAAACCGCGGATAGTTCTTTTTGCGGGCATAACAACTGCCCTTGCCGGGGTTGTCCTTGTACTGAGGCCTCAGGACAGCAGTATGTTACATACTTCTTCCGGGACTGAATTTTCCGTTCTTTTCACCCGGCTATGCGCACTCAGCGCGGCGGTATGCTGGGCACTGTATTCAGCACTTACCGGAAGATGGCGGACCCGTAATGTAAACAATGTTCCATTCTTTATGCTTATCACCGGGATTGCCGCTGTTTTTTTCGCAGTTCTCAAACCGCATACTCCGGTTTTTACTCCGGTATCCGTTACCGAATTGATTATTCTCCTGTGTTCATCAAGCGCAGCAACCATGCTCTGGGGCACTGCTATGCAGGGTAATGGCATGTACCGCGCAGTCCTTTTATCCAACTTTATCCCCCTTATCTCAACTGTGTTCAGCGCGTATTACCTCAGGACACCGCTGCAGAAAAGTATTTTATTCGGATGTATCCTGATCTGCGCAGGAACATTTTTATCAAATAAACAAAAAAAACAATCCTCCACTGCATACAAATGAAAAAAAAATCAGAAGAAATTGCAAATAGTACCGCAGCCGAAATAAACAAAACTACAACCCGCCGTACTTTTCTTACCGATGCCGCACGCTGGGCAACGGGTGCAGTCCTTGGTATGTTTTCACTGCACCATATATTTTTTAAAAAATCAGCGAACCAGGTGTGGCAAATAGATCCTTCGCGCTGTGTACAGTGCGGCCGGTGCGCAACCGAATGTGTGCTCGTTCAGTCCGCAGTGAAGTGCACACATGATTTTCAACGATGCGGATACTGCGAACTCTGTTTCGGATATTTTCAGCCATCCGCAACTGCCCTCACCGAGGGAGCAGAAAACCAATTATGCCCTGCAGGCGCAATACAGAGACGTTTTATAGAGGAGCCGTATTTTGAATATACCATTGACAAAAAACTGTGTATCGGCTGCGGAAAATGCGTGAAAAACTGCGGCGCCTACGGGAATGGGTCACTCTATCTTCAGATAGATCCTGAGTACTGCCTGAGCTGTAATGAATGTACTATTGCGCGGGTCTGCCCCGCAGGAGCAATTTCCCGTTATGCCTGACAACAACAGCCGCTTTCACCTCAGGTCTATCCTGCTTTTTCTTTTCACATTATTCTGTTTTCTCCATGTATCCGGCTCTTCAAACCGGTATCCTCAGCCGGAATTTGAAACCGGGTATGAAATACCGGCAGCTTCTGTTGTTTCACCGAAAAGCACTACGGTGTCCGGATCAGGAACTGCAGAGCGCCGGATTGATATTATTACCCTTCTTGCGGTGCTAAGCGCGGCGGCATACGCAATATACATCAAACGCTCCCGTACTCTGATTTTTATAATCGCGGTCATTTCGCTTTTCTGGTTCGGATTTTACCGGAAAGGCTGTGTGTGCGCAGTCGGCTCACTGCAGAATGTAGTACTGAGTTTTCTTGACTCAACCTATGTGCTGCCCGTGGGTATTCTCGCATTTTTTGTTATTCCGCTTATTACCGCGCTTATTCTAGGACGTATCTTCTGCTCTGCGGTTTGTCCGCTCGGCGCAATTCAGGAGCTGGTGATTATCCGTCCGGTTCATTTACCGGTCTGGTTAAACCGGATTTTAGGATTTATTCCCGCACTGTATCTTGCGGCGGCCTGTACGGGAGTATATACGGGAACAGGCTTTCTGATCTGCAGATACGATCCCTTCGTATCTCTTTTCCGCATGAGCGGACAGATGCCGATGATTATTTTCGGCTTGACTATGCTTGGCGCGGGCACTGTCATCGCCCGGCCGTACTGCAGGTTTTTATGTCCTTACAGCGTATTATTGAAACTCGCATCAGGTGTATCCCGAAACCGGCTTTCAATCACAAAAAAAGAATGTGTGCCATGCGGTTTATGTGCGCCCGCCTGCCCGGTGCAGGCAATAAACCCTCCTGCCGATGCGCACGCGATAAATATGCGTATCCGCTCATTTATTATAATCGCCGCAATTACTCCTGTCATTATTGCATTATGCGGATGGGGGCTTGGATTTGCGGAGCCGTTCTTTTCATCTCTGCATCCTTCAGTGCGGCTTCATACACTACTGAGCCGTGAAGCGGAAAAAGGCGATGGTCTGATGTCACTTGAAACTCAAACATATCAGGTATCCGGCGCGAACCCGGTCACATTAGCCGCCGAAGTTGAAACGGTCAGGCGCCGCGCCGCCCGCGCACTCAGGATCACCGGCTGGTTATTAGGGCTGTATATTAGTTTGCGCTCACTGATGTTTCTGCGAAGTGCGGGAAGCACACGTTACGAAGCTGATCCTTCTGAATGTGTACAATGCGGAAGATGCTTCGAATACTGTCCACGAAAATAAGTTTAAAAACAAGTATGACAGAAGATACAAAAAAAACCGCTGCCCGCCTCTGTACACAAACCGCATTGGTAAGCGGTATTTTTTCATGTATAGTCGCAGCGCTTCTTCTGATTAATTACCTGCAGTTTTCCGAAGTAAAGCCTCTTGAGTACTCACATCTGCAGGATCTTATCCAGTCCAATATTCAAAACCCCGGTCATGAAATTAAAACACGGATACGCGACCTCGATCTTCTTGAACGACGCGCTTTCTTTTCAAGCCGCCGGTATGCCGCGCACGGCGGTATTCTTCTTGGTATAGGGATTATATTACTTCTTTCTTCGCTTGCAGTACGAAACCGCTTGTCCCCGTCCAGGCCTGAAAGTTTTCATAAACCCGAAAACCCGGTACACCAGTGGCTGCTTCCGGTCTGGTTTGCCCTGTGTGTCGGGATTATCTCAGCCGTAACGGGCTTTTTTTTCAGTGCGCGGCCGGCTGAGCGTAAAAAACCGGTGATTACTTTTGCGCTTTCCGATTATACCGCATCGTGGCCATGTTTCAGAGGACCGGGTAATCTCGGCATTGCGAAGGGAACATATCCGGTCAAATGGAACGAGACCCATAATGTAAAATGGTCTGTAGCGGTTCCGCTGAAAGGATACAGCTCTCCGGTAATATGGAGCAACCGAGTATATATAACCGGTTCTGATGACAAAACAGATGAAAATGAGTGCGCACGGTCGGTATTTTGTTATGATCTCGCAACCGGTGAACTGATCTGGGAAAAAAACATTGCATTTATTAAAAACCCCGTTGCGCAACCCGGCGAATACACAGGCTATGCCTCGTCTACACCTGCCGTGTATATAAATATTTACGCGGTATTCGGCACGGGTGAACTTGTCTGCCTTGATCCCGGAGGAAATGTAGTCTGGCGCACACAAACCGATCCGCTTGACACCGCGTACGGGTATTCATCCTCGCTGCTTATATTCAGCAATATGCTCTACGCGCAGTATGATCAGGAAAACAGCGCGGTGATTACCGCATACCGCATTCATGACGGGACCGCGGTATGGAAAACCAAACGGCCGGTGATGCCGGGATGGTCGTCTCCCTCGATAATATACGAAGAAGGAAAGGAAATGCTCGTAATAAACGGGAACCCGTTTGTGGCCGCGTATAATCCTTTTACAGGAACAGAACTGTGGAGAGCTCCGGAGATGGAAGGAGAAGTTGCGCCTTCCGCAGCTGTCTCCGGAGGATTACTTTTTGCTGTGAATGAATTCGGCAGACTTATGGCGCTTGAACCGGAAAGCGGAACCCGAAAATGGGAAGCGTTTGATGACCTTCCCGACGTGGCAAGTCCTGCGGGGAGTGACGGACTTTTGGTTACGGCCTCATCAGCGGGTTATATTGTCTGTTATGATGCGCTCACCGGCAGCCGTCTATGGGAGCACGTGGGCGATGAATCATTTTACAGTTCACCGATAATTACCGAAGACGCGGTATATGCTACGGACCGTTCCGGCACAACTTTTGTATTCAGCGCTTCGCGCACAAAAAAACTTCTCAGCGTAAATCCGCTTCCCGGTTCAATTTCCGCTACCGCAGCTTTTTGTAAAGGCAATATAGTTATCAGGACAGACCGCGCGCTTTACTGCATCGCCGTGAAGTAATGAATCCCTCCGTTGCAGAAATTGACGCGCTGATATTGAAAATTACCGCGGAAGAAGGACGCGGCACATCAGCTTGTCTGCCTCTCCTTACCGCAATTCAGAAAAAATATTTCTATCTCCGCCCTGAGGCACTTGAGCGGGTTTATGCACATACGGATTGTACGCCTTCGCAGGTACTGAGCACCGCAAGTTTTTACCGTTCATTCCGTTTTACTCCTGCCGGGAAACACCTGATAAAAATCTGTGTAGGCACCGCGTGTCATGTTGCCGGCGCGCCGGTGGTCATTACCGCAGTCAAAAGACATCTTGGTATTAAAGAAACCGAAGATACGGATAAGGATGGTCTTTTTACTGTAGAGCCGGTTGCCTGTCTTGGTTGCTGCTCACTCGCGCCGGTAATGGTTATTGATCAGATCACCTACCCGTACATGACGGCCGGAAACGCGGATAAAGCAATACGTGATTTTCTTTCGCGGAAAACCGGTTCACTATCCCGGGCGAAAGGCAACCTTCCCGTCGGCGAAAATTTTCCGGAAATCCGTATCGGTATGAGTTCTTGCTGCCTCGCCAACGGGAGCGCAGAAATTTTCTCCAAGTGCGAAACAATTATTTCTGAGAATAATCTGCACGTGCGCGTAAAAAAAACAGCCTGTACGGGTATGTGCAGCATCGATCCGTATATGGAAATCGTGTTTCCCGGAAGCGATCCGGTCATCTATACGGGAATAACCGCTGCGTCAGTGCCGGAAATACTGCACAAACATTTCACGCTGAAACTATCGGAAAGACTGAAATATAAAATAGTCCGGTGCGCGGCAAAAATCATTTCCGAATCGGATGAGAACACCACATCACGTAACCCCGCAGATCCATTAATTGCCGGCTACCTTGCGCCGCAGAATCATATCGCGCTGGAATATTCCGGGCTCACCGATCCGCTCGATCTTAATGAATACCGCGAAAAACATGGTTTTGAAGCCGCAAAGTCGTGTATTGGAAAAATGACACCTGAAGAAATAATCAGTGAAATAGAAAAAAGCGGACTGAGAGGCCGGGGCGGTGCCGGTTATCCGACCGGAAAAAAATGGCGGCTTGTACGGAGCGCTCCGGGCGAAGAAAAATATCTTATTCTCAATGGCGACGAAGGTGATCCCGGCGCATTTATGGACCGTATGCTGCTTGAAAGTTTTCCATTCCGCATTATCGAGGGAATGCTGATCGCCGGGTATGCCTCTGGCGCCGGACAGGGCATAGTGTACATCCGCGGAGAATACCCGCTCGCGCTTGAACGGATGAGGAGTGCGGTAAAAATCTGTCTGGAAAATAATATCCTCGGCACATCAATTTTCGGTTCGGCGTTTTCTTTTACCATACGCATCGCGGAAGGCGCGGGGGCATTCATTTGCGGAGAAGAAACGGCGCTGATTAAATCGCTTGAAGGACTGCGGGGATTTCCATCTCTTCGGCCGCCGTATCCTTCAGAGCACGGCTTATTCGGAAAACCGACATGCATCAATAACGCAGAAACCATCGCACTTGTTCCTTGGATTTTCCGTAAAGGATCTCAGCAATTTGCTTCACTCGGTACCGGAACAAGCCGCGGCACAAAAGTGTTTGCCCTTGCCGGAAAAGTAAACCGCAGCGGTCTTATTGAAGTGCCGATGGGAATCACCATACGCGATCTTGTATATAAAATCGGAGGCGGTATCTCCGGCGGCGGTACCTTTAAAGCGGTACAGATAGGCGGGCCGTCAGGAGGATGCATTCCCGCAGAATTGGCCGATACCCCGATAGACTACGAGCAGATTACCGAATGCGGCGCCATTATGGGCTCAGGCGGACTTGTGGTGCTTGACCATAGCGATTGTATGGTTGACATTGCGCGGTATTTTCTATCCTTCACCTGTGATGAATCTTGCGGAAAGTGCACGTGCTGCCGTATCGGAACTGTACGCATGCGCGATATTCTCAATGATTTTTGCGCGGGAAAGGCAAAGCCCGGCGATATCGAGCGGCTCGAAAGCCTTGCCGGGCAGATTAAAAAAGGAAGTCTCTGCGGCCTCGGTAAAACGGCGCCAAACCCGGTCATTTCCACACTGCGGTATTTCCGTAATGAATACGAAGCACACATACTCGGCAAGTGTCCCGCACTTAAGTGCAGCGCGCTTATCACGTATACGGTAACCGATGCATGCATCGGCTGCACCCGCTGCCATCAGGTTTGTCCCGTCGGCGCAATTGCCTTTACCCCTCACGAAAAAGCTTATATTCAGGATACATGTACGAAATGCGGTATGTGCATGAAGGTGTGCCCGGAGCACGCGATAATGAAGGTGGCGCGCTCTGTGGGATGCGTGATTGATATTAAAAAGGATCCTGCTTAGTATTATGTTTCAGCGTTTTTCAACGTTTGCTGCGGCTTTTCCCTACTTATTTGCACACCGCTACAGGACGCACGGGCAAACGCACACTTTTTGATTTATCAAAAATATGTGCGTTTGAACCATTAGTAATGGCTGTTTCGCAGGAAAACGCAAACAGTTTCAGGGGTATTTGCAGTTTTTTGAGCGATTCCGCCGGGGAGCGCTGGCTATACACTCACTTTAAACACTGCATAATCCGGCGTGCCGTCGGCTTATCCGTCATCGTGACAGCCGAATCGGTTTGCGTACCTCCTTGTACGCGGCTTAGCGAAAAAAACGGCAAATACCTCTGAAACTAAAAGTTTGCGTTCGTCCTGCTACAGGACATTGACACTGCATACAAAATACTGTATAATGTATGCACGCAAAGGGGGATGTCATGCCATTATTACAAGTGAGGGACTGTCCGGAAGATTTATACAGAAAAATTTCATACTATGCAAAACGTCAAAACCGGACGATTGCGCAGCAGATTGTTGTTGTGCTGGAAAAAGGACTGGGCCAGGAAATTTCAAACAAAGAAAGGCGTAAACAATTGTTGGAATCAATTGGATCAAGAAAGATATCAGAAAAGGCGATGAAAATTGATGATGTTTCTTTAATTCGTGAGGACAGAAACAGATGAGCGTGATAGTTCTGGATGTGAGCGCAGCAATTCAGATCGTTCTCCAAAAAGAAAGAAAAGATTATTTTACAAAGATATACAGTTCCGCATCCTGGGTAATAACTCCGAATCTGTATATTTCTGAGGTTACGAATGTATTGTGGAAATATAATAAAGCGAAGATATTTACCCATGAAGAATGTACCCAATTGGTAAATGATTGTATGGAATTAATCGATGATTTCATAGAAACCAAAGATTTGTGGAAAGAAGTTCTTGGTGAAAGTATTAAAAATGGACATTCATCGTATGATATTTTCTATGCAGTATTGGCAAGAAGAAATGATGCAGCATTGGTTACAAACGATAAAACGCTTGCAGCCTTATGCAAAAAAATGAAAATTAAATGCGCATAATAACAGTTTGGGTTACTTGAATTTATTTTCCCCGATGGAGGTACTTTATGAAGATGAAAGATTCGACGATGCTTAATTTAGTATGGGACCTGAAAAAAAAAAGCGTATGACGAAACAGAAGATTTACACGGCACCGCTTTGTTTAATCATGTAAATGAAAAAACCCGCGGATTTTACGAAAAAATAGCACAGGCAAAAAAAACAGAAAAAAAGTCACTGCTACCGAAGCTGGTTAGGTTGACCTGAGCCCGGCGTCGCTGGAGAGGAAAGACCAGTGCGAACGTACTTTTTGTTTTCTGGTATTATTTCGGAATATAATCCGAAAATATTGTATTATTTCGGAATTCATGACACAATCATAACAAATGATAAAGCGAAAAAATGAAATTCCGGATTTATTAAATAAAAATCAATCCTTACTGGTGTTGGGACCAAGGGGGGCGGGTAAAACATTTTTTATTAATAATTACCTGAAAGAAAAAGCAAGTTCATTTCAGGTTGATTTACTGAATAATGATCTGCGGAAAAAATACCTTCACGACCCCGGGCAAATCCGCAAAGAAATAGACTACTTGTTTGAAAAAAGGAAAAAATTGCATGTTTTTATTGATGAAATTCAGAAAGTACCGGAATTGCTTGACGAAATCCATGCAATGATAGAAAAATATCAGCAAAATTGTATTTTTATTCTTACCGGTTCCAGCGCAAGAAAGATAAAAAAGACACATACGAATATGCTCGCAGGCAGAGCCTTGTTTGTTCATTTTTATCCATTTACATCTCAGGAAATTGATTTCAATATACACCTTGAAAAAATACTGCAGTTCGGTACCTTGCCGAAAGCCTTTTTAGAAGAAGATACCGGCATTATATCCAGGTATTTATCAACATATACCGATACATATTTACGTCAGGAAATACTCGATGAGGCGCTGTCGCGGCGAATCGATGAGTTCAGCAGGTTTTTAGAACTTGCCGCATTTGAAAACGGCAAGCCGGTCAATTACTCAAAACTTGCAAAACAAATAAATATTTCTGATAAAACGGTATCTTCGCATTTTCAGATTCTGGAGGATTCACTCATAGCGACAAGGATTCCCGCATGGACTTTCTCTGCGAGAAAACAGCTTCAAAAGTCTGCTAAATATTTCTTTTTCGATAATGGATTATTAAACAGTCTGACGGGAGAGTTACACACAGAGCTGCGGCCGGGTTCCTACCGTTACGGCCGTTTATTTGAAAATCTCATAGTGAATGAAATAATCAGAATAAATAATATGCATAATTATAACTATAAACTGTATCATTACCGCACCAATCACGGCGAAGAAATAGACTTGATTCTGCAAAAAACAATCAAAACTAATCCTGTAGCGGTTGAAATCAAATCTGCAGCAATACCCGCAGCGCATGAAGTTAAGGCACTTTCCGCTTTTAAGACCGAGTTTCCCCAATCCAGATGTTATGTGCTTTGCCGGACAGATACGGCTTATAAAGATAATGGCATTACCTTTTTACCTTTTGCGGGCGGAGTAAAGGAAATATTTCAGTGAAGCAAACACTACTATCAGCGCAGAAAGTATGCATAATATAAACCGCAAAGTCATAATACCCGCATTTTGAACATTACTTTTGTAACTTACAGTCTCGCGCGCGGCGGGGCGGAAAAACTATTATGCATAATGGCGGATTATTGGGCAGCACACGGGAATTCAGTCACGATTCTTTCTTTACGGAATCGAACCAGCGATGAATATTCACCCGGACCCGGAGTGAAGATTATTTATCTCAACCAGATCAGTTCTTCCCGGTTGTTTCCCTTGAAAATATTCTATCATTTCAAACGTATAGTATCGCTAAGAAGAAATTTCCGTTTTACCCAAGCCGATATTATTTTCGGGTTCCTGGTTTCTGCATCGGTTCTGTCAATTATTGCCGCAGCGGGAACAAGAAAATCTGTGGTGGCATGCGACTTATCAAATCCGTTTATTTTACCGGGAAATAAAATATGGCGGTTTCTCAGAAATTTCACCTTTCTGTTTGCCGGCTGGATAGTGGTTCAAAACAAAGAAGCAGAAGTTTATTATAAACAGATAAAACGCAAAAAGTGTTCTGTGATTTATAATCCTGCGGTTGTACCGGAACGCGGGGTATATAATACCGAAAGCAAAATTATTGCCGCAGTCGGCCGTCTTGAATATGTCAAAGGGTTCGATATTCTTTTACGCGCGTTTGCTGAATGTCGCGCTCAGTTTCCGGATTGGTCAATTCAGCTTGCAGGTGAGGGTTCTCAAAAAGAACAATTAATACTTCTTGCCGAGAAACTGAATTTATCTGATGCAGTTCAATTCATGGGATGGATCGATGAACCATGGAGTGTCCTTTCAAATGCGGGCTGCTTTGTGCTCCCTTCCCGGTACGAAGGTTTCCCGCTTGCGCTTATTGAGGCTATGGCGTGCGGACTGCCGGTAATCTCTGCGGATTGTCCAAGCGGCCCACGCGAGGTAATCAATAGCGGCAAAAACGGTTTATTATTTCCAGCCGAAAGTGTGAGCGGTCTTGCGGAAAAACTGCGTACCGTGCTCGACAACATCGCGCTGCGTAAACAGATGTCAATAAATTCGGCAGAAACTGCCCGCGCGTTTACCGTGAACAACATAATGCGTGATTGGGAAAAAGTACTGCAGAATTGTACAATCAAAGATACATGAGTTACATATTCATTGTAATTCCGAGCCTTGGCGCAGGCGGCGCGGAAAGAGAAGCCCTTATTCTCTCCGGAAAGCTGCAGAGCGCAGGATTTGGAATTGAAATAGTCATCTTATGCCGTACCGACAAACCTCTGTATCAGCTGCCTCCCTCCATACTCATTACGTCTTTTGCCGCCTCCCGCGTTATCTATGCCATGCCGGCATTTTTACTGCATTGCAGAAAAACAAAACCGGACATAATCATTTCATTTGGAGACAGGCTAACCGTCTATTTCGGATTGTTTTCTTCTTTTTTACCGCGTGGTACTAAACTTATTGCAAAAGAAATTACTGTGAAACAGCCCGCTATGTCATTGCTGCGCTATTCTGTTTTTAAATGCGGTTACCAAATAGTGTGGAAGTTTCTTTATAATAGATTTGCCGCGGTGGTTTGTCAATCCCCTCAATTACGAAATGGTCTCATATCCGCGTGCGGAATAACACGGGGAAAAAGTCTTAAAGAAAAAATATGCGTTATCAGCAATCCTGTTGACATAGATTATATCCGCGAACGGTCAAATGAATCAAATACTGTACCCGTTTCTTCGGCAATTCCTTATATTCTGGCTATCGGACGTCTCGACGAAGTGAAACGGTATAATTTGCTTCTCGAGGCCTTCGCCTTGTGTGCCGAAAAAAATATACAATTAATATTTGCAGGCAGCGGTTCGCAGCAGCATATGCTTGAAAAATTAACATTCAAATTACAAATAAAAGATATTGTACACTTTGTCGGATTTACTCCAAATCCATTTCCTTTGGTTAAGCATGCGCTCTGTACCGTATTTACCTCCAGGTTTGAAGGAATGCCAAACGGAGCTCTTGAATCATTATGTCTTGGAACGCCTGTAATTGCATTTAATTGTCCGGGATCTTTTTGTGAAATTATTGAGGACGGAGAAAACGGTTTTTTGGTGCCCGATGGAAATATACCGATGTTATCCGAAGCAATTCTGAAAGCGCTGGATTATTCTTTTGACTGTGAGCGAATAAAAAAAACTGCGGAGATGAAGTATAATGCAGATGTGATTACCGGAAAATATATTTTACTTTTTAGAAAGGTATACGATGACCGGTGATAAACTCAATGGGAAAGTATTATTCCTTTACACACATATTTTATTTACGATCCTCATTGATTAACACGCATATCTTTTCCATATTATTAAATTATTATAAATCCCTATTTATTTATTGGTTAATGTATCTATATCATTTAAAATAGTATGACTAATGAACGTACCCCCAGTAAAATTGACATGATCCTGATTAAAAAATAAATCTCTCCTATAATAAAAAAGCCTGTGATAATCTAAGACACAGCAATTATACGAGTTCTGAAGCCTTGATACCAACTGATTAAACTCTTGTTCGGCATCAGTATCCATTGCATCGAGGTATTCAGAACTGAGCGGATATCTTACCAAAACTACTTGCACATGTGAGGATTGGATAAATCGTATGGTTTTTTCATACCAAAACAATAAAGTCGTATTCATGATATTAGGAGAATTAATCTGTATATCAACCACTTTTTTTGCAAACTCGTTTCTTTTCAATTCGCTTACATCAGACCACTTCGCTGTATGCGCTTCTATCGGCCTGAGTGACCCTCGTAAATATTGATATATGGATTTATGGACTATTGGAGCATAATTTTTTTTCAGGGAATAAAGAATAATGCTGTTTTTCTTAGACAGACGAGGATAGCCAAATAATTCTTTGACATCTTCATCAATTATTGAAACAAAATGGATAACTCCAGGGTCTACATTCGTTCGAAAATCGCTGAATTGATGATAGTCAAGCTGCAAAAGAACAGTATGAATATTTTTTGCATGGGTGAGTGCAAATTTTGTTTTAAAGTACATCAGCGGAGCAGGATCTCCTCCCCTTCCATAATTAAAAAGAACTTTATTAGTACAGATAAGCGCGCATTCTGTATGTGAATCTCCAATACCAATAACCTCAATGCTTTCCATTTGCTCTACTAATGCATTCTGTTTCATTATTACGGGATCTTGAGGGATCATAATTTTCCGCACAAAAAGTTCGATGCTTAATAAATGAATAAAAACAAACAGCAAACTAAAACCAACGGTCAAACCAATAAATCTATTCATATCGATTTAAATTAGAAGTTAAAATAAATAAAATCTGTATTTCCAGAAAAATAAAGAATATATACAAATGAAAAAATTATCAGTAAAGAGAAAACTAAAGCTGTTTTGGTGTTAAAGTTTATTGATGATACAATTTGTTTTGAATTTTTAATTTTCATCGCCGCTACACATCCGGCACAGATAAGTATTAAAGATTGTATTAGTGATGCAGTGCTTAAAAAAAAAGATGTAAATGAAATATTGTAAACACTTACAAAAGACAACCTGGAAATAAGAAAGGCACTATCCGGCAAAGCTACACCATTACAGCCAAACATAGCACTCATAAGCGAAAAAGCATTCTGAATTGTAGAAGATCGAAAAAAAATCCATGAGAAATTGACAAACAAAAAAGTAATACTCCAGGAAATAAATTTATTTTTATAGGGAACATCCGCCTTTCTCCATAATCTGTGAATGACTAATGCTGTGGCATGTATTCCTCCCCAGAAAAAAAATGTCCAGCCTTCACCATGCCATATTCCGCTTAATAAACATACTATGAAAATATTAAGTAACATCCGCCGCTCCCCGGCTTTATTACCTCCAAGCGGAATATAAATATATTGTGTAAAAAATCGTGTTAATGTCATATGCCAACAGCGCCAAAACTCCCGGATATTCCGCGCTTTATACGGAGAGTTAAAATTGTCCGGTAGTTTGATATTGAAAAATAATGCAATACCTATCGCCATGTCACTATATCCACTAAATTCGAAATATATTTGAAACGTGTAAGAAAGTGAGGTAATCCATGCTTCAATTAAAGTCAGGGATTGAATATGATTGAATCCTTTTGTTGTCCAAACTGCAAACATATCGGCAATTACACTATGATAAAATAGGCCAAGCGCAAAGAGGCAAATTCCTTTACAGATGTTCTCCTTATGAATTAATTTATTTTCATGATCAAGTAATTGACCAATTATCTCACTATACCTCACAATCGGACCGGCAAGCATCTTAGGAAAAAAGCATACAAAATAACTATAATCAATAAATTTTTTTGCTCCATATCCATTATGAAAAACATCAACTATATATGAAATTTGTGTAAATGTAAAAAAACTAATTGCCATCGGAAATGAATATTTATTTACCGGAAAATCCGCAGAAAAGAGTGTATTAACACTAAGGATGAGAAAATCTGAATATTTAAAAAATGCTAAAAAACAGAGGTTTCCAATTATTCCGCAAGTCAGTATTTTTTTTGAGTGTATAAATTTTCGTGAAGACAGTAAAATTCCAGCACAGAAGTTCCATAAAAGAGATAATAGTAAAACAGGAAAAGAAGCAGTATTTTGCGTACTATAAAAAAGGAGTGAGGCGCCGATTATCCATAATCTAGCCGGTTTAATAAATGAATTTTGATTTAACAGAAAGAATATTATAAAAACAACAGGGAAAAAAATTAGTATGAATTCCGGGGAAGTAAAGCGCATATTATATCCTAGTTAGCCATATTATTTCCAAGTTACCTATGATACAAATCAACAACAAATTTGATTTTTTCATGTTATTTATTGTTTTTTAATAATGTTAGTTTATCCAGATAGTAAATTACAAAAAAAATTATAAAACCTGAGGCATGGGTAATATTCGCTGACCAGGCAGCGCCTTGAGTACCGTATAAGGGAATCAATTTCCGATTGGAGAAATAATTAATTCCTAACAAAATCATCTGTACTAAACAGGCTAATCCTGCTTTTCCCCGGGCACTAAGAGCAGCCCACAAAGTTACCCAGAGGTTTAAAAAAATTAATGAAAACAAATGAATTTGAAAAGGATGAATTGAAGGTGTAAAATTTTTTCCAAATATGATCGGAATGAAAAATGATGCAGAAAAAAATAAAAGTATGGCTACAGGAACCAAAAGCAGCAGTAATACACGAATAATCCGCATTGTATCAGCCTGCAGATTTTTTTTTTTAATGAACCACTAGTTTCAGTAAAAAGGATGATCTGAAGAGGTTGCAGTAAATTTGCTACTTTAGCAACCGCGAGAAATGAAATGCTGTAAAAACCAACTTCTGTAAGACTGTGGTATTTTAATAAATCAATGAAATTTAAACGAAGAATGAAAAAAAATAAAATATTTCCTACTGTCATTTTCCCTCCATATCTAATTAGTTCCTTTATGTAACGAAAGGAAAATTTATAATTACTTTTTTTTTTTAAAAAAAACACGTTATGAAAAAACAGGTGTATAAGAGATGGCAAAAATGCGAAACAATTCAACATTATAAAGATTTTTGCATCCACACCAATCAAGTGTCCGAAAATAATGGATAGAAGCACCAAGGCAGCACCGGGAATATTTTCTAATAATAATAAGTAATTATACTTTTTTTCCACATAATAAATTGACATGTGAAAATAATACGAGAAAAAAACAAACACATTAATACACCAGAAATATTTATATGTTTCGATAATATCAAAGGTGTTATTGCTGAACTGTAAGACTTTTAATATGTAAAAAATTACTATACTCAAAAACGGCAGTATCACAGAAAGAAAAAAATTTGTGAAAATAACATCTTCAATCCGGAATCTGCCATTTTGAATCAGGTATATTATTGAACCGGGGATACTAAAAGATAATATTTGATAAAATAAAAATACGCCTATGGAAAAAATAGCAAAAATACCTTTACCTTCTGCACCTAAATACCTGCTTGATATAACTGAAATTAAAAATGCGGTAAATAAAGAAATAATTCTACTCAGAGTGAGAGTCGAAGTGTTTTTATAAAATCCCATAATTCCCTTAATTTTACGTTAAAATAAAAAGTTAATAAAAATATAAGTTCAAGTCTTACAGTTTGATTATGAGGCACACTCGAAATACACGAAGGACATATCTCTTCAAGCAATTTTTTCCTGATGGAATTTTGCTTTCTGTTTTTCCATATAGCATCAGGAGGAGACTTGAAAACAGAATCCATAATTATTGAATCGTGCATTCCGCACGGCAACACCTCGCCTTTTGAATCCAAAATAAAAGTATCATAAGGCAGACAGCACGGTCTTTTTTTTTTCGGCACTGAGTAATCTGCCATATATTGCTCCCAATACATTCTCTCAATGATCGAAAGTTTCTTTTTAAGTACAGAATTATAAAAATTTTTAAAATATATAAACTCTTTTTGATTAAGCTCTATATAATTTTTATAATAGCTGAAATTGGTCAATAAATTTTCCACGTTACTGAAACCCAAAGAAAATTGTTCCTTTTCAGAAATTTCTATAAGATCGTTAAGCTTATACACGTTTTTTTTTTGAATTGTACATTTGACAATCAGATTTAGTGGAAATCTCTTTTGCAGATCTTTAATCATTTGTATTGATTTAATTACTCTTTCAAACAAACCTGGAACGTTCCGGATACTATCGTGAATCTCCGCCGGCCCGTCAAGTGATATACCTATATTAAAGTATTGTACCTTATACATGCAAGGCATGCTCAATATTTTTTCAAGCTGTATTTTTAATAATTCAGTATTATACCCATTACTCGCGATGCTGATTGATGTTAAAGGCTCGTCTCGGAATTTAAGTACCGAACTGATAATATCCGGCAAGTCTTTCCTGAGTATAACTTCACCGCCGGCGAAAATCACACCTTTTATTTTTGAAAAAACAGGATTAGAAATACATTTTTCAATTTCTGACAAAGACATCTCATCATCAGTATTTTGTGCCCATAGATTGCACATACAACATTGCGCATTACACGCTTTTGTTAACCTGATAACAAGACTACGGGGCTTTTGTGTCATAGTATATCTATTAACCCAATATCTTAAAGAACGATAAAAAACGCGATACGGTTTTATAATACGGCCAGATACATCTGATATGCTCCACTGTTTTTTATCTATTTTATTGCGAACGTTCATTTTTTTACTTCTGAAATCATACTATAATTAGATAATATTTCCTATATTCAGTACTATACAAAAATTATCTCCGTCTGTTTCAGCCGATAACCATGATAACTAATATAAAAATTTTAAGTTTTACATTTGTTTATAAAAAAAAATCTCATTTTATAAAAAAGGAATTTATTTAATTTGAAAATTATTGGTATTAAATTTTTTGGCACAGATTCCTCAATGGCAATACTTGACATTGATAGAAAAAACATTTCTGCCTTCAGCAGTGAACAAATAAGCAGAAGGAAACATGATGATCTAATTCCATTCATGTTAAATCAGAATTTTTATCAAAACAGTGGAACAAAAGATACAGACACTCATAACGATGTTTATTTAGCAAATGCATTTACTGCAAACGATGACAACACAGCAGATTTTAATTCGAGTCAATTCTTTATTGCATTAAGAGAAACCAATGCATTTATAAAACCGGTGTATACTGATTTTGAAGATTATATAAATACAAGAAATATGCGTTTTCGGCATAAATTACTTAACCTGCGCCGGTTGATTAAACTAGTCCCTCAGTATATATACTATTATGTTATGCAGGCAATGTCAAAAAACAATCATTTTGAAAATATTTTATTTAATTCAATACAAAAGAAATTTCCAAATTTGAAAGGTTTGAGATACTTTGATCACCATTTGTGTCATGCAGCAAGCGCATATTTTTTATCGTCAGCGCATACTAAGAGCACAGACGCTCTTGTCGTGACTCTTGATGGTTTTGGTAATGGCTGTTTTTCAAAAGTTTTTATTTTTAAAGGAAAGTCTTATACTGAAATCTCACAATCTGCAACACAGGCTATTGAGTGTGATAATGAATTTGCAAGTATAGGAACACTATATGGTAAATTTACAGAGGTACTTGGTTTTCAAAAATATTCAGATGAAGGCAAGGTTGAAGCTCTGGCGGCCTATGGGAAATGCAATAAGGAATTATTGTGTAAAATCATGAAGTGTTTTATTTTAAAACAGATTAAAATTAAAATAAATATTCCTGAATATTCAAAAATGACTGAGTTCATTAATAACAAAAAAATACTGCTTACTTACAAAAAAGAAGATATCGCAGCAACCATTCAAAGCTTTTTAGAATACTTTATTTCAGAATATATTATAGCTGTAAAAAAAGAATATAAATATAAGTATCTCTGTCTTGCCGGAGGTGTTTTTGCGAATGTCTCACTAAATAAAAAAATTTTTTCTCTGAACCTTTTCAAAGATATATTTATTACACCGATTATGAACGATTCCGGTACTGCACTTGGCGCTGCCTTCCTGATGGCAGCAGAATTGCATCAGGATATTAATTGGACATCTGACAATACCATGCCGTTCTGGGGTTATGAAATTAAACAAGAAAATATTATCAGTGTAATTAAAAAACATGAAGGTAATATCACTGCGGTCTTTAAATCAGAAAAATGGAGCGAAGCAGCAGCTGAAGATGTACTTGCCGGGAAAATTATTGCACTGACCCAAGGACGCGGAGAATTCGGACCACGGGCATTGGGCAACAGATCTATTCTGTCTTTAGCCGATAATATCAGTTATAAGAATCGCATAAATGCGGTTATAAAAAAAAGAAATCATTTTCAGCCGTTTTGTCCAGTTGTACTTGAGGAAGACCGCAAGGAACTTTTTGTAAAATCTTTTCCGAATAAACACATGACATGCTCATTTAAAATAAAAAGAAAATATTTTCAAAAATATCCAGCTGCCTGCCATATTAACCAGACCTGCCGCCCTCAGTTTATTACCCGCCAAGACAACCAGCATCTCTATCAGATTTTATTAATAATTAAAAAAAAGTACGGAGAAGGATTATTAATCAATACCTCTTTCAATATTCACGGCAGGGCCATGGTATACAACGAAGAAGATGCGGTGAGAGATTTTTTTGACTCCGGAGTTGATGTATTATACCTGGGGCAATACCGTGTAACCAGAGCAGCTGATGTCAAAAGTAGCGATCCTCATTAATTCTTTAAAAATCGGAGGCGCTGAAAAACAGGCCATTAATGAAGCAATATTATATTTGAAGCTTGGTTATAACCCGGTTTTTTTTCTTCTTGAGAATGACCAGACTCTGGCTTATACTACACCTGAAGTTCCAGTCATTTATTGCAGCCGCACAATACCCGGAATTAAATCAATCCTGAAATGGATTGTGCTGCCGTTCTCTGCGCCTAAAATTTTAAAAAACATATCACATCACTCTATTTCTGATATAGTAGTACACTGCAACCGTGCTGCAGCAGCAGCTTGTATTGCCCGTATTTTTCGGCGCAATGTACACATTCACCTGATTCTCCACAGCTATCCAACAGAAAATTCTTGGATTTTTCAGTTAATATATCGGTTTTTTTTAATAACTGTTACAAGACGGTTCAGCTCATTACATGCACTGTCACCCGCGTTAGCACGAGAGATGACTAAGAAAATATTTAAGCAAGTCATATACATCCCCCCTATTCTCACTGAATTTAGTAAAACAGCCTCATCAACATTTTTCAGAAAAAGTAAACAAAATTCGTTATTTGCTTTAGAAGAATTGATTAAAAATAAAAATAAAAAATTTATTTGTTTTACCTGTGCCCGTCTTGTTCCGATAAAGCGAATTCAAGATATTATTTCTGCTATTCATGCGGTTAATCAAAGTACTAAAAAAAACAAACCGCGATGTAAACTGATAATTGCCGGCACGGGTTTATGCGCGGGAAGATTATCTGAACTAGTGAACACACTTCACTGCGAAGATGATATTGTTTTTGCCGGCGAGGTGTTTTTTACAGCTCCCTTGTTTATAAATGCTGATACCTATATCTGTTCTTCACAAAGGGAAGGTCTGCCTCTCTCAATACTTGAAGCGCTCTATCATGGCTGCCCGATAATTACCAGCAATGCCAGCTCAGCAATTTCAGAACTCTTTTCACAGAAAAAAACCGATATTCATTATGAAAATTATACGGAAACAAACAGCGCGCTTATATATGAACCATGTGATGTTTCCGGATTGAAAGCAGCTTTACTGCGCATGAGGACAGATCCGAAATTACGCATTCTGCTGGCGAAAAATGGGAAAAAAAAAGCGGCACAATTTTCAATTTCAAGTTTGAAACAAGATTATTCCTCTCTATTGCAATATTCATAAATATATTTCTTAAAATGAAAATAACTTATACCAACAACCTCAACCGATTCTGATAGCGACACCAGCATTCATATAGTACAATACGAAGTGAAAAAAAAATTCTTTATCTGCGGCAATACTGATTGTCTGATGCGTCAGGCCGACGGCTTTCAACTATATCATTATCTGATACTGAACAGCTGGCAGTTTACCGAATCGGCCGTTAATGCTGATCTTGTTATTATTATTACCTGCGGATATCACACCGTACTTGAGGAAAAGTCGGTATATACTGCCGACACACTGTTCGAGGTGGCGCCAGCCTCAGCCGTATTTGTCATTACCGGCTGTCTTACAAAAATAAATTCCCGCGTTTTACCATCCCGCCGCCCGTTTCATGTAGTCCCGCCCCGCGCGCTGCATCAGTTTGATCCAATAATCGATGCGGATATTCCTTATAACGACACCTGCGAACCATACACGCAGTATTCATTTCCCGGACTGCTTTCAATAAAAAAAAAGGTCACATTTTCCAGGATAATAAGTAATTTTGATTATAGTCATCTTAAAAAAATTTCGCGTCTAATCCTGACGTATTTCAGGAACAAAAAAGAAAAGATCGCACCAGTAGTAAACTGCAGACAGACCATTCGAATCGGCTGGGGGTGTCTCGGGGCATGCACATACTGCGCGATTAAAAATGCGAACGGTTCACTCACGAGCAAACCTTATCAGAAAATTAGGAATGAAATAACCTCTGCTTCGAAAAAAGGCTATACAGAATTCTTTTTTGTCTCAGAGGATACCGGAGCATGGGGGAAAGACATAGAACAATCATTCAGCTTTTTATTTGAAAATGTACTGCGCAGTGAAGTAATAAAAAAAGCGTATTTCGGAGCCATTAATCCGCAGTGGTTTCTTGAGAATTATGACATACTTGAGACGCTGAGCGGCGCATACGCAGAAAAAATACCTTATCTGCGTTTTCCTTTACAATCCGGCAGCGCAAGAATTCTTGAAGCCATGCGCCGTCCATATTGCATTGAATCAACAGTCCTGCATTTAAAATTATTTAAAAAAAATATTCCCCGGATACCACTGCACACAGAAATCATTGCGGGATTTCCCGGTGAAACTGACGACGATCATACCAGGACAAAAACAGTGTTGCGTGATGTCGGCTTTTCGGTAGTGAGTGTATACCCTTTCAGTACACGCCCCGGTACCGAAGCAGCTTCCCTGCCTGACCAAATCCAACCGGAAATCATACGCAAGCGTGTTAAAGAGCTTGAAGAAATTGCGCGAAAGCATGCCGGATAAATAATGAAAGTACTCTTCATTATCCCCCCTTCTCCAGACCGTAAAAATATCATACGCGCGGCTGACTGCAGTCATGAAGCAAAGGCCCGCTACTTATGGCAGCCGAACGATTATATAATCATTTCATCGCTTCTTGATTCAAGAGATGAAGCGGTTCTTATCGACGGAACTGCAGCAAAACTTTCTTACGTCAATTTTTTATTGCGCTGCGGTGATGTACGCGGGGACATGATTTTTTTCTTATTATCAAGCGTATGCTGGCAGAGCGATTTCGCCATGTTTTCTGAAGTCCGTAAACTTTTTCCACATACGCCATTTTACACGCTTGGCGATATTTTTTTTGAACATGCATACAGGGAAGTTATACTGGAATTATGCAGCGGTATTGTTTTTCAACCCTACGTGCTTGATCTTCAAAAAATGAAAAACGGGACATACGATCTTCCCGGTGTATGGACAAATCCTGCCCTTGCGCGAGCTGCTGCTGAAAACTTTTTGCCTAATAAAAAACCTCTGGTGATAAAAAGCAATCCGCCGCGTCATGAAATATTTCTTAACCGCCGGTATCTTTTCCCTTTCGCGCACAGGTTCCGGTATGCTACTATTACCGCAGCGTGGGGATGCCCTTTTACCTGTACGTACTGCACAAACGCGCATACGCCACCTGTAGTCCGCAGTTTTCATGATATTCTGCGCGAACTCCGTATACTTCAAGACAAAGATATTACCGAACTTGTATTTGCCGACAAAGTATTCGGATATCCTAAAAAAAATTCAACAATGCTTTTAAAAAAAATGAATGAATTTTTTAATTTTTCTTGGTCGTGTTATTTCCATCCGCAGTTATACAGTCCGGAATTACTGACACTTATGCATAAGGCCGGCTGTCATACTATCATAATCGGTATCGATTCGATGAATTTACAAAACCTCACATTGTTCCGCAGAAAGGTGACTTATGATAAGCTTAACAAATTACTCATGCATGCGCGCGCGCTTAAAATACAGGTATGCGGGGATTTTATTATCGGACTTCCCCATGAAACACAGGCCGATGCCGAATATACTCTTTCCGCTGCCGCTGATTTGGACATTGATTTTGCATCATTTAATATCGCATCCCCTCTTCCTGGTTCCTGCATCCGCGATCATTTACGCGAAAAGGGACTTCTTCAGCATAGCGCGGAGGGGTACGGAACGGGGGGCATGTTTAATATCGCAGGCAGTGATCATATCGATTCGAAAACACTCCTTAAGATGAAAAAAAAAGCAGTCCGGCGGTTTTATCTTAAACCATCCCGGATAATAAGAATTTGCAGAAGTATTGTATCACCTGAACATCTGCTGATACAGTTATTGCAGTTTACTGGACTTTTCCGATGATACTGATGAAGTTTTTTTAAAAACCATTATGCGCGTGCTTTTTGTTATTTTTGATGATTTTAAAACCGAAAGGCTTGGAGTCCAGATGCTTTCTGCGGTTGCAGAACGAGAAGGATGTACGCGAAAACTGCTGATTTTAAAGGCGCAATCATTAAAACGCACTATGGCTTTTGTTGCAGACTTCCAGCCGCGCATCATTGCCTACAGCGCAATGACGTTCGAGCATCGTCAGGTCATCGCTTTTAACTCTTCACTTAAAAATAACGGACTTAATTTTCTGTCAATTTTCGGAGGCCATCATTTTATTTTTAATCCTGAAGAAATTTCCCGGAATTCCGGTATCGATGCCGTATGTACCGGCGAGGGAGAAATTGTTTTCAGCGAATTTATCCGGGCTGTTAAAAACGGTACTGACTTCAGCGGAATAACCGGCTTATGGTCGCGGATATCCGACACGATAAAAAAAAACCCGCGCCGGCAGCTCATTACAGATCTCGACACTTTGCCCTTCCCCGATCGGAATCTTTTCCCGGTCCATAATTCTCCTGCCCGCAGTCTTTACGGCGGCAGCGCGTGGATTCTTTTCGGCAGAGGATGCCCGAATAAATGCGCATACTGCTTTAATGTCCGGTTTAATCAGTTATTTCCGCACTCGCGCCCTGCGAGATTTCGTACTGTAGATAATGTAATTGCGGAAATTAAACACATACAACAATTACGTCCGCTTAAAATGATAATATTCGGAGACGATTGTTTTTCGTATCTTCCATGCGAAATTCTCGATGAATTTGCCGATAAGTACCCTAAGGAAATTGCGTTGCCTTTTTTTGCGCAATTTCGTCCTGAAATGGTGACTGAACTGCTGATTCGAAAACTAAAACATGCAGGTCTGTTTCTCGCGGCGGTAGGAGTTGAATGCGGTAATGAAAATATTTCGGCCGAAGTGCTTCACCGCGGTAAAGCCGCTAAGAACATCATAATAAACGCCTTTCAAATACTTCACCGGCATGGTGTGCGCACATGGAGTATGAACTTAATGGGACTGCCGGTTAAAAACCCTCTCGGCATAGATATGGAAACCATTCGCCTCAATATTATATTAAAACCCTACTATGCAAATTTTAATCTTCTTGTTCCTATTCCGCAAACTCCGATTTGGGATTATTGCACGCAAAACGGTTACATCAGTCCGGATAAATTTCTTAATTACAGTCAGCCGCCTTCAAACCTTACGCGGTCAATTCTCACATTTAACCCTCCCGCGCTCAACCGGAGCATTAATAACCTGCACAAATTCGCCGCGCTCATTATACGCTTTCCATTTTTATTTCCAATAGCGCGGGTTCTGATTCGGCTGCCTGAAAATATTGTATTTACGTATATATATCTTGCATGGTACGGATACCGTAAAACCATTGCGTCCTTTAACGTTAAAATCAACCCTTCGCTGATTTTTACCGGTCTCCGGACAATACGTGGTTTTCTGCGTCATGACAAATAATAAAAAAAAACACTCATTTTTCAGCCGGTGGTTTAAAAACAAACAGGACAGTCACTGGTCGCAGAATAACCTGGAATTGCGGCGCGCCGCAGATCATCCCGTTATACAATGCTATACCAGACCGAAAGCTGCGTTAATTGCCGAAATTATTAAAGGCAATAAATCCGCGCGCATGCTGGAATGCGGAGCAGGAAGCGGGTTTTTTACAAAAGCATTCGCTGAATATTTTGATGTGACTGCACTCGACCTCTCCGCGCATATGCTCTCGCATAACCCTCATTTTAAAAAAGTGACCGGCGATGCGGCTGCGCTCTCTTTTGCAGATTCCTCATTTGATATCGTCGCGCTTACCAATATACTCCATCATATGAATCAGCCGGGAAAAGCAGTATCCGAAGCATCAAGGGTAGCAAAGCAATACACAGTATTCATTGAACCAAACAGAAACAATCCTCTTTTTTTCATATATTATTTTTTCAGAAAATCTGAATGGGGCGCATTTAAAATATCTCCCGGGTATATGAAAAAGCTGATATGTTCCGCGGATTTGAAAATTGTATACGCCGGCACTATGGGATTAATTACTCCTAATCTAACTCCCGTCTGTATGCTTCCATTTCTCGCCTGGCTTGAAAAACATCTGCCGATTCCTTTACGGTATTATATACTTATCATTGCTGAAAAGAAAACGGACGCTGATTAAACAAAAATGAAAATACTGCTTGTTAATCCCCATGTCCCGCTTTCATTATTATATGGCGAGAAATTAAAGAAAATGGGCGCAGTTTTACCACCCCTTGGTATTTTTTACATTGCCTCATACTTAAGAAACAGAAAAGATACAGAAGTCGAAATTCTTGACGCAAATGCACTTAATTATGATGCGAATACCGTGGTTGAGTACATAAAAAAAAATAATCCAAACCTCGTCGGTTTTTCATGTACTACCACCGCCTACGGGTACGCAAAAGAAATCGCGCAAAAAATCAGAGAAAATAATCCTGAACTGCGCATTCTCGCCGGAGGGGCGCATGCCCAGGCAGCGGCTGACGATATACTCGCTGATAACCATGCGTTATTTGATTTTGTCTGTTACGGAGAGGGAGAAACCGCAATGGAATCCCTGATTGACCATCTTTCGGGAAAAATCAGCAAGATACACCTGAGGGGATGGAAATATCTGGAAAATGATGCTGTCGTTACCAGCCTGCCTGCGGAAATTCCCGATAACCTTGATATTTTCGGACATCCCTCAGAAATAATGCCGACCAGCCTCATCCGGCACTATCATGAAAAAGTTAACGCGTATATGAAACTTCCTATGTCGGCTATTATGTCAAGCAGAGGCTGCCCTTTTAACTGTTTTTTTTGTTCTTCTCCGGAAAAATTCAAAAATATTTACGGTAAAAAAGTGCGCTATCACAGTACGGAGTGGATAATCAAAGAGATGGAAATTTTCCGAAGCCGCAGCGGGGTCAAAGAAATTATTTTTCTTGACGACACATTTAATCTCGATAAAAACCGGGTGCGCGAATTTTGTCAGAAAAAAAAGGCTGCGCGCATTGCCATGAAATGGTCATGTAATTTCGAAGCGGCAATTGCAGATCAGGAATTGTTCCATGCAATGAAAAAGGCCGGGTGCTGGACAGTAATGCTCGGCGGAGAAAGCGGTTCTGATAAAATACTAAAATTCATACACAAAGGAGTTACAGCCGCGCAGCTTTTAATGGCGGGAAAATGGGCGGCGCGCGCGGGAATACTCACACGGGTGAGTTTCATATTCGGCTTACCCACTGAGACTGAAGAAACCATAAGTGAAACAATAGATTTAATCCACAAGTCCGATTTTCATTTCCCGTATTTTCAGCTCTATATGCCGCTCCCCGGCACTGCGCTCTACCGCATTCTCTCACAGTACGGCACTATATCGCCTGATATTGAAAAACGCATGACCGCTGGAACGGTAAATTACATTCCCAATGGACTTTCCTCTGAAATATTGCAGCGCTCAATAAAAAGCGCGTACCGGAGGTGTTATCTGAATTGGCGGATGATAAAAAATCATCTCAGCGCTATCCGCGCGCCGTCCGATGCAGTGCGGCTTCTCAGAGGTGTCAGTTTTTTTTTCCGATTGTAGTCCGGGAATGTAAATATTTACGGCCGATTTCACAAAAACCCGCAGCGGAATAAATACAAATAATGCCCATAAAAGGCGTCCTGAATCTGTAATATGTCCATAATCCGGGGACAGTAAGAGTAAAGTATATTGCATATACGGACAAAAATAAATGCGGCCACGGAGTATTGAATGAAACGCGCCTTATTAAATTAACCGCCGGTATAAGCATAACATAAAGAAAAATTAAAAAAGCGGAGGTGATCATGAATATTAGAAAAAAATGAGGATTTTCAATTAACCATTTTTGGAAATACTGCGATGGAGAAAGCCGTAATATATCACCAAACGCGCCTCTTTCAGGTGTGTGAAACCCGAAAAGTGAGAGTGTAGTCCCTTCACCGGAAATCAAAAACAATCTAACCAATCCAATAATTTGGTTTCGTATAAAAATGTGAGGATTACTTAAAATGAGTTTTTTTCCGAAAATAGAAAAATTTTTTCCAGACGCTGCTATCCAGTTTGTCGGAGCTGCATGGCGGGTCTGAAGAGTTTGTATCGCCTCCTCGCGTGAAATACCTTCTTTGTCGGCAAGAATATCGGCTCCCAGGCTGTAGAGTAATCCAATTCCCTGCACAGAACTGAAATGGTAGTGCTGCACCGCAATGTAATTTCGCAGTTTCCAACTTTCTATCAGCACTAACCAGGGAAGAAGGAGAACCGCGATAATTAATATTATTTTCCGTATGCTGTACCTTTGTAATATAGAATATACAGCAAAAAAAATGACTAACGGAAATATAATATACATCCCCGCAGGGCGCACCATCGCCGCCAATGCGGTAAATAATCCTGTTAAAAAACAGAATACTTTCGACTTTTTTTTAATGAAAAAGTATAGGCCAAAAAAAAATGACATAGTGATCAGAAATGTAAAAAGAGTTTCAGTTAATACAATCAGTGAAAAATAGAACATTGTATGTTCAAGTGCAAAAAAAAGCGCTGCTGCTATACCAACAAAAGGAGAAAACAACAATTCGGCAATTCTGAATATGAGATAAATGGTCAATACACTGATTACTATCTGAATGATTATGACTGCATATATACTGTTTCCAGAAAACCGGAAAATTAATGCAAGAAACAAGGGGTAGCCGGGCGTCCTGAAGGTTTCAATAATTTCCGGGGTCTCCGGGCTGTGAGAAAATTTACCAAGATATAACAGCGACCTTGCAGGATTAATATACGTTGCGCTGTCGCCCAATAGTAATTTTTGCGGATCTGAGGAATGAATATAGTGTAATCCCGCAAAGCGTATGATAAAAGTAAAAACAAGCAGTAGCCATAAATAAAAAGAATATATGTGTGTGTGTTTTAAAATTTTCATCATCTACTCTGACATTCCACTATACATGTCGATTTCAATACAAAAGCCGGGATAACAAGAATTTACCTGTTGACAATATTCCAGATTAAATGGATGACCGAAGATACTTATTTTTATTTAAATGTACCATATTGCCCCATCCCATACCGCTTATTATAACCAATAAAGGACTGAGAGGCACTCTAAATCTTCCACTTGCCTCCGCACCAAATGCCGGAAAAGATAATGAAAAAATTATAAGAAGAATGAATAATACAATATATTTGTTATAAGTAAAGTTTTTAAATTTTAAAAATAATAATAATATTCCAAAATACAATAAAATTAAATGTATTACAATGAATGCTATTGATAAAATATGGAGAATTTTCTTTTTCTTGATTTTATGCGTATAGTTTTGTAAATATGTCAGGTTAAAGTATTCAAATGAAGAAGTCTGTTCTGAATAAAACATCTTATTAATCTCCGAATTTAAAATTCCAAAATATAATTTCACGAATCCCTCCCCTGCCTGTCGAATCGTAAGTGCAGGACTATTAAGTAAAAGTACAAATGCTTTTTCTTTATAAAAGGATAGCATGTCAAAGTAGTTTTTCTTATTAGTTTTCATCCATTCTTTTTGCTCAAATTCCCATCGTCTCTGTACTTCATAAAATGGTTTACCGGTTTGCACGGAAAGATTCCATACGGCTCTATATTCCAACAAATTGGATTTAATGAAAAAAAATTGGCCAGTAGCTGCATAATTTTTTACAGTCCAAACCAATGGGAGAAAAGAAGAAATTAATATAAATAAAGTAATAATAAATATTTTCTTGTATGTATGAGAATGATAGCTTATCAGCATCCATAAAAATATAAAAAAAGGAATAAATATCGCAATAGACCTGATAAGAGAAAGAAAAGAAAATCCTGATGCGAGAAATAAAATGACTTGATTATTTATTTTATTTTTAATAAAAAAAACCAGGAATAGATTAACAAGCAAAACAAGTACAAATGTAAAAATTGTCTCAGATAGTATCAAATTACACGAAAAAACACTTATTGCGTCAGTCGCTAAGAAAAAACAGGCAATAAGAGCACATATTTTGTTTGAAATAAACTTTGTAAACTTATACACTAAAAAAACAGTAGACAAAGAAAGTAAGATTTGTAACAATACAACATAACTGACTGTTGTTTTAACCTTGTTAATTAAAATACCCAAAAATAATGGATAGACAGGAGTTCTGAAGAAATCTGAAAAAGTCCCTTGCTCCATTAACTCTGCCCCCAATGATAAGTAACTATGACTGTCAGGACGTATGAAATGTTCCGGATTAATATCATGATGCAGCCAAACGCCCAATCTTAACAACAATGCAATAATTAAAAATAAAAGCAGGGCAGCGGTTGATTTTACATTCATATAATGTTGTGTCTAGGAGTGTATTTTAATCCCGACAAGTATTAGATCCTTACATATTTATTCCACTGAAAAAGTGTGCTTTATCGTATTTATTAGAATCGTAAATTTTAAACATTAATCATTTAAACTTTAAGCTGTACAGATGTGATAATAATATCATATTTCTTACCATTTAACCAAGTAGACCGCTTAGCCCCAGGGAATAATTCATCGATTAAGTTGAAATTTAAATAAGCCTGAATTAAAACGAATCGGGAAACTGGCAATGCCAGGCAATCTTTTCTTTTGAAAAAAACCGGCATGCCCTTACAAGACGTTTTTTTATTATCCCCGGCGGATTTTTATTCTCCATGCGGTATGACCGCGTTCCAATTCGGTCACAATATGCAAAGATGGTCACCAAATCAAAACGCATCTCTCTACAAAAGGCAAGGGTAGAAACAACATCTTCATCGGTTTCACCGGGAAATCCTATAATTATCTCAGTCGCAATTTTAAGTTTTTTTCCGGAATGTCTGATTGTTTTAAGCGCTGCTGCCAGTTCAGTAATTTTGTACTTCCTGTGCATTGCATTAAGAATACGCTGACTGCCGGATTGTATGCTGCATAATATATACACCAATTTTTCTTTGGCCGCGAGACTGTAAATTAACCCGCAATTATCAATAACCCAGTCCGGCCCCACTGGCTCAAACGACCATGTGAGAGGATTTTCACTATATTCCTGATCGCACTTTACGATGAGTTCGGAAAACGATGAGTGTATATCCAGACCGTATTGTCCGCAGTCCTCTGACAAAAAAACGATATGTTCGGCATCACCGGTAATACTTTGTTTAAATTCTGAAAAACACTCATCAATTGGTTTGCTTATTAACGGACCTATCGCCTTTCTGATCACACAATAACTGCATGTATTATTGCACCCTCTGGTCACCCTGATGAACACAGGTTTTTTCAGGTATAATCCGCATGGCAGCGTTTCTTCAGAAAAAAAACGAAGGCGCAATTTTGTGTAAATTAAGAATAAAAAATAAACTGAAAATTCGAATGAATAGATAAATTTTTTTACGGGCGAAGCGGTAACGAGTCTGTCAGTATACGCACTGTGCTCACACGGAGCGCACGCGTCTTTAACGTCTTGCCATGCGAGCGTCCCCCCGTTGAAAATACGGTCAAAGTTATCAAGATCATCCGTAGCGGCAACACCAAAATGGGGTATTTCAAGAAGACGTTCCGGTGCAATTGCAGGGAGACATCCTGCAATAATTAATTTCGCTTTGTGTGCGGAAAGCATGTGCGCAATATGTACTCCTCTGTTTTCTTCATTCCGTGTGCTTGCGCATGTAAAAAAAACTATTATATCCGCGTTATCAGGTGTCTCAGCTATTGTATACCCGTTACGCTTACAATACGTTTCGAACTTTGCCGCATCGAGCTTCCTCCGCATACATGCGTATTCAGTTATATATACACTTTTTGCCATTGTTTTCTGATATAAAAAATTATTTAAAACTTGAATTATATCATAAAATGATGTATAATTAGCTGTAGATATAATAAAATTCCAAGGAAACTGCATGAAACAACTATTTACCTGCGCGGCGTTTCTGCTGCTCTTCAGCATAACGGCCTGGTCTGCCGACAAGCACCGCATCGCGGTCATGACGCTTGAAGCAAAAACCGGTGTCGATCAGGGTCTTGCGAACACGGTTACCGACCTACTCAACGGAGAGCTGGTTAAACTGCAGTTATTTACAATGATCGACAGGGCGAATATGAGTAAAATAATGGCAGAGCAGTCATTCCAGCAGCAGGGGTGTACCGATCAGGCTTGCGCGGTTAAACTCGGTAATATGCTCAATGTGCAGAAAATTATCGTCGGGTCGGTTATGAAACTCGGCGCGCAGTACATTATCTCTGTTAACTTTGTGGATGTGGAACTTTCCCAGATAGATCTTTCTGAAAATATTACCGCTGCGGATGAAAATGTGCTTATGACTGCGGTGTCCCAATTAGCCCAAAAAATCGGCAGCAAGGTTAATGTCTCCGGCCGTATTGTGCGAATCGGCGAGGACGGAAAAATTCTCTGTAACATCGGCAGCGCTGATAACGCTGCAGTGGGCATGATTGTAAACCTCACCCGTATCGGTGAAACCCTTGTTGATGAAGAAACCGGTGAATTTCTCGGCCGGGAAATCATCAATCTTGGCAAAGCAAAAATCACAAGTCTTTCCGGAAAAATGCTCAGTACCATCGAAGTAGAAAAAGGAGCGAAACCGCTGCAGGTCGGCGATAAAGTCGAGATGCCTCCTATCAGTAAAACTGAAATGCGCGAAACACCTGTAACAGCCGCCCGGCAGGAAACAAAGCCCCAAAAAAAAGAAAAACCTGAAAAGACAAAAACGGACGCAAGTGCGTCCGGACGGGCTATCCTTCTTCCCGCGGGTCTGGGCATGTGCGTTGCCGGCCTTGGTTCCGGCGGAGGAGGATTTATGCGGTACAGGGCTATGATGAAAGGATATGAAGAGTACCGCGCGCTTGGCCCTGCAACAACTCCGCCGAATTTTTTTCTCGGATGGTATAACGTGTTTACCCCGCTCCAACGGATGAAAGGCAACCTTATTACTGGTGGCGGTTCACTCCTTATCGGCCTCACGGTTACCGTTGTTGATATTGCCGGCGGCGCCGCAAAAAAAAAAATCGCTCCGCTTGGTCTTGTTTCGGGGCTGTGCATAGGCGGCGCGATATACTGCGGCACAGAGGTTTTCATGCTGCACAGGGTTTTAGGCGACGCTTCCGAAGAGTTTGACGGCCTGGAAAAAGATGACAGCGTTTCTTATAAGAACGCGGAAAATTATATCAACACACTGCAAAGACAAAAAATGATGCACATCGGAATCGGCGCGGGAAGCGCCGCAGTCGGCGCGCTCACCGGTGTACTGAATATGGTGATGAACAAAAAAGCAACAGCCGCAGCATTTCCCACGCGCATCACACCGGTTGTTACTTTTACCGGAAATTACCGTGGCATTGGCGTACAGGCTGCATTTTAAGGAGCAACGTGATGGAAAATAAAATAATTAAAAAAATCAGAAAAATGCATCCCGGTGGTGTGGTTACAGGAAACCGCGCTATGTTTTTCGCCTCACTATTTGCTTTTATTGTGTTTATCGCGCTCTTCACCATCCGCTGCGCCGATATCGCGCGGGACAATCCTTTTGACCCCGAAGGCGATGTGCCGTATAAGGGCATCGATGAATCAAAAGCGTTTACCGCCTCATTTACCGGTACCAACAGCGTTGCCCTTAGCTGGACACATCCCGGAGGGGATGCATTTTCACATTTTGAGGTGAATGTACAGGAACCTAATAAAACCGCGTGGAGCGCGATTTACTCAGGCACGGCAAAGTCAGTCGAGCATACTGGTGTCACGCCGAACAGCGGGTGGTGGAAATACAATCTGATCACGTACGATAAAGGTTCGAACACCACCGAAATTACCATCTCCAATAAAGCGCTGAGGCACGTGGTTGTATATCCTGAAAAAAATACTTATATTAATCAACAATCACCAAGTTCATCATATTATACTGTTAATTTACAGATAAGTTATTCTCATTCCAGCGCATTCCGCCGCAGAACACTGCTTGGATTTGACAAAACCGCGCTCTCGGGGCTCATCGGCAGCAAATCAATTTATCAAGGCGATCTTATGCTCACTTCGGCCACAACTTTTACCGCAAATGCCGGAACCGCATCGTTTATGATCCTTGAGACAAAGTCAAACTGGGTAAAAGAGTTTACCTCATGGAATTATTGTAACACGTCTTCATCGTGGTGGCATTCACCGCTCACCACGACAAATGCCGGTATCGGCGGCGCGCCTCCGTACACAAGGCTCACCGCGAGCGATTATATTACTCTGAATCTTACTAATTTCGGCGCCGGCAATAAAATAAAAATTGCCCTGAATACCGCAGTTCTTGCCGCGTGGATTAATGCAACCGCGTCTATGACACTGGTTAACCATACTGAATACACCAGCGGCACCAAAACGGAAGATAAGTACGCGGCGCTTTATTCACTTGACACTGCCGGCATCTGGTGGGAGAAACGTCCGCATCTGGTGCTGTTTATTAACGATAATTAGTCCTTCCTGCAATTCGTGTCAAAAAATTAAAATCAGACACGAATTACACGAATACGCACGAATGAGTTGGAAGGAGTACATCTAAATATAAAATTAGTAGTGAAATTCATTATTAACTACGCAGCAGTATAATAGGAATGAAACCGACCGCTCCTTATAGGAATATACTAAGAAAGAAAGCCAGAGGACACCAGAGATCACAGAGATATTCGCGTACATTAGCGTTTATTCGCGGTTAAAACGAAATGAAAACCGCTAATGGACGCGAATGAACGCTAATGGGAAAAAAGTCGAAAAATTTAAAAGGTGTTTTAGATTTTCTGCAGTTTTTCTATTTTGCTGTGAAGATATTTAAAATTCATACTATTAGTGTCCATTCATGGTTGTCTCTAATATTTTTAATTTATCCGCTTAGTATTTCTTTTGCCAAATGAACTACTGAAAAGAAAGAGCGCGTATTAATCAAGATGCCGCAGGAATTACAATTAGCCGTTAATCCCGATCAAACCATCAGTCTTGAATGGGTTGACATTATTTCAGCCGGCGGACAATCCGGCGAAGACAAAAAGAAAACCACGCTTACCCAGGAAATCTATTCCCGGTACAAGCAGCACACCGGTGAATTCCTGCTCTTTCTCGGTTTTTCAGATCCAACTATTCCGCTGAGTGAAGGCCTTCACTATCTGAGAAATATCTGCCGGCGCTTTACACACGCGCTTACTCATATTCCCGAAATTGAAATCAGCCGTGGAGACACCCGAATAGCCTTGCCCGATAATGAAGCTGACCAACTGATCCTCGAAGCACCGTTTTTTTTCGGATCGGAATATATTAACAGTTCATTCATCACCGGTATCTGGAAGGAAATGCAGCGGACTTTTTCCGATGAAGTTTCCGCTTTTAAAGGCACTGTTGCCGCGTATATCCGGCAGTACCGGAAAGATGTGCATCTTGCAGGGAGAATATATTTTCATCTTGTTGAAAGTAAAAAAGAAGAATATCCTTTCGCGTTTCTCGCGACATACGCGGCTGAGGTAACCCGTGAGGGGAAAGCGCCGCATCTTCCGCTCACCCATGCATTGAGTGTATACGGCACAAACAGTAAAAAACTGCTTGAGCTTCTTTCAACCGTGCAGACCGCATCTGCGAAAAGCAGCCTTGTCGCAAGTCTCCTCGATACCGGAGAAATCTTTCATCCGCTTGCGTGGAATGCAGAAGACGCTTTCACGTTTCTTAAAGAAGTTCCCCTGTACGAAGAATCGGGCATTCTTTGCCGGATACCCGATTGGTGGAGGAAAAAATCAGCCGGATTTTCAATGCAAATCAGCATTGGGAATAAACCGCCCCCAAGCCTTGGTATGGATGCGCTGCTTGATTTTAAAGCTGAACTTTCATTTGACGGTACACCGGTTTCAGAAAATGAGCTGCATGCACTTCTCAAAGAAACCGAAGGCCTCGCATATATAAAAGGCCGGTGGATTGAAGTAGATCACGAGAAACTACGGCAAACGCTTGCCGCATTTGAAAAAATCAAATCCCGTACAGACGGCCAGCCGCTTGATATGCGAAGCGCGCTGCTTCTTGAACTCGGCCTGAAGAATGAATTGTCCGGACAGCAGGATGTACCCGCAGAAATAACCAACGGCGCATGGCTTGAAAGCGTAATAAAAAAACTGCGTAACCCGTCTGAACTAACGCCTACCGCCCCCGGATCGTCCTTTAAAGCCGAGCTTCGCCCCTACCAGCACAAAGGCCTGAACTGGCTCACATTTCTTGACGAACTGAAACTCGGCGCGTGTCTCGCAGACGACATGGGTCTTGGAAAAACCGTGCAGATTCTTGCGCACCTGTGCGGGGTGAGAAAAAAATATAACGCGGCGAACCTTCTCATCGTTCCCGGCTCGCTTGTGGATAACTGGATTAAAGAAATTGAAAAATTCCTTCCCGATCTCAGATATTATATTGCCCATCCTGCTTTCCGGAAAAAAGGCCAGCCCACGCTGGAAACCGCGGATTCGGCTTTTCTCAACCGAATGGAATTGGTTATAACCACCTATTCTCTTGCGGGACGGTATACCGCGTGTACTGATTATACCTGGGCATACATTATTCTTGACGAAGCGCAGGCGATTAAAAATCCGGGAACAAATCAGACAAAATCGGTAAAAAAACTTAAATCGGCAAACCGGATAATTCTTACCGGTACGCCGGTAGAGAACCGGCTTTCCGATCTCTGGTCGCTTTTTGATTTTCTCAATCCCGGTATGCTCGGCACCGGACGGGAATTTACCGAATTTACAAAAAAGCTGAAAGACGATCCGCATGGCTACGCCCGCTTACGGAATATTGTAAGTCCCTATATATTACGGCGGTTAAAAACAGATAAAACCGTTATTTCTGACCTTCCTGAAAAAGTAGAAATGAAAACATACGCGGATCTCAGTAAAAAACAGCTCGTACTCTACAAAAAGCTTGTTGATGAATTATCCCACGCGCTTGATGACCGCGTAAGCGGCATCGCGCGCAAAGGACTGATTCTAAGCTCAATTATTAAATTTAAACAGATCTGCAACCACAGCGACCATTATCTCGGATCGGGAATGTTCTCTGAAGATGACAGCGGCAAATTCAAAAGGTTGCGGGAAATCTGTGAAATTATTAAATCCAAACGCGAAAAACTTCTGGTGTTTACCCAGTTCAGAGAAATTGCAGAACCGCTGAATTCATTTCTTACCGGTGTATTCGGAATAAAGGGCCTGATACTTACCGGAAGCACCGCTGTGCAGAAAAGAAAAAATTTAGTCAATGCATTTCAGGCAGATGAATATGTGCCGTATATGGTGCTTTCACTTAAAGCCGGCGGAACAGGCCTTAATCTCACTGCGGCAAACCACGTTATTCATTTCGACCGGTGGTGGAATCCGGCCGTCGAAAATCAGGCAACAGACAGAGCGTTCCGTATCGGACAGCATAAAAATGTTATTGTGCATAAATTCATTACCAAAGGCACCATTGAAGAGAAAATTGATGATATGATTGAAAAAAAAAAAGCACTTGCTGCGGAGTTAATTGTAAGCTCCGGTGAAAGCTGGATAACCGAAATGGATAATAAGGAACTAATGAATTTGTTTTCACTTTCACTTTGACCATCCATTAATAAGATAATCACTAAAGAGGTACGTTATGTCATATTATTTTCGTTTTCCAAGGTATGTATCAGCCGCCGAAAAGCAGCATCGCTCGAAAAAAAAACTGCAGCAGCTTCGAAAAAAGGACAGCTCTTTAAAACCGGTCATTCTTAAGGGATCTGCAATTGCGGACACGTGGTGGGGCAAGGCATGGAATAAAAACCTTGAAGCGTATGCGGATTATTCAAACCGCATCGGACGGGGCCGCTCGTATGTCCGTTCAGGCGCGGTGCTTGATCTTCGTATAGCCGGAGGTACGGTTACCGCACTGGTTATGGGCAGTGACTGGGCACCGTATAAAATTTCTATAAAAATCAAACCTATTGCTCCGGCTGTATGGAGCAAACTAAAAAAGGCATGTCGGGGGCAATTAGCGTCTGTAGCAAAGCTGCTTGAAGGACAATTTCCAAATGAACTGCAGGAAGTTTTCACTCAACAACGCAGCGGCCTGTTTCCCGGACCAAAGGAAATTACTTTTTCATGCAGTTGTCCGGATTGGGCATCGATGTGTAAACATGTCGCCGCGTCGCTGTATGGAGTCGGCAACCGGCTTGATGAGGATCCTTCTCTTTTTTTTACGCTCCGTAAAGTAAAAATGGATGATCTGGTACAGGAAGTCGCGGAAGAACAATCCAAAACAATGCTGAAAACGGCGCGTAAAAAAACCGGCAGAGTAATTGATGATTCAGCGATATCTGAACTTTTCGGCATTACTGTGGAAAGCGTGCCGACGGCTAAGGATTCAATAGAACAAACATTGCCGGTTCAGAAAAAGCCGTCAGGTAATATGGTAAAGAAAAAACGAGTTAAACTAAAAAAGAAAGTGAAATCGGCGGTAAAGAAAAGAAAACGTTCCCGATAATTTTTTTTCAAAAAGTCTGTAAAAAATTATTTTTTTCTGCTATCAATTACATTTAAATGATACAGAGCCTTTTCCATTTCGTTCTCTTCGGTGTAGTAGTGAAATAGCGCCCGGTGCGCGGGAATGTACTTCGGATTTACGCTAAGCACACGCATAAGCAGTGTATGCATGGAATCCCGGCTCTCCATATGACCGGACAGCATCGCGAGATTAAACAGCGCGCTTATGTTCCATGGGTCAATATCCAGAAGCCGTATATAATACGCGAGGCTGACATCGGATACATCCAGCCGGTGAGCCGCTTTGGCTATTTCTTCATACAACTCATAATTCCGGTAATAAAAACGCTGCCCGCGGATACGCACCGCGCGGGTGAAATTTTCAATTCCTTCTTCAGAATTTTCTACCGGCTGGGTAAGAATAAAAAACGTATAATCAGTCCTATGGTTAAACCCGGTATACACGGTTTGAAAAAACTGTAATATTATTAAAATTATTAAAATCAAGGTTCGCCATTTCGTTTTAACCAGTGTTTTTTTCTCTGAGTGAAACTGATCTGTTTCACTCAGCATCTTATTCGCTGAACTGCTGCCGTATACTGCCTGCCAGACACAAAGGGTGAGAAAAAGCACGTTTGAAAAAACCTGTTCACCGGGAAAAGAAAACATACTGTCGGCAAAATAAATAATCGCGGAAGGCATGGTAAAAAAATCACTGACAAAAACGGACTTCTTTCCATTTGAAACGACGGAAAATCTTTTTTTACGTTTAAAGATATACAGGAACGGCAGTATGAGCAGCAGTCCATACGCGGCGCCGGCGGGAATACCAAGCTCCGATGCGTTCTGCAGTACATCATTGTGGGTTCTCCGAGGCCTTTTTGAATAGTCATCCCATCCGCCTGAGTACTTTGGAAAATATACCCACCAATTATCTGCACCCATACCCGTAAGCGGCCGCGCCGCAATCATTTTAAGCGTGGTACGGTAAAACAACAGACGTCCTTTATCGGCGCCATCCTGAAAAACAGAGGCAGCGGTTCCGGCTGCGTAGTATTTAAACTTCTGCGAAACCCCATACACATCAGGATGCGGTTTAAAGGTCGCGCAAAAGAGAGCCGCTGCGATAACCGCGAGAAAAAATGCCGATTTTTCCGAAGTCATATAAAAAAGACGTGTATACAGCCGGCGGGACTGAAGGAATACCGCTGCGCAGAGAATAGCCGCGGCACCGCAGCCGATCCACACACTGCGCGAACGGGCGATAAACACATAGAGCATGACAGAACATACCCCACAAGCATAAAAGCAGTAATACCGTTTTTTCCGCGCAGTAAGAAACAGATATAATGATACCGGCAATGTGAAAGCAGCCGCAAGTGAAGCAAGATTTCTGTTGGCAAAAAAGGATGCCGGGGGCGCAGCCTGATACACCCACGGAAGATTAAAACCGAAATACTGAAAGATACCCGGTATGGAAATCAACAGTCCGGCGGGCGCGAAAATATAGATTATCCGCCGGCTGAGTATCCGTCCCCGCAGGCAAAAACTGAGGATACCGCAGAATAATGCATATGAAAAATACGTACCGGCTTTTGCGGCGGCGGCTGTTTTGTTCACTGCCCATACCACAGAAACACCGGACCAGATAAATAACGTGAGCATAATAAAAGCCGGAACGGCTGCCGAAAACGGCATTGAATTGATACACTGCAAAAATCGCGCAGATCTTCGTTCGGCATAAATAAATAAACAAATTAAACCCGCTAAAAGGCTGATTTGCAGAAAGAGAAAACGCGGTATATAACTGAAATCTACATTAACCGGAGAGGTCAGTAACAATGTTACGATAATAAATCCAATGAAGAAAACATCAGGCTTTTTTTTTTTTTTAATCATCGCGTTTGTTCTTGAATATATTATATTATCAGGGTTACTTTTTTACCTGACTGAAGTATCATGGCAATAAAATGGGTCATGGAAATTTCACACAGAGGATGCAAAGGGCACGGAGGGCATTAAAAATGCACCCTCTCCGTGTTCTCTGTGAGCTCTGTGTGAGCTCTGTGTGAGAAATCACTACTAAATTTTTATTAAGGTATACTTGACAATTCCATTTTTTTGTATTACAATATTGTCATACGGAGTTATTTATGATTTCTGTTCGATTGCCTGATGATTTAGAACAAAAAGTTAATCAAATATCTAAAAAAGATCATATAAGTAAATCTGAATTAATAAAAGATGCTTTGCTGCAATATATTGATCAGTATGAGGACACTTTAGATTCCTTTAAAATTGGAAATCAATTTTTCGGTAAATATGCATCTGAAAATTCTAATTTTTCAACCACTTATAAACAAAGAATAAGAGAAAAATTGAATGAAAAATATTCTCATTGATGTCGGCCCGCTAATAGCTCTATTTGAAAATAATGATAAATATCATACAAAAATCAGGAATTTTTTGAGTCAATTAAATTATAAATATATTTCTACATGACCAGTTATTACTGAAGCTTTACATATGTTATCATTTAATGTAAAGATTAAAATTGACTTATTAAAATGGATTGAACTTGGTGGCATAAATATTTTTAGAAATTAAAAATTGAAACATCAACTTTCTCCATTGCCTTTTAACTGGTATTTTATTCTCTGTGGGTAATTGATCTGTTTCACGCAGCGTATTATTCGCTGTACCGCTGCCGTATACGTATACTGCCTGTCAGACACAAAGGGTTAAAAAAGGCACATTGGGGGAAAACAAATGGACTGTAAAATGGGTCATGGAAAATTCACAATTACTTAATTGATATTTTTTACTGATTGTTTTATAATATAACTAAAGTAGTTTTAAAATAATACTACAGGAATAAATATGAATATTACCGTAAGAAATATCCCCGATGAAATTGTTCAAATTATGAAAACTCTGTCTCAGTTAGAAAAAAGAAGTTTAAATAATGAGATATTAACGATAATTGAAAAAGGAGTGCAAAAAGAAATTGCCCGACATAACGCTGCTACAAATTCTATAACTATCAATTCACAAATTAAAATATGGAGAAGTTTATCCAAACAATGGGAAGACAACCGTTCCACCAAAGAAATTATAAATGATATTTATTCGACCAGATCTTTCGGCAGAGATATCAAATTATGATTTTACTGGATACTGATATATGTATTGAATTACTTCGCGGTAATTCGAATGTGATTGAAAAAAGACTGAACAACTCTGACGACATAGCAATTTCTTTTATGACCATTGCAGAATTATTTTATGGTGCGGAAAATTCAACCAAAAAAAATAAAAACATTAGTTTGATAAATGATTTTTTGCTGACCGTAAATATTATTCATACTGATGTGCAAATTTTAAGGAAATTTGGTGAAATAAAGTCACAATTATTTAAAGAAAATCAATTATTGCCGGATGCAGATATTCTAATCGCAGCAGCAGCATTAGAAAAATGTACTAAACTTATAACCGGAAACATCAAACATTTCAAAAGAATAGAGGAATTAAAAATTGAAAATTGGTCGGTTTAATTATTTTCAGAACTGCCCGCAGACATTTTCACCGCGCACTTTTAGCAAAAAACACTTATAATCCTTTAAATGAAAAAAAAAATCCTCTGTGTAAGTAACTCCGCATGGAATTTTTTTAACTATCGTTTGCACGTGCTGGAACTGTTGAAAGATGAATATACCATTCATCTCGCGGCCCCATACGATCACTACACCGGAAAACTGCCGTTTGCTTTTTCTTCTATATACCTCAACCCGAAAAACAAAAATTTCGTGTTTGAAATTCTCACGGTGTTTTCCTTATTCCGTGCAATCCGCCGGATACGGCCTGATGTTATCATTTTTTACACAATCAAACCATCCGCGTACGGCCCGCCTCTCGCCCGGCTTCTCCGTATACCCTGCATCGCAATTATTACCGGTCTCGGCAGCGGATTCACCAGCCGCGGCTGGACCTCTGCAATAGTATTCTGCATTCTCAGGTCATCACTCCGGTTTACACAGTATTCCGTGTATCACAACCGGGCTGACGCACGGTTTTTCTCATGGAAAGGCGGTGAAAGCCGCTCGAAACAGATTGTACATCCGGGCTCAGGTGTTGATACCGACTATTTCTGTCCGAAGAAAACAGATGATACTGACTTTTTTTCTTTCTCAAATAAAAGTTCTGCTCAATACTCCAGTACAAAGCACAATTCGAGGCCATTTATTTTTCTTTTTTGTGGACGGCTCCTGCGGTATAAAGGCATATGTGAACTTTCCGAATGTATTGCAGACCTGGTCAGGCAAGGATACCACACTGAACTGCATATCCTCGGCGCGGTAGAATGCAGCAATCCTTCGGCGCTGCATCCCCATGATTTAGCCGCGATAACTGCCTTACCGGGCATAACGCATTGGCCGCGGACAGATGATGTGCGCCCGTTTCTCCGTGCAGCTGACTGTATTGTACTTCCCACCGGTTACCGTGAGGGTCTGCCCCGCGCAATACTCGAAGCATCAAGCTGCGGGAAGCCGGTTATCACTACGCGTATCAGCGGCTGCCGTCACGCGGTTATTGACGGAGTGACCGGTCTGCTTTTCCGTTCAGGTGATTGGCCGGCATTACGTGAATGCTGTCTTACCATGTATCATATGCCGGAAGAAAAACGAAATGCAATGGGAGCGGCGGGAAGAAAATTTGTTATGGATAAATTTAATGTGCATATTGTTGCCGACTCGTACCGCAGAATGATCAAGGGGTGTATAAACGGGCGGGGCAGGGGAAACGAAAACTTTTGATAAATCAAAAAACAATGGTAAAATAACATATTCAAAAAAGCAAGGAGCGCATATGGCTACACTAAAAGGGTCAAAAACAGAAAAAAATCTTCTCAAAGCATTTGCCGGCGAATCACAGGCAAGAAACCGCTATTCTTACTTCGCTTCAGTCGCTAAAAAAGAAGAATACGAACAAATCTCCGCAATTTTTCAGGAAACTGCAGATAATGAAAAAGAACATGCGAAACGGTTCTTTAAATTTCTCGAAGGCGGCGGGGTTGAAATTACCGCGATGTATCCTGCCGGAAGTATCGGCACCACACTCGATAACCTCAAAGCGTCTGCAGCCGGCGAAAATGAAGAGCATACAGTAATATATCCGGAATTCGCCAAAATTGCAGAGTCTGAAGGCTTTACCGATGTCGCCGCAACTTTCACCATGATTGCAAAGGTTGAGGTGGAACATGAAAAAAGATACAATGCGCTGATTAAAAATATTGAATCCAAGCAGGTATTCGCAAAAAAACAGTCCGTACGCTGGAAATGCCGTAACTGCGGATACGTCCATGAAGGAAATGAAGCGCCGCAGAAATGTCCGGCATGTCTGCACGCGCGCGCGCATTTTGAAATCAAAGAAACAAATTACTGAGTTTGGATAAAAACGAAGCACCTTCCTCTTCCGGAGCGGGTGATTTTATCCGGGCACGCATTCACGGCGATATCGCCCAAAAAAAACATTCCGAAAGCCCTGGGGGGGAGAGGGGGGACAGGGGAATCGTCACAAGGTTTCCTCCCGAACCTAATGGTTTTCTGCACATCGGTCACGCAAAAAGTATCTGCCTCAACTTCGGACTCGCCCGCGAGTTCGGCGGCCGCTGTCATCTGCGCTTTGATGATACCAATCCCGCCAAAGAAGAACAAATTTATATCGATTCAATTATGAACGATATCAAATGGCTCGGATTCGACTGGGGTGCGCACCTCTATTACGCATCCGATTATTTTGAAAAGCTGTACGAATATGCGGTAACACTCATTAAAATGGGCAAAGCCTACGTATGCGGACTCAGCCCGGATGAAATGAAAAAATACCGGGGCACTCTGACTGAACCGGGCATTGAGAGTCCTTCACGAAGCAGAAGCATTGATGAAAACCTCAGGCTTTTTGAGCACATGCGACAGGGTAAATTCAAAGACGGGGAATATGTACTCCGCGCGAAAATCGACATGACATCGCCGAATATTAATATGCGCGATCCCGCCATATACAGAATAAAGCACATCCCGCATCTGCGTTCAGGCCATTCGTGGTGTATTTACCCCATGTACGATTTCACACACTGTCTCTCTGACGCAATCGAGGGCATCACCCATTCAATCTGCACGCTGGAATTTGAAGATCACCGCCCCTTATATGACTGGGTACTCGATACGCTTAACACCGCGTGCCATCCGCAGCAGATTGAATTCGCACGGCTCAATATTAATTATACGGTAATGAGCAAACGCAAACTTCTTGAACTGGTGCAGGCAGGGCATGTGAGCGGCTGGGACGATCCGCGTATGCCGACAATAGCCGGACTTAAAAGAAGGGGCTACACTCCTGAATCAATCCGTGATTTCTGTGACCGGATCGGTGTGGCAAAAGCAAACAGCACCGTAGATTACGCGCTGCTTGAGCACTGTGTACGTGAACATCTAAATAAAACCGCTCTCCGCCGAATGGCAGTGCTTGATCCTCTCAGAGTTGTCGTAACCAACTATCCCGAAGGCGTCGAAGAAGAATTTGCAGTACCGAATAATCCCGAAGACCCCTCAGCCGGAACCCGCATGGTTCCGTTCAACCGCGAAATTTTTATTGAACGGGATGATTTTATGGAAAACCCTCCTAAAAAGTATTTCCGCTTATGCCCCGGCGGTGAAATCCGCCTTGCGTCTGCGTATTATATCAGATGTACCGAAGTTATTAAAGACAATACTACCGGCGTCATACAGGAAATCCGCTGCACGTACGATCCTGAAACAAAGGGAGGATGGTCAAAAGACGGCAGAAAAGTAAAAGGGACAAGCCACTGGGTATCCGCGCCGCACGCGGTGCCAGCGCAGGTAAAACTCTACGACAGACTTTTTATTTGTCCGGATCCTGATACCGCAGGAAACGCCACGGAAAAAACATATCTTGATTTTATTAATCCATCTTCGCTTCTGGTAAATGACACTGCTCAACTTGAACCATCACTGGCGCATATTCCTGCGGGCACGCGCGTACAGTTTATGCGGCAGGGGTATTTCATAGCCGATACAGAAAAAACCAGTGACGGACGTCAGGTATTTATTAAGACCGTCGGTCTGAAAGAAGGCTGGGTTAACACCGCAGTAAAATAACAAACTTTTAATGATGTGACAAATCATACACATTTCATGTGTATGATTTGTGCGCCGGTTTGTCTTTCGAAAGAAAAGCTCTTCCTGCCCACGCGATTGCCCACGCACCTGCCGGAGCGGTAAGCACAATACTCATCACCGCAGCGGCAAGAATAACTTCACCGGGTCCGGTCGGTATTCCCCGGGTGGTCATTACTGCAAGCGGTACCGAACCAATAGCCGCCTGCACTGTTGCTTTAGGCAGATAGGCGATAACAATAAATATTTTTTCCCGCAAAGTAAAACCTCCTCCAAAAGTGCAAAAAAAAGTACCGATTGACCGGGCGCAAAGACCAATTAAAATAAGCGCGGCTCCCATAAAGCCGGCCTCTGCTGCGGTATGAAAATTCACCTGGGCGCCCACCAGCGCGAATAAAATTATTTCCGCGAAAATCCATATCTTTCCGAATTTTAATGAAAGTTCATGCGCCATCCCCGCACGCTTTTCCAGGATAATAAAACCAATACTCATAACCGCAAGAAAAGCGGCAAAAGGAAAGTGTATTTTTTCAAGAATATTACCGGCCTGTACAAGCACGATCGAAACGCCGATAATAATAATTGCTCTCTTCGTCGCGCGCGGATTAAAATAATCAAACAAGCGGTATAACACCCATCCGATCACAAGTCCTGCGGTAATTCCGATTACAATTGACAGAGGAATTCCGGCAATCAGTACGGCAATACCCGTATCCTGCCCTGAGTAGACGCCCATTAATATACTGAACGCAACAATTACGGTTACATCGTCAATACTTGCCGCAGCGAGAATAAGCGTCGGTATTCCTTTTGCACTTCCGCGGCCTTCCTGATTAAAGGCTACCATCATCGGCACTACCACCGCAGGTGAGACCGCACCGAGGACACATCCGAGAATTGCAGACTCCATTACGGAAAGTCCGAGAAAACGGGGACCAAGAGCGGTAACAGTAAGTGCTTCAAATGCCGCAGGAATAAATGATAAAAGAAGCGCCTGCGATCCGACTTTAGCAAGGCTGCCGCGGGACAATTCAAATCCGGCGCGCAGAAGTATTACAATAAGCGCAATAATCCGCAGATCGCTTCCTACCGCAAGAATTTCCGGACGAAGGATATTGAATCCCGCAGGACCGAGAACCGCTCCTGCTGCGAGCATTCCGGTGAGTCCCGGAATTTTAAACCTTGTACACACCCAGTCCGCTAAAAGACAGAGAATTAGTATTTCAGCAAGACTTATGGCCATCAGGTGTGCACCTTTTAATGCATTGCCTCTTTTGTGACAGCAGAATTCCCCCGGCTCATCCGGTACTGCCGCGGAGAGAACCCGTTATTATACTTTCTGAAAATTTTATTAAACTGCATTTGATCCGGGTATCCGCAATCATATGCAATTTGTTTAATCCGTCTTGCGGTGAGTCCGAGCAGCTCCCGCGCATACCGCATACGTACTTCCATAAACCAAAGATGCGGAGATTTATTAAAATATCTGAAGAATAATTTTCTGAAATGCGCGGCCGAAATCCCCATCGCCGCAGCAGCGTCAGTGATATTAAAATTCATTGCCGGATCGGATTGAATTTTTTTTGCGAGGTTATCAAAAAAAACAGCATATTCCATATCAGGCATCGGCGGACTGATGCAATCGGAAAGCATAATGAGGAGCCGTTCAAGTAAAATTACGGCCTGCATGCTGCTTCTTGTATGCTGCATGGAAATTAACCCGGTAATGTCCCTGAATATTTCCTCAATCGGTCCAGGGTTTGAAATACGCACATAACAGTCCCGGGATAACTTCAGAAAACCATTCTCGATTAGCTGTATCCCGCGGGAACCGTAAAAATTAATGTAGTGATTATGCCAACCCTCTGTGTCAACCGATCCATATTGATAATGAAATTCAGGATGATGCCATACCACCGCCGGTCCATTGAGTACAATTCCGGGGCCATGGTTAACTGAAAGATACATTTTTCCCGACCGGATAAATTCCACTGAACACAGTTCAGCTTTCCGGTCAATTGCGGCAATGCACCCCTTGACAATTGCCCCGGCGGTAAAAGAAATATCATTAAAATAATCTATCATGACTGAAGATTAAGAAAAGCGCAGAAATGACTAATAAATTTCGTTTTCACCATTGTTACACAGGTAACTTTTGTATTATACTACAAGGCAAACGTGCACTATCGGCATGTATTATACTATAAGAAAAATAATGATATAAGGAAAATGCTATGAAAAATTCAACTAAAATTTTTAACTCAATTTCACAGACTGCTGATTATTTCCTGACTACAGTTAGTAAAAAAGAAGTATACAATCAGCTCGAATTGGAAAACAGGTTAAAAAAGGGTGAAAAAACTCAGGAACCAATACTGATAATAAATTACCTGTATGACCCCGCAGATAGCAGCAACATCTTATCAACTGAGCCCGAAAATCAAATTAATATTGCTGATCCCCTTGAAGCAGAGTTGTCAGCACAAATTGTATCATTCCTGAAGCCGACATTACTTCATAACCCTTTCCGGCCGTCATTCCGTCTCGGCTGCGGCACCGGAACACTGCTGCCCGCTTTCGGAATAACCCTCAACCCTGAACTTGGCAATGTGCCGGCGGGGTTCAAATCAATAGATGAACTGCTTGCCATGCCGGAACCCGATCCTGTCAAGTCCGGCCTCGGACCAGGGATGCGTGAACAAATTGATTTTATCAGACACAATCTTGATAATTATTTTAAAATTCAGCTTCCGGACATGCAGGGTCCGTTCAATCTCGCGCATTCCATGCTTGGAGAAAATGCATTCATTATTCCGCTTGAACAGCCGGAAAAATTTCACCAGTTGCTTGAACGAATCGTTACGTACTGGATCAGCCTGAGGGAAATGCTCATCACGAATATAGGACCGCAGTATCTCGATCCGCTTTACAGCAACAGAATCTGTGAATGTTCGGTCAACCTGGTCTCTTCAGGTTTTTATTTGGAGCACATTCTGCCGCACGATTTAAAAATAGCCGGAACAACCGGCCCAATTCATCTGCATCACTGCAGCGGCCCGCATGTCATTGAAACAGTATATACACACGTTCCTGTAAGCAGTGTTGAAGCAGGGTACATTGAAAAAACCGCTGCCGGCAGTGCATCAGTGGAAAAAGTTCTTGCCTTAACCGCAGCGGAAAAACCTCCGGTGCATATCGGGGAAGAACTTCCGGAAGATTTCGAAACTGCAAAAAAAATTATACTACACCATTTTGAATTATGCAGGGAACGTCCGGAATCAACTTTTGCATACACCGGCATGTCCTGGCGGGGCCGTGATGCGAGCCGTATATTTACGCTGCACGAGGAATGCAGCAGATACTGGAACAGACACTGGAATATGTAATCAGCATTACCCGGTTATTTCAAGCACATCTCTTCGGACATTACCGATTATTGTTTCATCACGTCTGATATCTGCGAGTTTAAATTCCGGAAGGCCGGCCTGACGAGTCCCGATAAAATCCCCGGGACCTCTTTGCTGCAGATCTGCTTCTGCGATTTTAAATCCGTCGGTACAGGTACAGAAAAAACGCAGACGTTCCACTGCGGTTTGTGAAATTTTTTCGCCGGTGATAACATAACAGTAGCCCTGCTTCTTCCCCCGCCCTACCCGTCCCCGTATTTGATGAAGCTGGGATAAACCGAACCGCTCGGCAGATTCTATTATCACTACAGTCGCATTGGGATTATCCAGACCCACTTCCATAACGGTAGTTGCACAGAGCACTTTAATACTGCCGCAATTAAACTGATCCATTACCGCATGTTTTTCACAATCATGTAATCCTCCATGCATCAGCGCGCCTGGAATATCCCTGAATGCAGTATCCTTGAGAAAATTATATTCTTTCTTTAATGACCGCATATCAGTTTTTTCACTTTCCTCGATAACAGGAAAAACTACGTAGGCTTGTTCTTCTCGGCCTATTCTATCGCGTAAGAAACGGTACGCATGCGCGCGGTTTGCCTGAGTGAGCATTTTTGTATGCACTGGTTTCCGGAAAGCCGGCGTTTCCGTTAAGGCTGATACATCCAGATCACCCCAGAACACATTAAACAGACTCTGCGGAATAGGTGTGGCGCTCATGTAGAGCATATCCGGTTTAATTCCTTTTTTTCTGAGCGCCTCACGCTGCGCAACTCCGAAACGATGCTGCTCATCAATAACTGCGTATTTCAGGTTAAAAAACTCCACATCATCCTGAATGAGCGCGTGAGTGCCGACCGTAATATCGGCTTCTTTACCCCGGATCTGTTCAAGCGCCTTTTTTTTTTCAGTTTCTTTTAGCGAACCGCTGAGCATTACCGTCCTGATTCCAAAGGGACTGAGCATATGGGTAAACAATAAATAATGCTGCCTGCACAGGATTTCTGTGGGCACCATACACGCGCACTGGTACCCGTTTTCAACGCACAGTATCATCGTAATAAGCGCGGTTATTGTTTTTCCTGAGCCGACATCTCCCTGAAGCAGACGCATCATCGCTTTATCTTTCCGCATATCCGCGCAGATTTCCGCAACAGCTTTTTCCTGACCACAGGTAAGTGTTATCGGGAGTTTGGAGCGGAATAAATCCGTCAGTTCATGTGTCGGATACCGGGCACCTTCCTTTCCTTTACGGTATTCATTTGATGTATGAATTTTTTCTGCTATATACTCAAATAATTCCTCATACACAAGTGCATTACGCGCGCGTTCGAGCGCTGCGCAATCTGCGGGAAAATGCATTTGATATATACATTGGAATTTTTCAGGAAATTTATACAGACCGGTGAGCGCAGACGGTATGTTCCAGCTATATGTGCCCGGGTTAATTTCCGAAAAAATCAAATTTACCGTTTCACGGATCTTTTTTTGCGGCAGGCCGTCTGTCGAATGATATACAGGGACTACACGGCCTACGTTTAAACTGTCAATAGACTCCTGGTCAAAATAATCAAAATCCCTGAGCTGTATCTGTATCTCCTGATATGCTTCCTTAAACCTGCAGCTGAGCATATAATGTAGTCCGGGTTTGAACCTTCCATGTGCGGGATTAAACGCGCTGAGAACTGCAGTGCGTTCGCCGTCGGTAAAAGTTACTTTCTTAATTGTTCTGCCGCGCCATTCAAATGAAGATACTTCTGTACAGAGACCAATTACGGTGACTACCGCATCCGGGTCGGCATTTGTCCGGTGAAGCCCCTCCCTGATAGAGACGATGGTGCTTCTGTCTTCATACCGGCATGGAAAGAACAGAAGAAGGTTTCCGCAGGTAAGAATTTTTTTTTTCTCAAAAAAATCACCGTAATATGATCCGACGCCTTTAAGATACCGTACCGGTGTTTCCGGCGTAATAACAACGGACACTGCTGGAACCTTTACCGGCGGCCCGTGTTTTTTTTATGATTAAATTTCTGCATTGCGTAAATATTTTTCGCGGAGGCTGCATACGGCTCCCTCCCCTCCCGGATTACTCTTCCCAAAACATATCTCATCATGCCTTCGCCGAGACTGAAAAAATATCTGCTGATCACCTGCTTATGATCCGTTCCAAGAGAAGAAAAAGAGGAAAGAAGAAAATATATGCTCGAGGACACCCTGATACCGCCTATCATATTCAGCACCTCCCGCGCGAGACGGTAATCAAGACCCGGCAGGGCACTGATAATGCAATGTACACTTTCACTGGTCTCTAAATATCTGAGGGCTGCGGCCGCATTCAGTCGTACGAAATAATTACTGCTGAAAAGAAATTTTTTCTTTAGTTCTTCAAAACCGAGTTTCTGAATTGTCTTATCCGGATTTAAAAAAGCGGGGTTTTCGCAGCGTGGAAATTTGCGCCATGACAGACAAATCTGATAATAAATTGAACTTAACCAGTTCGTATCCTGCACCGTGCATACCGCGCGGGAAAAAGTACCGGGCCGCTGCAGGGAAAGATCATGATCGTACTTTGAGCGCCTCTGAGGATCCCTGAGGATTTGATACGCATGCAGAACCATTTTAAACGATTCCTCTGTAAGACGGGTACGGCTGATATCAGGATGGTACTTTAATACCGCCCGTTTATAGGCTTTTTTTATTTTTTCCGGAGGATCATCCCTGGTGACCTCGAGAAGTTCATAATAATCCGGCATATACTGATTATCGTTACCTTTATGTAATTTTTAATTACTTTTTAATTACTTTTTATATTTTTTTCGACTGCATCGCGCGCCGCATCATCCGTTTAATTTCCGCCTCGCTCAGTCCGAGTGTTTCCGCGATACGAATGGTTTGTCTTTTGCCCGTGTCAAGATTCAACGCGCTTACGTGCAGGATTCCGTCAATGTCGATTTCAAAAATAACTTCAATTCTGGGCATTCCTTTTTTTTCTGGCGGTATATCCTCAAGATAAAACCTTCCAAGAGAAATATTCTGATCAGCATGCGGATGTTCTCCCTGGAGCACATGTATTTCAACAATGCGCTGATTATCAGATATTGTCGTAAACATACGGCTTTTGCTTACCGGCACAGGGGTATTTCTTTCAATCAGGCGGATTAAATACCCTCCGTCAATTTCAATACCGAGTGAAAGAGGCGTGACATCCACCAGCGCTTTGCCCCTGATGCTTCCTTCGATTATTCCCGCCTGCATTCCCGCGCCAAGGGCGACGAGTTCTGCCGGATCGGGCGGCTGGAGTATTTTACATGTAAAAAAATCCTTCAGGCGTTTTTGAATTACCGGGATTTTAACCGTGCCCCCGACGGGAAGCACTGCATCAATATCATCGGTTTTTATTCCTGAATCAGCAATGCACTTTTTTGCGAGAACAAAAGTTTCATCAATCTTTGACTGAATCATCCGCTCAAATTCTCCGCGGGTAATGTTCCATGACAAATGCTGCGGCCCCCGCGCGTCAGCGGACAAGAAAGGAATTTTTGACGAAACCTCCGTGCTGTCGGAAAGCGCGATTTTAACTCTCTCCGCTTCGTCCCTGACCTTTTGCAGAGCTACGGGATCTCCTTTAATATCAATACCGGACGCATTTTTAAAATCAGCAATGATTTTTTCTGCGATCATGGAATCAAAATCAACACCGCCGATATCACTTCGTCCTGCAGTTGCGCGTACCTCAAAAAGCCCGTCAGAAATCTCGAGAATGGATATGTCAATGGTGCCGCCTCCGAAATCGTACACAAGTATTTTCTCATCCACTCCTGTTTCAAGATCTGCCGCCATGGCTGCGGCGGTTGGTTCATTAATAATTCTTCTGACGTTGAATCCGGCAATCTCACCGGACTGCATGATTGCCTTCCGTTCAGTATCTGAAAAATTTGCAGGCACCGTTATCACCACTTCGGGCACTTTGCTTCCGAGAAACTTTTCAGCATCATTTTTTAACTGAATTAAAATACGCGCCGCAATCTCCTGTACACTGTACTGTATTCCGGCGATACGCACATCCGATAGTTTTCCCAGTTGCCGTTTAATGTTTGAAATAACCCGTCCGGGATAAAGGATGGCCTGTGATTTTGCATCCTCGCCAGTATAGTACGATCCGTTTTCCGCAATATACACTACTGATGGAGTGTAGACACTTCCTTTATCGTTACTGATCAGAACAGGCCGCTTGCCTTCTATGGCGCTGACTGAACAATTACTTGTACCGAAATCAATTCCTATTATTCGTTTCATTACCTGATGCTTCCCGGCACGTACGGTTCAGTTTAAAAAGATGCACGAGGCTCAAGGATCATATTTATTTCGCTGATTGAAAGATTGAGTTTTTGCGCGATTGCTCTGTCCGTATATTTTTTGTCCATCAAATACGCAATTTTTTTCTCAACACTGAGCTGTTCGAAAATTTCTTCTTCATGCTGCAGAAAATAATTATCAAGCCCATCCGTATATGCGCGTATACGCGGCTCCGCAGAAGGCATAGCCGGCTGATTTTTCTTCTGAATTTTTTTCTTTATTTTTTTCCCAGCATAAACGGTTTTTGCCGGAATGTTATCAGCGGCAGGCGCAGAATTCACCACAGAATTCACCGTAGATTCATTTTTCGCTTCTGACTGGGAATTTCTCCCGCTGTGTAAAGAATGCAACCGGTGGTAATCTTTCAGGTTTACTTCAATTTCTTCGTTGAGCTTTTTCATAAGCGCAATGCGGTCCTCCATAATGAGCAGGTTTTTATCCGCCTGACTGTTAAATGCGACAATAAGCTGCGTCATTTCTTTCTTTGCTGTTTCTGCATCCAGCGCCTTTGTGAATTTATTTCTCATGTATAAAAACAAACAGACACAAAAAACGGCCTGTAAAAATAATATCAGTACAAAAAACATGTGCAGTCCTATTCAGTTATGTCAAGAAAATTGCCTTTAAATTTTTCAATTATCTGGGAATTCTGACCGGTTGATTCACCGTCATTATCCTGATTATGTTTTTTACCGCTTATCCTGCTTACGTTTTGATGCCGGGGCACATCCTTTCCTACTTCAGCTTTATCTATATGTACCACCGCGTCTGACTGATCTTTGGTTTTTACCGCTAACGACCTGTCTTTGGAATCCTGATCATGTTTTTTTTTATCAAGTTTCTCTTTTTCTTTTTTTCCCACTTCATGCGTTCCCTGAAGAATTACCTGAAAATCGATTGGTTTCAGCGACATTATGTATTACTTTTTCCCTGCGGATTTAAGCTGAGTGAATTTTACCATATCACGGTTTTCCTCATCTACAGTGTATGATGACGGCCCCTGATCCCGTTTGTTTTCAAGGAGTCCGGTATTACACCGGAGCACTACACCAGTGTATAAATTTTTTTTTGCGGTAACTTTTCCAATCACCTGACTTGAATTGATAATCTCCTCGAGACTTGCAAGTTTCTCTTTCGCATCAGCTAATTCTTTTTGTATTTCCTCCAGCCTGGTTTTCATTTCTTCGAGTTTCTGTTCTTTTTCTTCATCCAGTTTCTGACCTTCAAGACTTTTAATATCAAGGCTTAACCCCGGTACCTGCGGCTCAAGTTTATTTATAACTTCCTGAAATTTTTCGTACGATTTTCGTACTTCGGGATCTACTCCCACTTCTATTACTGTTTTTGTCCCCGCGGCAGACCCAATGGTTTTTGCTTCCACTTCCTTTAATACTCTTAAAATACCGCCATACACGGCTGCCTTTTTCCCGTTAAGTTTTATTGAACCCAGACTGTCTATGTCGCAGCTGATTATTGATTCGGTTACAAATACATCCTGTTCTACCTGTACTTTCACATCCTGCAGATATTTCGCATACACCGAACCGGTTTTGGAAATTATTTCTCCTTTATGTTTTCCATTCACACCCTGTTTAATAATGATATCTCCGACATCGGTGGAAATGATGCAGCTTCCGACAGATTTGAATATTTCTATATTACCGCCGGCTTTTATATTATACCCGTCATGTACTTCACCCCGCACCACTACAGAGCCGAGGTTTGTAATGTGCCCCGTTTCAGGTCCGACATCACCGGATATTTCAAATACGTTTCTGACGGATAAGATGTCTTTCTCTTTTACAAGGTGGCCATTGATTTTTGCTTTAAGCATAAGGCCGTCCTTGGAAACTTCGGTATTCTCTCCGCCGGCCAACTCGGCGTCTTTTCCGCTTTTCGGTTCAATTTCCTGCCCAAGAATGTTTTTTCCCGGAGTGCCTTCCTGAACCGGGATTTTCTCCGCTATTATCTGATCGGCCATTACATTCACTATCAGGTTCATTTCATGAAAGTCGATACTGCCGTCATCGAGTACTTTAAGTTCTGCTTTTTCCTTGATATTTACCTTATAATCTATCCTCGCGTCAGCTCCGTTTTTAACCGGAGTGCCTTCAGCTGCAACAACAGGGATATTGTAAATTTTCTTTTGGATGGCCTCTTTTATTTTTTCTTCGTTTATACCATGATATATTTTATTTTCCCTGAGAATATTCTGCACATCGTCAAAATCCATGTATCGGCCGTCCGCTTTTGGTCCGATTATCCTCAAATATCCCTTCATCCGGTCATCGGATATCTCTACAAATAATTTTCCGTCGTTTTTCGGATTTGGCGTCCAATCGCCCACGCGGAAAGGTTTTGAATCCTTCTTTTTAATAAGGATTTTTACTATATTTTTATCATACTCAGTAATGTTTTTCGCCTGAAGCAGTTCATCAACTTCTTTTTCAACAACAGCCCGTCCTGTTCCTTTCGGCGGATGGATTATAAGGAATTTTCCTTCCCTGGATACATACACTTCCGCTGTTCCATCCATGTCCGCGACCTGTACCGCAGAATCGTCAAATAAAAATTCTTCTTCTTTGCCTCCGACGCCATAATCTCTTTTTTTTCTTTTTGCCGGACTGAAAATTATTTTGTAATTTTTAGCGCCTATACCGAACATGCCTTTTGAACCGTACTCAATAATCGTATACTGGAGTTTTGAAACGTCAATCCCGAGCTGCCCTGATGCCTTTTGAAAAGCTTCTTCCATAGAGGGGGCTTCAACTAACGTTTCTTCATCACGGAGTTTAGATACGGAATTACTCCGGACTTCAGCATATTTTTTTTCTATTAACTCCAGCACCCCAGCGCCCTGCAGATTCGGAGGCACCAGTGTATTGGCATGCCGGCGGATAAATGCGGAATAGTCCATGGTATTACTCCAATGCGATCATACTAATGATTTTTTTATTACTTCCAGCGACGAGCGCATATGACGTATTGCTTTTGTGTGCAGCTGTGAAACCCGTGATTCAGTCACGTCAAGCACCGCTCCGATTTCCTTAAGCGTCAAATCTTCATGGTAATAGAGAATCAGCACTTGCTTTTCTTTTTCCGGAAGTTTCTGAAGCTCATCAGCAATCGTTTTCCGGATTTCTTTCCGCTCAACCGCATAATCCGGATTCATACACTCAGGAGAAGGAATCGTTTCCATGACGGAAATTTCATCATCATCGCTGCCGAGTATCCAGACATCATCCAGAGATGTCACCAGTGAATCACTTGTTAAATTGGTTATACGGTTTACTTCAGATTCATCTATGCCGGTTGCTTTCGAAATTTCCTCTGAAGTAGCTTTGCGATTATGTTTCTGATCATATTTCTTTTTTTCCTCCTCTATAATTTTGAATTTTTGACGCATTGAACGGGGCACCCAATCCTGATTTCTCAATTCATCATAAATCTGACCTCTGATTCGTGTAATTCCATAGGTTTTGAATTTATTTCCCTTATAAGGGTCGAACTTGCTTACCGCATCGAGGAGGCCGAAGGTACCATAACTGACCAGGTCGTCAAATTCAACATTATCCGGTACGTTACACGCGATTTTACCCGCCACGTACTTAACAAGCGGAGAATATTTGATTATAAAATAATCACGCAGGCTGTCGTCTTCACCTGATTTGTACTTTTTCCATAAACGTATTTCTTCTTCTTCCGAAACATCCATTGAGGGTAAAGTTTTCATACCATCTCCTTTGTTTTTCCTGATCTACACACTAAAACAAATACTATATGCCTGCATTATATACATAACTACTTTTTTAATTCCGATCTGACCATTTTTGCGAGTATTTGCGGATCCTGTTTCCTGAATTCTTCTTCAATTTTTGAAGTATCTCCCCGCTGCCTTGATTGCGCGCTTGTCGAATAAGACGACGTAGCTGCGCTTTCAGAAATTGCTTTATCCGCAGCTCCTGAAATATCCGTCCCGGCCGCAGTACCGCCGGATGAAAACCGTTCTTCTAAATCTGAAAAATCTGTAGTATCCGCATTTCTGGAAATTGTAAAAGAAGACGTTCCTTTATCTGAAGCTGCAGAAGTGTTTCCTGAATCCGAGGCCGACGCGGAGTTATTTTCCTGAAACGATGAGGTTTCATCTGATCCGGAATACGCATCCTCTGTGTTATTATCCATCATTTCCTGATTAGCATCATCCGGATAATTATTTTCCTCAGGTATTTCGGAATCAGAAATATCGAGCATACTCCCTTTACCCGGAAATGATGTTGTTTCTGCCATTGTTTCTGCGGTTGTTTCAGAAAGAACGTTTTCTATTCCGGGAACAGTTTTGCGCAGCAGGACTGCTATTCCGCACGCGGCGGCTGCCCACAACATTGCACTGATGATAGATTTTCCGAACAATCCTCCCGGGCCTGCATTACCCGAAAGACCCGCAATGAGTGAAATAACGGCACCAGCAACAGCAGCTGCGGCAATAATCTTTTTATTCATCACTTCCCCGTAGTGTATATTCCATTTTTTTATTATTTGAATAAATTTGTAAAAAAAGATTTAATACCGGATTGATTCTCAGAAACCGGCAGGTTTAACAGGCGCGCAGCCACTGCTTCGACCGCAATTGAAGACTTCGCTTTTTCGTCGAAAACCAGAAAGGGAGTTCTCTGATAAAGCGCTTTTTCTACAATACTATCTCTGTAAATCAATCCGATATTCCTGACCGTTACCCGAAGATATTGCTGGGCGATTGAAATAATTCTTTCTGCTACTTTGCGTCCCTCTGCGATTGAATCAATTCTGTTGACCACAAGATTAATATCCAGATTGCGGGATTCTGAAGCGAGTACTTTAATAATTCCGTATGCGTCAGTTACCGCTGTCGGTTCCGGAGTAGTAACTATGATTATCTTATCCGCAGCATATAGAAATGACGTTACCGCTGTGGATATCCCCGCCCCGGCATCAAGAATGATACAGTCATATTGAGTGAGAAATCCGAGCTGTTCAATAAAGGAATTTCTTTCTGATTCAATCATATTGGCAAGCTCATTAAAACCTGACGCTCCGGCAATAATATCCACTCCATACCTTGTTTTATATATTATTTCAGAGAGCTGCTTTTCGCCTTTAAGGACATGATACAGATTATATTTTGGTATTTCACCCATCACAATATTTACATTTGACAGACCGAGGTCACAATCCAGAACAAGCACATTTTTTCCTTTGCGGCACATGGAAATTCCCATATTAACAGAAAGGGATGTTTTACCGACACCGCCTTTGCCCGAAGCAACGGCAAACACTTTCTGACGCGTGCCTCTGCGGGAAGTCATATCCGCACGCGCCGCTTCTTTTTTTTCTGCCATCATCCGGCGCAAATTTTCCGCCTGATCAACCATTTGCCCTCCATTCTGAAAGAAGCTGTTTCTTTAAGGACTCTTTTCCAGCCGAAAAAATATCATTCGGCACACCCTGTCCGCACGTAATATATGAGAGAGGTTTTTTACACCGCGCAGCCGCACTTAAGGCAGTACCGAGAGAATACGATTCATCACTTTTAGTTATGACAATACGGTCATATCTGCAGGATTCAAAGTTTTTTATTATTTTTCCGATATCTCTGGTCCGCATCGAGGAGTTCAGACACAAATGTACCTCCCGCGGAATTTTCATGTATGAAATAAATTCAGATAATTCCTCTATATGTTTTTTATCGTGCTGGCTCGTTCCCGCAGTATCAATAAATATTATATTTTTTTCAATGAAATCACTAAGCAGTTTTTTAAGATCATCTCTGTAATATAAAACTCTGAACGGCACTTTCATAATATTGGCATATTTTTCAAGCTGAGCCGTAGCCATAATTCGCCGGATATCGAAAGTGGCGAGCACACATGATTTATCTTCAACAACAGAGCAGCGTGTGGCTATTTTTGCAAGTGTAGTTGTTTTACCGACCCCCGTAGGTCCGATAAAAAAAACCGCATTGGGGTTGGTTGCATATATTTTTACGTCACCGGAAAAAGAAAAGCAGCTCACGGCCGCTTCGGCAATCAATGATAGAAATTCATCATCTTCTTCAGCGCCGGAAATATTCAGATCACGGATAGCTTCTATAAAATCGTCAGAAAATTCATATCGTCTCAGAAAATCACGCGCATTAATTTTCCCGTTATTGACCAGCGGCGTAACGGCCGGACGGACAGGGGCACGTTCTTCTGTGTCTTTAGCCGGTTGCGGAGTATTTGTTTTATACGCGGACTCATGATATCCGGAATGCGGTGTATATGCGGATCTTGTATCTTCGTAGAATGCAATATCCGGTTCTTTTTTATCCGCATAACTTATGTTCGGATATGAATTTTTTTTTTCTGAAATTACCCGCTGTAAATCCTTCAGTTTCTGAATTCTGTCATTCCCTTCATTAATCCTGCTTTGCGTATTACGGTCTTCAGCAGGTGATTCAGCCGTGATTATTTCCCGCAAAAAATCAAAATTTGCATTTATTGCAGAATATTTTTTCCCGTCCATGTCTTTTCTTGTTTTATTTGTATTCCGTTCACTCTGTATTGAAGCATTTTTAATTATTTGTCCGGCAGCTGGATATTCGCGTGCACTACTGTGGAAATTTTTTTTTTTTTCGGTTTGTGCGGGTATTTTTTCATTATACACAACTGCTTTAATTTCATAGAAAACATCTTTTTTCAGACCAAAATATTTTTTTTTCACTACTTTTCCGTGTTCGATCATATACGCACCTGTTCCCATTTCACGGAACATTTTCTCCCTTGCCTCCTGAAAAGTAGTTGCGATGAAAGTTTTGTACTGTGCCATAAAAGATTATTTATTTACAAAGTAGCCGTTACATTAATCGTATAATTTTCAGCAACTTCAGCTTCAGAAAGAACCGCAAGAGACGGGATGTAGGAATGAAGCATTTTATACAGAGCTTTCCGAAGCGCCGGTCTTACAATTAACAATTCACCGTATTGTTTTTCCCTTAGTACCGAAAGCTTGGCATCGAGTGATTGCACAAGCTGTTTTGCATTCTCCGGTGATAAATTCAGTACGTACACACCCTGTACTTCAGTAATGTATTTTTCAAGTTCATTTTCTAACTGAGGAGTCAAGACGACCGCATTGAGCGCTTTTGTCTGATCAGCAAATTTAGCTGAAAGCTGGCGGCGGAAAGCAATCCGGATGTTTTCTGAAATCTGTTCATAGTGATAGTTCGGATAATCGCACACAATTTCCAGTATCCGGTCAATATTCCGTATGGATATGCCTTCGGAAAGAAGCTCCTGAAGAATTTTCTGAATGTCGCCTGTTTTTACGCCGGCCTTTTCTATTTCAGCTACCAGAGTTTCATTACGTTTCTTTACACTGTTCACAAGTTCACGCACTTCTTTTCGTCCTAGAATATCCCTTGCATTAAGTTTTATAAGCTCGGTTAAGTGCGTTGCAACAACAGTTGATCCGTCAACTACAGTATATCCTTTTTTATCCGCATCTTCTTTTTGCTCAACGCCTATCCAGTACGCAGGAAGTCCGAATACGGGCTCACGGGTTTCTTCGGCTTCAAGTTTCACTTTTGATTTACTCGTATTCATTGCCAGAAGCCGCCCGCTTTTAATATGCGCTCCGCCGACATTATCACCGTGAATATTAATTACATATTCGTCCGGCGACAGTTGCATATTGTCTCTGATCCGGACATTGGGAACAATTAATCCCAGCTCTCCTGCAAGCGTACTCCGAAGCCGCTTAATCCGCTCAAGAAGGTCGCCGCCGGATTTCGGATCGACCAAAGGAATAAGCGCGTAACCGATTTCTATTTCAATGGGGTCAACTTTCACCTGTTCAACCATTTTTTCAGGGGTGAATTTATCATCCTCCTTAAGCTGTTCTTTGCCGGTTTCCTGTTCTATCCGGATTTCAGCATTCTGCTGAAGACGCCTGATACTGTACCCGAGAAAAAAAAGAATTCCTGCGGTCATAAAAAAGACTATTTTGGGAAACCCCGGAAAAAGCGCAAGAAGCAGCACAAAAATACCGCTGATATACAGAGACTTCGGATTGCTTAAAAGCTGTGAGGAAAATTCATGACCAAGGTTGTTTTTCGAAATTGACCGGGTAACGATAATACCGGTAGCGACGGAAATCAATAGTGAAGGTATTTGCGCAACAAGACCATCGCCCACAGAAAGCATGAGGTAACCCTGAATAGCTTCACCTGCGGGCTGTTTGTGGATTACCATTCCGACAATAAACCCTCCAATGATGTTAATGATTGTTATGAGCAGCCCTGCTTTTACATCACCGGTTACAAACTTTGTCGCGCCGTCCATGTTGCCGAAAAAGGCCGCTTCGTCCTCAATACGCCTGCGACGTTCGATTGCCTCCTGTTCAGAAATAATGCCGGCCGTTAAATCTGCATCTATTGACATTTGTTTCCCGGGAATCATATCAAGAGTAAACCGTGCGGCCACTTCTGAAATCCGGGAAGCGCCTTTAGTAATTACAATAAACTGCACTGCGGTTATGATTATAAAGACAATCAGCCCGATAACATAGTTTCCGCCGACAACAAAATCAGCAAACGCCCGGACTACTTTCCCGTCAAATGCCGGGCCGAGAGTAAGAATAAGACGGGTGGAGGAAATATTCACCGCAAGACGGAACATTGTGGTAAAAAGAAGCAGTGTAGGGAAGACGGAAAAATCCAGTACGCTTTTGGTATAAATAACAGTGATGATTATGATAATGGAGATCATTATATTAATAAGCATGAAAAAATCCAGGAGCACCATCGGCAGAGGAATGACTATCATCATTATACCGATAAGCACCGCCGCAATGAGCATTACATCGCTGTTGCGGAGCATTTTACTGACCGGTGTGCCGTTGAGGATATTTGCGAATGCAGCTGCCTGGGCCATTAAAAATTAACCTCAGTAAAAATCAGATATCCGTAATCAGGCTGCATTTGTTTTAAATTTTGCGAGCATTGAGAGTATTTCAGCAACAGGTGCCCAGAATTGCTCGGGAATAAAATCCCCCACTTCAACATTCCGGTAGAGTGCACGCGCGAGTTCTTTATTTTCCACAAGAGGTATTTCATTTTCTTTTGCCAGTTCTCTGATTTTTTGCGCCATTGCATCCATTCCCTTTGCTACTAATTTCGGGGCGTGCATAACAGAGCTCTGATACTGCACCGCACATGCGAAATGTGTCGGGTTAGTAATAACCACATCAGCAGTTTTAACATTTTGCATCATCGTCTTTCGGAGTATCTCACGCGCCCGTTCACGCTGCCGGTTCCGTACCTGGGGATCGCCTTCTGTTTCTTTGAATTCCTGTTTAACTTCTTCTTTTGTCATTTTTAATTGCTCAATATATTCACTGCGCTGTACAAACCAATCGGGAAGAGCAATAATCAAAAGCAACACACTGATGATAATAATCATTTTAAAAACGATCATGGAGACTTTAGAGAAAGCAAGCGGCACCTCTGCATTAATAAGACTGATCATGTCGGGAAGAAATGCACGGATAAACAGTACGGTTGCCGCGCCGATAATAATCATCTTAATTATTAATTTAACTGTATTAAAACCCTGTGTCCGGTTAAGAATCGTTTTTCTTTTTAAATTTTCCCATGAGGGCATGATACGGTTGGGATCAAAGCGCAAATTCTTTGAGCTGATATGCCATCCGGTTTGAGCCATTGTGGTAATGACCGCAGTCAGTACCGCAGCCGCGCCTACAGGGGCGAATACTTTGATGAAAATTATTAGTACATCTCTCAAAACATGGCCGAGATTTTCACCGTTTATCGGGTTTCCTGACGGATTAAGCAGGTAGATAATAAAATAACCTTTCAGCGTTTCAAGAAAATACAAACCGGCAAGAAATAATATGATCGCCGGGACGATAATAACCGCCGACTGCGGAAAATCGGCAGTAAAAAAAACCCTTCCTTCTTCCTGCCTTGCTTTTGTTTTTTTGTGTTCGGTAGGCTCTTCGGTTCTGCCTTCATCTTCAGCAGCATGCAAACCGAGTGTATAGGGGAATAAATGCCGGACATGGAAAAGCCGCTGATATGAAAACGTTGTGTTTTCACTATCATCATTTTGAAACACTGCGCAGAAATTATTGGTATTCATAACTCACTGTACTGTTGCAAGACGCTGCATTACATTCATAAAATCTATGATGGCATTACTGAATATGGCTACAAAAATTTCTGTTACCTGAGGCATTATCGCGAGAATTATAAACATTCCTACTCCGAATTGAATAGGAAGCCCGAGCATCATAGCGTTGGCATTAGGGGCGGCTTTTCCGAGAAAGCCAAGACTGATAATGATAATAACGGAAGCAGCTATAACCGGAAAAGCAATTTTTAGCGCAATTCCGAACATGAAAGAAAAATACCGTACTGCCTCCTCTAAAAGAAACCTGCTGCCGCCTGCAAAATCCGGCGCCGGCGCGAGCGCATAACTGTCTACGACCGCCCGGATAGTCATATGCATGCCGCCCATCAGGAGAAAAACAAGAATAGCTGTAGTATTAAAAAGATATCCGAGAAGCGGAGACTGTTCCTGCGTAATCGGATCAAATACTTCAGACATACCAAGTCCGATTTGTACGGCAAAAAACTGAGCGGATAAACGAAATGCGGCGAAAATTACACTAAGGAAAAAGCCAAGCAGCACCCCTACGAGTATTTCATTCAGCGCGGACAAACCGAAAATCATCAAGTCATTTGAAGGCGGGGCTACTGTTTTCATGGCCCATGGAAAAATGCACATCGTTATAGTCAGCGCGGCAAGCGCCCGGAATTGAAGCGAAATATCCGGAGCAGAAAGAACCGGCGCAATCATAAATGCTGAGGCCAGCCGAAGCCAAATGAGAAGGAAAATCTGAAAATGTATGTGAAACTGTTCCATGATCATTCCTGCCCGCTACAATCCCGAAATGCCATTGAACATACTCATTGTAAGTTCCACCAGTTTGGTGACAATAAACTGACCGAAATAAATTAACGCTCCAAGCACCGCAATTATTTTTGGAACAAAAACGAGAGATTGTTCCTGGATGGAGGTTGTTGTCTGAAGGATAGACACCACAAGGCCGACCACAACAGAAATAACGAGAATGGGTCCTGAACAGATTACTGTAGCCATTACAGCCTGACGCACAAGATCAATAACTGATTCGACTGTCATAATTATAACCCGAAGGATCTTACCACCTGCAAACTGATGAGATGCCATCCATCAACAAGGACAAAGAGAATCAGTTTAAACGGCAAACTGACCATTACCGGCGGAACCATGATCATACCCATGCTCATTAAAATGCTCGCGACAATCATGTCCACTACAATAAACGGAATAAACAAACGGATTCCTATTGTGAAAGCGTGCGTTATTTCACTTATTATAAAAGCGGGGATTAACACAATTGTACCTACGTCGTCTCTGGTTCGCGGCGCAGGTTTTTTGCTTAAATAAAGAAAGAGGGAAATATCTTTTTCACGTGTTTGCGCAAACATGAATGATCTGAGAGGAGCAAGCGCTTTATCAAAAAATTCAGTATGCGTGATTTTATTTGCCGCATACGGCTTATAGGCATCTTCGTAAATTTCACTTATTGCGGGGGACATGATAAAAAAGGTAAGAAACAATGCGAGCCCCATCATTACCTGCTGCGGAGGTTCCTGTTGAAGACTGAGTGCCCGCTGTACAAATTTCAACACAATTGATACCCGGATAAAAGAGGTAGTCATAATAATAATCGACGGCGCAATAGTAAGAATGGTGAGAAGCAGAAGAACCTGCAGAGAGAGAGAAACTTCTTTCGGACCGCTGGCCTGGCGTACCGCAAGATCAATAAACGGAATTGGAGCTGCGGTTTGTGCGCCGGCGCAGAGCGCGGCAAGCGTTATTAGTACAATCGCCTTCGCAGTTATCCGAATGCACGGCGCCGCGTTATGTGTATTTAAGCCCTTTCCCCAAAATGCGGTTATTTTCAAAGTCCCTCCCACAGAACCACGAAAAACTATTATCTTGTATACCCCTATTTAAAATGACTACAGTTGTTAAAGTCCTTCAATTTTTTTACGGATATTTTGTGTAACTTCAACTGCTTCACGCCGTTTAAAAGGAATATATCCGGCCAGAATATCCTGGAAAAAACCAGAGGCAGGTTTTTGCGCTGCCTCATTCACTTTTATTGTATCGACTGTTTCTTTGTCGGTAATTTCGGTAATCAGTGTTATTGAATCTGCTGAATAGCCAACTGCGAAAATCGACTTACCGATTCGAACAATGCGGATACCTGAGCGAATATCAAAAGGATGCTGAGAAAGTACCTGGACAATGCCTCCGCCGCCTGTGGTTTTGTTACGCCTGTTTTTAGACAGTATATAAATTAAGTATGCCGCACCCCCGAACACGGCAAGAACAATGAATGTGCGAAGGAGCATAAACCCATAGGTGCTCTTCATGCCGGCTGCTGAGGTATTTTCGAATACGTTTGTGTAGAGCGCCGGCATCGCATTACTTACAGAAATAGTAACAGTTTCTTTCTGAAACGATTTAGATGATTTAGATCTGCTTTCGGCATCTGCAGAATGTAACTGCAATACGCATGCAGCTGATAAAAAAAACAGCGCAGTCCTGCGAAAGATTTTTTTTGAAGAAGGAAACAGGCGATGAGAACGATGCAGAAGTGTGTTTGTGCACCGGAATTTTTTTCCAGTAATTAACATATGGAATTTTACTATATTTACATAAATTTGTCAAGAAAAAATCAAATTTATCATTATCGGCTTTTTTTAAAAATACTTTAGCTTTTTTTTACTTTTTTCTCCATAAAATTCATGAAGTAAGACAGAAAATTTTATTAAAAAACTTATTAAAATGCCGATGCAATACTGACAGGAAGTCATTCCGGTACGAACAAGGATGTTATTATGAATTCACTTACCAAACTCATTACCTTCTTTTTATTCACGGCAGCAACTGTTTGGGCAGATTCTGCAATCCATATCTTTGATACACCGACGGCACTTAATCCGGATCGTGGTACATATGCAGTGAGTCTGGGTGTATATGATCAGGGCGGGGTACTTCTCAAAGTGGGTATAGGCATTGCGCCGGTGATTAGTCTTGGTATGATTGAATTTGCAGACGGACTTATCGGGAGCGGAAGCAATGAATTTTCAATCCCCGGAGTATACTGCAAGTTAAGTTTTTTTGAGCAGCCTCCGGAAGGATTGAATCTCGCTTTCGGATATGATTCATTCTACTACGGATCATTCCGTGAATATGACTTCACGAAAGTATACGGCATTTACACTGTTATCACAAAAGGTTATAGAAATATCCTCGGAGAACCAAATCTTTTTTCCTCCGGTATCCGGTATCCTCTTCTCAAAGATGCGCCGAGACGTCCGGAATTATTTGCATCACACCTGCTGCGTCTCGGAAGGTATTTCAGTTACGGCCTTGAGATTACCGACATTACGTTCTCTCCGACAGCTGACTATTTATTTATAAATAACCACACACTGTCTTTCAGAATAAATCATTTTATTTCCGCCGCGTTCATTCTCCAGCTCGCTCCATCATGGATTCCCGATGCAGAAACGGTAAGCGGTCAACGCGCTGAAATGAATTTCAGCCGAAACCTTTTTTTATCTTATATTAATTTTTTTTAATCACATTTATCCCTTATATTGAAACTGATCTGAAATAATATCCTGACTTTGCCATTCCCTGACCCAGTCTTCGACAGAAAAAACAAGATATGGTTTTTTCTGGTCGGAATGTAACGAACATACCACACGATTAATCCCGGCGTTGATTATCATTTTTTTACAAATAAAACATGGAAACGCATTAATGATATGACCATCAGACCGGCTTGTACCGAAGATGTACATATCTGCGCCGAGCAGGCTCACGCCGGCGCGCGCTGCATTGATAATTGCGTTTTGTTCAGCATGAACTGACCGGCACAATTCGTACTGTGAACCCGAAGGTATCTGCAGTTTTTGCCGTAAACAAAATCCATGTTCAAGAGAACTTTTTGTATTCCGGGGAGCGCCTACATATCCGGAAGCGATGATCTGATCTTCTTTTACCAGTATCGCGCCGATAAGTACTTTCAGGCACGTTGAACGTGTGGCAACGACCCGCGCGATATTCAGATAATACTCCGTTTTGGGCGGGCGTTCCACTGATGCCGAATTTTCGAATCTTTCGGCAGGGAACATGTTTTTCTCAGTCATTTTCAATATCCTTGTGGTGAATATCATCCCGCTTATTTTTTTTCTGGATCTGCGCCAGTTTAAAAAAGGAAAAACTTCCGGCGAGCTGTTTCATATTTGATCTTACTTCCTGAATGAATGATGTCGTTACATTCACGCCGTCTCTGGTTTTGACAACCGACGCTGAAATTTTCTGAAATGCTCCTGAAATATCCGAAAAAGTGTTTTTTAAACCGTTTACAGACCCTGCAGCAGCAGTTACGAAATCATGAATAGCTTTACTTTTTTCGGCGATAATACCAGCGCCGCTATTAAGTTCTTCGCTTTCATTTTTTAAACTCTGTGTGCGCGAAGCAATTTCAGATGCGGCATTCAACAGGTCAGCATTTCCCGCTTTCTGTTCAGTCATTGCCTGCTGCACCTGATTTATGAGATCAGAAACAAGCATAGTTTCTTTTGAAATTGTATCGAACCTGACGAGTGTTTCATGAAGATCAGTTTCGGTGCCGCGGGATAATTCACCTGTTTTTTCAATCAGTTTTCGTGCGTTTATTGCCTCTGCATTCGATTTATCCGCAAGTTTGCGGATTTCCTCGGCGACCACTGCAAAACCCCTGCCCGCATCTCCGGCATGAGCCGCCTCTATGGCGGCGTTCATAGCGAGTAGGTTTGTCTGGGAGGCAATGGATGAAATCATTTCAGCGAATTCGCCCATTTGTACAATTGCGCCGAGCATCTGCGTGATACTTGATCCGGTTTGTTTGACAGTTTCTTTACCGGAATCGGTGTTCTGTTTTAATCGTTTTGCACTTAAATCGGCGGACTGGGCATTTTCTGAAATTCTCGCAATATTCGCAACCATTTGTTCGATAGTTGCGGATACCTGAGCGGAAGCAGCAGTCTGTGTTTCAACTGCTTCATTGACCTTTTGTATACCGCTTGTTATTTTACCTATTCTCGAGGCAATATCGAGAAGCGCAATTTCCTGTGTCTGCGTTTGATCTGCCACCGCATCGATAACTTTACGGCCTTTGGAAATAACCGCTTCTGAATCGGTAATAATCATTCCCGCACTTACGAGATTTTCAGCGGTTTCTTCGGTTTGAGTTTGCAGTTGTTTGGCATTTTTACTGATTACCGCAAAATTAGTTTTCGCTTCAGAAAGAATATTGTTTGCCTCACGGATAAATTCAGAAAGCCCTGCCTGCATATCACCGATTTCATCGTTTGTATCAATACTTACTCTGACAGTAAGATCACCTTTCGCAATTTTTTCTGAAAGCATACCGGCGATACGGTTAAGGTGTGTAAATTTTAATTTTACCCACTGCAGAATACCTCCGGCATATATCAGTATGAGAATGAGCATCATCCCGAGAAGTATGATTGGAAATGATTGTGTCGGTGAGAGAAACTCATTTGAGATGGTCCCTGATAAAATATAACACGATGTACCCGGGAGCACAGTACACCATGCATACAATACCTTTTCGTCATAGAAAAATTGAAATGCGCCTTCGTTCGAGGGCGAAGAAAAAATTCCTTCAAGACCGGAAATAAAACCACGCTCCTTACGCGCGGAACGCGGAATTGAACGGAAATTTTTCCCTTCAAGAGTCGGGAACGCACTTTTAATAAATACTCCATCTGAATCAAGAAAAAAAACATATTTATTTTTGAATTGATTCTGAGATAACAAAATCCGGTATCCATCATCATCCGCCGTAATTTTCATTTCACCGGTAAAACGGTATTTAAATTCATAAAGTTCTTTTGAAAGTTTATTTTGTGAAAAATGAAATATCAACTGCGAATATGAATACAATGCAACCAGAATAACCATCAATACGGCGAATGCAAATGCAGGATACATAATTTTATATCTGATGGAATCATTTTTAATAAAATAATTCCGGCAGCGCAACACATTAAATAAAACAGATTTGAACAAAAGGTATTGCATTGAACCGGAGATAAATCCTATTCCAGTGCCGCCAAAAATCAACATTAATAAAATTCCGTATGTAGTAGGGCGCCCTAAAATAACAGTTGAAAGCGCGTATAATACTGGAAGCAAAAAGAATAAAAAAGATTGCTTTATTACCAGTCCATTCGCTTTTTTATTATACAAGGCAATGGTTTGCGGTTGAACAGACTCATTTGTTCTGAAGATACTACTCACCTTTCTGATAAAAACCATCAATGAAACGAAAAGGCCGGTTACAGTTAAAATGATTATTATAATCAAGGTGAAAGAAACGGCAATTCGTTTTACCGGCTCTACAGAAAAAAACGAAAGAAGAAATACTGAAACACACGTTAAAAAGTTTATGAGAGACACCAAAGCAATAAAGCGTAATTTGATTTTCTTCAGTTTTTGATCAAGATCTCCGCTGATGCCATGTTCTTTCATTTGCATAATTGCAGTCATTGAATTCCCCTTGCGAATTGATTCTTATCGCATTTCGGCAAGCAGTTTTTCATGTAATCCGGCATTGGAGAGAATAATCGATCCGTTATGACATGTTTTATTGCCGGCAATATCGGAAAAACAGCCGCCGGATTCCTGCACAATAGCTGCCGCTGCTGAACAGTCCCACGGTTTGTCAAGCAGATTTACGCAAAAATCAAGCCGGCCGGCCGCTACCGAACCATAGCTGTATGCATCCATAAATCCGTAGTAATAGTCTGCGTCAGTTAAGAGCTTCTGCAGTTTATCAGATGCCGGATTATTTTTTTTTGTCAGAAAACCAAGACCGCTTCCCATAGACTCTGATATTTTTTTAGTTTCGGAGACATGTAACTTTTTATTATTGCACCACGCGCCTTTCCCCGGCGCGGCACAGTATAATTCGTTCATAGCCGGAAGGTAGATCACACCGACTACCGGTTGCAGATCAATTTCAAGAGAAAGCAGCACGCTGAATGTCGGCATACCTCTGAGGTAAGGACGCGTACCATCGAGAGGATCGATGATCCACTTTCTTGAACTTTCCTTCGCCTCCTGGCCTCCTTCCTCTCCGAGCACCCCATCATCAGGGAATGCTCTCTTTAATCCCCGACGAATGTGAGTTTCGCATAATACGTCGACCGTACTCACCGGAGAAGAGTCCGCCTTTATAGTAATATTTTTATGTTTATACCGCCGTTTAAGCTGCAGTGCCCCCGCCTCCTTGCAGAGTTTCACAGCCATGTTTAATTCTTTTTCAAAAGTATTTCGACCCATACGCCGCCCCGTCAATATAGAATAAATTCGTTTATAGATTAAGTATATCATTACTTTTTATATTTAAAATTTCTTATCGCACGAGCACACGCACACTTTTAGTTTCAGAAGTATTACTATTTGTTATTACGATATAATTAGTTATTATGATATAATTTTAGATAATAATGCTTGTGAGGTAATTGTCTGTGAATATAAAAAAAGAAATGCAGCAGATTTTACTGCAATATAAGGCACTTCTCGATAAATATGAAAAACTCGTCAAAGAGTACGAACAATCTGACATTGTTAATGAAAATATAAAAATGAAAAATGAAAACACAGGTATACAAAATGAATTAGCAATCCTCAAAAGTGCGACCCAAAAATTAAAAACGGAGAATGACGATTTAAGACTGTCCCTGAATGAACAAATAATTGATGAAAAAAAAAGTATTTTAAAAATATCACAGAATAAATTAAATACCTATTTCTGGAATTCTGCACATCCGATTAAAAATCGTCTTCATAATTTTGAAGTGCAAATCACAAGGAAAATGAAACAGTTAAATATTTTGGCTAAAGAAAAACTTGATGATGATAAATTAGTTATAATGCACGAATTAAACATGCAAGAAACGGCTTTACGTAAAAAAGTAGAAGAAAGGCGCGCTTGGCTTGAGGAAAAGGCGGAAAAGGAAGTTAAAGAAAAAATGACTGCGGGTTACCGTGCATTTAATTCTGAAGGAGTGGACAGTGAAACTATTCAAAAACGAATTAAACAAAATAAACTTGAACTCAAATTTGGATTAAACTGGATAAATAAAATCGGTATTCTTTTAATTGTTATTGCTGTCGGGTATGCATCTAAATATAGTTATTCCCGATGGTTTACAAATTATGCGAAAGGAAACTTTTTTTATACTGGGCGGGAGTTTTGTTGCTATTGGCGAATGGTTCTACCGCAAGGGAAAGGATATTTTTTCAAAAGGTATTTTGGGCGGGGGAATATCCATATTATACGGTGCGGCTTTCTACAGTTTTTTTACACTTCAGATTATCAATTTAAATACCGGAATATTTCTAAGTATACTGATTACCACACTCAGTATTGCATTAGCTCTTCGCTATAATTCTAAAACAATCTGCACTCTTGCTTTAATAGGCGGTTATTTGCCGTTTTTTTCTTATGTATTTAATTTTACGTTTACTTTGAATACAACATATACAGCTCTGGGGTATATCCTCATTTTAAATTTAACGCTGCTTATTATATCCTTTCAAAAAAAATGGCTCTTACCGACTTATGCAAGCTTTGCACTTAATATGCCTTGTGTTATTTATTTAACCGATAAATTAACCACCATTGGAATGGCTCAAGACATTTATAGTGCAATGGCTTTTTTAGTACTCACTTTTGCTGTATATCTTGGGATTATTCTATCCTATCCCTTAAAATATAACGTAAAGCTGCAGAAACTGGACTTGTTTTTTCTGGCACTAAACACAATTATTAACTGTACTATGCTTTATTCATTATTTACAGATGCAAGTTTAGATAACTTCCGTGGATTGCTGGCATTACTGTATGCTGCAACTTACATTGTTTTGGCTAACTTTGTCTCAAAAAAAATGAATAACGAAAGAGAAACTATGATACTGTTTTACATAACCGCCTTGACATTTGCAATCCTGATGGTCCCTTTTCAATTCGGGGTCACATGGTTGAGTATGGGACTCCTTATCGAAGGAATACTCCTTATATTGGCCGGGCATCACTTCAAAATCAAGTACATGGAAAGAGCAGGCATGATACTTTTTGGCGGCTGTGTATGCATTTTCTATCTTTTTGATTTTTTTGTTTATTTTATTATCTCTGATAATATTAAATTCTTTAAACTTAAGTACACTCTCGTTACTGTCGGGATTGCAGTAACGCTCTGGCGATATGTCAAGGACATGATCAAACAGAATATTTCTGAATTTTCAGAAACTGCCAAAAACATCTTTCGCTTTAAATATTTTGCTATTGGAAATATTTGGTTTTTTCTTTTTTTTACTATAATTCATTATTATAATAAATTTATTCCCAATGCTATTTACAAAATTCTCGGAAATAATACCACCGCAGTTTCTTTTTATCGACTAATACTAATTTCAATATTTAACATAACCTTTGCATACGTTATCACAAAAATTAAAACAATCTCCGATCGGAAGCTAAGAATGTTTTCCGGTCTTTTATATATTGCCTCTCTTTTTATTTGCTTATTTTTAAATTTTCAGCGACCCACACTGCATTACTTACCTGGACAAAGTACAATAATTGAATATTTCGGCATTGGTTTGCTCATAGCATTTAATGCGTTTTCCCTTCTTTTTTTTCGTGAATTAATTTTGAATATTTTTAAAAAACATAACTTAAATATTGAGTATTATCCTCTGGGCGTTTGTTTGTTTTTGATTTTTTTATTAAGCACTTTAGTTATTAATCAGCTTCACATAGGGGAAGAAAACCTTATTCTCAGCTTTGCATACATCGGCATAGCTATTAGTTCAATTATATTTGGTTTTAAAAGGAAGTATATCTACATAAGGATATTCGGTTTAAGTTTAATGATGATTTCGGTTGTAAAAGTAATTGTTTTCGACCTGCGTCATCTAACACGCAATTCTGTCGGCTTAAAAATATTGGCATATTTCACACTGGGGGCATTACTTATTGGCGTATCCTTTATATATCAAAAAGTCAAAACAAATATAGAAACAACATATGAAAAAAAATAAAACTATTTATACTATTTCAATTTTTTTTATTTTGATATCCCCGGTTTTTTCTGAAACTTTTTTTACTAACCAAAGATGTCAAAAAAAAATAATTATGCCGGAGAACAGTCTTGAATACAGGTATTTTTTTCTTGATAATGAAGTGTATGCAAGGGCGAATAAAGGATTATCTGATATACGAATAATAGATACTGCCGGCAATGCCGTGCCTTATTATATCCAAAACACCTACAGCATCGAGATTAAAGAAGAAAAAATATTCAACACAAAGAAAACAGCATCAGAGCAAAAAAGCAGTTTAAGCTTTCATTATTCAAAATACGCAATCCATAAACAATATCAAGAGCATAACATGGTAGAGGATTTTCAGATCCTATCTGAACAAAGCAACTTATCAATAAATCAACTTGTTTTCACTTCCAAAAATTCGGAATTTTCAAAACAGGTATTTATATACGGGCGTTATAAAAAGTCTTCCTGGAACTATATCACTTCGGATACCATATTCATCTTCGATTTCTATAGCAATTTGACTATAAATTTAAGTAAGGACTGTGATTATCATTGTTACCGCGTTGTAATAATAAATAATAAAGAAGGAGTCACCTTTAGTTCACTTACCGTTATAAATTCAAGTAAGAACGCGATGATTAGTCAATATAGTAAAGTGACTACTCTTGATAGAAAAGAAGTACAAACAAATAAAAAATCAATATTATTTGTTCAGAACCCTGATCGTCTTAAACTTAAAACACTTCAGATTACTGCAGAAGGGAACTACAAAAGGTATTATAAGGTTTATGCCGGTGACAGCGAAACTAATCAGTTTTTTAAAAACAACGGTGTGATTTTCACATTTAATTTAACATACACTTCAACTTCTAATACAAGCATAGAGTTTGATGAAACTGTCATTCAAAATAAAATACTTAAGATAGTAATTGAAAACAATGATGACAGGCCGTTAGTAATTAAAAAAATTGACGGACTCTACATAATTGACAAGATTGTATTTAAAGCCGCACAAAATAATAAATACAAACTGTATTTTTCAGATAAAAAAGCCGATTCCCCCAGATACGATATTGAAGAATTCAAAGAAAAAATAGAACAAGAAAAAATGACCGAATGTACATTGGATAAAGCCGAATGTAATTCTCCTGACGAAGAAGATCCACATCCGGACTTTAAAATAGTATTTAATATAGCCGTTTTTTTATTGTCAATATTTCTTTGTTTTTTCTTATTTAAAACCTTAAAAAAAAGATGACGGCTTGAATTGCCGATTACGAAACCCCTTCCACGGTGCCTATTCAGGAAAACGCAAACGGTTTCAGGGGTATTTCTCGTTTTTTGAGCGATTCCGTCGGGCCTTGACTGTTTGAAAATATACAAAACCGTTCATTGCCCGACGGCGCAAGCGAAAAAAACGAGAAATACCCTTGAAACTAAAAGTTTGCGTTTCCCCTGCTATGAAAACAGACTCCCGACAAAGCTTCTTCCATGGTACACTTCGTCATATCCATAAAGGAGGATAAGAAATGAAGAACCAAATAGTAATTATCGTCATGGGTATTTTTTTTCTCGCAGGATGTAAATCAAAAGAAGTGAAAATGACCAAAGGCATGTCCGGCGGTATAGAAACCACCAAAGGGTTTGATTCCGGAATAAAGACAACGAAGGGTATGCAAGGTGATACCGAGACAAAAACCGGCTTTGACCGCGGTGTGGAAACAACACGGGGAATAAAAGGAGATACTGAAACAAAAAAAGGATTAGACCAAGGTGTGGAAACGACGCGCGGAATCAAAGGCGACACCGAGACAACAAAAGGAATTGACAAAGGTATCGAAACCGAGTAAACTTTTCTATCCACAGGAGATGCTTCATAACCGCGGTGTATAACCATGCCTTGAAACATTTCCTGCGGTTTCTTTCTCATATTCTTTAAAAATTATACAGTATATCAAATGAATCAAAAACCAAGACTTATAGCCAGTGACCTTGAAGGAGTATTTATTCCGGAAGTCTGGATTAATGTTGCTGAAAAAACAGGCGTTCCGGATTTGCGGCTTACCACACGCGATATTAAAGACTATAACCAGCTCATGGAGCACCGGATGGCAATTTTAAAAAAAGAAGGCATCAGTCTTTCCGACATTCAGGCCGTGATACGCACAATAGAACCATTGCCGGGCGCCACGGATTTCCTGAAGTGGGTCCGCAGAGAAAGTCAGATAATTATTCTTTCCGATACTTTTTATGAATTTGCCGGCCCTTTCATGCAAAAGCTCGATTATCCGGCACTCTTCTGCCATACCCTGATAACCGATACAAAAGACATGATTACCGGCTACCGTCTCCGGATAAATGACAGCAAAAAAAAAGCCGTTGAAGGGTTTACACACGCCGGTTTCAGTGTTATCGCGATGGGCGATTCCTACAATGACACGGCGATGCTTGCCGAAGCAGACACCGGTATTCTCTTTCACGCTCCTGACAATGTAAAAAAAGATTTTCCTCAGTTTGAATGTATTGATGACTTCATCACACTGAAAGACAGAATAGCGCTATTGTGTGAAAGATCAATGAAGTGCTGACCGGCTATATCTGCGGAATCGCCACCGCTTTATTTTCATCACTGAGTTATCTTTTTTCAAGATCGTTCACCTCGCGCAGCGGCCGTTCGCCGCTTCGTCTTCTTGCGCTGAGCCATCTACTGATGGGTGTTTTTTCAATCCTTCTCCTCCCGTTTGTGCAGCAGCCCTTCCCGGATAATATATCCTCAGTGCTCATTCCGCTTTCCGGTACTGCTGTCTTTTATCTTGCCGCGCAGGCTGGTTTGTTTTTCTTACTGAAAAAAAACACCGCAAGCAATATTTCCCCGCTTCTTGGTTTAAAAATTCTGATTGTCGGTATAATCGGCGTATGTATCGGCACTCCGTTCACTCCGCTCACCGCAGGAGGCACAGTACTCGCCGCGGCATCTGTGCTGCTGCTGAGAGGAAATGCCAAAAATCTTACGTTTAAAATTATCGGATCTGTATGTATAGTATGCACATTGTACGCATTAAGCGATTATTCAATTAAATATCTTATTCCGGCAGTCGCTCAAAAACCTGTTGCGGATATCCACGGTATTCTTACCTCTGTAGCATATACATACATTATGACAGGCATTATTTCCCTTGGATTTTACAAGGAAATTTTCCGCGCCGATCTTGCGGACTGGAAAACATCCCTGGGATTTGCGGTGTGCTGGTATGCCGCTATGTGCTGTTTGTTCGCCGCTTTCGACCGTGTCGGCGTAGTAACGGGAGTCGTACTGCAGTCTTTCAGAGGTACTATTTCAGTCCTTCTTGGCGCTCTGCTTGCGAGGGCAGGGCTGCATCATCTTGAAGAAAAAATATCCGCCAGAATGCGGATTTTGCAATACACGGCCGCCCTTTGCATGTGCGCGGCGGTTTTTCTTTTTTTTAAGCAGTCCTGATATCAGCTTTCCATATCCGTGATATGAAAAACAAATAATAAACGGCGATAAGCAAAACTGCGGCCCAGAAAAGTGCGCTGAGGGCAATGCGTACCCCTTTTGTTTCGTACACAAATGTAACTTCATGGTTTCCTGCCGGCACAACCGCTCCCATGAAAAGATAATTCGCGCGCACCAGCCTTACCGGTTTCCCGTTTACATAGGCCTTCCAACGGCTGTTATAGTGAGTGGTACACACAGCCAAAAGAGGACGGTCGGCATTAATATTCCCGCTGATGCTCCGAACGGTGTAGCGGATATTCTCCGCAGCATACCCGGATTCATTTCTATCCGGATTTTCTGACAGATCCCTGTTATATGCATCCGGTGATTGCGCATGAGAAGAATACGGGGGAAATACTTCATATTCATCACGGTGACTGGAGACAAGAGCTGAGTTCATATAATTAAAATCACTGCTATTCAACAGAGAAAATATTTTGTCTATGTTAGTCTCAAGTTTGACGTAGGATACAAAGTGCAGTCTTGGCATGGCCTGATCGTTGTGATATAAAAAAACCGATTTCCCTCTTTCAAACCTGTCCGGCAATTGCGTGTACGGGAAAAGCCCCCATAAGTTGTACGGGGTGTCTGAGAGGAAAGAGGTAACATTCATTAGCGAATAATACCGCAGCTGGTTGGGATCCATTTTCCGCATCCATGTTTCAAGATCGGGCGCGAAACTTCTCGCTGCCGGAATATCAACTGTTTCGAGATTATCTAAGGGGATACGATTATTCAGAAAATAATTCAGATATCCTCCACGAGTAATAAATTTAATTCTGCCGGGATTGGAACGGTGTTTTTCGGCAAGATGCGTACCGATGGGGTCTGGTGAAGTAACATGAGAAGCATCGGTGTACATCAGATACCGCGCATTTACAGAGTATTGATCGTAGATTAAGAAAATCGATAAAATGCAGATGTACACAGCAAACCTTCCGCGTGTATGTATTCGTCCGCTGAACCCGATAAGCAGAAGGACTGAAACAAGAATAAAAACGAAATAGCCGCGGAGTATTGATGTTACGGTATTTTCCGAGATTTGTTTAAGCGTTTGAAGAGGATAAATTCCATACAGGGATTTTTCCAAACCAGGGATATTTATTATACATATAATTCCGGTTATAAATATACACAAAAAAAACGCTGAATACAATTTACGGATTTGTTTAAAAAAAACGGTCTGGTATTGCCCCGCAGTCATTGAAGTCCGCAGTGTATGATAAAGTGTCTGCACGCCTGCAGCGGCGAGAATCCCTGCGCAAAAATGCACAATGTGCAGAAATTTATTCGGATTTCTGAATTTATCCATCAGAGGCAACGCATAAAACAACCGGTAAAACGGAAGATACTTTCCATAAGACAGAAGCAAAGCCGCAATCAGCGCGGCGGTAAAGAACAGCACATATTTTTTATTCCAGGTTATTATTCCCGCAAGCATAAAGAGGAAGAGGAACATCCCAAGGTAGCCGGTGGTAAGAGAAAGATTTTGCATTCCAATACGTTTTTCTTTCGTCCATTGACTATCCCGGCCTGTCCTGCCCCAGTACGGCGCATCCGGTGAGCCGGAAAAATAACCGAATATTCCAGGCGCAATAAAGTCAATTGTTTCTTCAGGAGGCATCGACCACTGGGTTGCCCATTCCCATCCACCGGCTGAACTCTCCGCGGTAATTTCCGCAGCAAGAGGCACGGTTTCTTCATCAACGGCGGCAAAAAACGGCAACGTAACATTAGAGACACCCATAAGCCCTGTAATGGTCTTATAAGACACCAGCAGAGCCGCTGCCGGTATGATAATAAAGAGCAGTATCCTGAAACGGGCAGAAATTATTTTTTTTTGTGCAGCAACGGTTAAAATATTAAAAAAATACCATATACTGAGCAGCGCAGCAAAATAGAGCGCTACCTGTACTTCTCCATGAAGAAAAGCATATCCCAGAAAAAACCCGGAAAAACACAAAAAGACCGCCATTCGTTTCGGAATAGTTTCATTGAGTGCGCGGTTAATGAAGGCCCAGCTGTACGGGAAAAAAGCTAAGGTATATAATTTTCCCACATGACCAGGCAGTATATACGAAAAAAACAGCGGACAGAATGCAGTCATTACCGCACCGAGCACGGATGGAAGCGAGAGAAAATTAAAACTGCGGAACAGCAGATATGCGCCGAATAAAAGTATGAAAAAAGGAATAATAAAATTAAGATGATATCCGAACGGGTTTGGAAAAAATTTGATACACAAATTACTCAATACCGGCAGGTTTTCGTCTCCGGTAGCACCGAGGAGATTATTAGGAACCCATGACCGCACAAAAAGCTGATTTTTTATTTTTGCCTGGGCAAACACCGCTGCGAAATTGTAATCTCCGGCATGAATAACTTCAGATGTAAACAGCGCCTTGTGAAAATACACAATTGAAAAAATCAGGATAATACCGGAACATATTAATATTTTATTTCTCATTACGTTTTTCCTTTACTGCGGTCGGAATATGCGGGAAAATATTTTTTAAACAGCGCATGCAGCTCTTCGGTGTCGGGCTGTCCGGGAACGACCGCACCCGTTATACTTCCGTAGCTGCACAGTGAACCGAAAAGCGGAGCAATATGTCTGCTGATGAGACCATGCGGCCCCATAACTATGCCGATAACGCGGTTATCAGATTGCGTTTTTTGCTGCACAAACGAAAGGAATGAAGCCGTTTCACTGACATGCGCGGAAGTTACCGCAAGTTTAACCGCAGAAGCATTACACTCTTTGGCTTTAATAAATATATCCTTGTATATGCGCAGAGGCGGTATACCGGAAAAATCATGATGCGAAATAATTATTTCACATGATTTTTCTGCGGCCTTACGGCATAATACATCGCATTGCGGACAATCCCATTCGATATCAACCGCATCGCAGATATCCATTAACTTTTCAAAAAGAAGAATTCTTTTTTCTGAACTGATTCCATGTTCGCGCAGTGTACCGAGTACCGGCAAATTAAAATTACGGATACTATGCACGAGCCATTTCAGCGCTTCATCATATCTGGGGGCAAAAAGATCATACCGGAATTCAAAGACGCTGATACCTTGCCGGATTTTTTTTTTCAGATCTTCGTCGCTGATATATGAACTGAGCACCCCGATTATAGTGGGGATTCCGCTCAGAAGCCGTTTGCGGGATAATTCGATAATCGGTTGTTTCACCTGGAAATTGTATCATGTAAGCTCAGGGGAAACGCAAACTTTTAGTTTCAGGGGTATTTTTCGTTTTTTTCGCTTAGCCGCGTACAGGTCGGATGCATACCCGAGCAGTGCGCGAAGCGCACGACCAGGGTCGGATGCATACCCGAGCAGTGCGCGAAGCGCACGACCAGGGTCGGATGCATACCCGAGCAGTGCGCGAAGCGCACGACCAGGGTCGGATGCATAGCCGAGCAGCCCAACGGCAGGAAGCCGCAAGAGAGCATGCCGACAGGATGTCGGATAAGCGTGCGACCTGCAAAGCGCACGACCAGGCAGGACAAATAGGCCGACGGCCGTCGGGCAATGAACGGTTATGTATATTTTCAAACAGTCAAGGCCGTGGCGGTAAGACACTGTCGTGTCTTACCTTGCTCAAAAAACGTAAAATACCCCTGAAACCGTTTGCGTTTTCCTGGTTTTATTTGATCTGCCCCACCTTACTTTTCAGAATTGGCTTCCTATGGCTCTATGAGGCACTATTTGGCCTTTATTGCATAGGGGGGTACAGGTTAAAAAAACCAGGGAAACCGTCCGGGTGACCCACCAATATCACCTGATCGTCTCCATTAGCACGCTTTTTTATCGAGCTCATCAAATAATGCCTGAACTTTTTCAAGGCGTGCCTTTCGCTGATCCTCGGTATCGTGAGCGTATCGTAGTACAGTCTTAACGTTATTCCACCCGCCAATTCGCATCAACTGCTCGAACTGCCCCGGAAACTTTTCAAGAAAAAATGTAGCATACGTGTGTCTAGTACTATGCAGACATTTTCCTTTAATGTTGAGTTTCTTTAGGAAACTGGCAAAGAAGTTTTGGTGTAAGTCGTTGTACTTGCGCGACCCGCCGTCTGGGCTAAATACATATCCGGTTTCAGGGTACGCAGATATCGCCCTTCTGCGAAGCAGAGCCTCTTTGAGTTGGGATGTAATCGGAATATCCCGACCTTTATTTGTTTTAGATTGAAATTCACCGTCAGCAGCTGGCAAATGAATTTCATCTTTTTCAAAGTCAACCCAGGACCATCGCATCGACCTAACTTCGTTATTGCGCATACCGGTGTGAAACAGACACAGGACAATGTCTTTGTGTCTGTTGCTAATTTTACTCATTATCAGCTCATACTGGGCTCGGCTAAAATGCCTACCTTTCCCACCTTCAGGCGTGGATAATTGAATATTCATCAATGGATTTGTTAAGATTAACTTTCCTTTAACAGCCCAAGAAAATATCGCTCTAAGGAACTTTAGTCTATCGTACACGGTGTACTGGTTGATTCCTTCGCTGCACATATCAGATTGATACGAGAAAATAAGGTTATCAGTAATTTGATTAGCTTTCATTTTCTCGTCAAAACGCTTGCAGATTATCGTCCGTAATGACCTGTAATGATGTAGCGTTATCTCTCTAAGACCCGATTTAGTAGTGAAATAATAATCAAGGATTTCCCCAAACGAAATGTTTTTGTCAGTTTCAATAATTTTTGGGGCAACTTTATTATATTTTTCATACAATATTCGTGCTTCGCGTTCAGCGATGTTTCTGTCATTTGTTTTCAAAGAACATTGGATGCGCTTTTTCGTGATTGTACGAAAATCGACCCAGTATACTTTACTTTTCTTACCGTTTCTAGTCGGTTTCTTGACGTGTTTTTTTACATTGAACATAATGTCCTCCTAAATTTTGATGAGGACAGAATGCCGGACACATTTAACACAAATATACAATTAAAAATATAATAGTGCAAGCGGCGCGGCTTAACTGTACTCAGGAATTTTCTATTTTATAGCTCTGTAAAAAGGCATCCAAATCGCACTCTTCGATTAAAACGGTGCGCCCGACTTTTACGATGTTAAGTCCCATTTTTTGCCAGCGCTGGAACGTTCTAGTTGATATTTTTAATTTTGCTATCAACTCTTTTTTTGATATGTAGGTTTTTTCCATTATTCAGACCTCCTGTCTTATGGTTTTTATTGCTGAGGCGAAAATATTTGTAAGAAATCGCCGCTCAAATATAAATGTGATGTAACTGTGTAATTTGCTTTTCGTTTCGGTATGTAAAAAGATTAAATACTCTGCCATCAGTACGTTAGGTCCGCTCGTATTAGCTACTTCACTTTTCGTTAGGTACTCGCCAATTTGATCTTCACTTTTATTGTTTTCTTTCATTGTACGCATTTCTATAATTACCTTACACTCCAGTTAATATTCTTCCGGATTTGTACTACTAAAATACTACTCGCCACTTAGGGAAACCCCATCCGTGATGAAAAGCAAGAGTTTCGATGATTTTCATACAATCTTTTTGACTTATTATTTGCTCAAACTCTTGCATCATTTTGATACAAGCTGGATTTGTATGTAGGTGATGTTTGGAGATAAACTCTATTGCTTTTTTTATAGGTATTTTTATTTGATGACCTTTCCCAAATACCAAGTCGGGATTCTCCGATTTATAAAGTTCTCGTAATCGGAAAGAGGACTCACCCGTTCGCCGTGATAATTCGGAAATAGTCACTGTACTTAAGCTTAAATAATATCTCTCCAAAAATATTAACGTTTCTATCTTTTGACCTGTATATTTTTTATAGTGATGCACAAAATCCGAAAGATATCTTTCAAAAATTGCATCTGATCTACTTAATGGTTTGTCATTTTTGTTTGATATTATATTTTCCATAAACTTTCCCTCCTACCTATGGTTTAAATAATCCATTTCTTTTTAATGCAAAATAATCTTCTTCATATTACTAATCTCTCTATTCACTTTTGTCATTAAGATGAAAATTAAATATGTTGAAATCTAATCACCAACTATTAAGAACGTATCTGGTAGTGTTATGAAGATCAGGATTTATAAATATATGTTTACCCCAGTCACAAGGAGATTGGCCACCAGGAGTTATTATCCAAATCACAGGAATTTTCGGTTTATCTATTGGTGCTTCCCCAAATCCATCTGTGAAATAAATTATCAAATCCGGACAAATGCGTTTTATAATTTCAATCTCAAACGGGGGACGGAAATCAGTACCTCCCCTTCCTGATACAGAAGTCAGGGGTTTGCAATATTTATAAATCTTTACAATTGCACAATCACATTCCACTATAAAAATATTTGATTTTTTGCTCATTTTAGTGAGCTCGGCGCTTACATCGCCTAAAATCTCTTTGGTCATACTGCCACTGGTATCAATACAAACCATTATTTTGGGTATACAATTTCTCCGCCTTCTTCCAGGCACAATGCCAACAAGATGAGGAAACCGGCGCGGTGGCATTCCTAATGCTGGTTTAATGTCATAAAATCTTCCTGAATATCTTTTTAAAATTTGCTGCCAAGTAAGTGTGCTCTCTCCTGGAACTATATTTTCAGTATCAGCACTACCAGCATTACCAGAATAAACTGTTTGATTAAGAAAATCTTTATCAACTTTATCCTTTTGATCCTCAGATAAACCATTGATTGCAACACTAATATTTTGACTAATTGCATATTCCCCATTATCATTATCTTTGATTTCCCGCCATGTATCATGATTATCAAGAGGTTTTAACTTTTTATTGCATTTGTTTTTTAATAAATTGTATCGTTCCTCTGTACTTTGTTTGGAAGAAAGATTGGGATAATCTATTAGTAAGATAGGATTACCCGGCAATTTTGTCTTAATCCATTCATTTACTGTAATTTCTTCAGCGATTAATCTCGCATTTGAATCTTCATTTGGTTCCGGTTGATGGAATGGATGATTAAACAGAATATGATTCACTTCGTGATGAACTACGCTTTCTATTTCATCCAAGCTTAATTCATCGATAAATGACGGTGAATACCAAAGGAATAGTTTATCTTTCTTCATTCCAACGGCCATAGTTGATATGTCTTCATTTTCGTGAATTGACCATTCGGCGGCAATTTTTGCGTGAAGCGGGTATGAAGATAATAAACGCTCAACTGCCAATCGTATTTTATTTTTTGCAGCATTTTGATTCATATTATTTAATTCCTTTCTTTTTTAAAAATGCATTAAAATCTTCCCCTAAATCACCTGGAATAATCTTTGTCAATGATTTGATTTTGCTTAAATATTTCTCATTATTTGTAATTTTAATTAATGTATCCTGATGTTCCAGTTCAACTTTAACGTTATAAAGAAATTGACCAATCAAATCTAGTTGGCCAGAGCTCGCAAGTTTTTTAATAATCACTAGACTTTTATTATTGGTAAGTAGCTCTTCAAAAGTTGGAAGAGTTATTTTTTTATCGTAATGAACCATAAAAGAACTCGCGAGTTCATCGTTAATGTATCCCGCAATCATAGCTTTTAAAATCTTTTTATTGTTCATTTTCTTAGATTCATATGTTTTGAGAATATCAGAAATATATTTCCAGGCTCGTGGATTTGATTTTTTTGCTTTAAAAATATCTTTGCTGATACTTATATAATTTATTACATCCGAATGAACGTTATTATTATTTGCCCATTGAATAAATTCTTTTTGTCCTGCCTCAATTTCAATGCACATAAATCTGCTTAACAATGCCGGATCCAATTCATGGACTTCATAATCTCCTCCGGAAGGATTCATTACTGCGATAGGTAACCAGCCCGTTGGTAGGGAATAATCATTCAATGTTCGTGTTATAATGAACTGTAAACATGGGCTGCGCATATACGATTCACAGCGATTGATTTCTTCGAAAACAAAAAATCCTTTTCCACTTTTTGGTAAAAATGAAGGGGGTTTATAAGTAGTTCTTCCGTTTTCGACAACTGGTAAACCGATTAAATCCGGAGGTTCCATAAGAGACAGGTCCCTGACAATAAAATCTATTCCCAATTCCTTGGCCACCTTCTCTATTATCTCGCTTTTCCCAATTCCGTGATCACCATTTAGTAATGCTGGTTTATCACTGAAATATGCGAGTTTTATCGCATCCTTCACCTCATCGCCAATTTTTAATGTTTTCATTTTGTTCCTCCAATTATTTTTCGTCCCTGTTCAGTAAGACATCTCCCTTGTCGTTGAATGCTTATTAACCCCTCACGGAGTAAATAGTTTTCAACATTTGCTTCGATTTCTTTTTCATTACAATTGCATAAACCAGCAAGCATTTTCAATGATGAAAATTTATGAATACGTAAATAATTTAGATATTCGCGATCTTTAGGCTTAAGATTTTTATTATCAATTTGAAAATGAATATTTAAGTGACTGCGCACTTCAGTTTTTGTCAATGGAGAAATCCGGATTGTGTTTTGAATACTAATTGTTTTAATAATTTTCGTTATTTCTCTTGGATTACCTCGGGATGCTTTACCGATGAGTGTTTTAGCTTGGTCGTTAATTAAAAGATTATTTTGGCTCGCGCAGTTTCCAACAATAAAACGTATTTCCTGCTGCGTATATGGAACAAACTCTTTTTCCATTATCATGCGACTGCGGAATGCTTTGGGTAACTTTTCCGGCTGGTCGGTTGCACCAATCGCCGTGAATGGCGGTATTTCGATAGTTTTTGATGGATTGATTTTATTGTCTATTATTTCGTTCATTTTAAAATCAGTGAGCAGGGTATATAATGCTTCAATGGATTTGTGATTAAGCGCGTGGACTTCGTCAAAAAAGACAACATCACCTTTTTTCAAGTCATTTAGTGATAGAAGGATTTCGATCGGCGTGATGGAGTTATTGCAATTTATTACACGAAAACCTGTTTCCAAATCTGCGGCTATGGATTTTGCCAATAAGGATTTACCCATTCCGGGTGCGCCCTTTAATAAAATGTGTGGAAGAGCGATCAATTTCTCTTTTGCTGCTGCTATTAAACTTTTCAAACTTTTAACAATCGCAGATTGACCGCAAAATCCAAAATAACTCGGTATCATTCTTGACATAATAAATCCTCTTTATATAAAATTAAAATATCCTCAAAAAAACTGCAAAAAAAGTCTATTTTGATGATTATTTTTGGGTTTTGAACTGAAAAAACTGATAAAAAAGTACCGAAAATCAGTACTTTTGTACCGATTTTCAGTACGATAAAACCAATAATTCCGACTCTTTTCTCATCTTTATTTGCGAAAATGATGGGGAATCGCTTATTTTTACATTCTACATCCATCAGGAACTCCTCAGACATAATTTTTATAAACACAGGAACCATTGAAATTATGTATTTTTGAATGGGCAACTTTCCCGTTGGAATATTGTGTATTCGATGGTAAATTTAAATTAGCGTTACTCATTGGCCATTCCTTTTTTCTAGTTTATCTAAAGGGAAATATACTCGAAAATCAACTTTTAATCGACCGGAATTATAAATTATCACTTACATTTAAAATAAATGACTTTTATTAATAGCGATTATTTAGAAAGTATTAAGAAAACAAAAAATGTCGTAGGAAGTAAATATAAATTATTTACAGCTGCCATTGAAAATGATCCATTAAAATATTTATTTATTACACCTGACGGCCAAAGTGTTAAAAATTATAAAGAATACGATTTGGAAGAAACGGCGAAAATTATCATAGAAAAAATAATTGATAGAAATCTACCCTTCAACCAAGAAAAAACTACAGCTATTGTTCCTTTACTTTTGTATGTATATAATAAAACGCAATTAAATGAACTTGAAATAAATTATTTTGATCGTATTGTAGACTTTTTTTGTTGGACTCATTTGGAACAAGAAATAATTCCTATCAATGCATCGGTGGAAGAAGATATTGCTGCTGCAAATAACGGAGTTGATTTAACTACACCGCAAATAATTGATCCATATGAAGACTTGTCTTCAACTTCAATATACGTAAATACTAAAAAGGCGCCGGAATTAAAGCAATATATAAAAAATATTTATAACGAATGCGGGCAATTAAAAAGATATTTTGGTTCCCATCCTCCGGTCTCGGAATATGATAATTCTTTGTTATTAAGATATCAGCATGATTTACTACTTTTCTTATTTAGAAAATCTAGTGATTTTACATCAGAGATGAGGATTATGATTGAAAAATTGCAACTATATTACAAGTATATTTTCACAATTAAAGAAGATGACCTTGAATTATGTAGCACAATTAATGATGAATACAATAAATATGAAAGTAGTCGGTTATCAAAAACGTTTATAGAAAAAAACAATACTGATAAAAAAATGCGTGTGCATAAAGCTTTTTCTAAAAGCCGTCAAATAGTTTATGATTATATAAATTACGGTCCATTATCATTTTTTAATGAATTAGTTAAGCATAGAATAAGATATGATTATCATTTAATCGTAATAGATTGGATAATGCAATTATATAAAAATAGAAACTTAAATAATGCACTAACGTATAAGAATTATGTTGAATATCCAGGTATCCAAGAATATCATAACAAGACACCAATTGCGGTACCGAATTACTTTAGGAAATTTATCAATAAAGAAACAATCGCTGGAAAATATAAATTTACACTGGAAAATGTATTTGAGATTTTAAATAGATATCATATTGACTTTGAAGAAAAGAAAAATACTGAAAGTTTCTCCCCCTCACGAATAAAAGAAGAATTTATTAAAGCGATTAAAAGGTTTCAATTAGAATATCAATGTGAGATTGATTTTGGGGCAATAACTATATCGAAATACTATGTAAATAAAGAAGGCAACTCTTTATACGATAAAAAAATACCTATTATCAAGTTAAATGAAAGTGTAGAAAACAATTCCTCAAATGAGATATCTAATACTCTGGATATTTCACCAGCAGAATTAATAATAGAAAAGAAAAATTATGCAATCTATAAATATTCAAATAGAAAATGGAAAGAAACACCGTATAGTCCAAGTTTCCAATCAAAGCCTTTAATTACTAATAAACAAATTAGACAAAAAACAATTATTGAAAAAACAAAGCGAACAAAAATATAATAATTTTGTTGATTGATTAAAGTTTCTTGAATGAATTTACTTAGTGTAGCAATCAAGAGTATGGCGCATTCATTATGCGCCATACTCCCCGGTTTTAGGTAACTGCCTATGTAGTCTGCCGTCAAGGAGTCGTCCTGTGGCTCTTTTTTTTGATGATTTTTGTCTAAAAAAGAAAGGCACATTGGCAGAAGCACACTGGTCACGAATACTTCTCGCCCAATCTATTTTCATTGGACGGGCGTTATTACCCCTTTCCGCGCACACTGTTACCCAGTTAATTCTATCCAGATTTAGTTCCCCAACATCGCCCAGAAGTGGCTCGAATGCTATGAACCTTATTGCTGCTGGGATATTTCGTAGGATATCGACCCTGTTCAAGTAATCTCTCGATTCAACGGAAGTACCTATCCAAATATTATTACCCCAATTAAGAGTATTCGATAAATTGGCCAGACGTTCAATGCGTTTAGTAGTTAAAATGAACTCCATTTTTGGGGTTTCATACATTGTCAGAAAAACATTTCTGATCTGGTTATCTTTTATCTTGGGATGAAAGAGATCCCCCATATTACATACAATAACTCTTGCTGGAATTTTTGATGTACGCGGTGCGTTGATAATGTTTTTATGAAAAGTAGGGCGGAACCCGTTTTTGTATTTTTCATAACCTTTTTCTTGAAATATTTTAGACAGATATCTTGCTGAACAGTTTATACAGCCAGGACTAACTGAAGTGCAGCCAGCGGCGATATTCCAAACCTTTTCAGCGATATCATCATTTATCTTTTTAAGCATAATTTTTCCTTCAAATATTCATTTTGAATATTTGTAATTTTTGTGAACCACAATTATAGACCTTGTGATTGCGTTGAGGACACTCAAACAGTGTCCCTTCGATTTTGTCTGGATAATAAATATCACGATTTTTATCGAAGTTCGTTGCAAAACAAAAAGTCAAATTTATAAATATTAAAATCACGGGGATCTGCCATGTGGTTGAATTATTTGAAT
>Ga0180008_1000091_pt1 | contig 90663 bp, 82 predicted proteins | sample MM_PW_MetaG_FD_121121 | JGI IMG/M metagenome (GOLD analysis project Ga0180008, IMG submission 121121) | Groundwater microbial communities from the Aspo Hard Rock Laboratory (HRL) deep subsurface site, Sweden - MM_PW_MetaG | ecosystem: Environmental > Aquatic > Deep subsurface > Groundwater... | reverse complement strand
TCTAAAAAAATAAAAAATCATTTTTTATTAAAACCTGATTTTTTTTTGGAAAAATTAAAATCAAAAAAAAAAAAAAAAATTAAAAGTATTGTACATAAATACACTACACTATATGTTTATCAAATTACACAAAAACAAAAAAGGTATCAATTTACATTGATACCTTTTCTTATAGTTGTAAAAAAGAATATTAATATCCTCCTCTGTTTCCACCACCACGGTTATCTCCACCACGGCTGTTTCCACCATAACCACCACGAGAGTCTCCTCCACCACGGTTGTTATTAAAACTTCTTCTTTCTCCTTCTGGCTTAGGCTCAGATTTGTTAACTACAATTGCACGTCCTTGAACAGTAGCTCCGTTCAATTCGTCAATCGCTTTTTGAGCTTCGTCATCATTTGGCATCTCAACAAAACCAAATCCTTTACTTCTTCCTGTAAATTTATCCGAGATAATTTTAACTGAATCAACTGCTCCGTAAGCCTCGAAAGACTCTCTTAAATCTGCTTCCTCAATACTGAATGGAAGGCTTCCAACAAAAATATTCATATGTACTTATTTATAATAATTGCAACAAATGTACTCTAATTATTTCGTAATCTACTATATATTAGCTTATTTATCAATATATTTAACTCTGACTCTTGTCTCAAACAAATAGAAAAATTAGAATCCAATGATAATAACCTATAAAACAGCGTTTCTTAAGGCACTACAGGTGTTTTGATTGGCACTTTATAGAAAACTCCTTGCTGAAAATTAAGAGTACTTCCCCCTAAAGGATTATTAAAAACGTTTTCTAAATTAAATTTAAAAGTCCCTGAAACGGTATTATTCGCATCATCATACTCTGTTATTTCTATTTGGCCATTACCAATATCAATTCCGCTAGAGAAAGTAAGATCCCCTGCTGTATTTGTTAAAACATAGGTCGCTGTCTTTGAATCGCTTGTACCTATAGGATAAACCTGAACAGTAGTTGAGGTCGTTTTTAAGGTCACAATTTCATTAGCTGTGTATGCTTTTATAATCAAAGAACCGTTTGCTGCTATGGTCCCTTCAGACTGTATTGATCGCCAAAAAATATTGTCCTTCACCCCTTGAAAAGAAGGGTTATTGAAACGAACATCTTCTCCGCAAGAATTCAGGAACGTCATTGCAATTACAATGTAAACATATTTTTTCATAGAAACATAATTTTAGACTAACAAAAGTATAATTTTTTAGCGAATTCCTTGGCTCAACTCATTAAAAACTAGTCAAAATACTATCAATCAAAATAGTAAGTTGTTCATAGTAAATTCAAAAAATTAGTATATCTTTGCACCCTTAATTAATCGAGGTCGAGTACCTCAAAATTTAATCACAAGATTATGTCAGTAAAAATTAGATTACAAAGACACGGTAAAAAACAAAAACCTTTTTACTGGGTTGTAGCAGCAGATGCTCGCGCAAAAAGAGATGGTAAATACCTAGAAAAAATTGGTACTTACAATCCAAACACAAACCCAGCAACTATCGAGTTAAATCTTGAAAGTGCAGTAAAATGGTTGCACAATGGTGCACAACCAACTGATACTGCTAAAGCAATTCTTTCTTACAAAGGTGCTTTATTGAAACACCACCTTGATGGAGGTATTCGTAAAGGAGCTTTAACGCAAGAGCAAGCTGATGCAAAATTAGCTGCTTGGTTAGAAGCTAAAAACGGAACAGTTGATGCTAAGAAAGATGGTTTATCAAAAGCGCAAGCTGATGCTAAAGCAAAAGCTTTCAAAGCAGAGCAAGAAGTTAATGCTAAACGTTTAGCTACTGCTGCACAAGCTGAAGCTGATGCTATAGCTGCTGCGACTCCTGCTGTTGAAGAAGAAGTTGCTGAAGTTGAAGCTGAAGAAGCTCCTGCTGCAGAAGAAAACAACGAAGAAACTAAAGCATAATTTAGTAAGCGACTATGCGTAGAGAAGATTGTTTCTATTTAGGTAAAATCGCTAAAAAATTTAGTTTCAAAGGGGAAGTTCTTGCCTATTTAGACACGGATGAACCTGAGTTATACGAAAACTTGGAATCAGTGTTTGTTGAATGCAACAAACACTTGGTTCCTTTTTTTATTGAAAATTGCTCTTTACACAAAAATGATTTTCTTCGAATTCGCTTTGAAGACATGAATACCGAAGTAGATGCCGATGCCATTATTGGTAACGACATTTACCTCCCACTTAATATGTTACCAAAACTCTCTGGTAACAAATTTTACTATCACGAAGTTATTGGATTTGAAGTAGAAGACAAACGCCTTGGCGTTGTCGGAAAAATAGAATCTATAAATGATAGTACCGCGCAACCACTTTTTGAAGTTTTAAACGGTAGTGTCGAAATTCTGATTCCTATGATTGATCATTTTCTGGTAAAAATTGATCGCGAAAACAAAAAAGTAATCATGGACCTTCCCGAAGGACTTATTGAAATGTATCTTTAGAAAAATTATACAGTAGCTTGATTTATAGAATCCTAAAATAAATCAAAAGAAGGCTGCTGCATTAAATAATTATTCATGAAATAATTTATCTATCCTTACAAAAATGCAAACGCTTTATTTTTCGAATTTAGCTTATTTTATAAAAGGATAAATATTTTACCATTAAAAACTTTTAGTAACATATTTAAATAATTTTAACGGAAATTAAAGACGTCTATTATTAAGAAAATTCAAGACGTTAACCTAAAAAAAAAATGTGAACAATGTTTTAAACATACAAGATAAATCACCAAATTCAGAGATTACACAATCCATAGATAAAGGTGTGAATTACTTATATCAGCATCAATTACCAAATGGTGAGTATATAGCATATGCATCTGGAGACCCAGGTATGTTAGCGTGGACTTTTCCTGATAGCACTTTATTTTCCACTGCTATAATATGTCATAACCTAAAGTATATTTCCAGTAAACAATCGGAAAAAATACAACATAAAGCTATGATGTTCTTAGGTGGTGAAAAATCAAAAAACGGACTATGGAACCACTTCACAAAATTGCATATTTATAATAAAATTTGCCCGAATGATATAGATGATACCTGTTGCATATCAAGCTTATATAAGGACAAAGGAATTAACTTTCCGTATCCTTCAAATATCCCTTTAATTATGACAAACATTAATAAAAAAGGGCTATTTTATTCCTGGTTTCTATTCAGAATGAAATCAATATGTAATAAACAAATACTAAAAATTGGTTTAGAAAGGTTACCTAATATTGTTAGAAATACATTTTTTTGGATTAAAACAGAAGCAAGTAGAAAAGATATTGATGCAGTTGTAAATGCAAATGCACTCTATTACTTAGGAGAATCAAACCAGACTTTACCCATTATTGATTTAATTATAAATATTATAACGCAAGAAAAGGAAGGGAATTGCGATTTATGGTACCGAGAACCCTTTGTTGTTTATTATTTTTTTTCTAGAAATTATTATAAAGGTATTATGAAATTAGAACCAATAGTAGAGCCAATTATTAAAAGAGTATTAAGTAAAGTAAAACCAGATGGAAGAATTGGAGACACTATTCTAGATACAGCTTGGGCAATATGCACACTTTTGAACTTTAATTGCAAATGTGATGAACTAAAAAACGCTGTCAATTTTTTGATACAAAACCAATCAAAAAATGGCTGCTGGCCTCGATGGATCGCGTACTGGGGAGGCCCTAAAAAATTACAGGGATGGGGTAGTGAGGAATTAACAACTGGATTTTGTCTTGAAGCGATAGCTAGATACAAAGATTTTATTGTAAATAAAAATCATAATGGTAGCTATTAACCAGAGAAGAAACACGCATAAATGATCCAAAAAAAAATTTCACTCACAAAACAATTTCCCAAAACCTTCCTCTTAATTCTATCATTATCAAAATGGTGGACATTAGTATCTGTTATATTAATGATTCTGGAAACATTATTCTATCTATATAGCTTTTATACTTTTAAGATTTTAGTTGACATACTTACTCAACACAATTTAATTATTGAGAAACAACCAATAGTTTTGCAGCTGTACAAACTTATTGGGATTACTATAGCCTACCTACTGATAAAATCGGTTTGTAATTATGTTGCAGAAATAAACTCTTTTATTTTGTCAAAAAATATTGATAAAATAATTCATGAAAAAGCGGTTATTCTTGATCTTGAGTATTATGAAAACCCCAGTTATTTCGACATTTTAAAAAGAACATTCGAAGAATCTGAGCTTCGTTTAATTGCAATACTAAATAATATTGTTGAAATATTCAAAAATATTATTACCGGAATTGGATTTTTATCGATCATTATTTCAATAAATTGGATGTTACTTCCATACATAATATTGATGATAATTCCTTCCTACTTTATAAAAGTGTATACCAATAAGAGATTATATAAATGGCATTTGAAGAGGACCGAGATGGACCGAAAACTGCAGTACATCCGTTCTGTAATTACTGGTGACATCTTTGCAAAAGAGTTACGCATCTTTGGCTTTGGCGCAATACTAAATAGCAAGTATATTAATTTAAAGAATTCAATAATTAATGAACACATTAAACTTAAGAGATTGATAATCACAGTAGAAACGATAGTTGCTATTTTTTCTTCATTAGGCTTCATTTTGTGTATTGGATATTTATCTCTAAACATTGTAGAAGGAAAAAATAGCGTAGGTGATATTGCAATGTTGCTACTTGCATTGTTACAAATATTTACTGTCATGCAAAGCTTAACTTCAAATATTTCACAACTGTTTCAAAATAATTTATACCTAACTAGTCTTTTTGAATTCCTTGATTTAAATCCGAAAATAGTATCGTCGGAAGTTGATCAACTATCGGAAGTTGATCAACTTAGTGAATTAATTGTAGAAAATGTGAGTTTCGTATACCCAGGAAGCGATACAAAAGTTCTAAATAATATAAGCCTAAGGATCCAACCTGGTAAAATAATAGCAATTGTTGGCTTGAATGGATCTGGAAAGTCAACATTAATAAAGTTACTTACTAGACTTTACGATCCAATTAGCGGCACTATTAGACTAGGGAAATCAAACATTAAAAATATAAATTTAGAAGATTACAGAAAAGAAATAAGCGTAGTTTTCCAAGATTTTGGCAAATATAATCTTACTGCGGGAGAGAACATTCATTTGGGCAATCCCAATATTGAATACGATGCAAATAAAATTCGAATAACCGCTGAAACTTCAGGCGCAGATTTATACATCGAAACGTTCCCGGATAAGTACAATACCGTAATGGGAAAATTGTTTAAAGATGGACACGAAGTTAGCATTGGTCAATGGCAAAAACTTGCAGTAGCTAGAGCTCTATACAAAACATCTAGATTTTTAATTTTAGACGAGGCCACTAGTGCTATAGATTCCTTGGCTGAGAACAATCTTATAACTAGACTAAGTCTAGAAAAAAGCAAGAGAGGGGTTATTTTGATAAGTCACAGACTTCCCGTAATCAAACATGCAGATTATATTTATGTTATGTCTAATGGTCATATTATCCAAGAAGGCAGTCACAAAGATTTAATTACAGACAAAAACGGCTCATATTTCAGACAATTTATAAATGATCTTTAAAAGCATTTGTTTAAAACAAACACATTATGCAAACTAATAATAAAAGAATACTCTTTTTTAGTACTATTGAGGAGGATTGGGGAGGTAGCGAAGAATTATGGGCAGCCAGCATACCTTATTTACAGTTGAATAATATAGAAGTCATTTTAGTAAAAAAAAGAATTAATAGAGGTCACCCAAAGTTTGTCGAATTACATAATTGGAATGTAACTCTAGTAGATTTAGAAGTGAAGTCAGAAAAAATTCGCATTTTAAAAAGGGTAATATTAAAATTATTACGAGTAATAAACTTCTCAAGAATTAAAATTAAAAATCAAAGTTTAGAAACCGATTTTATAAAAAAAATAAAGTCAATCAACGCAGATTTAGTCATAGTAGCTCAAGGCATCAATTTTGATGGTCTTGAATATTCGTATCAATTATATACTTTCAAAATTCCATTCGCTGTTATTTCACAAAAAGCGGTAGAATTTTATTGGCCGCATAAATACGTGAGGCCCATTATGAAAATTGCAATTAAGAATGCGTTGAAGCTATTTTTTATTTCTCAACACAATTTGAAGTTAACCGAAGAACAATTTGGAATGAAAATAGACAATAGTCAAGTACTTCAAAATCCAATAAAGACAAAAGGAAAATTAATCCCAACTCCATCTCTAGAAGCAGAAATAAGACTTGCTTGTATTGGAAGATTATTTTTAATTGACAAAGGACAGGATATTCTCATCAGAATTTTATCCTTAGATAAATGGAAGTCAAGACCGATAAGAGTTTCATTTATTGGAACTGGAATTGATGAAATCGCATTAAAGGAGTTAGCAATACTACTTGGCGTTAAAAACATTTCGTTTGAAGGACATGTTAATAACATTGAAGATATCTGGACTACTCATCATGCATTAATTTTACCGTCTCGCTCAGAAGGCATGTCACTAGCTATGTTAGAAGCAATGGCTATAGGCAGAACTGTGATTGTAACCGACGCTGGCGGAAGCTCAGAATTAATTACCGATGGAGAAAATGGGTTCATTGGTCAAGCTAATTTTAAATCCTTTGATCAAACTATGGAAAGAGCGTGGGCATTAAGAGAACAATGGAATGATATTGGTAAAAAAGCATTAATTCTAATAGAAAGCAAATACAGAGAAGTACCAGGAGAAGTTTTAGGCGAGGAAATAATTAAATTAATTAACACAAATAGTTAATTATCCATGACAAACAAACCTCTTGTAACAGTTATTATACCCACATATAATAGAGTTGACTATATAAGTCGATCTATTAATTCAGTACTAAATCAAACTTATAAAAACATTGAGTTAATCGTAATTGATGATGGCTCAACAGATCATACAGCTTCTGTCGTTAGCGAATTTAAAAACATCAAGTACGTGTATAAACCAAATGGCAGACAGGCAAGTGCTAGAAATGCGGGGTTAGCTTTGGCTAAGGGTTCCTACATCGCAACACTCGACTCAGATGATTATTGGCATTCTGATTTTATTGAAGAGTGCATTACACAATTACTAGAGTTTGAACTTGATTTGGTCTTTGCAAATACAATCATAGTAAATGAAAACGGGTCAGAACATGCTAGTTTCGACCAAGCAGACTGGTCTTCAAAATATTATAACTCTAGCGAATATCTTAATCTAATTTGGATTCATTTAAACGGACAAAAAGCACGTGAAATATTTACTAAGACATGTCCCGCACCATCTTCTGCATTAGTTTTTAACAGGAATTCTATTTCACATTTATGGGATGAAAAGTTAGCTGTTGCAGATGATTGGGATTTCACTTTAACGCTATTAGTTTCAAAAGATTGCAAAATAGCTTTTTGTAAAAAACCACTTTGGAGAAAATATATTGTTGGAGATAATATTTATGAATCACTAAGTTCAGAAGCTAAAACTAAAATTGTAATTCTTAACGATCTTAGCTATATGCTGGAAAAAAACAAAGAAAAATATTCAACTTATGAAAAATTAAATATTAAAACATTACAAATACAAGAGACACTTGTATTAAGCTATAACATGTTGCGGCATAAGAATTTTATTAACTTTGCAAAGTTGATTATACTGTCGTTTAAAATGAGTATCCCAATAACTACAAAAAAACTAACAAAAACAATTTGTTCTAGAATATTTTTTTACGGGCATTTTATCAAAATAAAAGCTGAGGCATGAAGTATCTTGCTCTAATTAGATACAATGACTGGTGGTTATATAAAGTACCCTTTCTATTAACCATCGCTTACAGCACATTTTATTTGGCCGATATTTGTGTTGAGAATAAGACATTGGAAATTATTAAAATCATAACCTACATAGTATCTGCAGCAATATACGTATCTATAATAAACGATATTACTGATATGAAAATTGATCGTTTAGTGGGTAAAAAAAATCTATTTTTAGGTCTACCTAAATCAATAGTTTATACTATTTTATCTCTTGCGGTAATTTTGCAATTAATTGTTATTTACACATTACTAGATAACGGACAATCTGTATATTGGTATATTGCAGCAGTTGTGGCTTACTCACTATATTCTATTCCACCAATAAGATTAAAAGAGAATAGATACTTAAGCATAATAGCAGATACATGTGGAGCTCATGCTTTTCCGTCTATGTTTATAGTCACATACATCAACAGTATAACACTTGCCCCATTAGCTATTAACTGGACTTTAATAATATTTATTTGGTCGTTTTCCTATGGTCTAAGAGGTATTATTTACCATCAATATAAAGATAAAGAAAATGATTTATACTCAGGAATCCTCACACTATCTAATTCTCTACCAATTAAAAAGTTAAAACGGTTGGTTTTGCTCGTTTTTGTAATGGAGCTAGGCAGCTTTATTTATTTACTACAGATTCTAAATAGTCACATAATTTACAAATGGCTTACATTTTACTCATTAATTATTATTGTGAGAACTTTAATCTATTCTTCTAAAATAATTATAGCTTTACCCTCATCAAAATTCTATCAAATTCTATTAGCTGAATTTTACGAAGTGTTTTTACCCATTTCATTGCTTTTAAGCTTTACAAACTGCGACAATATCTGGCTAGTAATTATATGCCAACTTTTGCTTTTTCCGAAAAGAATAATAACAATATATAACGAATGCATTGGTTATTGCAAGAGGTTAGTGTTTTTTCTATGTAAAGCAAGGATCTGAAATTAACGTTATGAAAATAATTGTAGTTAAAAAATCTACTCACAACTTAGTAAATAGAGAAAATTTTAAAAATAAAGACGGAATCAAATTCTCAATATTTAAATATTCAAAAAATTATGACAGCAAGGTAATCCCTTTTTAAATCGATGAAAGGGACAAACTTTAGAGTCAAAATAAATTTATATTACTATGTATTAGATTTGATGTGGATCTTATTTGTACATTTATTTATAAGTAAAACATAAAATCATAAAGGCAAAATCAATAATGTTTCAATTTAAACAATTCTCTATTGAACAAGACCGCTGCGCAATGAAAATTGGCACCGATGGCGTTCTACTTGGCGCTTGGGCTCCCGTAAATCATAATCCTTTTAGTATTTTGGATATCGGAACAGGTACAGGTGTAATTGCACTGATGCTTGCACAAAGAAGCAACGCGCAGCAAATTGATGCTCTTGAAATTGACGAAGACGCTTACGAACAAGCGACAGATAATTTCGAAAATTCTCCATGGAGTGATCGTTTATTCTGTTTTCATGCAGGCTTAGACGAATTTGTAGAAGAGCCCGAAGATGAATACGATTTAATTGTCTCCAACCCTCCTTTTTTTACTGAAGATTACAAAACGGATAATGATCAGCGCGATCTAGCCCGTTTTGCTGATGCCATGCCTTTTGAAGATTTGATTGTGGCCGCAGATTTATTACTTTCGGAAAACGGAATATTCGCCGCAATCATTCCTTTTAAAGAAGAAGAAAATTTCTTGGCTATAGCCAAACAATACGAGCTGTACCCTATCAAAATCACTAGAGTAAAAGGAACACCCACCACCGAAATAAAACGTAGCCTTTTGGCTTTTAGCCGAAATGAAATAGTTGATGTTGCAATTAACGAATTAATTATCGAAACCGAAAGACATATTTACACTCCAGAATATATTGAATTGACTAAGGATTTTTATTTGAAGATGTAATATAAATTTTATCGCTCATCAGCTCACTACTGATTAGATTACTTTCTACCAAAAAAATTTGTTTTCATTTAATACCCCTTTTAAAGTATCTTCTTGAAATTATAACAATTGTTAATCGTTTTGTTATATTTCTTTGTGTAACTTTGTAAAACACAAATTTTCAGAACCATGAAACCAGACTTATTCCAATCACCTGATTACTATAACTTAGACGATTTACTTACCGAAGAACACAAACTAGTACGTGATTCTGCACGTGCTTGGGTCAAAAAAGAAGTATCTCCTATCATAGAAGACTATGCACAACGTGCTGAATTCCCGAAACAAATTATCAAAGGTTTAGGTGAAATTGGTGGTTTTGGTCCTTATATCCCAGAGGAATATGGTGGTGCTGGTTTAGACCAAATATCATACGGACTAATCATGCAAGAAATTGAGCGCGGCGATTCTGGTGTTCGTTCTACCTCATCAGTTCAATCCTCGTTAGTGATGTATCCTATTTGGAAATACGGTAATGAAAAACAGCGAATGAAATATTTACCAAAGTTAGCAACTGGAGAATTCATGGGCTGTTTTGGGTTAACAGAACCAAACTATGGATCTGATCCAGGAAGCATGATTACCAACTTTAAAGATATGGGCGACCATTATTTATTGAATGGTGCTAAAATGTGGATTTCTAATGCTCCTTTTGCTGACATCGCAATTGTATGGGCAAAAAATGAAGAAGGTAGAATTCACGGTTTAATAGTAGAGCGCGGAATGGAAGGTTTTACAACTCCTGAGACTCATAATAAATGGTCACTACGTGCTTCGTCAACTGGTGAGTTAATATTTGACAATGTTAAGGTCCCAAAAGAGAATCTTTTACCAAATAAATCGGGTCTTGGCGCACCACTAGGTTGTTTAGACTCGGCTCGTTACGGAATTGCTTGGGGTGCCATTGGCGCTGCGATGGATTGCTACGAAACTGCTTTACGTTATGCAAAAGAGCGCATCCAGTTTGATAAGCCAATCGCCGGAACTCAGTTACAACAAAAAAAATTAGCCGAAATGATTACTGAAATCACAAAAGCACAATTACTTACTTGGAGACTTGGTGTATTAAGAAATGAAGGTAGAGCAACTACCGCTCAGATCTCGATGGCTAAGAGAAATAATGTAGACATGGCCATAAATATCGCCCGTGAAGCAAGACAAATTTTGGGTGGAATGGGAATTACTGGTGAATACTCTATTATGCGCCACATGATGAATTTAGAGTCGGTTATTACATATGAAGGAACACATGATATTCACTTACTAATTACAGGAATGGATATCACTGGAATACCCGCTTTTAAGTAGTAATAAACAACTATTAAAGTATCTATAAAATTGATAACGAAAGCTCCTTGGAAACAAGGAGCTTTTTTATCTTTGTAGTGAATACCACAACAGATAGGATCTCAGCCATTAACTGCTGTAATCCTCTTAAAACCTACTCTAAAATAAGAATTATGACTATTGAAAGCATAAACAAAGTAATTGAGCCTCAAAAAAACAGCTTGCTGCAGCACCCATTGTACCAAAAAGTACAAAGCATTGACGATTTGCATGTTTTTCTTGAAAATCATGTGTACGCCGTTTGGGATTTTATGTCGCTTCTAAAAGCATTACAATCCAAATTAACTTGTACCACTACTCCATGGTTTGCTACTGCAAATCCTGAAACCAGATATTTGATCAATGAGATCGTTTTAGCTGAGGAAACGGACCTAACCATCGACGGTCGTCGCCTAAGCCATTATGAGATGTATATTGAAGCAATGGAATCATGTGGTGCGAATACAGAAGGAATTTCTAATTTTTTAGCCGAAGTGAATTCGTTGCAAAACATTTTTGTGGCTATCAAAACAAGTACGCTACATCCTAATATTAAAGAATTTCTAGACTTTACCTTTAGAGTAATTGACGAAGGAAAAACTCACGAAATTGCAGCAGCATTTACTTTTGGAAGAGAAGATCTTATCCCTAGTATGTTTACTGCTATTTTGAAGAATTTTCAGCAAAATTTCCCTCAAACTGACCTGAGTAAATTGATATACTATTTTGAAAGACACATTGCTTTAGATGCTGATGAGCACGGACCGATGGCCATGCAAATGATTACAGAACTGTGTGGAGAAGATCCTAAAAAATGGGCCGAAGTAGAACAAGTATCTATTGCAGCACTAGAAAGACGCATTGGTCTATGGGATGCTATTGAAGCTAGTTTATTAAAAGAAGAGATGGTATAAGACTCATAAACGTTAATTACCAGCTAATTTACAAAAGCATAAAAAAAGCGAGAATTACATCTCGCTTTTTTTATTAACTCTCAGGAGCTAATTCTAGTTCCAAACCTTCTAGACTCTCTGTGATTGGTATTTGACAACCCAAGCGACTGTTGGACTTTACATAAAACGCTTCAGACAACATGGCTTCTTCGTCATCACCCATTTCAGGGAGAGACACATCATTAAGGACATAACATTGACAAGAAGCACACATGGCCATTCCGCCACAAGTACCTTCAACAGGAAGCTCGTATGCCTTGCATAACTCCATTATGTTCATTGCCATATCAGTAGGAGCTTGCAATTCGTGTACTACTCCTTCACGATCTTTTATCTTTATAAGTACATCCATTCTATTGGGTGTTGAGTTAGAAATTTGGTTTTGATTACAGCACTTAACTGCATGAGGGATAGTAGCTAGCTACCGAAGTAGCGCGTATAGCCCGACGCTTATAATAAAAAAGGCAACTCACTACAATAACTGGTAGCCTTTTTTATGATAAGGGTCATGCCACAAATTATACTATATTGACAACAGTCTCTATCTGCGGAGCAAACTTTTTAATCGTAGTTTCGACTCCGGCTTTTAGTGTCATTTGGTTTACACTGCAACTTGTACAAGCTCCTTCGAGACGCACTTTGACGTGCTTGTCATCCTCGATAGATATCAAGGTGATATCACCGCCATCAGAATTCAAGAAAGGTCTGATTTCCTCTAGGGCTTTGTTGACTTCGATAGTTAATTCTTCTGTTGTCATTTGGTTTTTTTTTAAAGAAATAGTATTTTGAGTTACTATTGCTTGTTATTTTTTAACGGCTGAGCATCCTGCCATTGTTGTAATTTTAATCGCTTCGGTAGCTGGTAAACTGTCATTTCTTCTTACTGTTTCCTCTACTACTTTACGTGTGATTTCTTCAAAAACAGATGCTACCACAGATCCTGTTTGCATGGCTGCTGGACGACCGTAATCCCCTGCCTCGCGAATAGATTGTACGATAGGCACTTCTCCTAGGAATGGTACCTCTAGATCATCTGCAAGATTTTTAGCTCCTTCTTGTCCAAAGATATAGTATTTGTTTTCTGGTAGCTCCTCTGGTGTGAAATACGCCATGTTTTCGATAATTCCTAAAACTGGTACATTGATTGCTTCACTCAAGAACATTGATACTCCTTTTTTAGCATCGGCAAGAGCTACAGCCTGAGGTGTACTTACTACAACTGCGCCAGTTACAGGTAACGACTGCATAATCGAAAGGTGAATGTCTCCAGTTCCTGGAGGTAAATCGATAAGCATAAAGTCTAATTCTCCCCAATCAGCATCAAAAATCATTTGGTTCAGCGCTTTTGAAGCCATAGGTCCTCTCCAGATTACGGCCTGAGATGGTGAAGTGAAAAATCCGATAGAAAGCATTTTTATATCGTAACTTTCTACTGGTTTCATTTTAGATTTTCCATCAACGGTAACCGAAACTGGTTTTTCGTTTTCGACATCGAACATGATTGGCATCGATGGTCCGTAAATATCAGCATCTAGCACACCTACTTTAAATCCCATTTTAGCCAAAGATACTGCTAAGTTTGCTGTTACAGTAGATTTCCCTACTCCTCCTTTTCCAGAGGCAACTGCAATAATATTTTTTATTCCAGGAATAGACTTCCCTTTAATTTCTGCTTTCTCGGGTGTTTCTACCTTACTATTGATTTTGATTTTAGCATCCGGAGACACTTTTTCAAGAATTGTTTTTTTGATATCGTCTTCTGCACGTTTTTTGATGTGCATCGCGGGTGTGTGTAAAACTAAATCTACGACTACCTCATCTCCAAAAGTGATAACGTTTGCAATGGCACCACTTTCTACCATGTTTTTTCCTTCTCCAGCAATAGTAATTGTTTCTAAAGCCTTTAGGATTTCTTTTCTATCTAATTTCATTATAATTGTACTATTTTCTATTGAGGATTATCCGCTTAAACATTATGTTTATTTAAACTGATTTCAGATTACAAAGATAAACGATTAAGTTCTTAAAATAAAGAAATTAGATTGGATTTATTGATGGATAAATCAACTCCATTTATAGAGCATATTTACGAAAAATCGTCAGTAAGAATAGGATAAATCGATCTTACAACTCCCTCATTGGTGGTTGCCAAAAATGAGTTTCAAAATCGATGATTTGATTCTCAACTACTCTAATTCCTTCGCTTTCTAATAATTGTTGCATAAGGTTTGTACCATCAAAATGAAATTTGCCCGTGAGTAATCCTTTTCTATTCACGACACGATGTGCGGGAATATCATCCCTATTATGCGACGCATTCATGGCATAACCCACCATGCGTGCTGATCGAGCAGATCCAATGGCTCTTGCAATAGCGCCATACGAAGTTACTTTACCAAAAGGAATTTGCCTCGCTATCACATATACTCTCTCAAAGAAGCTTTCGTCTATCATGTAAAATAGGATTTATTGTAGATAGAAACGAATAATATTAAACAATGTTACCACCGAGATCAAGCCCGTAATGGTCCCAATAATTTTGTTCATATTTCGCAATAGATAATCGGCTTTTGATTCTATTTTTTGAAAAAACTGGATGTAAAAATAAAACACAATAGAAGACCCAAGTACCACTCCAGTTACGAATGTTAATACTGAAGCAAGCTCAAATGAGAAAACATCGTAGGTAGAAAGTGTGATACTTACAAATACGTAGTAGGGAATAGGGAAAAAATTTAACGCCGAAAGTAGCATCCCCAGAAAAAAGCGTTTCTTTTGGCTGCTTTTCTTAATCTTTGCTTTTTTAATTTTGGGTGTCTTCGCAATCCATAAGAAATAAACGGTTAATGCTCCAAAAATCCCAAAACCAACCTCTCTCAATAGGGCAACAATATCAGGACGAACATTGATTACACGCGCAAAAAGTATAGCTACATACGCTTGGAAAAAAATAATTATAATTGCACCAAGAATAAACCATCCCGCATTTCGTCTACCTTCTTTCAAATTTACCTTTGCGGCTGTCATATTTAATAACCCAGGAGGAGTTATCCCTATAAAAGCAGTCGCAAAACCAGTAAATAAAGAAATGAGTAAATTCATAAACAAAAATCGAAATTGAAATAAGAAAACAGTTACCGTACGAAACTGATTTAATCTTTAATTTTAAATCTAATATACGTAATTGCTTTATTAACTTCCAAATATTGTTTTTCGTAAAATGTCTGAAAAGCAGTTACTTCCTCTGGACTTCCTTCATTTACGTAAACATTGTGATTAGCATACAACACTTCATGACCTTCTCCATGCAACAACCCTAGAGTATAGCCGTGCATAAACTCACTATCTGTTTTTAAGTTTACTACACCGTCTTTTTTAAGGATTTTTTTATACAATTGCAGAAATTCTGAATTGGTCATACGATGCTTGGTTCTCTTGTACTTGATTTGCGGATCTGGAAAGGTAATCCAAATCTCGTCTACTTCGTTTTCAGCAAAAACATGATTGATTAATTCGATTTGGGTACGAATGAAGGCTACATTCTGTAAACCTGTTTCAACTGCTGTTTTAGCACCACGCCAAAAACGGGCTCCCTTAATATCGATTCCAACAAAGTTTTTATTAGGGTATCTCTCGGCTAAACCAACTGAGTATTCTCCTTTTCCACAACCTAATTCAAGTACTAATGGATTATCATTCTTGAAAAAATCTGCGTTCCATTTCCCTTTTAAAGGAAATAAATCACCTACTACTTCTTCTCTTGTTGGTTGAAAAACATTAGTAAATGTTTCGTTTTCCCTGAATCTCTTTAATTTATTTTTGCTTCCCACTTTGTCTCAAATATTTTTACTTCGTACAATTCGACTTTTAATATCGAATGGCAAAATTAAGGAATTATATCAGACCTAAAGGCTACCATCGAAAATATAATCAATAGTCGAATAAACCAAAATTATATTGCTCCCTTTTAGTTGACGCTTAATTTTTCTAACAATGCATTTTCGATCGGTGTTTTGATCTTTACCACCTCAGTAACGTTGTCATTAGGCACTGTCATTGAAAGTACATAATGCTGTATTTTCCAGTTGGTCCCTACTTTTATTAAAACACCTGAGCCTCTACAAATTTTCATTTGGGTGTTTAACAATTCATCAAACCAAGCTGTTTTTCCTGATTTATCAAAATAAATATGGCGTTCAACTGCCGTAAAGCTCCATGCTTTTCCACGGTCAAAAAAGGGCTTTGCAAATGCTTGAAATTGCGTTTTGTTCCAATTCTCAGTGGCATCAGTACCTATAAAAATAGCGTCATTTGTCATTAAATTGAAATAAGTATCGAACTTCGTTTCAGCGGCAGCCTTATGCCAAGTGTCAAGAACTAAATTAACTTTTGCTTTTTCGTTTTCAGAAGTAGCGCTTACAGAATTGAAGGAGCAGAATAAAAATAGTAGGGCTAGATAAGTAAAACTACTTTTCATAATAAGGAAATTTAAATAAAATAATCTAAAAATTAAATTTTGATAAAATCAAAGAGTAAAGATAACGTTTTAACAATAGTATTTAAAATTTGATGCTATTCCGGGTAATATTTAGCCTTTTTATGTATTTTTACAGTACTTTAAATCAAGATGAAAGGCATGAAAAACTCTACTATAACTAACTTATTACTAGCTGCTTTAACACTGCTTTTTTTTGCTTCTTGTAAAAAAAGTGCTGATCATAACTTGGCAGCAACCAAAGTTCAAGAAGCAATAGATTTGAGTAAAATTCCTTTTGACAGTACGTTAGTGTCGTCATTTTTTGAGAAACATCCGCTTTTACAAAAATACCAACTCGATGTAAACAAACTCTATCGAAAGTACGATTACCATTATTTATGGTATGATAAAAATGGCTCTAACGAGTTTGCCAGTGTTGTTTATAACAAAATAATTAATCTGCCTGAAGAAGGAATTGAAACTACTATTCCTTATAAAACCGAATTAAATTTGGTTTATGACAGCGCCAAAGAATCTACATCACCTAATACCATTTCAGAATTACTCACTACTGCATTGTATTTTTTTTACATTGATAAAGTCTACCACGGCATCGACGCGGCAAAGTCGAATGAAATGGAATGGTTTTTACCACGAGAAAAACAAACCTACACTACCTATACTGACTCGCTGATTATTGATCCCACCTTACTTAAAAAAGACAAAAAAACATTATTTAGCCAATATTATCTACTAAAGGAACAACTTAAAAAATACCGTGAAATAGAAAAAAAAGGCGGATGGGATAGTATTAGTCTACCCCAAGGTTATAAAACTTTAAAAATTGGAGACAGTGTTCTAGCCATCGCTCAGGTTCGTAAAAGATTATTTCTTGATGGATTCATAAAAACAAATACTGAAAGTTTAGTTTATGATGATGACTTAGCAGATGCTTTGGTACAATTCAAAAAAACGCGCGGATTTGATGGCGACAAACTTTTGTATGGTTCGACTTTAAATTACTTGAGCACTCCTGTAAGTTCACTTATCAAAACGCTGGTCGTTAATATGGAACGCTGCCGATGGGTATCGAAGGACATCAGTAAGGCTAAACAACTAATTGCAATAAATATTCCGTCATACGAACTATCCTATTTTAAAAATGGGGAAATTGTATTAAAATCTAATGTAGTGGTAGGAAAGACAGTAAATAAAACCGTTATTTTTAGTGCTCCTATGAAATACATTGTGTTTAGCCCGTATTGGAATCTACCTACTAGCATAATTAAAAAAGAAATTTTACCGGCTATGGCCAAAGACCCCAATTACTTGGCTACTCATAACATGGAATGGAATGATGGAAACGTACGTCAAAAACCCGGTGTTAAAAACTCATTAGGACTAGTAAAGTTTTTATTTCCAAACTCGAATGCCATTTACTTGCATGACACACCATCCAAACACCTTTTTAGCAGAGACCAAAGAGCATTTAGCCACGGTTGCATAAGAGTAGCCAAACCTGTTGAACTTGCAAATAAAATAATGGAAGACGACCCCAACTGGAATTCCCAGAAAATTGATGAAGCCATGAATAAAGGAAAGGAAACTTGGTATACCCTAAAAAATAAAATACCGGTTTATATTGGCTATTTTACAGCTTGGGAGGACAGAGACGGGATTTTACATTTTTATGACGATGTTTATAAAAGAGATGAAGCGCTCGCAGTACTACTGTTTACGAAATAGATTTCTAAAACGCCTAATTAAAATATAAAATTCTTATTTTCAGTAATTTAACAGTAGCGTGATGATTTTTACCTACATTTGATATTGTAAAACAATATATATGAAAATCAAACGCTCCTTTTTTAAAATTACATTCTTAATCATTCCTATTCTAATTTTTAGTGGTTGCAACAAAAGTCAGACAAACGAAAAACTAACATCCGGTTTACTTCTTAAAAACATGGACACGCTCGTGAGGCCAGGTGACGATTTTGATGCTTATGTAAACGGAGCTTGGCAGCGTAACACTATAATTCCAGCAGATAAACCCAATTACGGAGCTGGTTATATCGTTTATGACAAATCGCAGGAAGATGTCAAAGCTATTATCGAAAACTCCTCTAAAAGCGATTTTACAGATGGATCAGATGAACAAAAAATCGGCGATTTTTATGGATCGTACATGGATTCCATTGGTAGAAATAAGAAAGGAATTGCGCCACTACTACCCGAATTTAAGAAAATTGATTCTATTTCAAATTATAGCGATTTAGCAGCTTACTTTGGTCGTGCAAACCAATCCGGAAGCAACAGCCCTTTTTCAATTGGGGTTATGGAAGACCTTAAAGACCCTTCTCAATACATGCTATACGCTTGGCAAGGTGGACTAGGACTTCCAGACAGAGAATATTATTTTCTAGAAGACAGTAAATCAAAAGAGATTCGTAAAAAATATGTGACTCATATTGATAAGATGCTTCAGTTGGGTGGAGTTGAAAACTCAGTTGTATTAGCTCCTAAAATCATGGCTTTAGAAACCTCCTTGGCTGCTAAGCACATGAAAAAAGAGCAAACTCGGGATATGATGAAGCTTTACAACAAATACGCGATAAAAGATTTAAAACAACTTATGCCTGATTTTGACTGGGCTTCAATGCTAACTAATGCCGGAATAAAAAATCAAAAAAATATTGTCATCCCTCAGGTCGACTATATCAAATCGCTTAATGACATAATAAAAACAACCCCATTAGCTACTTGGAAAGCCTATCTAAAATGGACTGTAGCTCATGGAACAGCAACATCTTTAAATACTGCTTTAGAAAATGAAAATTTCAATTTTTATGGTACAACACTTAGAGGTACAGAAAAACAAAGACCGCTGTGGAGAAGAGGAGTTGAAACAGTAAATAAAAATCTAGGCGAAATTGTTGGTAAGGTGTATGTTGAAAAACACTTCTCACCAGAAGCTAAAGAAAAAGTAAGCCTCTTGGTTAAAAACCTACTCAAAGCGTATGAAGAAAGTATAAAAAACCTGGATTGGATGAGTCCTGAGACGAAAAAACAAGCCTTAAATAAGGTATCTAAATTCACTGTTAAAATTGGCTATCCCGACAAATGGCGGGACTACTCGTCTTTAAAAATTAGTAAAAACGACTATTTTGGAAACCAACAAAGAGCTACTGCTTTTGAATACAAACGACAACTTAACAAACTAGGCAAAGCTGTCGATCGGACAGAATGGGGTATGACGCCACAAACCGTGAATGCCTATTACAATCCGCCTTTAAATGAAATTGTATTTCCCGCGGCTATCTTACAACCACCTTTCTACGATCCTACTGCAGAAGACGCTGTAAATTATGGTGGGATTGGAGCGGTAATTGGTCATGAAATTGGTCATGGTTTTGACGATCAAGGAAGTACTTTTGATGGTGATGGAGTTATGCGCAATTGGTGGACACCAAAAGACTTAACAGCCTTCAAACAAAAAACGGGAGCATTAGTAGCCCAATACAGTGCACTTAAGGTATTTCCTGATCTGAATGTTAATGGAGAATTTACTCAGGGTGAAAATATTGGCGATCTTGGTGGCCTATCTATTGCCTTGAAGGCTTACAAAATGAGTCTGAATGGAAAAGAATCTCCCGTTTTAGATGGTTTCACAGGAGAACAAAGAATATTTCTTGGTTGGGGACAAGTTTGGCTAGATAAAGCACGTGAAGATGATTTACGTGGTCAAGTAGCTAACGATCCACATTCACCTGCAAAATTTAGGATAAATGGTGTTGTCCGTAATATTCCTGAGTTCTACACCGCTTTTAATATAAAACCAACTGATTCCCTATATTTGGCTCCAAATAAAAGAGTTAAAATTTGGTAATTGAATTAGAACAATAATCCCTCATACACGTATTGATCGATTATGAACACCTCTTGCATCAAGTAGGAGGTGTTTACTATTTTGCAGGAGTTTGGTAGTTGTTTTTATTTGCAAATAGCAATGCCATCTACTCTATAAAAATGCTGTTAGAATATCTTCTTAACAAAAAAGGACTAACACTTATGAGTGCTAGTCCTTTTTTTATATTTTGTCCTTTACGAACTTACACTTAATGTGTTTTTTGCTTATCGAATGTGGTGCTCAATGTTTTCTTGATTTTTTCAAGAGCGACATGAAATGCTTTCTCGACTGTATCTGCATGCGCGGTAACTGCAATAGGCTGCAATTTTGCTGGACGAACTTCAATTAAACAACGTTTGTCATTGATTCCTGGTTTTGCACTATTTTCATCTCCTACATGTACCTCAATACGAGTTATTTTTTCCTCAAAACGGGCGAGCTCTTTTTCTAATTCAGTAGAAAAGTAAGCTTCTACTCTTTGATGTCCTTCTACATTTTTGTCTGTGTTAAATTGTATTTTCATAGTTTATTGTATTAATGATTGTCTCTCAAAGTTAACGAACGAAGACTCAAAAAACGAATGAATTAGTAAATAATTATGATATAAAATGAAGATTTTGTAATAATTCAGAACCACTCTTTATGCTAACTATTTCAGCAGTATTTTGTTAGAATCAAAAAACGCTATCCTCACGAATAGCGTTTTTATATTGTAAATAGGTTTATCAATTTATTGTCCTAGCCCTGATGGTAGCGGCATCCTCTTGTGGCGGGGTTCGCCACCAGAGATACAGCGAACAGCAGGAAATAGCTGTAGATTATTATTTCAATTATTTAGTTCGTAACTGGTAATTCCTTGATGCCCATATTGAACAATGTAAATGCCTGAATATCTACGTTTTCCTGGATAGTAGCTGCCACTGATTTTCCTGCTCCGTGACCTGCTTTTACATCAATACGAATTAAAGTCGGATTGGGACCCGTTTGTTTTTCTTGTAATTCAGCAGCAAATTTGAAACTGTGCGCTGGCACTACTCTGTCATCATGATCTCCTGTGGTAACCATAGTCGCTGGGTACTGCGTACCTGCTTTTACGTTTTGAACTGGTGAGTAGCCTTTGATGTACTCAAACATCTCTTTGCTGTCCTGCGACGTTCCATAATCATAAGCCCAACCTGCTCCAGCGGTAAAGGTATGGTAACGTAACATGTCCATCACTCCAACTGCTGGCAAAGCTACTTTCATTAATTCTGGTCGTTGCGTCATGGTTGCTCCTACTAATAAACCACCATTTGATCCACCACGAATAGCAAGGAAATTTGACGACGTGTATTTTTGAGCGATTAAGTATTCGGCTGCAGCGATGAAATCATCAAATACATTTTGCTTTTGCATTTTAGTTCCTGCATCGTGCCATTTTTTACCATATTCACCACCTCCACGCAAATTAGGAACCGCGTAAACCCCGCCGTTTTCTAACCAAACGGCATTTGCAATGCTAAAACTTGGCGTAAGACTTACATTAAAACCACCGTAAGCATACAGCATGGTTAGATTTTGGCCATTTAACTGCAATCCTTTTTTGTAAGTGATAATCATTGGGATTTTAGTACCATCCTTAGAAGTGTAAAACACTTGTTTGGACTCGTAATCATCGCTTTTAAAATCAACTTTTGGTTTCTCATACACAGCGGACTTGCCTACGTTAGGATCAAAAGAGTAGATTGTTCCTGGCGTTGTGTAATTAGTAAAGGAGTAATATAATGTTTTGTCTTTTTTCTTTCCGCCAAAACCACCTGCTGTTCCTACTGCTGGCAACTGGATTTCACGAAGCATTTTCCCTGAATAATCATATTGCTTCACTACTGAAACAGCATCCTTCATGTAATTAGCAAAAAAGAAGCCACCACCTGTTGATGGTGATAATACATTCTCTGTCTCCTCAATAAAATCAACCCACTTATCTGGAGTTGGCTTACTAAAGTCAACAGTTACAATACGTTTGTTAGGTGCTTTTAGATCCGTTTCGATAAATAATTTTGTACCTTCAGTCATAATAACACTGTTATCACTGTTGAAGTTATCAACGATAGTCACAATAGGACTGTTTGGAGTCTTTAGATCTTTAATATACAATTCGTTCCCATAAGTGGAATTCGCGGCTGAGATTACTAAATACGCATCATCCTCAGTTACATAACCACCGATGTATCTGCGTTTTTGGTCTGCGCCAAAGATTACCTTGTCCTCTTTTTGTGACGTTCCTAGTTTATGGAAATATAATTTGTGCTCATCTGTTTTTGCAGAAAGCTCACTTCCTTTTGGTTTCTCGTAGCTTGAGTAATAGAAACCTTCGTTTCCTCTCCATGACAAACCACTGAACTTAACGTCGACAATAGTGTCTTCGATTATTTTTTTAGAAAGGGCGTCCATGATGATTACTTTTCTCCAGTCGCTTCCACCTTCGGAGATGGCATAGGCAACTTTTGATCCGTCTTTTGAAAAATCGATTCCGCCAAGCGAAGTAGTTCCGTCTTTCGAAAAAGTATTAGGATCTAAGAAAACTTCTTCTTTACCCTTAGCATCTTTTCTATACATTACAGACTGATTTTGCAGTCCATTATTTTTAGAAAAATAAGTGAAATTCCCTTCTTTAGAGGGAGCGCCTATTTTTTCGTAATTCCACAACTTTTCTAATCTTGTTTTTAGAGCCGTACGAAACGGAATTTGGTTTAAGTAACCATAAGTAACTTCGTTTTGTGCTTTTACCCAAGAAGCTGTCTCATCAGAACGGTCGTCTTCCATCCAACGGTACGGATCATTAACTTGAGTACCAAAATAGGTATCGACTACATTGCCTTTTTTAGTTTGGGGATATTTAAGCGGACTTTGTCCAAAAGATACGGTTGTTGCAGTAACTGCCATTATTAGAATTAATTTTTTCATTAGTCTTTTTTTATTGGTTCCTCCAAAAATAAGAAAATCAATTGTCTCCTAACTCATGCAAAATGTTAAAGATTACCTCAGGCACTTTATTTAAGGATTTATTTTAACCATAAATCTCTAAATACACTGTCTTTATCGTAATCCTTAGCTTGTTTCTCGATATTAAAATAACGGTGTTTTCTCGGATCATTACCTACTCCTGCAAGATAGGCCCAATTTCCCCAATTGCTACAAGCATCATAATCGATGAGTTGAGATTCAAAGTAAGCCGCTCCTAATCGCCAGTCCATATTAAGTTCGTTACAAAAATAACTCGCCACATTTTGACGGCCTCGATTGCTCATAAAACCTGTTTGCTTCAATTCGATCATATTTGCATTTATAAAATCCGATGGTGTTGCCCCATTAATCCATTGTGAGAGTAATTTTTCATTCAGGGATTTTGAATTGGGCTTATCGGATTTAATACCGGCATACAAGAAAAATTTGGTCTGGTATTTTTTGAACATAAATCGAAAGAAATCACGCCACAGCAACTCAAAAACCAACCAATAAGTAGATTCATTGGCCTCATACATTTCCTCGTATTTTTTTACCTGATCATAAATTGTTCTTGGAGAAATACAGCCGAGAGCCAACCACGCTGAGAATTTTGAAGAGTAATCTTCACCTACCATTCCGTTTCTTGTTTCTTTGTAAACAGAAAGGTTTTTGGTTTCATAAAAATAATGATTCAACCTCGCTAATGCCTCTGTTTCTCCTCCTTTAAATTGTATGGCCGCACGAGGATCGATAGGTGTATAATCTAAACCTAATTCTTCTAAAGTAGGCAATACCAAAACCGGAATTTCAGGTGAACTAATAGCGTCTGGCTTTGGGAAAACCGCTCTAACGGTAGCATCTAATTCTGTTTTTCTTCTAAACTGAGTAAACACATCAGGAATGTTTTTGATTGCAAAAGGAAGATCTTGGGCATGATACATCGTACTTGTACTTAGTGTCTCCAGCTCACAACGCATCTTAAAAAGCGCCTCTTGTACTTTTTTTTCAGTTTGTTTTTCTTCATAGGCTACTTCCCTTTTTGCAAACACTTTTTGTGCTTTGTACTGCGCAGCAATTTTGGGAATTTCTTCTTCGGGCCTACCTTTTAAAATCAATAATCCTGAACCTATTTTACGCAAGTTAGCGTCTAAATCAGTTAAAGATTCCAATAGAAACTGTGCTCTAAAACTACCCGTTTTAGGATATCCATACGTAGTGATTTCGAACTCTGAATCATCAAAACAATAAACAGGTAGCACATTGTCTCCGTGTGCAATTGCTTTTAAAAGGGCTTCATTATCTTCTAATCGTAAATCGGTTTTAAACCAAACTATCGCTGTTTTCATAGTAATCGTAATTTATTTTTGTAGAATAAAAATCAGTAGCTCTCTACCAGTTTTACAATTCATTAATGTTTTTCAAATAATAATCGGCTTGTTCTAGTAAGGCCGTTTGTGCTTCGGGCTTCATTTTTCGCCAAACATTGTACATCATTCCGATTCGTGGATTCTTTCCTAATTTGTCTTCGTTTTTATCATAAAAGTTCCAATATAAGCTGTTAAATGGGCAGGCTTTCTCACCTGTTTTGACCTCCTTTTTATAAAAACAACTCCCGCAATAATGGCTCATTTTATCGATATACGAAGCAGAGCTTACATAGGGTTTTGTGCCTACGATACCACCATCAGCAAATTGGCTCATTCCTCGAGTATTGGTAATCTCGACCCACTCAATAGCATCGATATAAATCCCAAGATACCAAGCGTCTATTTCATCAGGATGCACTCCGGCCAAAAGCGCAAAGTTCCCCGTGATCATTAACCGCTGGATGTGGTGTGCGTAAGCGAAATTCAAAGATTGATTGATGGCATCTTTTAAACAATTCATCTTGGTCTTTCCTGTCCAAAACCAATCTGGTAATTTTTCTTCATTATTAAAAAAGTTCATCGTTGCATATTCTGGCATTTTTAACCAATAAATACCTCGCATGTACTCTCTCCACCCTATGATTTGCCTAACAAAACCCTCTAACTGATTGTATTCTATTTTATCAGGATTAGCTCGCCAAGCTTGAATTGCTTTTTCGATCACTTCCTGTGGCGAAATCATCTTGATATTCATCGAAAAAGACAATCTAGAGTGATACAACGACCACTCATTTGGCGTCATCGCATCTTGATAGCTACCAAATAAATGCAGGCATTCGTCGATAAAAAAATCTAATAATTCTAGTGACTGTTCTCTATTTATAGGCCAAACAAAATTAGCTGCATCTATTGTTCCAATGGTTTTAGCATCTGTCTTATTAACTTCTGCAAGAATTTCAGTCACGTCATTGGAAAAAACTAAAGGCGCTGTAGGCTTGTGGTTTTTGGGTAATTTTTTTCTGTTTTCGCTATCGTAATTCCACTTCCCTGTCAAAGGCTGATCGCCTTCCATGAGGACATCGTGCTGTTTACGAAGCATGCGGTAAAAATTTTCTAAGATAAACGTCTTTTTCCCTTCGAAGAAATCGGCCAAATCAGTGCGGGACGTATAGAAATGTTCTGAATCAACCACTGCTGTCGAAATAGCAATCGCTGAACAGAGCTCTTTTAAAAGTGCATCAACCCGAAACTCATCAGGCTGCTGGTATTCCAAATGCGTAAATTGGTGCTTTGCAATTAGGCTTTTAATATTTTTATCAAAAGATTGTAAATTGTCTTCATCATTCAAATAAATGTAGATTACCTCATGCTTTTTGGCTTTTAAATCCAAGTAAAAAGCTTGCATGGCAGCAAAAAAACCAACTACTTTTTGAATGTGGTGCTTTGCATAATCGGTTTCTGAGCGCACTTCCATCATCACATACACTACCGAATCATCTACGGTCTTGAACCATGAATGATTAGAATTAAGTTGGTCGCCAAGAATTAATCGTACTGTTTTACTCATTTTATTTGTTGCTTCTGCATTTATCACTGCAGTATTTTACTTCATCCCACACTTTTTCCCATTTTTTCCTCCACGTAAAAGGCCGGTTGCAAACCAGACACATTTTTGAGGGTAAATTTTGCTTTTTAACTCCTTTCATGATCAAAATTTAATCGGTTGCGTTTCCACTCTATCCCTACCGCTGAACCTTCGGCTATAAAAACGGCAGTAGGCTCCGTAGTATTTAAAACTGAAAATGCATCACCATACATTGCTTTGAAATCACAATTTATCTTGTACTTTGCTACTTTATTTACGAGCCAACTCGGATGTTGCAATTTGTATTCTTCGCTGGTATTTTCGTCAATTTTGGTATAACCGTAATAATGTTCGTATATAAATTGCTCCAAACTCTCGCTTTTCATCGGAACCGATTCAGTGCCTGCCTCAACATAAATACTATTCCATTTTTTATTACGCAGCCATTCAAAATTTACTTTTTTTGTTGTGCCTTCATCACTAATTTGGTGTTTTGTAGGCACCACTGTATAATGTTCGTTATATAATTTATTAGCCATCCAAGCTACAATGGGATACGGAATTGTTTCATTGATAAAGACAACGCCGCGTTTGACTTTGTTACCTTCTTTTCGAACCACATAAAACCGCAAATTAATTTCTTCGAAAGTGCCAAACCACGGAATGGTCACATTAAACAATTTAGTATTCTTAAACATAAAACCAACAAGACTGATGTAAGCCTTACCATCGAACAAGTCCAATTCGACTCCTTTTGGTAAAAAAGGAAGTAGAATGGCAGGATCAATTTCATAATTGGCCATTATGATGTTTTCCCACTTTGCTTTTAAAAATAGTGTCATTATGATTTTGTCTTTTTTACTCGTCGGTTAGGGTTAGAAACATGTTTCTTCAAAATACGTTTCCCTTCTTCTTTTACTTCGTCTTTCTTACGGAAACTCCATACAATATCGCTGGCATATTTTCTAGTCTCTTCGATATTTACAATTGGTTCTGGATAGTCTTTCCCTATTTCGCAATTATAAAATTGTTGTTCAATGGGGTTTAACTTCCAGGGTTCATGAATCAAATTAACTGGAATATCAGCTAGCTCCGGCAACCATTTTTTTATAAATACCCCTTCAGGATCATGGTCTTCTGAGTTTTTTATGGGACTATAAATCCGAATTGTATTGATGCCTGTCGTACCCGATTGCATTTGAATTTGCGGATAATGAATTCCCGGCTCATAGTCTAAAAATTGCCTCGCTAAAAAATGCAACTCTCGCCAATCTTGCCAAAGATTAAAGGTAAAAAAGGACACCACCATAGCACGCATTCTAAAATTAATATAACCTGTCGCTACTAAGCACCGCATGCAAGCATCGACAATGGGAACACCCGTTTTTCCTTCTTGCCAAGCTTTGATGTAGCTTTCGTTTTTTGGTTTAACCAAAACATCATAAGCTCTATTGACGTTTTCAAACTCCATTCGACATTCGTCTTCAAACTTTTGAATAAAGTGGCAATGCCAATGCAGGCGGGATACGAAGTTTAGAATCGCTCTTTTGTTCTTAGAATTCTCGTAATGCTGATTGGTATACTGGTAAATCATTCGCATACTAATATTCCCATACGTCAAATAGGGCGACAATCGACTGCAACCCGTCCTACTCAAAGCGGGTTTTGATATGTGCTTGCTGTAATTCACATAACGCTCCTTTACAAAACTATCTAAATAACGCCAAGCCCAATACTCGCCTCCTTGCTGAAAGTTTGTATTTCTGGTTGTTATTTCATCCGAAAGGTTTTCGCCCTTTAATTTATCGTAAAAAGAGAGGTCCAACTGAACAACATTTAATAATTGTTCGTTTAAAATTTTAGGTTCTGCTCGCATGACCTCTTCCCAACGCTTGTCCCAATATTGTCTTGATTTTAATCGCCTAATAACACCATGCATTTGTGACTCTTTCCAGCTAATATTATTTTGCTGAAAGAACTCTTGCATCGCTACATCTCTATCATAAGTGACTTTATTTCCTATTTCTTGATGTGAAAAAACGGTTTTTATCTCATACTGTGCCACCAATTCCTTAAAAACAGTAGCTACTTCGTCATGAAAAAAATAGATCGTGGCATTGATTGGGTTTAACTTTTTTTGTAGATCCTGAATAGACTCGTAAACAAATCGCCAATGGCGCACATCAGCATCATCATAATTCATAACAGAAGGTTCAAAAAAATAAACCAACAACAAAGGTAAGTCCGAATTGTGTGCAGCAAACAAGGCCTCGTTATCTACGAAACGCAAATCCCTTTTGAACCAAACAATATTTACGGGAGTTTTAATCACTACTACTTACTGCTTTTTTATTTTGTTTAATCTTTAAATACAATTGTTAAACAAAGATACAAAACTTAGCTTTACAATCAATCAAATTGTTGTTTTATAAACAGCAAAGGCACAAAATCAATGGTAAAATGATCTTGTGCCTTTTTGTTTTGGCTATAAAACTTGCGCCTAGTTTTACACAAATGCAATAGTTAGGTTTCTTCCTGCTTATTTAAAATTTAAATAGTGAAATTCACGCCTAACACGATGTTTCTTCCTATGTTCGGAATTCCATCATTTTTAAGTCGGGATAGATGAGCAATGTATCTTTTGTCGAATAGATTATTTCCGTTTAGGTTAACATTGAATACCGTTTTACCCCAAGTTACTTTCCCACCAAATCCTAAATTGACCAGTGTGTAACCTTTTGAACTTGTTTCGAAACCACTCACATTATTTTGATTGAATGTAGAACTTAAATTAAGTGTAGCGAAACCTTGGTCTAACCAGTTTTTAATAGAAAACTCGGTTCTGATGGTATTGTTCCAATTATTAGCAGGAATTAATGGCAAGTATTCTCCATCTTGTTTTTTACCTGTTACGGTTTCAAAACTCGTTTCGTAATGCAACCAATCTAGCGGATGTGGATGAAAATGAAATCCTATTTCACCTCCATATAATTTTGCATTGTCCTGAACGTAATTAAACACATCGTTGTTATCCAACATAAAACCCGCCGGCGAAGTGTAAATATAATTGTTGATGTGGTTGTAGAAACCATTTACAAAAAATTCAAAATGGCTATTGTTGTACTCCAAATTCAAATCTGTTTGTACGTTTTGCTCTGTTTTCAAATTCTCGTTTCCTACTTCGTATCTGTTCGTTCCTTCGTGAACGCCATTAGAAGTTAATTCTGCAAGATTAGGTGCTCTAAATCCTGAAGCAACATTCAAACGCATGGTGACATTCTCAGTTATATTTGTTTTATACCCAAGAGACGCATTAAAACTATCAAATGATCTGTCGATCGCCTTGAAATAGCCTTCATCGCCAAATACTCCATTTTCGATAGAAGTAATTTGTCGGTTATCAAATCGCAATCCTGCTTGTACTACATTTGATCCCCACTCATAATTCCCAGTACCAAAAATTCCAAAATCATTGGTCGTAGCATCTGGAATAAGGTATTCTTCTCCTGAGTTCACATTCGTTTGATGCATTCCTTGCACGCCAATAATTGATTCAAAAGCACCAACTTTAGGAAGATGGTATTTTGCATTGTAATTGAAGGTGTTTAATTTCATTTGCAAACCTGCTACATCACTATCTTCAAATTCAGAACGATCATTTGATACATATCCTAAATCGACATCTAACTTGCTGTTTTTGAAGTACACAACCGAATTTAAACTCAACAAATGGCTAAAAACGCCTTGTCTCGGGAAACCCGTATTTTTGCTTGATGATTGATCAGCGATTCCATCTTCTGGAATACCTAAATCCAATTTATTGTAATTATATCGCAACGTACTACTGAATTTGGAGTTACTATACCCTATTCCTGTTTTAAAGTCGGTTTCGTTATAACGGGTATTCGTAACGCGTTCTCCTCCCGCAATTCGATAGTCAGAGTGTGTATTGAAACTCCCTCTCGCGAGAAACTTCCAGTTATCAGTCGATGTTTTTAACCCTAATGAAGAATTACTTCCTAGCGTATTTGAGAATAATTTTTGATTAAAATCGGCTTTAAAAGTATGTGCATCCGCAAATTTTTCTGGGTTGAAATACAAAACACCACCTATGGCATCTGAACCATACAATAGCGAAGCAGGTCCCTTAATTACCTCAACACTTTCTACTCCAGCATCGTTTAAACCTAAACCATGCTCGTCGCCAAATTGTTGATTCTCCATACGAACTCCTTGCGAGTAAACTAAAACACGGTTACCGCTCAAACCACGAATTACCGGCTTACCTATCGATGTTCCGGTGGATACTTGTGATACTCCGGGAATAGTAGCCAATCCTTCAATTAAAGTTGCCGTTCCTTTTTGCTGTAGCTCTCTGATAGTGGCATGCTCTACCTTCATTACATTTTGTGATTGTAACTTATTAAAAGCAGTGGAAACAATAACCTCATCCATCTTAAAAATGGCTTGCTCTAAATTAATGTTTAAGGTGTTACTGTTTGCCGTAACTATAATTGTTTTAGTTTGATTATTAAAACCAACATAATCAAAAACTAATTTTAAAGATCCCAAAGGAACATTAGAAATAGTATAATTTCCGCTTCCATCCGTTGTGGTTCCTTTGTGTAATTCTGGGGCATATATAGAAACACCCACTATTGGATTTTTATCTTTATCGGTAACTGTTCCAGAAACCGAATTTTGTGCGTGAAGTATGGCCGAAAACCCTAGCAATAGGGTGATTATTATATTTTTCATTGAAGTGATTGTATTGTTATTACGAAATAAAGTTTCTGTTTAACAAACGAACCATACAACGTATCCATCTAAATAAAACAAAAGTATTTGTACAACTTCTATTTTATTTGGACAATACGAGAAAATAGTTCTTTGTAAAAAGAAAAATAGCTAGTTGCTTTTGACTCAAATCCGAAACGAATTTACAGCAGCAACGCCCCAAAAGGTAAGGGGTTAATTAAGTAAAAACAGTTGGTGGTCCTCTATGGGCGTACAAACTTCCTGAAAAGGATAAGATTCCTTTTGCAGTTTTATAAAAATAAGGTACTTGATTAAAATTTGTAATCAGCTTGTAAGCAATAACCTTGGGAGCTAGATAAGAGCCAAAACTAAAGTGACAAACTTTACAATCATCTACAGTGTGATGCTGGTGTGTTATTTCAGGCTCACCGTAGTTATTCTTTTTATGATGACACTCTTTGTCTGCAAATTGCTGGACAAAATGCTCATAAGTATGCAGCGATTGAAACAGTATTGAGAACAATACCGTCATCACTAATGACATACTTACAATGAGTTTTTTACTTTGCATCGCTAACAAAGGTACTAAAAACATAAAAAAGAAAACCATTTGTTTTAACAAAACATAAAGAATGTTAAAACAAATGGTTTTATCTTTTGGTTATTATTGTATTTATACTAAGTTGTGACTTCTTAAATATTCAGCAATTTGAATCGTGTTAGTAGCAGCACCTTTGCGCAAGTTATCAGCAACCACCCACATGTTTATGGTATTAGGTTGCGACTCATCTCTTCTAATACGCCCAACAAAAACTTCGTTTTTACCTTCGGCATACATAGGCATTGGATACTCAAATTCTTGTAAATTATCTTGAACAACAATACCGTCTGTTTCTTGTAAAATAGTACGAACCTCATTTACATCGAAGTCATTGGTAAACTCTACATTTAATGCTTCACTGTGACCTCCTACAATAGGCACACGAACTGCAGTAGCGGTAACAGCTATAGTGTTGTCGCTTAATATTTTCTTAGTTTCACGAACTAACTTCATTTCTTCTTTGGTGTATCCATTCTCTTCGAACGAATCGCATTGTGGAATTGCATTTCTATGAATAGGATATTTGTACGCCATCTCACCATCTATTCCAGCATATTCGTTTTCGAGTTGTTGCACTGCTTTTACGCCCGTTCCAGTAATCGATTGGTAAGTAGAAACGATGATTCTCTTAATATTGTATTTTTTATGCAAAGGAGCCAATGCTAAAACCATTTGGATCGTTGAGCAGTTCGGATTTGCAATAATCTTATCCTCCTTAGTTAATTCAGATGCATTAATTTCTGGTACTATCAGCTTTTTTGTTGGATCCATTCTCCATGCAGATGAATTATCAATCACAGTTGTTCCTACTGCCGCAAATTTAGGCGCCCACTCTAATGATGTTTCACCTCCAGCGGAAAATAAGGCAATATCAGGTTGCATGGCAACAGCCGTAGCTAAACCTACTACTGCAAATGTTTTTCCGTTAAAAGAAATTTCCTTACCAACAGATCGCTCTGAAGCAACAAGAATCAAATCGTCAGCATTAGAAACAAAATTTCTTTCTGCTAAAACCTGTAACATAACCTCACCAACCATACCGGTTGCACCTACTACTGCTATTTTCATTTTATTATAAATTTAGGACTATTGTTTATATGGAACAAAAGTAAGTAATAAAGAAATAAAAATAAGACCATTCACAAAAAGTAACAAAATGTTACAATTATAACAAAAAAGAAAAACCACCCAATTTCTTGGGTGGTTAAGTTGAACATATAATGCAGCGGTCTTATTTTTTTAACAAATCTCTAATTTGAGTAAGTAACTCTTCTTGCGTAGGTCCAGCTGGTGCTGCAGGAGCAACTTCCTCTTTCTTTTTCATTCTCTCAGCAGCTCTTAAAACTATAAATACAAAAAGAGCAATGATTACAAAATTAATAATTGCTTGTACCAAGTTACCGTAGGTTATTACGGCTGCTCCAGCTGCTTTCGCAGCATCAAGATTAACGTAACTTTCTCCGTTCAATGCAATAAACTTAGTTGTAAAATCTACACCTCCCGTTAACAAACCAACTACTGGCATAATAATATCGTCAACAGCTGAACCAACAACTTTGCCAAATGCACCACCAATAACTACAGCAGTTGCTAAACTTAATACATCGCCTTTCATTAAAGAGGCTTTAAAATCACTAAAAAATCCCATACTTCTAAATTAAAATTAATACTGTTTTTGAATAATCTAAACTATGTTAAAAAAAACTTAAAAACATAAATACACGTTAATAAGCCGTTATCAACGATAAAATACACGTTTTACTCGTTGTGAAATACTTGTCAGCACTTCGTATGGAATCGTATTAAGTTTTTTTGCTATAAAGGAGACTGTTGGTTTCTCTCCAAAAATAATAACAGAATCCCCCTCTGTACAATCAATTTCAGTGACATCTACCATGAGCATATCCATGCAAATACTACCTATAATTTTTGCTTTCTTATCCTTGATGATTACAAATCCTAATCCATTTCCCCAACCTCTCGAAATACCATCAGCATAACCAATAGGAATTGTTGCGACCTTCGTAGGTCTATCAGCTACGAATTTACGTCCATAACCCACGCTTTCTCCAGCTCCTATTGTTCTTGTTTGTGATATAACTGATTTAAGTGTCCCGACATTCTCTAAAAATTGCTGTTCGGCTGGATCGTTCGAGACGCCGTACAATCCTATTCCTAAACGGACCATATTGTATTGTGCATCCGGAAAATTACTTATTCCAGAAGTGTTTAGTATGTGACGAATTGGATTAATATCCAATTCCTTTATTATTTTAGATGATAATTTTTCGAATAATTGAATTTGTTTTAAAGCAAATCCTAGATGCTCTAAATCATCGCTTGTCGCTAAATGTGATAAAATACTTTGCACTTTTACTGTACTTTCTCCTTTTAATGCTGCAATTAGTTCATCGAGCGAATTTTCTTCGAATCCCAAGCGGTGCATTCCAGTATCGACTTTGATGTGAATAGGGAAATGTTGTAAGTTTTTTTTCTTTGCGATTTTTAAAAAAGCATACAATCCTTTTAAACAATATATTTCAGGCTCTAATTTGTGTTGTATTATAGCAGCAAAACTAGTGTTCTCCGGATTTAATACCATTATTGGTAATTTTATACCTCCGTTTTTCAATGAAATTCCTTCATCGGCGAAAGCCACACCTAAATAATCAACCTTGTGATACTCTAACAACTTTGCGATTTCTAAACCTCCATTACCATAACCAAAGGCTTTTACCATCACCATCATTTTTACTTTTGGAGCAAGCTTTGACTTGAAAAAATTTAAGTTATAGCTAATCGCATTTAAATTGATTTCTAGAACTGTTTCATGGGTTTTTTCCTCTAATAGATACACAATTTCTTCAAACTGAAAAGATCGTGCTCCTTTAATCAAAATTGTTTCGTTACTAAAATCGAGTGTTTCAAAATTAGCTATAAAATCAGCCGTAGTATCAAAGGTGGTGCAGTTTACAAAGGAATCTTTAAAAGCTGAAATAGTAGTCCCTATTCCTATTACTCTAGTAATATTATTCGAAACTACTAACTGCGCTACTCTCGAATACAAATCCTCTATTGCTAGTCCACTTTGAAAAATGTCGGATAAAATAAGTGTTTTTTTAGAAAATTGTTTTTGACTTTCTAAAAAATCTAAGGCTATTTTTAAAGATTGAAAATCAGAACTGTAACTATCATCTATTATACTACAATTATTAATTCCGTTTTTTACTTTTAATCGCATTTCAACAGGAAAAAGCAACGCCATTCGAGACTGAATGGTTTCGAAATCATAATTAAAATAAAGCAAAACAAGTAAACAGGAAATAGCATTTTCGATCGAAGCCTTGTCTTGAAAAGGAATACTTAACTCAAAACTTTGCTCCTTATACTGATATGATACTGTTGTAAGACCATTAAGAGTATTTTTCTTGGTTACAACGACATTGGCACTTTTATCATTGTAGCTCCAAGAGAATGTTTTTATATCACTTGCTATGCAGGAATCTACTAAAACATCTTTTTGATAAATGAGTACTTCACAATCTTTAAATAGCAACAGTTTTTCATTAATCTTTTGCTTTAAGCTAACAAAACCCTCGTCATGTGACGAACCAATACTAGTTAAAACTCCAATAGTAGGTTTTATAATTTGTTCCAACTTAACCATCTCTGCGACAGTAGAGATTCCTGCCTCGAAAATCCCTAAATTATGCTTTTCATTTATGGCAATGACAGATAAAGGCACGCCTACCTGTGAGTTATAACTTTTAGGGCTACGGATTACATTAAAATCAGGACTTAGCAGAAAATTAAGCCACTCTTTTACTATGGTTTTTCCGTTACTTCCTGTTAATCCAATCACTGGGAAATCGAAAAAGCTACGGTAATAACCTGCGAACTGCTGCAAAGCGACCAATGTATCATTGACTACTAGAAAATTAGCACTATTAGCACATTCTTCAGGTATATGACTCACCACAAAATTACTAACTCCTTTTTCAATTAAATCTTTAATGTAACTGTGTGCATCATTATTTGGGCCTACAATAGCAAAAAATAGGGTACTATCGCTATTTTGTAAGGAACGACTATCGATGGAAACGGAACTAACAACTCCCTCTTTCTCGTGTCCTGAAAAACGGGCATTAAGTACAGAAATAATATTTTTGATAAGTATACTCATGATTGTTATTTGCTAATTTTGGCTTACTTCGTCCTGCTTTTTAAATCTCAGTATTGACGCAACAAGACCCTTTTGCCTCAAAAATAAGACTTCTTTTCAAAACTGGAGTACTCTCCCGTCAGTAATTAGATAAACTCGAACCCTACTTTTCTTGTTTTATTCTTAAGATGCTACTTATTTTAATGATAACAACAAAATGATATTTATTATATTTGCTTTAGAACCAATATTTGATACCTTGAAAAAATACCTCACTTTATTCTCTTACATTTTTCATCCTGTATTCATTCCAGTTTACGCGACTTTGTTTTATATTTTTGCAAAAAACGCTGACATTGGTTTTCAAGAAAAAATTTTCATACTCCTTCAGGTCTTCATTGTAACATTAGTAATTCCTATTCTATTTTTCTTTTTGCTAAAAGCAACCGGTAAAATTAGCTCTTTGATGGTTCCTGATATTGCAGAAAGAAAGCTGCCACTAGTAATACATTCGTTTTTGATTATTATTTTAGTTAAGCAAAGTATTACGCTAGATCGCTATAGCGAACTACATTTTTTTATGCTTGGTGCGTTAATGAGCACGTTGATCGCTCTAATTCTCTTGTTTTTTAAGTCAAAAGCGAGTTTGCATATGATGGGGATCACTGGCTTGACTATCTTTTATTTCGGGTTAAGTATTGCGCACCAAACACAAAACATCGGTTTCTTTGCAGCACTAATTTTTACGAATGGTTTAGTCGCTTCGTCGCGCCTAGAAATGAAAGCGCATACCACAAAGGAAATACTAATAGGCATGCTTTTAGGCGGAAGTCCGCAGCTTTTATTGATGCCATTATGGTTATAGAATATAAAATATAATACCCAATTGCAAGGATCTAAAGTCCACTTTTTGACCATTTACTTCGGCGGATTTAAACAGCGGATTTAGTCCGTAGTACGCATAGAGATTGATGGTATTGTATCCTCCTGATAAATATACACCGTACAAAAAATCATTAAAATCATTATTATTTGTTATGACTGTTTTAGCTGTAGATGTCTTAAAAACAGACTTATCATAAAGCAAATAACTAAACTTTACACCTCCATACACTCTCCAAAACTTATAACTTTCAAAAGTTGATGATCGCCATCTAAATTCTAACGGAACTTCAACTAATAATTGAGTAAATTTATTTTTTTCAAAACCCGCTCCATCATTATCAATAGTATAATTATTTAGTCCACCTACTTTCGAAATAGTTAAATTTTCATTGTAATTATTGAGAGCAAAACCTAGACCGGTCGCAATGGCTACATTCCTGTTTTTATTAATGGGCATGTCTCTCAAAAATCCAGCAGAGACACCCAATGAGATTTTTTGTTGCGAAAGATTTTCTGGTTTGTTTTGAAGCGTATTATATGTTAGACCTACATAAAACTGATCTTCTCTGTAAAGGGAATCAACTGGTTTTGTGGATTGTAGTTCCGGAATTGGTTTTTCTTGAGCAATTGCAGAGCATACAAAAAGTAGCACAAAAGAACTAGTAAGTAAATTCTTAATGTATATCCATCTTGCAGAAAATCCCATAATCATCTTATTATAATTAAAATATACCTTTGCTATGCGCTGCCACAAATATAAGATTTTTTAGAGGTAAAGATGAAGTTAGCTATTTTTTCACCTGTGCGATTTAAAAAAAATATCTTCAAACTACTATATATCAAAAAAACAGACCACCATTTAAACATAAAATATTTCCGTTTCGTGAAGCATTCAAATTTGCAGAAAAAACAGAATGAACTTCATTAACCCCACAAAAAGACATATTATAAAGGAATAAAGCTTAGTTTTAAATTCTTTGGAATTTTAGATTTTATTTTAATGTATTCCCAAATTAAAAGTTTGACTCACTCTAAAACAAAAAATGCTCCCCTTTCAGGAAGCATTATTGGTTTGCAGAGAGAAAGGGATTCGAACCCTCGATATGTTGCCATATACACGCTTTCCAAGCGTGCGCCTTCAGCCACTCGGCCACCTCTCTAATTAGGTTTGCAAATAACACTAAAAAAACTGACTTACAAAAGCAATTTCTAATTATTATATCATCTCTCCTCGTAAAGAAGTTTCAAAAATAGTTTTAAAGTCTCCTGCAGCAACGTCTTGTTGCAATAAGTACATCAGCTTAGTAATAGCGGCTTCTGTAGTGATATCTTTCCCTGAAATAACGCCAATCTGTTTCATCGAGGTACTGGTCTCATATTGCCCCATATTGACACTGCCGCCAGAACATTGTGTCACATTTACAATATGCACTCCTCTATCGATTGCTTTAGTTAATAATGAAATAAACCACTCTTCAGTAGGTGCATTTCCAGAGCCATACGTTTCTAAAACCACCCCTTGCAAAGCCGGTATAGCAAGTATTGCATTTACCACCATCTCACTTATTCCTGGGAAAATTTTTATAATAACTACATTCGTATCTAAAACCTTATGCACTATTAACTCACCACGCTTTTTTTGAGGTAAAAATAAGTCGGGCCATTTTTTTAAGTGCACGCCTGACTCTATTAAATGTGGGTAGTTAGGGGATGTAAAAGCCTTAAAATGTTCAGCATTTATTTTAGTGGTTCGGTTGCCTCTGTATAATTTATATTCAAAATAAAGGCAAACCTCACTGATCACAGGTACATTATTTTCCTGCAAAGAGGCAATTTGTATTGCAGTAATTAAGTTTTCTTTTGCGTCTGTGCGTAAATCACCAATAGGTAACTGCGAACCCGTAAAAATCACTGGCTTAGCCAAATTCTCTAACATAAAGCTCATCGCCGATGCAGTGTAAGACATGGTATCAGAACCATGCAGAACTACAAAACCATCAAACTGATCGTAGGTCGATTCGATAACATTGGCTATTTTAGTCCACTCTAACGGATTCATATTCGAAGAATCAATAGGTTCTTCAAACGAAAGAGTTTCTATCTCGCAATCTAATTGCTTGAGCTCCGGAATTTTTTGTAATAACTTATTGAAATTAAATGCTTTTAAAGCACCGGTTTCAAAGTCTTTACTCATTCCGATTGTCCCACCGGTGTACAACAATAAAATCTTAGCCTTTAAGCTCATTGTTATATTTTAATTTATTAACAACTGGATTAGCATACATATCTAATAAACCTTGTAAAGCAACCGGATTTTCGGCATCGATTCTCATATCAAGTCGGCGCTCAAAAAGTGATTTCTCATTTTCGGTATAATATTTAGCGTATGTTTCTGTTTTATATAGAATATCGTAAGCGATATAGTTAGTAGGCCACAATTTATAAGAACTCAGTATCGAGTCATCTATTACTTGTGCTAAAGCTTGAATTTGTTTATTATTATTGTCAAATTCATTTTTAATAGTATCAATCTTTTGATCTAGAACATCGCCTATGTGAATGTGAATGCGCTTCTTTTGACCCATGATTCCACTAAGCAGGGTCATAAAATCCTCATTCTTTTCTTTTACATAAACCTCATTATTAGTCTCCGCTATTAATTGCGGGATCTTTAAAACATCCGTAGGGTCGTATTCATATGAGATAGAAACAGGAACTATTTTTAATTTCTTAAAATAATCCATTAAATTAGCTTCGTCAGAACCCATAGCAAGCATTTTTAAAACACCTGGATTAGTAGCATCATTACCGTCTTTTGTTCTTCCCTCGCGCTGAGCAATCCAAACAGAGCGATTTTCATGCTCAACTAAATAACCAATGTATTCCGCTAAATTCTTTGAACTTTGCAGCATCTCTCTTGGGGACAGCCCACGTTGCACTAAAAAGTTTCGGTTTAATTTCGCTAAAACATTCAAGAAATCCTTTTGAACAAGGTTATCTCCAATGGCAGAGGCAGTCATCACTAAGCCATGCTCAAACAAAGCGACATTTAACAAAGTGGTATCTAATACAATATCGCGATGGTTCGAAACAAAAAGATAAGACGCCCCTTTTTCAAGTTTTTCGAAACCTGAAGTACTTAGACCATCAGAACTTTTTTCTAAAACCTTTTGAATCGTATGATATATAAAATTACATTGAAAGTCGCGAATAGAATGTGTTTTTGAAAGTTGTTCCTTCCAAACGGCATCAGCCACATCAGGAAATGTAAAGCCCATCATTGCCTTCATCATCGGATGGTTTTTTACATTTAAAATGGCATCATTTATTTCAGAATCATAAAATGGCCTGATCGCATCAAATTTTTGCATTATTGGTTATTTTAGGTGACAAATGAACAAAAAAAATATTAAATTATAGGAAATTAAGCCCTTAAATACCAAAAATAGCTTTCGAATTTTCAGTGGTTACTTTCGCGATATCATTTGCCGAAAGCCCATATAAAGTTGCTAACTTTTCTATAATATGTACAAGATAACTACTCTCATTGCGTTTCCCTCTGTAGGGCACTGGCGCTAAATAGGGAGAATCTGTTTCTAGGACAATGTGCTTTAAGTCGATTTGATTTAAAAACTGGTCAACTTTACCATTTTTAAAAGTCACCACTCCTCCTATACCCAGTTTCATATTATAGGAGATAGCTTGTAAAGCCTGTTCGTAAGTTCCTGTGAAACAATGAAAAATACCAAATAAATCATCTGATTTTTCTTGTTCTAGTACTTCAAAAACTTCATCAAAAGCATCACGACAGTGAATCACGATAGGTAACTTGTGTTTTTTTGCCCATTGAATCTGAGTCCTAAAAGCTATTTGTTGTTCCCTTAAAAAAGTTTTATCCCAGAACAAATCGATTCCTATTTCACCTATGGCATAGAAGTTTCTTTTAGCTAATTCCTCTTCCACATGCTGGAGTTCTTGAAGATAATTCTCTTTTACATAAGTAGGATGCAAGCCCATCATTAAAAAAACATTTTCAGGATGTTGTTGCTCTAAATCGTACATGGACGCGGTGTAACTAGAATCTATAGCAGGAATAAAAAACCGTGAAACACCGGCATCAATAGCTCTTTGAATCATTTCGGTACGATCTTCATTAAATTCCTCTGAGTATAAATGGGTATGTGTATCAGTGATTATCATTATTGCTTTTTACTGTTCAATTATAACAGACAAAATTACAATTATTACGCAAAAGATGCACTACAGATGCGATGGCAAAAGCAGATTTTAATTTCAAAGTACCAAATAATAATTACAGCATACAGATTGATCGAATGCAACGGACCTAATCGGATTTATAGTAATAAGCCACAGCTTAAAAGGGTTAGAAAGACTAATTCTATTAATCTCTACAATCCTTTTAAGCTGTGGCAAAAAGAATAAAACTAAAAAAAATTTTTAAACCTTGTTTTGAAGTCCATTAATTACCATCAATCTAAATCATTCAATAATTTTTGAACCTGATCGTAATTCTCATAATCAGCAGGAATGGTCAATAGTATTTCCTTACTGGCTTTATACTCTTTTTGTTTTAATTTTGACAATGCCAGACTCCAAATGGCTTTGTTTTTATAAATTGAATTCCCTGATTTTAATTCGTTAAAAACAACTTCGGCTGCTTTTGTTTTATCTGTTTCTAACAAGGCAACACCATAAAAATACTGCAACTCAGCTGTTTTATTTTCTTTCAAAAGGGCTTCAAAAAGCGGAATTGCTTCTTGATACTTTTTGTCATTAAAAGCGGTTTCTGCCTGTTTCACATTTGATACAGCATCACCTCTCTCTGTGAAATACGCATTTTCGTATTGATTGTAATCGTCAAACGACGGATTTGAATTCGAATTAAAAACAAATACCCCAAACAACAACGCAACTGATGCCGCCGCCATATACATCCAGGGTTTAAACTGCACCACCTTAGCTTTGGGAGCTTGCAACTGCTCTTTAGAAATTGTTTTTAAGTTTGCAACAAAAGCATTTCGCTCGGTTTCTAGCCCAAATTTAAGTTCCAGTTGCTCATTTACTTCCTTAAAAGTTGCAAATGCGGCAGCCATTTCCTGATTTTCGGTCAGTTCTTTTTCGAAATTTATTTTTTCAGCACTCGACAATTCCTCTTGGAGGTATTGATCGAATAGGATATAGTTTTCTTCGTTCATGGCTAGCTAAGTTTTAGAGATTTAAAGCGACTGTTTTCTTGAATCCACTGTGTTAATTGTCCGGTACACAACGATTTTTTCTTGCGCACATATCCATAAGTCACATTGAGTTTCTCGGCCACCTCTTCCATCGACTTGATGGTAAAACTGAGCTTTAGTACTTCTTGGCATTTTTCGCCTAACTTCTGGAACATGGCATCAAACAGCTGTTGCTTCTCTTCAAATAATTCGGTTTCGGCAACCATATCTGCAGTGGGTTCATTAGTAGATGTTTCATTCTCCTTAATTGTTACCCCTTTATTAGATGCTTTTTTTAATTCGTTCAGCCATTTCCTTTTGCACAACAAAAAAAAGTAGGCGTCGAACGGACAGCTCAACTGTAAACTTTTGGCTTTAGCCTGATTAAACAGTACAATCATTACTTCCTGCACCACATCTTGCGCCTGATCTTCATCGCCAGAGTTATTTCTGATATAGGAAACCACTTTGGGAACAAACTTTTTATAGATAGACTGAATGACTGCCGAATCATTATTAGCAAGTCCTTCAATATAGGATTGGTCGGGATGTATAGTTGCATTGGCCATAGCAAAAAATTTATTGGCTAATGTAAAAAAAGAAAATCAAATATTTTTTGATTTCAGGGGTAACAATTTTAAAAGCCTGTTGATATACTACTATAAATCAGATGTATGTTCATTAAAAAACAAAAAACATGGAAAAATAAATCAAAAAAATAGGCTCCCAATTCACTAGACGGATTTGGAAAAACATCACCCGATAAAAAAAACAATAATAAGGGGTAACAATTCAAAACCAAAATTGATATGGCAGTATAAAACAAATACCAATTCATTAAAAAACAAAAAACATGAAAAAGTATATCAAAAAAATCAGACGCTATTTCACTCGGAAAATTTGGAAAATAATCACCCGATAAAAAAATCACGAATAACGGGTAACAATTCAAAACCAAAATTGATATAGCAATATAAAACAACAACCAAATAAAAACGTATACCATGAAAACAAATTTCAAAATTATTTTAGCAATGCTTTTAATTGGAATGGGATTCCAAAATACTAAAGCGCAAGTTTCAAAAGTAGCCGACCAAGCAACTCAAAAAACAGAATGGCAATTTTCTACTAGAGCAGGATATGATTTCCCCTCTTACAAAGAAGACTTCAAATACATTGATTATTCTGGCGGTATTATGGGAGGCGTGTCAGTGAATCACTACTGGAAATGGTTTGGATTGCAAGCCGACTTTGATTACATCAAAAACAGTCCAAAAAGCAACATCAACAATCCGTCTTATGATAATGGAGGAGTAATACCAACTGCATTTGACTATGATGACCTATCGGTAACCAAGAACGACATTACTAGAATGTTCGCAGGAGCAGGACCATCGTTTAGATACTTAAGCAAAAATAATAAATTTCAAGCCGAAATGTCTTTACTTGCCGGTTTAGGAACGATCGATGGAGGCGAAATCCTAGTCGAAGCAACGAGAAAAAATGGATCAATAGACGTACTAACATACCATTCTGGCTGGGACAAGGAGAATCTATTGGCAGGAAAAGCACAAGCAAGACTTACCTACTTTTTTAACCAACATTGGGGTGTACACGCAGGCGCTTATTATATGCATTACTTTAATGGCGCACAAGAATCAGGCAAAAACGATATTCTAATCAATAAAGGTTATATGACAGCGGGTAGCACATTGCAAGTGTATTATTACGAAGCAGGAACAACAGCAATAGCTGGACAAGCCCAAAATGGTCAAAACAACACAATAAATGCTTTTAACACACAGTCAATTATTCGTAACAACCAAGGAGGAAGTGCTACTTCATTTGATTTAAGACGCAAAATCGATTTATCATCAATAGGTGTGTTTGGAGGATTAACATACCGTTTTGGTCCATCTAAAAAAGCACCAAAAGAAATCGTAGAAGAGGTAAAAACAGCTCCAACAGAAAAAAAATATTGCATTCAAACCACTGCTAAAGACAAGTTTACTGCAGAAATCTTACCCAATACAGATGTATCAATCAAAGATTCAAAAGGAGTAGTAGTCAAAACAGCTAAAACAGATGCCTTTGGAGTAGTACAATTTTGTGATCTTCTACCAGACGATTACACGATCGAAGGTCGATTTAATGATCTTGCTTTAGAAGGTAATTCAACTAAAAAATCCGAGTTTCAAAACAATAAAACCATCTTAAAAGACATACTGTATGCCGATGCAAACTTTATTATAAAAGGAAAAGCAATTGTATGTAATACCTCTATTGCTATAAACGATGTGAGTATTGTCCTTAAAAACAACCAAATGGCTGTACAAAAAACAAGCAGTACGAATGAAAAAGGTGAATTTGTTTTTCAAGCAACCGCAAACACGAACTACAGTATTTATGGTAAAAAAGAAAACTATATGTCGCAAACCATGACCGTTTCGACTAAAGATTATGACCGTACTAAATCACTTTTCATCCAATTAGAAATATGCATGGACGCCGCTGATTGTGGTACAGCAATCGCACTAAAAAACATTCACTATGACCTAGGTAAATACTTCATTAGAGAAGATGCAAAACCAGAATTGAATAGATTAGTACAGTTCATGAATGACAATCCAGGTGTAAAAGTAGAGCTATCGTCTCACACAGATTCTAGAGCTTCAAACGGATACAACCAAATATTATCTCAAAACAGAGCCAATGCAGCGGTAGACTACATCACTTCTCAAGGAATCTCAAGAGCGAGATTAACTGGAAAAGGATACGGAGAATCTAAATTACTAAACCGTTGTACTGATGGAGTTGAGTGTTCAGAAGAGCAACACCAAGCCAACAGAAGAACAGAGGTAAAAGTAATTTGCTCAGAATAAGAAAAAACCAGCAATATAAACCAAATAGCGATGAGTCTTTCATCGCTATTTGTGTTTAAAAAAAGAGCTACATGATCCTATTTTACTGTTTAAAAAAAATAAGTAAAAAATAATGCAATAAATAGGGTAACAAATTACCAACACTATTGATATAACTATATAAATCAAGTTTAACCATTACTTTAAAAATCAGAAATCATGAAAACTCTAAAAAACATTTTCAGTCAATTAAACAAAACTTCAAAAACAGTAGCAACATTAGTAATTACAGCAGTAGTGTTTAGTTGCACTCCACCACCTGTACCAACTCCCTCAACTTGTAGTACAAGTACGTCTGACTTTCAGACGATTTACAACAATGTCCTAACAAGCCTCCCAATGCATGATGACTATGTTACTATGGATTTAACTACACATGAATACACTTTTACAATGCTAACTAACAAAAGCATTTGTAAGATAGGGTATCAGGGAAATACAAATTTATTTGCAGCTAACATTCCGTACACTATCGAAATTTATGATAACACTACAAGCAGCATCGTATACACAGGTAGTCACATTTTTAATTCTGCCTTTACAGACTATGTAACACCTATTGGGGCAACGGTAGTGCTACAAAATACACACTCCTACACCATAAAAAGAATTGTCACTAACTATTTAGGAAATTTGAATAATACCATTGGTAGGATTTGTAGGTACAATACCGGAGGATTGCCTTCTGCTGCAGTAGCAACAGGCGCTTTTATGCAAATTACATCGTCTAATTTTTATGGTACCGGTGGACCAGCACCAAGCTATGGGATACCATACATTGATATTATTTTTCAATAAAAACAATATCGTATTAATGACAAAAACCAAAAAAATTAAAAAAAATAACTATTAAAAACACTAGAAATCATGAAAACACATAAATTAAAAAACCCGATACAAAATCTAAAAAATGCTGCTCTTCTATTTCTTGCTACAATTACTTTAGTAAGCTGTAACAAAGATGAGATCTCCAATCTAAACCCTACAGCGGCAAAATTTGCAACCATTAGACAAACAGCTCTAGAGCATCAAACACAAAGGTTTACCGCCACTGCTGGAGCAGGAGCAATCACACTAACATCAGCAAAAGGAGTTATCATCACTTTAAATGGTAACGCCCTAACTAAAAACGGAAATCCTGTAACGGGAGCAATTGATATCACCTACGTTGAAATTTTTGACAAAGGAAGTATGCTTGTAACTAATAAACCAACAATGGGACTTATGACTAATGGCAATAAAAGCATACTAAAATCAGGCGGTGAATTTTTTATTAGCGCTTCACAAGCAGGAGTAGCTCTAGTTTCTACTGGAGTAATTCAACTTCAAGTTCCAGCTACTTTAACTGGGACTGTTGACACAGGAATGGTATTTTGGACAGGCAACAACAGTGATGAAGCGAATCTAGTTTGGGAGCAACCCGTACCGATACCTGCAAATGTTGGGGGAGGACAAGAACGCGGAAATGTTGCTTTTAACCACACCAATTACAACGTGACTTTTGGAACTTTTGGATGGACAAATGTTGACCGCTTTATTAGCGACCCAAGACCTAAAACTACTATTTTAGTGGAAGTTCCAGCGGGATATGATGATACGAATTGTGCTATTTACCTATCTTATGATGGAGAAGGTCAAAATGCACTAGCCAAATTAGACACTTACAATCCTACAACAGAACAATTTAGTGAACATTATGGACAAATTCCAGTTGGATTAGCTTGCCATGTGATTTTCGCTACCGAGGACAACGGAAATTGGAGATTCGCTATTAAAGCAGTCACTATTGCTGCCGGAGATGTTTATACCTTCGCCATGAGCGAGACTAACGTAGTAACTGAGGTCCAATTAATAGCAGCTATTAACGCTATTCAATAACACAAAAAGTATTTTTTTAACAAAAGTGATGATTTGCTCATCACTTTTTTTTACTTTTAATACTTGATTGTAACCTTCTACTCTATTTTAGAAGCTATTCCTGCTATCCGTTTTATCTTTTTATCCTATCTAAAAAACGATAGGACAAAAAGGATATCACTGCTATCAGGGCTAAAAAAAACTAGCCATGAAACAACTTTTACTCTTTTTCATTTGCCTCAACTCAACCCTTCTCTTTGCACAAACTAAAGTAAAAGACACCGTTACACGTCGCGCCATCATTGGATACATCCAAAACAAAAATAGCGTTTCATACAAACCTACCACACCACCACTAATCCCAATCTCCGGAGCACCAAAACCCAGCTATTCCTATCTATGGGAAATGGGCGACGGACATTACAGCAAGGAAGCCGAACCCAAACACGTGTACAAAAACAAAGGAACTTATAACACCAAACTATCCGTAACCAACAATTACGACAACGGAAAACCACCTGCTACCCGACCAAAAAAAGTGGTTATCAATGAAATCTCTACTGAAAAATACAACGAAATCGCTTCTATAGAAGATCAAAACGGATTTACCATTCAAAAAAATTGCGACCCTATTCCCGATCAGGAAATAGTGGTAATCATGAGCTATCAAAACCTAGAGAACTACGTTGCCGATGGGAAACTGTATCTCTTTTACAACGAAAAACAATTTAAAAACAACAATTTTGAACTAGCTGATCTTCGCACCTATGCTGGCGAAAGTGAAGTACAAGAAAATAATTTTGCCGCAGTAAATGCCATAGAGGACTCGCACACCTATCTTGCCTCATCTAACGTTTTCACTTTGGCCACAGCCCAAAAATACCAAAAAACCACCACACAAATCGACTTAGACCAAACCCTAATAGAGGCCAATAAAATGTACAAAAACGTTTCTATTCTAGAATTTGATGGCGCCAATCCTAAAGAAACTCGCAATGTATTTTATACCCTAAAAACAACTCCCGAAATGATCAAAGATACCAGTGCAACCGTGACCATGCGCGGCATTTTTGTCCCAAATCGAAGTTTTAAAAACCACAAAGTAGTCAACCTCGAGATGGAAATAGTAACCTCACACGACCCCAATAAAATGGGTTCCAACGGAAGTTTCTTAAATTATAGGTTAGTGCGCTTTAAACGAGTAAATTTTAAAACTCGTTTTCAAAACAATGGCGAAGGTCCCGCTAGAATGATTCGTCTAGAAACGGATATTCCTGACATGTTTGACAAAAAAACCTTCAAGGTAGAAGACATGTATCCCAAATGCCCCATCTGTCCAAAAGGAGAGGAACCAACCGTGAGTTGCCTCGACACTATCATAAAAAAAGATCAAATATTTTTTACCTTCAAAAACATTTATTTGCCTGGAAGCGAGCAAAAAAACGTCACCGAAAAGGACAGCACTAAAGGTTTTGTAAAGTATTCTATGAAATTCAACAAGGACTTTCACAAAGTAAATACAAAAAGTAAAACGGCAATTATATTTGACAAAAACGAACCCATTATTACCAACTACGCCACCACCCGATTTTTACCCGGAATTTCTATTGGTGCCAAAGCAGGTTACAACTACTTCCCTAGCTTGAACAATTCGACCAGTTATTTTGTAGGAGCCACAGTTTCGCCTTATAAATCGTATCGCTATTACTGGCAAGCTGAGTTTCAAAATAGCTTTCACAACTATACTGCAGCAAGTACTTCAACAGATGTTCTCATTCAGAATACTGCTGGAATCGATCAATTGCAACGCACTACCAATACTACCACAAACACCACCATCAACATGGAAATCCCATTGTTGATGCGTTACAACATCAACAATTTTATTGGTATTGGAGCCGGGATTCAAGGGAACATTAACGCATCAGAAAAACAAGAACAATCTACCAGAATCGATTTGTATGAAAATGACAAACCAGCTACGTTATTGACTACTACGGAAGACGCCATAGCTACAAGCAACAGTTTTACTAATTTTAAAGCCGGTTTATTGTTTGACTTGACAGTGGGCGCGGCGCGCATTGGCCCAAGTGCAGGAGTGCGATATGTGGTAAACTTCAAAGAAAATTTCAACTATTTGCAATTTTACGGCATTTGGAAATTTTAAAAAACTAATTTTCTAATTGACGACAATCACTAAACATATCAATTTGCTTTTAAAATTACAGTCCTAAATCACGAACATTTAAAAATTGGAACGGAGTCGAAAACCCTCTAATCAAATCAATAATAGATAAAAATGGACCTCTGCTCGATTTGAGAAACGTAGTAATCTTGCATTTTCCATGTACAAACGACAAACCCAGCTATTAATGCTGTCCAAGAATAACTGATGACAAAATACTTTTTACTCTTTCTGTATTTCACAACGCTGCTAAGCTTCGGGCAACAAACGCCTGCTCTAGAAGATAAAATATATGATGCAGTTGATTCTTTTACTACCAATCCATCAGTCCAAAACCTACAAAAACTAGAGTCGTACAGCAAGAGCCTTTCGACCAACACCAAAAACAAAAACGTACTACTCGCTCTTGTTGTTCTGAATTGCAATAAAGGCTACTATGAAAACAGTTTTGGTAAAACAGCCAAAGCCATTTTGAGCTACGAAAATGCATGGAAAATATACCAGAAAAACAAACTCTCGAATTATGACATCACCGAATATGCGCTGAAACCACTTGGGAATCTTTACACACTAATAGGCGATTACAACAATGCCGAAAACATTATCAAACAATATTATTTTGTTGCCAGTCAAGAAAAAAACGAAGCCCAAAAACAAGCCGCCGTGCTCAACCTGTCTAATGTCTATCAAAATACGGGACGTATCGATCAAGCCATCAGCCTGCTGGAGCAAACTATTCGAACAGACCGCTTAACCAAGATTCAAAAAGGGCTTTTGTACAACAATTTGGGTTCTAATTATTTCTTGAATACACAAGCTAATATCATGCAACCCCTAGCTTTTGAAAATGCTGAAAATGCTTTTTTGAAAGCCGCTAGTTTACTCGAAAAAGAAACCTCGCAATATGAAGCTTTGACCAATAGTTATTCTAATTTATCTCAACTAAAATTAGCACGAAATGACCCTGATCAGGCATTGTTTTTTTATACAAAAGCCAAGCAAACTTTCGAAAAAATCAACAATCCTAATCCACGGAAAAAAGCACAATTGTATTGTGATGCAGCCAACATCTTTTTTAAACAAGGCAAAATAGCAGCAGCAAACGCGGCACTAAAAACAGTTTTCAAAATTTTAATTCCGTCCTATTCTGATGCAAATCAAAGCTTACCCAAAAAAACTTCGCTTTATGCCGAGACGATTCTCCTAGATGCATTAGACTTACAATCCGAATTGTTTTTGGCGCAAAGCCAGCCTAAAAAAGTATTAGAAAGTTACGCACTTGCCTTTCATATCGAAGATTTATTTCAATCGCTATTGGTCTATGAAAACTCCAAAATTATAATCCAAATGCGGAATCGAATACGAACCGAAAAGTGCATTGCTATTTACCAAACCCTATTCGAAAAAGAAAACAAGACATTGTACCTAGAAAGCGCTTTTGTACTAGCCGAAAAAACAAAATCGATCGTTCTCAAAAACAGTTTAACTAGCAAAGAATTGCAATCAGCAGAAGAGCAATCCATCGTAGAACAACTACAAAACTGCAATACAATAATCATAAAAGAACAACAAAAAGGAGCTACAGCAACTCTTGCTAAAATAAATGAAGCCGTAAAAAAACAAAATGAACTCATGTTGGTTTTGAAGGAAATCCAATCCAAAAGAGACAAGCAATCAACAGCGGATATTGACATAAAAAAATTATTTAGTAAGCTCGAAAACGACAAGGCCATTATGATCGAATATTTCTCTGGCTACCACAACACTTATTCGTTCACGCTTCAAGAACATCAGATCACGCTTCGCTTATTTAGCAACGACGCGCATACCGCGGTTAAAATTGTACAGTTTATAGACTATTTTAATGATGCCAACGCTATTTCTAATGATGTCTTGGGCTACAATCATTATGGTAATATAGCCTATCAATTATTACAACTTCCAGCAGGATCAACGTACAAAAACTTATTCATCATTCCCGATGGTGTTTTAAACTTTTTGCCATTTGAGGCTTTAATTACAAAGGAAACCGCAACGACTAATTTTGCCAAAATGCATTATTTAGTAAACGATTATGTCATTGGGTACAACAGTTCGGCTACTTTTTATTTGGAAGACCACAAGCCACAAAAGCACGATAAAAACATTTTGGGAGTCTTTCCTGTTTTTGCCAATAGCAATTATGAATTGAGCTTCTCCAAAAAAGAATTAGCGGCGATAAAAAAGAATTTTGAAGGGACTTACTTTGAAAACGCTGCTGCTACCTTTAACAACTTCAAGAAAAACGCAGCCAACTATTCCATTTTGCATTTATCCACTCACGCGTCCTCGGGTGATTTAGAAACTGCCGCGAGCATCAAGTTTAGCGATCAAGAAGTGTTGTATTCGGAATTATACAATATGAACATCAACCCAGATTTAGTGGTTTTGAGTGCTTGCGAAACAGGCATAGGCAAACTATTTAAAGCCGAAGGTGCCATGAGCGTCGCAAGAGGTTTTCAATTTGCAGGAGCTAAAAATTTGTTGTTTTCATTATGGCGCGTCAATGATTATACTACCGCTGCTTTTATGGAGCAATTTTACAACAATATAAAAAACGGACAGTCCTTTATGGAGGCCAACCATCAAGCAAAACTAGATTTCCTTACAGATACTACCATTCCAAATGCCAAAAAATCGCCTTACTACTGGAGTGCATTTGTGTACTATGGAAGTCTAGAAACGGATGCCAAATCAACAAATTACTGGTATTATGGTATTGGTTTTCTAATTCTAATTAGCTTATTTTTGATTTATATTGAAAGAGAAAATGAAAAACCTACCTGATTTCCTTAAAAAGGAACTGTACACTAAAATAAAATTTAAGCTTTCAAAAACACAACATTTACTAATAAGCGCTAAGATTAATGGAGTAGTAGGTAATTTTATTCTTGACACAGGCGCTTCTAACAGCTGTGTTGGTTTCGAAAGCGTTTCTTTATTTCATCTAGATCCAAAAGAATCTATGACCAAAGCCTCAGGAGCAGGAGCAACAGGAATGCACACGCAAATTGCACCCAATACTGAACTGCAGTTAGGTCGATGGAAAAGCAGTATGATAGAGCTAGTCATTTTTGATTTAAGCCATGTAAACGAGGCCTTAGTTGCCCATAAGTCCAAAACAGTTCATGGCATCATAGGTGCAGATGTTTTACTAAAGGGGAAAGCCATTATAGATTACTACAATCATTACCTATACCTACAAAAATAAAAAAACCACCTATGGATTTAGGTGGTTTTTTTATTTATAACATGCGAATCTTACAATTCAAATGCTTTTTTAGGATTGTTGTCTAATAGCAATTCCATTGGGTTTTCTAAAGCTTCTTTAACAGCTACTAAGAAACCAACTGATTCACGACCATCAATGATACGGTGATCATAAGATAAAGCTACGTACATCATTGGGTGAATTTCTACTTTACCATTTACAGCAATAGGACGCTCGATAATGTTGTGCATTCCAAGGATTCCTGATTGTGGAGGATTGATAATTGGTGTAGACAACATAGAACCAAATACACCACCGTTAGTGATTGTAAACGTTCCACCAGTCATATCATCAACTGTAATTTGTCCATCACGTGCTCTAATAGCTAATCTTTTGATATCAGCTTCTACACCACGGAAAGTCAAATTCTCTGCATTACGAACAACAGGAACCATTAAACCTTTTGGTCCTGATACTGCGATAGAGATATCACAGAAATCGTAAGCGATTTTATAATCACCATCCATCATAGAGTTTACATCTGGATATAATTTTAATGCTCTTGTTACCGCTTTAGTAAAGAAAGACATGTATCCTAGACCTACACCACCGTGCTTCGCTTTGAACTCATCTTTATACTGATTACGGATAATGTTGATTGGCGTCATGTTTACTTCGTTAAAAGTAGTTAACATAGCCGTTTCGTTTTTGGCAGCTACTAAACGCTCTGCTACTTTACGACGCAACATTGATAATTTTGTACGCTCTTGCCCACGGCTTCCACCTGTAGGAGTTCCCATTGATGGTACTGCATTTACAGCATCATCTTTAGTAATTCTACCGTCTTTACCAGTTCCTGTTACAGCTGCTGGAGCGATATTTTTTTCGTCTAATATTTTTTTTGCTGCTGGAGACGGTGTTCCTGAAGCGTAAGTTGCTACTGGTGCCGCTGCTACTGGTGCTGGTGCTGCTTTTGGAGCTTCGGCAACTGGTGCTGCCGCAGGCGCTGCCGCTGCTGGAGCTGAACCTTCTGGTTTAGCTGCTGCTGTATCAATTAAACAAACCACTGCTCCTACTGCTACCGCATCTCCCTCTTCGGCTTTTAATGTGATTATTCCACTTGCTTCAGCAGGTAGTTCAAGAGTTGCTTTATCAGAATCAACCTCAGCGATCGCTTGGTCTTTTTCTACGTAATCTCCGTCTTTTACTAACCAAGTTGCAATTTCAACTTCTTTAATAGATTCCCCTGGTGATGGAACTTTCATTTCTAAAATCATGTCCTTATATTTTAAATTATGAATTTTAATTTTTTGCTTCTTATATGCAATTAGTTCTAGCCCTGATGGCAGCGGCATCCTTTTTTATCCTGAACTTTTTTCAGGATAAAAAAGATACAGCGAACAGCAGGAAATAGCTCCTAATTATTTTTTATCTAAATAAATCTTTATCAAATACCATTTTAATAGCATCGGCATGACGGCGTTTTGCTCTTGTATAACTTCCTGATGCTGGTGCTGAATACGCTTTTAACGAAGCTAATCTCCATTTTACTAGATCGAAGTTCATTAACATAAAGCTGTATGCTCCCATATTTTTAGGCTCTTCCTGTGCCCAAACATAATCATCGGCATTTGGATACTGTGCAATAATAGCTTTCAGTTGTTCTACTGGTAATGGGAACAATTGCTCGATTCGAACAACAGCTACATCTGTACGTCCATTATTTTCGCGCTCTGCGGTGATGTCATAATAGAATTTACCTGTAACGAAAACTAATGTCTTCACATCGGCTTTATTTACCGTGGTATCATCGATTGTTTCTTGGAAACTACCTGAAGTAAAATCTTCTATGGAAGACACACATCTAGGGTCACGCAATAAACTCTTAGGTGTAAATACAATTAAAGGCTTACGGAACGTAGTTTTCATTTGTCGTCTCAACAAGTGAAAAAAGTTAGCTGGAGTAGTACAATCTGCTACATACATATTGTGTCTTGCACACAACTGTAAATAACGCTCCATACGTGCTGATGAGTGCTCTGCTCCTTGCCCTTCGTATCCGTGAGGTAGTAACATTACGATCCCGTTTTGATTGTTCCATTTATCTTCTCCACATGAGATGTATTGGTCAATCATAATTTGGGCTCCGTTTGAGAAATCTCCAAATTGTGCTTCCCAAATTGTTAGGGTATTTGGACTTGCTAACGCATATCCGTAATCAAAACCTAAAACACCATATTCTGATAGTAATGAATTGTAAATATTAAATTTACCTTTTGATCCTTCTAGACTATCAATCAAGGTTACTTCTTCCTCAGACTCTTCTACTTTCACTACAGCGTGACGGTGCGAAAAAGTTCCACGCTCTACGTCCTGACCAGAAATACGTACATCGTATCCTTCTTGTAGTAAAGATCCATAAGCAAGGTGCTCACCCATAGCCCAGTCGAGCTTATCTGTTTCAAAAAACATTGTTTTTCTGTCATTGATCAGCTTTTGGATCTTGCTGATGAACTTTTTATCTTTTGGCAAATTACAAACCGCATTGGCTACTTGAGTCAATCCTTCTTTTGTATATGCTGTATCAACTTTAAGCAACATTTTATCGTTAGATACTTGCTCAAATCCTTTCCATTCGTTTTGCATGAATGGAGTAATGATTGTCAAGTCCTTTTTACGAGATGCCTCTAAATTTTGATCTAAATTATCTTTGTATTCTTTCTCTAATGACTTTACTAAACCTGCATCGATCACCCCTTCAGACAACAGCTTTTCAGCATAAATGTCTCTTGGGTTTTGATGTTTAGCAATAAGTTTATACAATACTGGCTGTGTAAAACGAGGCTCATCGCCTTCATTGTGTCCGTATTTTCTATATCCTAATAAATCGATAAATACGTCACGACCAAATTTCATCCTGAAATCTAAAGCAAATTGCATCGCATGAACCACAGATTCAGCATCATCAGCATTTACATGTAATACTGGAGACAAGGTTACCTTAGCAACATCTGTACAATAAGTAGAGGAACGAGCGTCTAGGTAGTTGGTTGTAAATCCTACTTGATTATTAATCACAATATGAATAGTACCGCCTGTTTTATAACCATCGAGTTGCGCCATTTGTACGATCTCGTACAAGATTCCTTGACCTGCAATTGCAGCATCACCGTGAACTGCAATAGGCAATACCTTAGAAAAATCATCTCCAAAATGCTTGTCTTGTTTTGCTCTTGTTATTCCTTCAATCACCGCCCCTACCGTCTCTAAGTGAGAGGGGTTAGGCGCTAAATTGATATTTATTTTTTTTCCTGTGCTTGTAATTTTATCAGCTGTAAGTCCTAAGTGGTATTTTACATCCCCATCAAAATATTCTTTGTCGTAATCTTTACCATCAAACTCACCAAAAATATCTTGAGTAGACTTACCAAAAATATTAGCTAAAACGTTCAAACGGCCACGGTGTGCCATTCCCATCACAAATTGCTCTACTCCTTGCTCAGCAGCGCTTTCGATTAAAGTATGCAAAGCAGGTATGATCGATTCTCCACCTTCAAGAGAGAAACGTTTTTGACCCACATATTTAGTGTGCAAAAAGTTCTCAAAAGAAACTGCTTCGTTCAATTTTGAAAGAATCGTTTTTTTCTTCTCTACTGAAAAAGAAGGTTGGTTATCGTTAACTGTTAGTCTATCTTGAATCCATTGTACAATTTCAGGTTTTCTGATATACATGTATTCGATACCGATGTGTTGACAATAAATCGAATCTAAATGTTTAATTATATCTGATAGAGAACATGGTGCAATACCAATAACTCTAGCGGCATCAAATACAACCCCAAGATCTGCAGAAGAAAGTCCGAAATTTTCAATATCTAGCGTAGGAGAAAATCTTCTTCTATCTCTCACTGGATTTGTTTTTGTAAACAAATGTCCGCGAACGCGATATCCTTCAATTAATTTTAAAACATCAAATTCTTTCTGAAGTTTTTCTGAAACATTACTACTCTCCACTGTCCCTGATGCGACATTAGCGATATGACTAACGGCATCTTGCCCGCCGTAAGATTCTTGTCCAAAGTCAAAACCTTGGAAAAAACTCCTCCAACTTGCTTCTACGCTATCTGGATTCTCAGTGTATTGGTCGTATAATTGTGCGAAAAACTCGGTATGTGCTGCGTTTAAAAATGAAAACCTATCCATAATATTTAGTGAATATACTTTTTGTTAAAATAGTTTGGCAAAAGTACAATAATCCACTAAATTAGCCTTTATTTTAAGTTACTTTTATGTGTTAAAATGTTAAAAATCTATTAAGTTATGAGTAAAAACAACTTTACTAGCGTTTTAAAAGCAATTCTCATTGTTTTTATTTTATTTATTTCGAATAATTTAACAGCACAACAACAATCTTTTTCTTCCAATTCTAATACTGATTTCTGGAACAAAGTGCAATTTGGAGGGGGTCTAGGTCTTAGCCTTGGTTCAGGTTACACGGATATCAGCGTGGCACCTAGTGCCATTTACAACTTCAACGAATATGTAGCGATGGGTGTTGGGCTGCAGTACACCTACGCAAGTCAAAGAAATTTTTACACCTCTAATCTTTATGGAGGTAGTATTATCGCACTATTTAATCCAATACCTGAGATTCAGCTATCTGCAGAGCTAGAGCAATTACGCGTAAATTTGAGAGGTAGTGGTCAAAATAGCTTTACCAATGATTTCTGGAACACAGGTCTATTCTTAGGTGCTGGATACCGCACTGGGAATGTTACTTTGGGAGCAAGGTATAATGTTTTATTCAAGGAAGACAAAGGCGCCTACAGCGATGCTTTCATGCCTTTTGTACGTGTATATTTTTAATTCTTAGCAGCTATTCCCACTATTCCCTTCAAGCTTTAACCATCTCAAGCGGTTTTTGTAAGCAGCAACAGGAGCTTCTTTTAGTCGCTCTTTCGCAGCAACATAAACATCCTTTTTATGGTGAAAGGCTTTTTATTACTATTGGGGCTATTCTAACCCAATAATAGTATACTACCTGCCCCTGTTTTCTCCATACTGCATTCTATTAAGGAAGTCTTTACGTTGAAACAATTCTTTACCTTTATATCATCATCTAATTTGTTTGAAAAAAAAAATCTATAAGTGGGGTAACAAAATCTATTACTTTCTTATCTACTTATATAACATTAAAAATCAAACAAGATGAAAGCAATTAAAACTCTATCCCTAGCCTTTGTAGCTACAATTTTATTTTCATGTACCGCTACAGATCCATTCACTCCAATTGAAAATTCATTCGCCATCAATGGAACCGAGTACGAAACACCAAACGCCTATGTCATACTAGACGACGGACCACAATTTAAAGATGGTTTTATCATAGCACTAGCTAATGCCCCATTGATTCAAAACGGAACGAACGGAGCTGCAGCAGCAACTGCAATGACGCAAGCTGCCGTTTTATTTGTAAAAAATAGTCCCAACACTGTAGCAAATGAACAACTTGTTCTCATAAATCCTACCTCTCACACACTTAACACAGCTGACACTGAGATCTTAACAAATGTTTCCGTTTTTGGTAATACTTTTTTAAATAACGGAAACATGTACGGCGAACCAAGTCATGTTAATGCCAATGTTTATGAAATCTCAACAGCTGGCAACGGCACAGTTACAATTAATAATATTACAATCGATTATAGTGCACGAACTGGTACAATTGACTGTACCTACCAAATGACTGCTAGCACAGGAGAAACAATTACAGGGAATTACTCGGGTACTTTTGGGATACTTAGCGGATATTAAAAATAAATTAGTAAGCCTCTTACAAACGAAAAGCTTTCTTTATATTGTTAAAAAGAAAGCTTTTCGTTTGTCTATTTATTTGCAACCATTGTGAGCAATTCACGAGCATAGCAGCTAATTATTTTAACGGTATTTATTTCTAAACCACACTTTTTGCCATTCTCTTTTCAAGATCAAAAAGGAAACTTGCTCTGCTAAGACTACAAGGTCGGAACCGTCGAGCCTTTTAACCTCTTCTTCAGACACATCTACAATGTAGAGGAGATTCAAATATTCAGCGAACTTGTACTGAATTAGTCGATAAATTTTTTCGTGGAGTTGTATTTTAAGTTCCTCAGGCGACACACTCATAGGAAAATCTATTCCTTCGTTAGCAAGATTAAAGTCCTTGTTTATTTGGGCAACGAGGTTTAAATAAAGAGACTCACTCTCGGCCTCAACAAGCAATAAATCGGCATTTAAGGGAGCTATAAACATAAGCAACGGGCGTTTGTTAATACTATAGAATTAATTATGCTATACGACCCATCAAATTTTCTCCAAAAGTCCTTAAGACTTCCTTCTTTGCGGTATCTAAATTCATTTTATCTAGCGTATCAAAAGCTTTAAAGGTAAATTCCTGAATCGCATCTTGAGTCGCTTGTGAACCACCTGATACATTAAATATTTCCTTCACTGCAGCAACTTTAGCCTCAATATCTGCGGCAGGTTCAGTAAACCATTTTTTTAACTCAGCTGCTTGTTCGGGTGTTGAAAACTCCATCGCCTTCAAGTACAAATAGGTCTTTTTATTCTCGATAATATCGCCACCAACTTGCTTTCCAAAAGTCTCAGGATCACCAAAAGCATCTAAATAATCGTCTTGTAACTGAAAAGCCAATCCTAAATTTAATCCAAAATCATAGATTAACTTCGCGTTGTCCTTTGAACTCTGTGCTATAATAGCACCCATTTTCATCGCAGCTGCAACTAATACAGCTGTCTTGTATTCGATCATTTTTAAGTACTCGGGAATAGTAACATCGTCTCTAACCTCAAAATCGACATCCCATTGCTGACCTTCACAAACTTGCAAGGCCGTTTTACTAAATAATTTTGCCAATTTCCTAAAAATCTTAGGCTGGTAACTCTCGAAGTATTGATAGGCTAAAATAAGCATCGCATCACCAGACAATATTCCAGTATTTAAATCCCATTTCTCATGAACCGTAGTTTGACCACGACGCAATGGAGCATCATCCATAATATCATCATGAACTAACGAAAAATTATGGAACACCTCCACCGCAAGGGCAGCAGGTAATGCTTTCTTATAATCGGTTTCGAAAATTTCGGCAGTCATCAAAGTTAACACAGGACGAATCCTTTTTCCACCTAACCCAAGAATATAATGAATAGGCTCGTACAAATTTCTCGGCTCTTTCATTTTACATTCTGACTCTAGATATTCCGAAACATATTCTTGATACTGAAAAATGGTATGCATGTGATTATTTTTCGGCTAATTTAATGCATTCAAATTGCATTACAAACTACGAATTCCGTGTAAATGTTAAAAAAACCCTAAATCAAGTGGAAACTATTTTGGTATTCAGAGTTTCCATCTTACCTTTGCATCGTAATAAAAAGAGAGAAAACACTTAAGTAACACACTATCAGTGTTTAAAACCGCAATCAATAGCGTAACCAATTATGACAACAACTTGGACAGTAGATTCCAATCAATCTGATGTTCTTATCAAAATGAGACATTCGATCATAGCTTACATTGCTGGAACGGTTAATAAATTTTCGGGGAGTATCGATATAGATGATAATCAAATATTGAATGCAAAAATCGACTTTAATTTAGACGTCAATAACATCAACAACAAAGTTGAACTTATAGACACAAGTATGAAGTTAAATGACTTATTTGATATAAACGAATACCCTATAATTAGCTTTAAATCAATATCTTTTGAAAAAGTAAATAGTGACATTAACTTCTTGAAAGGTTATTTGACAATAAAAAACATAACAAAGGTAGTCGAATTAGACGCTGCGTTTTTAGGCATAACTAATTACGATGGCACAAACAAAGCAGCCTTTGAAGTGGTAGGTCAAATAAACCGAAAGGACTTTGGCTTAAGCTACAACACCTTCGCACAAACAGGCGGAATTGCAGTAGGACAATATATAAATCTAATTGCAAATTTAGAATTTACCTCCTAATTGCTCCTAGATTATTATTATGTTAAGTTTATAGCAAAACAACAAGAAACTTTTAGCGTACTCAGAGTTCCTTTTTACATTTGCAAAAATAATGATGCAATTACAACCACTAAAAAAGGTTTACAGACAAAATGAAAGAGAAAATAATATCAAAAGCAAAAGACATGTTCATAAGCCTAGGCTTTAAGAGCATTACGATGGACGATATTGCATGCGAAATGTGTATTTCAAAAAAAACGATTTACAAGTACTTTGCTAATAAAGAAATACTAGTAGAGGAAAGCACAAAATTAGTTCACGAACAAGTAGAAGAAACGATGCGAACTATTGCAAGAGAAAATTATAATGCAATTGAGCAAAATTTTCAATTGAAAAGAAACTTCAAGGAAGTATTTAAATCAGCTGAAAGTTCTCCTATTTACCAGTTAAAAAAGCATTATCCTGAAGTTTACGCAAAGGCAATAAACAATCAAATCGAAATTTGTCAGCATTTTTTTAGACAAAATATAGAAAAAGGTATAGCAGAAGGACTGTACAGAAAAGAAATCGAAATAGAAAATTACGTTACTTTTTATTACACCTTAATATTCAGCATTAATGAAACAGTAAGCTCAGAGAGAGAAGCATATAAGTTAGAGACAGAAGCTTTAGAATATCACACTAGAGCTATGGCAACCGCAACAGGAATAATCGAATTAGAAAAAAATTTATCAAATCTTAATTAAAATGAATAAATTAATAGTAGTAGCTATCCTCCTTTTTACTTTAGTAAGTAATGCACAGGATAAACAATCGCTAACCCTTAAGGATGCGATAAAGTATGCTTTAGAGAATAAAGCCGAAGCTAAAAAAGCAAAGCTGAAAATTGAAAATAGCGAATACCAAATTCAAGAGATTCGCTCAAGAGCTTTACCACAAATAGCAGCTAACGGAAGCTTAAATTACAATCCAATTATACAAACTACCGTTATAGACGGGGCCGGTTTTGGAGCTCCAGGCACTACTATTCAGGCTGCTTTTGGACAAACTTGGACTTCTACCGCAGGTGTTTCATTAACTCAAGCCTTGTTCGATCAATCAGTATTTACTGGTTTAAAGGCGGCTAAGACAACACGTGAATTTTATCAAATAAACGATCAATTAACCGAAGAGCAAGTTATTGAGAACGTAGCGAACAACTACTATCAAGTTTATGTCCTACGTCAAAAATTAGTATTAGCCGAAAGTAACTTAGGTACTACTACTAAAGTACGTGATATTGTAAAAGGACAATTCGACAACGGTCTTGCAAAAAGAATTGACCTAGACAGAATGAATGTTAATCTTTCTAATATCAATACGCAAAAGCAACAAATAATTAACGCAGTACAACTACAAGAAAATGCATTGAAATTCTACATGGGAATGCCTATTGATACTCAAATCAATATTCCTCAATCTCAATTTGAAGTTACTCCTGCTGCCTTTACAGACGCTCCAACTATATCAAACCGTAGCGAATACTTATTGATCAAAAAACAAGAGGAGCTGCTTGTGTTGCAAAAAAAATCGATTGTTGCGGGATACTACCCTACACTTTCATTGGCTGCTAGTTACAATTACATAGGTCAAGGCCCTAATATGCCTTGGTTTGCAAAGCCTTCAGATGGTGTATATTGGTCTGACTTCGCAGCTATTGGTCTAAATCTTAGAGTTCCGATTTTTTCTGGATTTGGTACAAGAGCAAAAGTAAGACAAGCAGATGTAGCCCTACGTACTATTGAAGAAGATATAAAGGACACTACGTTAGCATTAGATCTTGACTTTAAAAATGCAACGACTCAAATTGAAAACAGTATGATTACGTTACAAAATCAAAAAGAGAACATGAAATTGGCTGATGAGATCCTAAAAAACATCAATAACAATTATTTACAAGGACTTGCTTCACTTACGGACTTACTAGATGCTGAAAATGCTTCGACTCAAGCTCAAAACAATTATACTGCTGCAATTTTAGATTACAAATTGGCAGAAATAAAACTAATCAAATCAAAAGGACAACTTAAAACTCTTATCAATAACTAAAATGAAAAAAAACTTAACTATCGGACTCGTAATTATTGCTGCATTAGCTCTAATCGCCTATATTCTAACAAAGAACAAAGAATCTAACGAAGAAAAGATTGCTATTGTTGCTGAAAAGAACGCTAGCGTTTCAGTAAAGGTTGCTAGTGTAAAAACAGAGGAGGTAACTTTAGATTTTGTTGCTAACGGAAATTTTGAACCAAAACAAGAACTTGCGTTTTCAGCAGAAAAATCTGGAAAAGTAATTACTGTTCTTGCAAAAGAGGGAGACCGTGTAAGTGTGGGACAAACCCTAGCTATTATGAGAGGTGATGCCATTAACATTAATGCACAAGCTGCAGAAGCAGGTTACTTGAATGCCAAATCAGATTACAATCGTTTTGAAAATGCCTATAAAACGGGTGGCGTTACAAAACAACAATTAGACCAAGCAAAAGTGGCTTTAACTAATGCTGATGCTAATTACAAGCAAGCCAAATTGAACGTAGGTGATACAAGAATTAAAGCACCAATAAGCGGAATCATTAACAAACGTTTTATTGAGCCAGGATCAATGCTTACTGCTATGCCTGCTACTCAATTATTCGAAATAGTTAATGTAAGCACATTGAAACTTACTGTTAATGTAAACGAGTCACAAGTTGCTACTTTAAAAACAGGAACGGCTGTAACGGTAACTTCTAGCGTATATCCTAATCAAGAGTTTAAAGGAAAAATTTCGTTCATAGCAGCAAAATCAGACAGCAGCTTAAACTTTCCAGTAGAAATCGAAATTTCAAACAATGTAAACAACGACTTGAAAGCGGGTATGTATGGAACAGCTGTATTCAAATCTGCACAGCAAAAACAAAGCATGACAGTAATTCCAAGGAATGCATTTGTTGGAAGTGTTAGTAGTAATCAGGTATTTGTTGTCGAAAACGGAAAAGCAGTATTAAAAACAGTTACTGCAGGTAGAATCTTAGGAGATCAAGTAGAGATTTTAAGCGGATTATCTGATGGTGAAAAAGTTATTACTACAGGTCAAATCAACTTACAAAACGGTAATACAGTAGAAATCATTAAATAATTGATTGCTCTAATCAACAGATATACAATATGAAATTAGCAGAAATATCCATAAAACGTCCCTCGTTAGTTATTGTACTTTTTACAATACTAATTTTAGGTGGGATATTCAGTTATAGTCAGTTAGGCTATGAATTGATTCCTAAATTCGAAACGAACGTAATTACGGTGGCTACGGTTTATCCCGGTGCATCACCATCTGAGATCGAAAATACCGTTACAAAGAAAGTGGAAGATGCCATTTCCTCATTAGAAAACATAAAAAAAATCGACTCAAAGTCCTACGAAAGTCTTTCTATCGTATCGATTACATTGACCTCAGAAGCCAATGTAGACAATTCGATGAACGATGCACAGCGAAAAATAAATGCTGTATTGAGTGATTTACCTGATGATGCTGATCCGCCTTCATTAACTAAATTCTCTCTGAGTGATTTACCAATTATGACTATTGGTGCTAATGGTAAAATGGATGAAGTAGCTTTTTATGATTTAATTGATAAAAAAATCGCTCCCGTCTTATCCCGTGTGCAAGGAGTTGCTCAAGTTAATATTATTGGAGGACAAGAGCGTGAGATTCAAGTTAACCTAGATGCAACAAAACTGCAAGGATACGGATTATCAATCCCACAAGTACAGCAAATTATTTTAAGCTCAAATCTTGATTTCCCAACAGGAAACATCCAAACAAGAGAACAAAAAATATTAATTCGTTTGGCCGGTAAATATAAAAATGTCGACGAATTAAGAAACTTAATCGTATCGTCACAGAACGGAATCCAAATTCGATTGAAAGACGTAGCTGATGTACAAGATTCACAAAAAATAGCTGAAAAAATTGCGCGTGTAGATCAAAAAAGCGCTATCGTACTGCAAATAGTAAAGCAATCTGATGCAAATGCCGTAGCGGTTAGTGAGCAATTAGTAAAAACAATTGCAACGTTAGAGAGTGATTATAAAGCTAATGAAGTTAAACTTCAAATTGCAAAAGACAGTACTGTTTTTACACTTGAAGCGGCTGACTCTGTTTTACACGATTTATTGATAGCTGTAATATTAGTAGCACTAGTAATGCTATTTTTCTTGCACAGTATTAGAAACTCGTTGATTGTAATGGTTTCGATTCCTGCTTCTTTGATTGCCACTTTTATCGGAATCTATTTATTAGGCTACACCTTAAACTTAATGAGTTTATTAGGTCTATCTCTTGTGGTAGGTATTCTTGTAGATGATGCAATCGTGGTACTAGAAAATATCTACAGGCACATGGAAATGGGTAAAAGCCGAATTCGTGCTTCTTATGATGGAACAGCTGAAATTGGTGGTACTGTAACATCGATCACCTTAGTGATTGTGGTTGTATTCCTTCCTATTGCACTGAGTAGTGGTTTAGTATCTAACATTATTACGCAGTTTTGTATGACGGTAGTTATCTCTACCTTATTATCCTTATTAGCCTCGTTTACGATCATTCCTTGGTTATCGTCTCGTTTTGGAAAATTAGAGCATATCGAAGGAAACAACCTTTTTGGAAAAACCATTCTTGGTTTCGAAAGTATGTTAACTCGTTTCACAAATTGGGTTACTGAAATTCTAAATTGGTGCTTAGACCACTACATCAAAACTATTTTAGTTGTAGTCGTACTTTTCTTTTCTTCTACAATCGGATTAGTAGGTGGTGGTTTTATTGGGGGTGAGTTTTTTGCAGCGTCAGATAGTGGTGAGTTTTTAGTTCAAATCGAATTACCCAAAGATGCTTCGCTTGAGCAAACGAACTTTATGACCCAAAAAGCAGAAGCTTTCTTGAAAACACAAGAATATGTACTTAGCCAAATTACGACTGTAGGGCAAACATCCGAGGGTATGGGTGGTACACAAGCAACTGCCTACAAAGCAGAGATCGATGTAAAAATGATCGAGCAAGCAGAACGCACAGACGATGCCTCTGTTTATGCAGCTAAGATGAAACGTAAATTAGAAAAAGTTTTAGTCGGTGCCAAAGTAAAAACGGTTCCAGTAGGTATATTAGGAACGGCAGAAGACGCTAAACTTGGATTAATTGTTACTGGTCCTAATGTTGAAAGTGCTATGAAATTTGCAAAATTAGCTGAAGCCGAACTGCGCAAAATCCCTGGTACTACAGAGATTAAGTTGACTGTTGAAGATGGAAACCCCGAAGTAAACGTTCAAGTAGACCGTGATAAAATGGCTGCACTCGGTTTGACTTTACAAACGGTAGGGATGACGATGCAAACGGCATATAGCGGAAACACAGATGGTAAGTTTAGAGCTGGTGAATATGAGTATGACATCAACATTAAATACAATGCTTTTGACAGAAAAAATATTACTGATGTAAGTAATCTGATATTTACTAACAACATGGGGCAGCAAATTAAACTATCTCAGTTTGCTTCTATCACCGAAGGCTCAGGACCAAGTAAGCTAGAGCGTAGAGACAAAACTGCCTCTGTAACAGTGCAAGGACAAAATATTGGAGTTTCGGCAGGTGCTATTGTCACACAATGGCAAGAAAAACTAGATCAATTAGAGAAACCTATTGGTGTAAATTACATCTGGGGTGGTGATCAAGAGAATCAAAGTGAAGGTTTTGGTACGCTTGGAATTGCCTTACTTGCAGCCATCATATTAGTTTACCTTGTAATGGTAGGATTATATGACAGCTTCATTCACCCTTTTGTGGTATTATTTGCTATTCCGCTTTCGTTTATTGGAGCGATGTTAGCTTTAGCATTAACAAATAATTCATTGAATATCTTTACGATCTTAGGTATCATTATGCTTATTGGATTGGTGTGTAAAAATGCCATTATGCTAGTCGATTATACCAATCAACGACGTGCTGCCGGAGAAACGATTAGAACCGCCTTAATTCAAGCGAATCACGCTCGTTTACGTCCAATCTTGATGACTACCATTGCCATGGTATTTGGTATGTTCCCAATTGCATTGGCATCGGGAGCCGGAGCAGGTTGGAAAAACGGTTTGGCTTGGGTAATTATTGGAGGTTTAATTAGTTCTTTATTCCTTACTTTAATTATCGTGCCTGTGATCTATGAAATCATGGAGAAACTAGTGGCTAAATTCTCTAAGGGAGAAAAAATAGATTACGAAAAAGAAATGGTTGCTGATTATAACCACATCGAATTGAACGAGAATGACTTTACTACGAAGCATTAAAACTAAAATACATTTATATTAAAAAAAGGAAACCTGTTCATTTATTTGTGCAGGTTTCCTTTTTTTTTGTAATACTGATTAGATTTAAAAATTAACGTAGTAATCATTTACCTTATATGTTAAATCGAAAACCGAACTTAAAGTATACCTGTCAGGGTATTAAAATTAAAGTTAGTTGCCAACTGCAAATCAAAAAATAAAAGTTATAAGTAAATGTGCGCTCAAAATCTATTTGATACCCAAGCGACTTCCCCATAAAATCAAATACGATTTTTACATCCCCATCTTATCAACCATTATTTACATCTAGATTACATGGGCTTTAAAATACAGACGTAGATACCGACTCTTATTTTATTAAAAAAAACATAAGATTATCTTTAAACAAACATTTTTTCACATAACTAAATAATTGATCTACAGTTTATTAATGTAATTACAATCATTCTATTTTAATAGATGCTATAACTCATTTCAAATTTGTGGCACACTACTTGAATATCCCTAATCAAATAAGTAAAAGCGAAAGCCGAAAAGCTTAAGAGTAGGCGAAATCCAAAATAGATGTATCATGAAAAAAATTACCTTTTTAGCTGCTAGTATCTTCCTATTGGGAGGTAGTATAGCAAGCGCAACAGAAAAAATAGATTTTTCTGTACAAGTAAAATCTAAATTAGATTTTAGAACTGATGACCCAATTGTATTCCTTGAACGAGGAATTGAATTTTATGTATTTCCTGATGGACAATTGGATTTTAATACGCGCCCAACAACTAGCGGCACTATGTATTACAAATCAAAAGGCAACAATGGTGTAAACAAAACCTATGGCGCGCCTAATAATAGCCGACAAGGAAATTATGGGGTTAAAGTAGCCCATGACGATCAAGGCAGAGTTAGACAAGTAGGAAATGTGTTCATTAACTATGATGTTAACGACCGTGTAAAACGAATTGGTTCAGTATATATGACATACAACCGTTATGCCTTAGAGCGTGTAGGTAGTTTAGAAATTATATACAATCGTCGTGGTCAAATTGTAGATATTGTAGGATCTGTAAAAGGTGGAAGAGGCTACGCTTACAACCAAAATAGTAACCGAAACAATGACTATGGCTACAGCTACGGCAATAATCAAAACACAAATGATGATGACAGCTACTATTATCGAACTGCAGGCACAAAAACAAAATTAGAAGACAGCAGATTGTCTGGTGCTGTAGTTATTAACAATAGATAAAAAGTGACTCGAAAAACTGCTAACATAAAATCCCGCTATTACATTATTTGTAGTAGCGGGATTTTTCATTAAATTAAAAACTAACCGTTTTTTCATTAACTGCCAAAAGCACATCTGGTAATAATTGAAATCTTTTAAAACTATTTTAAACTTTCATATGCAATAAATGCCTTTCATCTACAGACTTATAGTTAAATTGAAATTATGATTTTCGACTTTAATTACATCCATCAACACCACAACTGTCCCCCTCGTTTGCATTCAAAATAGTCAACTGAGGACCAAAGCTACCTTCTTCCCATACTTTCTCCAAGGTTTTCACGAACGTCTCTACATGCTGAGCACCTGATACTGCGTACTTATTATCAAAAACAAAAAACGGAACACCTTGAACACCTATTTGCTGAGCCATGGCAATATCACTTTTTACCTCTCGACCATAAGCATCACTATTTAAAACGCCTTCAACAAGCTCTTTATTCATACCTACAGCTTCCCCTAAGGCTATCAATGTCTCATTATCGTCTACATTCTTACCTTCGGTCATATAAGCCTTAAAAAGCAACTCTTTTAGTTCATCACCTAAACTATGTTTTTTTGCAAGATGCAACAGTCGGTGTGCCTTGTATGAATTGGCTAAAACCGCTTTACCTAACTGGAAATCTAAGCCCGAGTTTTTTGCGTTTTCTGTCATGTTATCGACCATCTCTACAGCCCAGTCTCTATCTTTACGATACTTCTCTGCTAGATGATCATAGATGTTATCATCTGGAGACGCCCTAAAACTAGCGTCCAGTTGAAAACTTTTCCATTCAATTTCTATTGTGTCTTTGTGACCAAACTGCTCTATAGCTCCTTCAATGCGTCTTTTCCCTATATAGCAATACGGACACATCACATCGGACCATATTTGTATCTTCAATGTATTATCCATGATTCAATTACTTTAAATATTATTTGTATATACAAATTTACAAAAACTAGTAATAAGATAAGTTCTTTTAATCTTTTATTAAGATTTAGCCACCTGCAACAACTACTGAAAAGGTATAGGAGCAACTTCTGAACTGTATAGAATTTTACAAGGTTTCCTATTCTCTCTCGATCTACAAACCATAACATCACTAAAATAAAAAAACCATCAAAATAATTTTTGATGGTTTTATATACTATGAAGGCTAAATTTTTAAGCCAATAAATCTAATACAAAGGAAGGAAACAAACCTAAAGCAACATTTAGAACTAATGCAACAATCGCTACCGCATAGATGACAAATGGTGTACCTGTGCGTTCCTCGTTAGAATCTTTATTGTACATCGCAACTATTAATTTAAAATAGTAACCTACACTTATGATGGAGTTGATAACCGCTATGATAACTAAAGTTATAAAACCAGACTGAATCATCTCATCAAATAGAAACAACTTAGCAAAGAAACCAGCAAAGATTGGAATACCAGCCATAGACAATAACGATCCAGTTAAGATTGCAGCCAATAAAGGATTAGTTTTTCCTAAACCATGAAAGTTAGTAATGTCCTCGTTTTCGTTATTTTTACAAACATATAATACAACGCTAAAAGCGGCCATACCGGCTAATGCATAAGCCGATGTGTAATACAATAAGGTTCCTGCAGCATTGGTAATACTCAAAATAGTCATCAACATAAAACCAGCATGCGATATACCAGAGAACGCAAGCATTCTTTTAACATTTACTTGTCGCAATGCCATTATATTACCAACTGTCATAGAAGCAATCGAAACAATTACAATAACAGTTTGGAACGATGGGGACAAATCAGCATTTACTACTGTCAACAATTTGAACAATGTTGCCATAGAAACTACTTTAGCAAGCGTACTCATCAAAGCAGTTGTCAAAGCTGGTGAACCTTCATAAACATCTGGAGCCCAAAAGTGAAAAGGGACAGCGGCTATTTTAAATAACATACCTATTGTTAGCAGGGCAATACCTATTGGAAACCACACAGGTAACTCAGCAGAACGGGATAGATCACTAATATCTACAACATCAAAACTACCAATGGCTCCGTAAATCAAACAAATTCCGAAAAGAATAATTCCTGATGCAAATGATCCCATCAAAAAGTATTTTAATCCAGCCTCATTACTTTTTATGCTTGCTCTATCGCTAGAAGCCAACACGTACAGAGCAATAGAAAGTACTTCAAGACCTAAAAAAAACATCGCTAAATTCCCAAAAGAAACCATGGCCACAGCTCCTGCCAACAAGAATATCTTAATGGCAATAAAGTCCGAAATCTTGGTTTGATGATTTTCATAAAACTTATGACTCAACGTAACAAGAAATATAGTTAAGATGATAAACAATGCTGAAAAAGCAGATGAAAATTTACTAACAACAATCATGTTATTATAATATGAGTCTGGAGAATTAAATTCAGATATATCCAAACCAAGAACGGCCAATAATCCAATTACAGTTACTGGAATAATTCCTTTTCTAAGGTTAAATATTTCAAATAAAAGGCATAAAACACCTAATCCTATTATAGCTATTAATGTATTCATTTTTTATTTGACTAGTTAATTCTGTTAATTTGAGTTAAAATATTTTCTAAACTTGGTGTAATCAAGTCTGTTATTGGTTTTGGATACATTCCAAAAAAGAATAATACAGCAATAATACTAACCAAAGCTAAACCTTCCTTAAAACTTACGTCTGCAAAAACCCTTTCGTTGGTTTCTCCTAACATAACATGCTGATACATCTTAAGCATATAGTAAGCTCCCAAAATAATCGTTGTCCCACCTAAAACAGCGTACCAAACATTAATTAAAGACAAACTATATAAAACTGTAAATTCTCCGATAAAGTTAAAAGTAGTTGGCAACGCCACTGACGCTAATACTAAGATTAAGAATAATGAGGCGAACTTTGGAGCTTGTGTACGTATACCTCCCATTTCATCGATAGCTCTAGTCTCATATCGTCTGTATATGATGTCTGCAATAAAAAATAATCCCACTACAACAAAACCGTGTGCGATCATTTGCAAAACAGCACCACGCAAACCATCAAGTGTTAACGTGTAAGCACCCGCTGCAATCAAACCTATGTGAGCAAGTGACGAATAGGCTAATAATTTCTTCAAATCCTTTTGTCTTAAAGCTACAATCGAACCGTAAATCACTCCAGCAATACCCAATCCTAAAAGTATAGGTAAATAGGTTTTCGCTGCTAGTGGAGCAATTGGCAGCTGCCAACGGATCACACTGTACAATCCCATTTTTAACATAATCCCTGATAAAAGCATCGTCCCAACAGCTGGTGCTTTTTGGTACACTTTGGCTTGCCAAGTATGAAAAGGAATTAATGGAATTTTAATAGCATACGCTAAAAAGAAAGCCCAGAAAATCCAAAACTGTTCCGTTCTAGTTAAGTCTATTTCGTATAAATCGGAAATCAAGAAAGATCCTGCTTTCTGATATAAGTAAACAAAAGCAATTAACATAAATAATGAACCTGCTAATGTGTAAATAAAGAATTTAATTACAGCATTTTTACGCTCCTCTGCATCACCATTACCCCAAATCAAAGCGATAAAATAGATAGGAATTAGAGCTAACTCCCAAAAGATGTAATACAATAACCCATCAGTAGCTAAAAAAGTTCCAGCCATAGCGAATGCCATAAACAAGATCAGTGCATAAAACGCTTTTGCATTTTTGTATACATTCTCAAACGAAGTAAAAATAATTACCGCAGTCAATGCTGTTGTTAATAATAACATGGCTAGTGACAATCCATCTGCAGTAAGCGCTATTGAAACTTGTGGTTTATTGATCCACTGATTGAATACGCTAATGTTTTCACCAGCGTTAAAATTGTTTAATAATACAATGGTAGTTGCTAATGCACCAAGGCCAAAGAATAATGCTACTTTTGAAGCGAGTTTATCACCAGCAAAATAAGTTGCAAATGCGCCAACTAAAAGTATAATTAATATTAGAGATACGTTCATAGTATAAAATTATTGAGCGATAAATAAATAGGTTAAAATGGCACAAAGTCCTAAAACAAATACAAAAAGATAAAAACCGATACTTCCTGTTTGTATTTTTTTTCCTTGATAACCTATTTCGTTGGTTACTTTTCCAAATCCAAAAACTATAGAAGATAATGCCGTTTCTACATAATCTCTAAAGAACAATGATATGTTATTGGTTGTTTTAACGAAAATAGCATCGTACACTTCGTCAACATAATATTTGTTGTAAAGTACCTTTGCAACACCATCAATTTCAGCATCAGCTGCTGGAACTTGATTTTGTTTGATGTATTTACTAAAAGCAATTCCTATTCCTACTAATCCACCTATGACAGCTATTGCCATAAGCATGTATTCTTGTGCTCCAAAATGATGTTCCTCTGTAGCTACTTCTGAAAACAATGGCGCTAAATAACCACTTAACCAACTGTTCGTTGGAAAACTGATCAAACCACCAACCGCAGCTAATATTGCTAAAACAATTAAAGGAAATGTAATAAGTGCAGGACTTTCATGTAAGTGACTTTTTTGTTCTGCTGTACCACGAAACTCATTAAAGAACGTTAGGTATAACAAACGGAACATATAAAAAGCAGTCATTAAAGAAGCTAAAGATGCGATAACCCATAACACGATGTTATGCTCAAAAGCGACCATCAAAATTTCATCTTTGGAGAAAAATCCAGAAAATGGCGGTATTCCAGAAATAGCAAGTGATGATATTAAAAAGGTAATAAAGGTAATACCCATTACTTTTTTCAAACCACCCATGTTACGCATATCTTGCTCTCCATGCAAGGCATGAATTACAGACCCTGATCCTAAGAACAAACAAGCTTTAAAGAACGCGTGTGTAATTACATGAAATACAGCAACCTCATAAGCTCCCAATCCTAATGCTAAGAACATTAATCCTAATTGAGATACTGTCGAATAAGCCAATACTTTTTTTATATCTGTTTGTACTAGCGCTATAGTCGCAGCTACTAAAGAAGTAACAGCACCCACTATGGCAATAATGTTTTGAACATCTGGCGCTAGGTCGAAAATAAAATTCAATCTAGTAATCATAAAGATACCCGCAGTTACCATTGTCGCAGCATGTATTAACGCTGATACAGGTGTTGGTCCAGCCATCGCATCAGGCAGCCAAGTGTACAAAGGAATTTGTGCTGATTTACCACAAGCTCCAATAAACAAACAAAAAGCAGCTAATGATAACAAACCTAAGTCTAAATCAGCAGTACCAGCTATAGCGGTTTTTAAAGTAGCATAGTCTAAAGTAGAGAACATCGAGCCCAGAATGAAGATACCTATTAGCAATCCTAAATCTCCAATTCTGTTCATGATAAAAGCCTTCTTAGCTGCATCATTAAAATCTTGATTTTTATGCCAAAAACCAATTAGTAAGTAAGAACATAGTCCTACACCTTCCCAACCAATGAATAATACTAACAAGTTACTACCTATTACTAGTGTTATCATAAAAAAGATAAACAAGTTTAAGTAAGCAAAAAACTTATGCATGTTCTCATCATCATGCATATAACTAATAGAGTATAAATGAATCAAAGAACCAATTCCTGTTACAAATAGCAACCAAAGAATAGAAAGCTGGTCCAAAAGAAAACCAAAATCGACTTTGAAACCATTAATTTGTATCCAATCAAACAACTGAATTTGAATTGGTGTCTTGGCAACATTTATTTGTCCAAAAAAATAAAGAGTAACAGCAAACGAAACAGCAACCATTAAAGTTCCTAGAACTCCAGAAGCTGTTTTTCCCATACTTTTTCCGAAGAAAATATTAAATAAAAATCCTAAAAAAGGAGCCAATAATAAGAGTAAAGCTAAATTTGTATTCATTATAGTTTATCCTTTTAAGTTTTTTAATTTATTAATGTCAATAGACCCTAAATTTCTAAAGATCGAAACTAGTATAGCCAATCCAACAGCTACTTCAGCAGCCGCAACAGCCATAGAGAAAAATACAAAAATTTGTCCCTGGGCATCCTGATGATAGGTTGAAAAAGCAACAAACAATAAGTTAACTGCGTTCAACATAATTTCGATTGACATAAATACGATGATAGCATTCCTGCGGTACAGCACTCCAAAAACTCCAATACAAAAAAGTATTACAGAAAGGAAGATATAGTTCTCAATGCCTATTTCATTTAAAATATTATTCATTTTATTTCTCTAGTTTTTCTTTTTTAGACATAAGTACAACTCCTATCATTGCAACCAAAAGCAAAATCGATGCAAACTCAAACGGAACCATGAATTCGTTCAACAACACGTTTCCTAAAACTTTTATAGATTGATAATCCTCACCGGTTCCAATATATTCACCTTCGATAGGTTTAGAATTAATAAAGATAAAGATCAGAACTACTGATATCAAACAAAAAGAAACAACAGCACCTAAACGAGTAATCCTCGGCTTGTGTACCTCGTTCTCCTTATTCAAATTCATTAACATGATCGTGAACAAAAACAAAATCATTATCGCTCCAGAGTAAACAATAATATGTACAATGGCCAAAAATTGAGAATTCAATAATAAGTAGTGACCCGCAATAGAGAAGAAACAAATCACAAGGTACAATGCACTGTGAATAGGATTTCTGCTAAAAATTGTCAAAAATGCAGTTGCCAATGTAATAGCTGATAAAAAACAAAAAATTATAAGTATCGTAGACATTAGTTAGCGTTTTTAAGTTGAGCATTTTTCATTGCGATATCTAAAGGCATCACTAATCTATCCTTTCCAAAAATAAAATCTTCTCTTTCATAACTTGAAGGAACTAATACTTTTGAAGTAGTCAAATAAATAGCGTCCTTAGGACAAGCTTCTTCGCATAATCCACAAAAAATACAGCGCAACATATTGATCTCATATATCGAAGCATATTTTTCCTCTCTATATAAATGTTTCTCATCTGCTTTTCTCTCTTCCGCTTTCATGGTGATTGCTTCAGCTGGACAAGATAAAGCACAAAGCCCACAAGCAGTACAGTTTTCTCTACCTTCTTCATCACGTTTCAACATGTGTTGTCCACGATAAACTGGGCTCATCACACGTACTTGCTCCGGATACTGAATAGTAACTTTCCTAGTAAATAAATGCTTGATGGTAATAATCAAACCTTTTACAATCGCAACAATGTATAAACGCTCTAAAAAGGTCATCTCTTTATTAGAGACTTGCTTTTTTCTTCCCGATAAGGATATGGTTTCTAATGACATCTTAATATTTTTTATTTGAAGCTAATCCTGCTATCCGCTTTATCTTTTATCCTGAAAAAATCAGGCTAAAAGGATGCCGCTGCTATCAGGGCTAGTGTCTTCTAAATCAATTTAACTATTTCTACTTCTCGATTTTAAAATCCTAAATAAGCAAAAATCTCTGCTCTTAAAATAACAATACCTGTGATTATGATATTTAGTATAGATAATGGAATCAAAACTCTCCATCCTAAATGCATCAACTGATCGTATCTGAATCTTGGAATAGTCCATCGAACCCACATGTAGAAAAAGATGAAGAAACACAATTTGGCAAACAAAGCCGCGATACCTATAACGTTAGCAATATTTACTCCCCAGTTTTCTACAGCCCATGCCATTCCAGGATAATTGTAGGCTCCAAAGAAAAGAACCGCTAAAATAGTAGACGAAATAAACATATTAGCATATTCTGCAAATAGGTAGAATCCCATTTTCATCGAAGAATATTCCGTATGATATCCCCCAATTAATTCACTTTCGCACTCCGCTAAGTCAAATGGTGTTCTATTTGTTTCTGCAAACGCACAAATTAAAAAGATAAAAAAAGAAAGCGGTTGGTAAAAAACATTCCAATGCATTCCGGGTTGTTGCGCAGCAATTTCTCTTAAACTCAGTGTTCCAGTCATCATCAACAGAGCAATAATAGATAATCCCATTGCAACTTCATAGGAGACCATTTGAGACGCAGCACGCACAGCACCCATTAATGAGAATTTATTATTAGATGCCCATCCACCAATCATGATTCCGTAAATACCAATTGATAGAATAGCAAAAATGTACAATAAAGCATTATCAATATCTGATACTTGTAAAATAATGTCCTTGCCAAATAAATGAAATTTATCTCCCCAAGGAATCACCGCACTAGTCATCAATGCCGTACTCATGGCAATTGCTGGTCCCGTATAAAACAAAAATTTATTTGGCGTATTTGGTTCAAATTCTTCTTTAGAAAACAATTTTAAACCATCAGCAAGTGGCTGCAAAATTCCACCTTTACCGGCTCTATTGGGTCCAATACGATCTTGAAGCCATGCCGCAATTTTCCTTTCAGCAAGCGTAGAATACATAGCCATAAGCATCGTAACCGCAAAAACGACTAAAATGATTATACTCTTTTCTATTATAATTGTACTATCCATTGATTAAATATTACCTTGTTTAAAATTTTCCTCTTGTTCTTTACCCAATGGGAACGCAGGCATACTAATTTTTTTACGGTCTTGCTCTCTACCTTTCAAAATTCCTTCTTCGGTAGCAATGTGAACAGTATCTAATTCTCTAGTATAATTATTTTGGTTGATAACAGAGTCTTTATCAAATTTTCTTGGTCCTTCAATAACCCAGTCAGTAACTTCTTTGTGGTCAAAACGACAAGAATTACAAATAAATTCTTCTACTTCATGATACACGTCTTTTCTTCCTGTTACACGCTGAATCTCATTTCCAAACATCCATACCGTTGTTTTTCCACAACATCCTGGTGTTGTACATTCTCTGTGGGCATTAAATGGCTTGTTAAACCAAACTCTTGATTTAAAACGGAATGTTTTATCAGTCAAAGCCCCTACAGGACATACATCGATCATATTTCCTGAAAACTCATTATCAATTGCTTTAGAAATACAAGTCGAAATGTTAGCGTGATCACCACGATCTAACACACCGTGAACTCTATTATCAGTCAATTGATCAGCTACTTGCACACAACGCTGACATAATATACAACGGTTCATGTGTAGTTGAATATTAGGACCAATATCCTCTGGTTCAAATGTTCTTTTCTCTTCTATAAAACGGGTTTTAGATTTCCCGTGTTCAAAGCTTAAATCTTGTAAATCACATTCTCCAGCTTGGTCACAAATAGGACAATCTAAAGGGTGGTTAATCAATAAAAACTCTGTTACTGATTGTCTAGCTTCTCTTACTCTATCAGAATCCTTACTATTCACTTCCATTCCATCCATGCATCCTGTCACACATGAAGCCATTAATTTTGGCATTGGTCTAGGATCTGCTTCACTACCTTTTGCAACTTCAACTAAACAACAACGGCATTTACCACCGCTCCCTTTTAGTTTAGAATAATAGCACATTGCTGGCGGAACTGATTCACCACCAATCATACGCGCTGCTTGTAGAATCGTTGTTCCTGGCTCTACTTCAATTGCTTGACCGTCTATTGTTACTTTCATTTATCTTTTTGTTTAAAGTTTCAGGTTTAAAGTTTCGACTATTACATAAAAATATGCTGTATAAATACTCTAGACTTTTAACTTCTTTATTCCAAATTAGTTCTATTGCAAAATGATATTTAATTTTTATAAAAATTATTATACTGATTGATGATATTGAACGCGTCTCTTAATTTATAATAACCATTCTCGTCCATCCATTTATCATAAATCATTTTATTATCTTCAATCAATTTTGCTAAATTTTTTCTTGTATTTAAAAGCCCCAATTCTAAAAAGGACTCGTCTTTAAATATAAACTCTTTATATGTTTGATTTACGCCTCTATATGAATTATATTGATTATGCAATCGATAATAAGATAATCTATCCCCTACAACTTCATGGTAGAAATGTTTATAATTATCATATTTAAAACTAACGAATTTAAAATTTCCATCAGTTGTACCCGAGATATAAAAACATTTTAAATCTTTTGGATAATATTTTCTTTTCTCTCCTTTGTTAGTCAAGATTATTACTTTCTTATATACAGACGTTGCATAGAATATTTTATCATTAAATAAATTAGTCTGCACAAAAAATTTACAATTAATGGTGTCATTAGTATTTGTAACAACATATCCATCAAATTTTTGAGCATAAATGTTAGATCCCAACACCAGAACAATAAAGATATTTAATAACTTTTTCATACTTTATTTACACTGTTAATTTAGAAACTAACTGTCTTACGCTTGAAAATGGCTCATTCACAAAGTGATCTCTATTTTTTATTCTCTCAGGAAAACGAACATGGTATTCAAATTCTTCTCTAAAATGACGTATCGCTGCTGCTACGGGCCACGAAGCCGCGTCTCCTAACGGACAAATCGTGTTTCCTTCGATTTTTGATTGGATACTCCAAAGCAAATCAATATCTTCTTCACGACCAAAACCAGTTTCAATTCTGTGCAATACTTTCTCTAACCATCCTGTCCCCTCGCGACATGGTGTACATTGTCCGCAAGACTCATGGTGGTAAAAACGAGAGAAATTCCAAGTGTTTCTAACAATACAAGCTGTATCATCATAAACAATAAATCCTCCTGATCCTAACATCGATCCGGTAGCAAAACCACCATCGCTTAAAGATTCATATGACATTAAACGATCTTCTCCATTAGCTGTCTTAAAAATTAAATCAGCTGGTAAAATGGGTACTGAAGATCCTCCTGGCACTAAAGCCTTTAAAGGTCTAGAAGTACTCATTCCTCCTAAATATTCATCAGAATTCATGAATTCGTCTACACTTAATCCAAGTTCAATTTCGTAAACACCTGGATTTTTTATGTTTCCAGAAGCTGAAATTAACTTTGTACCTGTAGATCGACCAATTCCGATTTTTGCATAATCATCACCTGAATTATTTACAATCCATGGCACCGATGCGATAGTTTCAACATTATTCACCACTGTTGGGTTAGACCACAATCCTGAAACTGCAGGAAATGGTGGTTTGATACGAGGGTTCCCTCTTTTACCCTCCAAAGATTCGATCAAAGCAGTTTCCTCTCCACAAATGTAAGCACCCGCCCCAATGTGAACGTAAAGCTCTAGATCGAAACCAGAACCTAATATATTTTTCCCTAAGAAACCTGCTGCTTTTGCTTCAGCAATTGCTCTCTCTAATATTTTGTAAACCCACATATATTCTCCACGAATGTAGATATAGGAAAGGTTTGCACCCAAGGCAAAACTAGAAGTAATCATTCCTTCGATCAATAAGTGAGGAATAAACTCCATCAAAAACCTATCCTTGAATGTTCCTGGCTCAGATTCATCTGCATTACAAACTAAATGACGTGGTTTTCCTGATTTTTTATCAATAAAACTCCATTTCATTCCCGCAGGGAAACCCGCTCCACCGCGACCGCGAAGTCCTGATTTTTTTACTTCCTCCACCACTTCATCAGGAGACATTGCTTTTAAAGCTTTTTCTACAGATGCATAACCACCATTTTTGCGGTATACTTCGTAGGTTTTAATCCCTGGCACATTAATTTTATCTAATAATATTTTTTTTGACATCTTATTTATCGTGTAATATTATTTTATTATCTCTACAATCAGTGATTAATTGATCAATTTTATCTTTAGTAAGGTGCTCTTTATAAAAATCACCCAACTGCATCATAGGAGCATAACCACAAGCACCTAAACACTCCACACCTCTAACTTCAAAAAGTCCGTCAGCTGTAGTTTCACCTACCTTAACACCTAATTTATCACAAGTATAATCCATTAAATCTTCGACTCCGTTTAAGCAACAAGGCGAAGTTTGGCAAAACTCAAACATGAATTTACCAACTGGTTTTAAATTATACATCGTATAAAATGTAGCTACTTCGTAAACTTCAATAGGTAATATGTGTAGAATTTCAGCCACTTTATCCATCAGTTCAACACTCAACCAATTGTCATGTGCATCTTGAACTTCGTGTAATACGGGTAGCAAAGCTGATTTTCTTTTATCTTCAGGATAATGACTAATCAATTCATTGATGCGATTCATCAATGTTTCGGTCATATTTATTTCTTGTTTGTGCTGTGTTCTTTCCATTTTCTTTTAAATCTAAAATCTAAAATTTTTAAGCGTCTAATTCTCCTGCAATAACATTTAAACTTGATAAAATAACAATAGCATCAGACAACAATGCTCCTTTTATCATTTCAGGATATGCTTGGTAATAAATAAAACAAGGTCTTCTAAAGTGTAGTCTGTACGGTGTTCTACTTCCGTCTGTAACCAAATAAAAGCCTAATTCTCCGTTACCTCCTTCAACAGGATGGTAAATTTCAGCCACTGGAACTGGAACCTCTCCCATAACAATTTTGAAATGATAGATTAATGACTCCATATTATTGTACACATCTTCTTTTGGAGGAAGGTAATAATCTGGAACGTTAGCATGGTATTCATTTCCTTCTGGCATCTTAGCCAAAGCTTGACGGATAATGCTTAAACTTTCCCAAACCTCAGCATTACGAACGCAAAAACGATCATAGGTATCGCCTGATTTCCCTACAGGAATAATAAAATCAAAGTCTTCATATGAACTATACGGTTGCGCTACACGCACATCGTAATCGACACCCGCAGCACGTAAGTTAGGACCAGTAAAACCATAAGCCATCGCCTGGTCTGCAGTAATTGCTCCTACATTAACCGTTCTATCTATAAAAATTCTATTTCTTTCAAATAAGTTTTCAAATTCTTTCCAAGCCACTGGAAACTCTTCTAAGAACGTATCTAATAATTCAAATGCTTTTGGAGACCAGTCTCTTTCAAAACCACCAATTCGACCCATGTTTGTTGTTAAACGAGCGCCACAAATTTCTTCGTAGATTTCATAAACTTTCTCTCTAAATTGAAAGACATAAAGAAATCCTGTATAGGCACCTGTATCAACTCCTAAAATCGAGTTACAGATTAAGTGATCGGTGATACGCGCTAATTCCATTATGATAACTCTCAAATACTGAGCACGCTTAGGTACTTCAATATTTAACAATTTTTCTAAAGTCATCCACCATCCCATATTATTTATAGGTGAGGAACAATAGTTCATACGGTCTGTTAGTGGCGTTATCTGGTAAAAAGGACGGTTTTCAGCGATTTTTTCGAAAGCACGGTGAATATAGCCAATCGTTGGCTCGGCTTCTAGAATTCGCTCCCCATCCATCAACAAAATATTTTGAAAAATACCGTGAGTAGCGGGGTGAGTAGGACCTAAATTTAAGATTGAAAGCTCGCTTCCATCTTCATTAAGTCTCTCCTTCATTATTTTAGCATAGCGATGCTCTGGTGGTAATAATAGTTCTGACATTTATAGAATGTGAAAAATTATATATTGTTTTTTTTTTAGCAATTGTCTATTGTTCTTCCAAAGAAACGGTCATCCTTATCTGTACGACCTCCATCTTCCATTGGGAACTCCTTACGCATTGGATGAGAGATCATTTCATCCATGTTTAAGATACGCTTTAACTGTGGGTGACCAATAAAATCAACACCATAAAAGTCAAATGTTTCTCTTTCCATCCAATTTGAACTTAGGAATATATTTGAAATGGTTTTAATCTCTGGTTTTTCGCCATTTAAAAAAGCTTTTATTTTGATTCTCTTATTCTCGTACCAATTGTGCACATGATAAACCACCGCAAATTGCTCATCAACATCACTATCTGGATAATGTATCCCACATAAATCAGTTAAAAAATGAAAACGCAATTCTGGATCATTTTTCAGAAATAAGATCACGGCAGTATTTTGCTCTGGCTTAACCTCAAAAGAAAAAATATCTCTTTCTTGCTGAAAATTATGCACTGCATCACCAAAAGTGGCTACTAATTTATCTTGTATAGCTGTATTTTCTAATGCCATTTTATTTGATATTATAAGAAGCTAATAATTCTTTGTATTCAGGAGAACTTCTTCTTCTTACTGATTCCGTTTTCACAAGTTCTTGTAGTTTCATCACTCCATCTACAATTTGCTCTGGTCTAGGAGGACATCCTGGAACATAAACATCTACTGGAATTACTTTATCAATTCCTTGCAGCACAGAGTACGTATCAAAAATACCACCTGAAGAAGCACAAGCTCCTACTGCAATAACCCATTTAGGCTCTGCCATTTGCTCGTAAACCTGACGCAAGATAGGCGCCATTTTTTTTGAGATAGTTCCCATTACTAGCAACATATCTGCTTGACGAGGAGAAAAACTTACTCGCTCAGAACCAAATCGTGCTAAATCATAATGAGACGCCATTGTAGCCATAAATTCAATTCCGCAACAAGAAGTCGCAAAAGGCAATGGCCAAAGTGAATTAGCACGTGCCAATCCAACAACATCATTTAGCTTGGTAGCAAAAAACCCTTCACCAACAACACCATCGGGGGCTGCAACCATATTTACACTTGAATCACTCATCATTTCTATTATTTTGAATTGTAAATTTTGAATTTGTATGAACTAAGATTCAGATCTTAAATTCTAACTTTCAATATTTAAAACATATTTTATTCCCACTCTAAAGCCTTCTTTTTTATAATATAGAAAAAACCTACCAACAATAAAGACATAAAAATGACCATTTTAACCATCCCTTCCATACCTAATTCTTTAAAATTAATAGCCCAAGGGTATAGAAAGATAACCTCTATATCAAAAAGAACAAAAAGGATCGCAACTAGAAAATATTTTACTGAGAAAGGAATTCTAGCATTTCCGATAGACTCAATACCAGACTCAAAGTTTTTGTCTTTATTTTCTGAAGATCTTTTTGGACCTAATTTACCAGATACGAATATAGTTCCAACCACAAACCCAACCGCTAGGATGAGCTGCATTAAAATAGGGATATAATTTAATTGATCAGATTGCATAATAATTGTTTTTATAAACTAAATAAGCAACAAAGATAGGTTTCAAGGATTTAAAACACAAGTCTAAAACAGAATTTAGTACGACCAGATCCAGTACAAGGTTCTAATTTTTATTCATTATAAATAACCCGATTTTAAAGTATTTTAAGCGATAACAATTTCGATTTAGAACAAAAAAAAACGTCCCGAAAAAATTCGAAACGTTTAAACATTCTTAAGTAAAAAAAATATTAGATAACTGCTACTTTCGCTGCAACTTTTCCTTTTCTTCCTTCTTCTTCTTCGTAACTTACTCTGTCACCTTCGCGTAATTCTTCTGCGTTGATTCCTGAAGCGTGAACAAAAATGTCTTTTCCTGTTTCTTCGTCTGTAATGAATCCGTAACCTTTTGACTCATTGAAAAATTTAACTGTACCTGTACGCATTGTAATTGTAATAATAATTTATAATAAGGCAAATGTAATATTTAATATCATACGAACGATATTATTCTGCATTTTTTTAATAAAATAATTGATTTCCAGCGTTTTCGCCTAATTTTTTAGATTTAAATCAATATGAAGTTCCTTTAATTGTAATGCATCAATTGCTGATGGCGCATCGATCATTACATCTCTTCCAGAGTTGTTCTTTGGGAAAGCGATGAAATCACGAATCGTTTCTTGACCACCCAAAATAGCAACTAAACGGTCTAACCCAAAGGCCAATCCTCCATGTGGAGGTGCACCAAATTGAAAAGCATCCATTAAGAAACCAAATTGTGCTTTAGCCTCTTCCTCAGAAAAACCTAAGTATTTAAACATTAATTGTTGTGTCGCTTTATCATGAATACGGATCGAACCTCCACCAATTTCATTTCCATTTAATACCATATCATAAGCATTAGCACGTACTTTTCCTGGAGCAGTCTCCAGCAGGTGCATGTCCTCTGGCTTAGGAGAAGTAAAAGGATGATGCATCGCGTGGTAGCGCCCACTTTCCTCATCAAATTCTAATAGAGGGAAATCAACAACCCATAAAGGAGCGAATTCAGCTGGATTTCTAAGACCTAATCTTGTAGCTACTTCCATTCTTAAAGCTGAAAGTTGCGCTCTTGTTTTATCAGCTGGACCCGAAAGCACAAAAATCATATCTCCAGCTTTTGCAGCAGTTGCTTTGGCCCAGTTCGCCAAATCATTTTGATCGTAAAACTTATCAACCGATGATTTAAAGGTTCCATCTTCATTGCATTTTGCATACACCATTCCTGATGCGCCTACTTGCGGACGTTTTACCCAATCAATTAAAGTATCTATTTCTTTACGAGTGTAATTTCCAGCACCTGGAACAGCAATTCCTACCACTAACTCCGCAGCATTAAATACAGGGAATTCTTTGTGTTGTGCAAACTCATTTAATTCTCCAAACTCCATTCCAAAACGGATATCTGGCTTGTCATTTCCGTAGGTTTTCATGGCATGCTCATACGTCATACGTGGAAATTCATCTACTTCAATTCCTTTTATTTCTTTTAATAAATGACGAGTCAAGCCTTCAAAAACATTTAATATATCTTCCTGCTCAACAAATGCCATTTCGCAATCAATCTGAGTAAACTCCGGTTGCCTGTCTGCACGTAAATCCTCATCACGAAAGCATTTCACAATTTGGAAATATTTATCCATACCACCCACCATTAACAATTGTTTGAAAGTTTGTGGAGATTGAGGTAACGCATAAAACTGACCTGCATTCATCCTCGAAGGAACGACAAAATCTCTAGCTCCTTCTGGGGTCGATTTAATAAGGTATGGTGTCTCTACTTCACAAAAATCTAAATCCGAAAGATACTTGCGCACTTCCATCGCAACTTTGTGACGAAAAAGCAAACTATTTTTCACAGGGTTTCTTCTAATATCAAGGTAACGGTATTTCATACGAATATCTTCTCCGCCATCTGTTTCATCTTCGATTGTAAAAGGAGGTGTTAAAGCAGCATTTAAAATAGTTAGTTCTTTTACAAAGATTTCTATTTCACCGGTTGCAATATTTTTATTCTTAGCCTCGCGTTCAATTACCGTTCCTGTAACTTGAACTACAAATTCTCTACCTAATGTTTTAGCTAATTCAAAAACTGCTTTATCGGTGCGTCCTTCATCAAAAACTAATTGAGTAATTCCGTAGCGATCTCTTAAATCAACCCAATTCATAAATCCTTTATCTCTAGATTTTTGTACCCAACCCGCTAGCGTAACTTCAGTATTTACGAATGAGGCGTTTAATTCACCACAGTTATGACTTCTATACATTATCAATATTTTAGATTATAACGTCTTTTTACACTTTTAGACTTGAGTGCAAAAGTAAACACAAAATTCATATTATAATAATAAACTGCAGTACTAGATTGCCATAAAATCCATTTATTTTGTTAATCAACCGGTATTATACGGTAAATTTATTTAGATTTGATTCGACGAAACAAGCATAACACATATTATGAAAAAAGTATTTTATATTAGTCTACTACTATTAACCAACCTAACCCTATTAGCTCAAGCACCAAAAAAAATAAAATTTAAAGCAGTTATAGAGAATAGAAAAAGTGACACCTTAATTATTAGAGGTGAAAATGCATTTAATCAAATAATCCCAATCAACTCGTCAAAACAGTTTGAAGCCACATTTGCTGCACCTAAAGGATTCTATCAGTTTTTTGATGGACAAAGTGCTTCTACCATGTATCTAAAACCAGAAACGGACATTGTTCTAATGTTTGATGCTGATCGATTTGATAAATCTATAACCTACAGCGGGAAAGGATCTGACGAAAGTAATTTCTTAGCAAAATTCGGAATAAGAGAAGAGGTTTTCACCGAAGAGGCTTTTGCAAAAGAACCGGATGAGTTTCAAAGACTTTTTGAAATTAAGAAAACACAAGACCGTGAAAGCATAGAAAACGGGAATTACGATCCTGAATTTAAAACAATTATCTTATCTTCTTTTACAAATAATGACCGCTACATCCTGCAAGCTTACCAAAGTATCTCCAAAGAAAGAAAACTAGTAGGAAAAGCTTCTCCTGAATTTACATATGAAAATCATAAAGGTGGCACAACACAGTTAACCGATTTGAAAGGAAAGTACGTTTATATAGATATCTGGGCAACATGGTGCGCTCCTTGTCGCCAAGAAATACCCTATCTACAAAAAATAGAGAAAAAATATGATGGGAAGAAAATTACTTTTGTGAGTATCTCTATAGACCAAAAAAAGGATTATGAAAAATGGAAGTCGTTTGTTTCCGAGAAAAACTTAGGCGGTATTCAATTACTTGCTGATAATGATTGGAACTCTGACTTTATTTTAAAATATGAGGTAAGAGGAATACCTAGATTCATATTACTAGATCCTAATGGAAATATAGTAAGCGCTGATGCACAAAGACCATCAGACCCTAAACTACAAGATAAATTAGATGTACTATTACAAGAGGCAAATAAATAACTACTTACTAGTTCATGCTCGATATTGCAAAAATATACAGCCTCTAAAAAAACCTGAATTAAAATAAGCAGAGTTTTTAAAATTCCAATGTTAAGTTTTACTCAATGTTACCAAATTGTTACCAAATTGTTTTTTTAATGTAAAAAACATCTATATATTTGTAAAACAAACCTAGTAAAACTTTACATCATGAAAAAATATATAATGATTGCCGCAGTATTATTCACTGGAATTCTTTTTGCACAAAACACAAAACCACAACTAGAAGTGGTAGGGAATCAAGTAAAAGCAACGTTCCACCATGAAAATGGTCAAATACAACAACAAGGACACTACCTAGACGGGAAACTACAAGGTGAATGGACTTCATATGACACAAATGGTAACAAAGTGGCCATTGGATCATACAGTAAAGGCCAGAAAGTAGGCAAATGGTTCTTCTGGAATAACGCAGGACTTAGCGAAGTTGACTATTCTGACAATAGAATTGCCTCAGTTAAAAACTGGAAAAAAGACGCCGTTGTCAATATAGACTAAAGAAAATATAGATTACAAACAATAAAAGCTCCTTCACGGAGCTTTTATTATTTATAGTAACTACTATAATTACCTCACCGCAACAGTATTATAGAAAACAGTATCGTTGTACTTAATTACAAAAGTGTACTCTTCTTTCCCCTTACCCTTAAAATCAAAGTATTTGATTACATTTTGATTCAAACTTAGAGATTCATGAACGGTTTCTCCCTCAGTATTTAGCACTGCTATACTTACTACATTTTTACTCCTGTTATCAATACTTACTGAAGTAATACCGTTTTTAGCTTGAAAAACAGGCTTGTATATTTCAGAAACTGCATCAGGACACAAAATTGCTGATTTCTCACTAACTGAAATCGTATATCTAGAAATTTTTAAAGAAGTTTCAGCTTCTAAAAAATAGTCCCCGTCAGGCAAAGCTTCTAAATCGTATGTTCTTGACACAAGACCATTCGCTGTGATGCGCTCTACATTTACTAGCGCATTAGTACCATCATAAACAGAAAGTTTAATCTTACTAACTTCCCTTACCGCAAAACTCACTACTTTACCTTGCTTATATTTTACTGCTAAAGAAAAATCAATACTGGATGCATTACTTTTTATAGTCGATAATATAGCTACTACTACCAAACTAAATTTTAGAATCTTTTTCATAATTACTGTTTTTAGATTTTTAAACCATTTAACTTTTACAAATCTACGACCTACATCTCATTGAATTTAATGCAAACTTTTCACATTTATACGCTATTTTACCTTTAACGAAAACGATAAAGGTTAAAAAAGATGAATAATTCGCAATGATCACTACATTTACACTAAATAAAAATAACAGAATCATGAGACCTGTAATACCCAACTTAAAAATTATAGCGCCGTCTTTTGGAAGTTCATTTACGATTTCAAACCACAAAAAAATAAACAACAGCCACAACGACCAATGGCATTATCACCCAGAAATCGAATTAGTTTATATTAGTGAAGGAAAGGGCAAGCGACAAGTAGGAAACCATATCTCCTATTTTAACGACGGAGACCTTATATTGATAGGTAGCAATTTACCACACTGCGGTTTTAACACCGAAGAGACAAATACTAAAAGAGAAACTGTTATTCAAATGAAACCCGACTTTTTGGGTGAACAATTCTTTGACACAATTGAAATGTTACCTATCAAAAATATGTTTCAGAAGGCAAATCAGGGCATATTGTTTGGTAGCGAAACTAAAAAAAACATAGGACCTCGTATTGAAAACTTAGCCAAACAAAAACCTCTGGAACGACTAACAAGTATTCTTGCCATCTTGAACGACTTAGCACAGGCAGATGACAATATCATACTGCATGCCCAAAAAGCAACCATTGAAACACCGAGGCAAGATAACGAGCGAATGAGTGTCGTGTATAACTACGTTAAAGATCATTTTAAAGATACCATTTCGCTTGAAGAAGTAGCAAACTTAGTTTCTATGACAGCACCCTCTTTTTGTAGGTATTTTAAAAAAACAAGCAACAAAACATTTACCAAGTTCGTAAATGATTATCGCTTAGTATATGCATCTAAGTTACTTGCAGACCAGCCCATCAGCATATCTGACATCGCATACGAAAGTGGTTTCAATAATTTTGGCCATTTTAACAAATCCTTCAAAGAATTTACAGGAAAAAGCGCCTCACAATATAGACAGGAATTAAGATCTTACTTAGGATAATGCTTAAAGTCAAGTATAAGAATCTTGAAAAATACAATTAGTTCAATTCTATTGAATATTGAACATCGGGATTGAAAACAAAACACAATTACAATCAACAGAACGTCTAAAAAGAAAAAACCTCTTAATCAATCGATTAAGAGGTTTTTAAGTACCCGGAGCCGGAGTCGAACCGGCACGGTTTCCCACAGGTGTTTGAGACCAGCGCGTCTACCAATTCCGCCATCCGGGCTTAGCAGACATGAAATAGCGACAGCTATTTCAACGCAATAAAGAGATTGTTAGTGGTAGCTAATAATCTTTTCCTTTAACACGGTGCAAATGTAGAAAATAAAATTAAATCTTCAACAAAAAATACTTAAATTTTTCCTTTCAGAGTTGAATAAATTTTATAAATTTGCAGCTCGGTAAAACGAGACACACTAACTAACTACATCCTAGATAAATACATTAAATTAGCTATAGTTAAACGACTTAGCCTATTCATTATAAATATTAAGGAACAAAAACAACAAATTAAATGTCACACCTAGAACCCGAAGCAAAAATATTTGCTTGTTCACAAAGTGTCTATCTAGCTGAAAAAATATCCGCTGAATACGGAATTCCACTAGGTAAAGTTACAATGTCGCATTACAGTGACGGCGAGTTTCAGCCTTCTTATGAAGAATCAATCAGAGGCTTACGCGTATTTATTGTTTGTTCTACTTTCCCAAATTCTGATAATTTGATGGAATTATTACTAATGATCGATGCTGCTAAACGTGCTTCAGCAAGACATATTACAGCAGTAATACCGTATTTTGGATGGGCAAGACAAGATAGAAAAGACAAACCTAGAGTTCCGATAGGAGCGAAACTAACAGCAAAACTGTTAGAGACAGCCGGAGCGACAAGAGTAATGACTATGGATTTGCATGCAGATCAAATTCAAGGATTTTTTGAAAAACCAGTAGATCATCTTTTTGCCTCTACTATCTTTTTACCTTACGTAAAAAGTTTAGGATTAGACAACTTGACTATTGCTTCTCCAGATATGGGAGGTTCAAAAAGAGCTTATGCTTACTCTAAGTTTTTAGAATCAGATGTAGTGATCTGCTACAAACAAAGAAAAGCAGCAAACGTAATTGGCACTATGGAGCTAATTGGTGAAGTAAAAGGCAAGAATGTAATCTTAGTAGACGACATGATTGACACCGGAGGCACTTTGGCGAAAGCCGCAGACCTTATGATGGAAAAAGGAGCGTTAAGCGTACGAGCAATTTGTACACATGCCATTCTATCAGGAGACGCTTACGAAAAGATAGAAAGATCTCAATTATTAGAATTGATCGTTACTGATTCGATTCCATTAAAGAAAGAATCTAAAAAAATAAGAGTGTTGAGTTGTGCCCCACTTTTTGCAGATGTTATGCACATGGTACATCATAATAATTCCATTAGCGGGAAGTTTATCATGTAATTGAGAAATAAATGGTGAATGGTGAGAAGTGAATAGCAAAAACTTTATACCATACATTTGTAGCATTCTATTTCAAAAGATAGAAGTAATGAGCATTTAATAACAGACGATTAGCAAATGCTAATTACTAAAAGCGCATCACTTATCAAGAAGAGTTTAATTAATAACTATATAAATATTTACAATGAAATCGATTACAATTAAAGGATCAGAAAGAGAAAGCGTGGGAAAAGTTGCGACTAAAGCCTTACGTAATGCTGGAGCGGTTCCTTGCGTTTTATACGGAGGAGATCAACCAGTGCACTTTTCAGCAGAAGAAAAAGCATTTAAATCTTTGGTTTACACTCCAAACGCACATACAGTTGTGATTGAGTTGGGTAACGGAAAGTCATTTAACGCTATCATGCAAGACATCCAAGTTCACCCAGTTTCTGACAGAATTCTTCACCTTGACTTCTTCCAAATCTTTGACGAGAAAGAAATCACTATTGAAGTACCTGTTAAAATCGTTGGTAACTCTAAAGGAGTTATGGCAGGTGGAGATTTACGTTTAAACAACCGTAAACTTAAAGTAAAAGCATTACCAGCAAATCTTCCT
>Ga0180008_1000090_pt1 | contig 91205 bp, 79 predicted proteins | sample MM_PW_MetaG_FD_121121 | JGI IMG/M metagenome (GOLD analysis project Ga0180008, IMG submission 121121) | Groundwater microbial communities from the Aspo Hard Rock Laboratory (HRL) deep subsurface site, Sweden - MM_PW_MetaG | ecosystem: Environmental > Aquatic > Deep subsurface > Groundwater... | reverse complement strand
GGTGTCGTTCTACCAGTTCCTCGGCCATCGCTTCGCCGTCGCCGGCGCGCCCGTTGTCCCGGCGCTCCCGGACCTCCTCAGGCTCGCGAAAGCCTGACTGCCCGGCAATCTGCCCCGGTTACAGGTTCATGAAACAAAGGTGGCCGCTCCCGGCTTGAGCGTCTCACCCCCTGAGAGAGGGGAGAGAATGTTTGAACGGAGTATCTGTTATGCGTAAGTTGATGGTCGCAACCCTCTTGGCCGGCGCCACTGTCGCCACTCCCGCTTTGGCGCAGGATGTCGGCCCGACCTTCACCGGCCCGCGTGTCGAAGCCATCCTTGGCTATGACCGCACGGGTGCTGGCAGCGACGTGGACAATGATAATGGCAATGACGATCAGAAGATCGACGGCCTGCTCTACGGCGTCGGCGCTGGTTATGACGTCAATCTCGGCAGCGCGGTCGTCGGCGTTGAAGGCGAATGGACCAACTCGACCTCCAAGAGCAGCCGCCGCGACTATACAGACCAATTCGGCTTCGGCCGCGTGAAGCAGGGTCGCGACCTCTATGTCGGTGCGCGTGCCGGTATCCTGGCCGATCCCGCCACGCTCGTCTATGTGAAGGGCGGCTATACCAACACGAAGCTGAACGTGCTGGCCGGCAACACCAACGAAAGCACCGACGAGGCCTTCAAGCTGAACGGCTGGCGGATCGGCGCGGGCGTGGAGCGGGCAATCAACGCCAACACCTTCGCCAAGGTCGAATATCGCTATTCCAAATATGAAGATGCCAAGCTGCGCTTCGCAGACGGGGCGACGACCAGCGAATTCGGCATCGACACCGACCGTCATCAGGTGGTCGGCAGCGTCGGCTGGCGCTTCTAAACCGCCAAGATCCGTTCGTTTCGAGCGTAGTCAAGAAACGGGAAGCGCTGTTTTGGCCGCTTCTCGACAGGCTCGAAGCGAACGGTCTCTGGATGAACGGAAAAAGGGGCCGGTCTTCGGATCGGCCCCTTTTTCCGTTCACCCGCCTATCCCCTCTATCAGGACGCGTGCAGGCCTGTTATTGACATTCATGTGAGTAACGCGATTCCCCACCGCTTCCCGATCGGCATCGATCCGACCGACATCGACTTCATGGGTCATGTCAACAATGCCAGCTACCTGAAATGGGTGCAGGAGGCTGTGCTGGACCATTGGCGCGCGCTGGCCCCATCCGAAGCGGTCGCCCAGCATCTCTGGGTCGCGCTCAAGCATGAAATCACCTATCGCAAGCCGACCTTCCTGGAGGACGATGTCATCGCCACCGTGCTGCTGGAAAAGGTCCAGGGCGCCCGCGCCTTCTACGAAACGATCATCCGCCGTGGCGAGGAAGTGCTGGCCGAAGTCAAATCCAGCTGGTGCTGCATCGACGCGAGCAGCCTGCGTCCCGCTCGTCTGACGCGAGAGGTGATCGACCGGTTCTTCGTCGGCGATGGCAACGCGAACGCTTGATGGACGCCGGTTTTTAGACACGGCGAGGGTTGCTAGAAGATCGACGATGGTGAAAGCGCGCTGACAAGTGCGTCGACCGTCGCACGTACGCGCGGTGTCATGTCTCTCGTTTCCAGCCATATGACATGGATCGGCAGTCTGGGCTGTTGCAAATGGGGGAAGATCGAGATGAGCTCTCCGGAGCGCAGCTGATCTGCAACCAGCCAGGCGGGCAGTTGGGCAATCCCCATTCCAGCAACCGTTGCAGAGGCGATGGCGTCAAAACTCGCAAAACGATGCGATCCTCTGACCACGGTCCGTTTGACCGCTCCGGCCCCATCCAGAAATAGCCAGGGGTCTTCGCGCCCCTCGCGCAGATGCGTGATCGCGCGATGATTGCCGAGTTCGTCGGCCTCGGTCGGAATATCCCGGGCCGCACAATAAGATGCCGCAGCGCAGATAAGCAGGTCCTGCTCGCCCAATTTCCTGGCGATCAACCCGCTGCTGTCTGGCAAGTGGCCGATACGAACGGAGAGATCATATCCTTCTTCCGCCAGATCGATGATCCGGTTGTCGAAACTGACGTCCAGGTTGAGCAACGGATATCGGTTCGCCAAATCCAGGAGGGCAGGTATCACCCTTTTGCGACCGAACAATTCGGGCAAGTTGATGCGCAGCGTGCCTGACGGCGATGCTTTTCGATCCGCAAGCGCGGCCTCGGCACTGGCCAGTTCGGCCAACGCGCGCAGGCAGCTTTGATAATAAGCACGGCCTTCATCTGTCAGGCTGAGATGCCGGGTGGTCCGGAAGAAAAGTTTTACGCCCAGCCTATATTCCAGCCGCGCGATCGCCTTGCTGACAGCCGATTGGGACAGTCCCAGCCGCTCGGACGCCTTGGCGAAACTGCCGGACTGTTCCGCCTGCACGAAGGCCCGAATACCATTTAGCCGTTCGCTGGAGATCATCGTATTCTCGAAATTATGTCCTGATGATCGGGAATTGATACCCGAAACCAGATGAAATTTCCATGCTATCTGAAGGTCCATATTCCGGGTCAAAACCCGCCTATTTGGAGCCTATGCCATGCCACTTGCAAACAAACGCGCGATCATTATCGGTGGTGGCAGCGGCATCGGCCTGGAGGTAGCGCGCCAGGCGATTGCTCAGGACGCCCATGTGGTGATCGGTGGCCGCAACGAGGCGCGCCTCGCTACAGCGCTCTCCGAACTGGGAAGCTGCGCTAGTGCGCACCCCGTCGATACGTCGGACAAGCCGTCCATCCGCGCCTTTTTCGATCGGGTGGGTGCGTTCGATCACCTCTTCATATCCGCAGCCAGCTACACGCTCGGGCCGATCGACCAGATCAGCGATGAAGACGCCGAAAGCCCGTTTCGCTCGAAATTCTGGGGCCAATATTGGACCGTGCGCGATGCGCTCCCCTATCTCGCACCTGACGGGTCGATCACGTTGATGGCAGGTGCGGCAGGCGCGCGGCCGATCAAGGGCATTCCAGCCTATGTCGCCTGCAACAGCGCGATCGAGGGGCTGGCGCGCGCATTGGCGGTCGACCTGTCGCCCATCCGCGTGAACTGCATATCGCCAGGCACCATCGACGGCCATTTATGGAGGCAGCGCCCTGCCGAAATCCGTGAAGCAGCCTTTGACAGCTACCGGGACATGTCCGTTGTACGACGCCCCGGAACCGAAAAGGAAGTGGCTTCAACCGTTCTATTTTTGATGCAGAACGGCTTCGTTACGGGCTCTACCCTGTATCCCGACGGTGGTTTCGTGTTGCGATGATGATCTGCCAGAACCATCTGCGCAGGTCCGGGCATGGCAGAGGCGATGGGGGCGGGGGCTGCCCTCTCGATCCAGCCGGCTTTGCGATCGGGCATCGATATCCGCCCCCTGCTGCCGGCGTCTGGGGGCCGAACTTGTACGCCCTTCAGGATGCGAATGATCCAATATTCGAGATAATGGCCTGTTTCCTATCCGTTGAATCACATAAGTCGTTGCCGTGAATGATGTTCGACTTCGGATTCCTCATGTCATTGTCCAGCGTCTCTGAAATCCCGCTTCGGTGCGGGCAGCGGTGCTTGATCGACCAACCGGCTCCATCCCGTTCTTCCTACGAAGAAATGCCGAATATCAGAGGCGTTATAAGTTCTGCTAAATAATCTGGTCACGAACTCATTTGTTGGTGCAAGCGTTGGAGCATAGCGTTCCAATGATCAATCTGCGGCCCCGACGGATCGACAATCATCATGTCGTCACGACGGATATTCAGTGCTGCACCGGTCATTGGAATGGATGAATTTTTATGACAGCCAGTCGACAACTTCACCTCGGCGCTATCTTGAGCGGCGTCGGCACCACGCAAAATGGCTGGCTGCATCCGGATCTGCCTGGCGATGCCAGCGTCAACATTGACTGGTATATCGACAACGCCCGCAAGGCGGAGGCGGCCAAGTTCGACCTCGTCTTCATCGTCGATTCTCCTTACATCACGCCGGATACGGCGCCGCATTTCCTCAACCGCCTGGAACCGCTGACACTGCTCTCAGCCGTCGCGACCGCAACCAGCAGGATCGGCCTCGCCGGCACCTTGACCACCTCCTATTGGGAACCCTTCAATGTTGCGCGCCAATTCGCCTCGCTCGACCTGATCAGCCGGGGGCGCGCCGCCTGGAATGTCGTGACGACGGGTCTGGAAGGGGCAGCGCGCAACTATGGCCGGGAGGAGCATTTCGATCACAAGCTACGCTATGCCCGCGCCCGCGAATTTGTCGACGTCGTGCAAGGCTTGTGGGACAGTTATGAGGATGATGCTTTTCCGCGCGACAAGGCCAATGCGGTCTTTCTGGACAAGGGCAAGCAGCATCCACTCAACCATCAGGGCGCCTTTTTTTCCGTGGCCGGTCCGCTCAATATCCAGCGTTCGCCGCAGGGGCGGCCGGTCATCTTCCAGGCTGGCGAATCCGAACAGGGCAGGGCGTTGGGCGCTGCGATCGCCGAAGGCATCTATGCCAATGCCGAAAGCTTCGATCAGGCGCAGGAATATTATGCGGATGTGAAGCGCCGTGCGACGGCGCTCGGCCGCAACCCCGATCATATTCTGATCCTGCCCGGGCTGATCCCGATCATCGCGGACACAGATGAGGAAGCGCGCGCGATCGAGGAGGAGCAAAATGGCAAGCTGGACCTTAACAAGGCGCTGGTGCAGCTGGGCCGGCCGTTCAACTATCATGATTTTACGCAATATGATCTGGACGCGCCCTTCCCGGACGTCAGCCACCTGTCGCTCAACAGCTATAAGGGCGGGGCCGAACGCATCATTCGCACGGCGCAGCGGGACAATCTGACGCTGCGCGAAACCGCCTGGCGTTTTGCCGCGCGCGCCAACCCCTTCGTGGGTTCGCCCAAAACCGTGGCGGACGAAATCGAGCGCTGGTTTCTGGATGGCGCATCGGACGGGTTCAACCTGCGCGTCACCAATCCGGCGGACTTCGCGATCTTCGTCGACCGCGTGGTGCCGTTGTTGCAGGCACGGGGGCTGTTCCGGACCGAATATGCGCATGACACGCTGCGTGGGCATCTTGGCCTGCCGTTCGTCCAAAACCGCCACGCCCGTGCCGCACCGGCCGCGATCGCAGCCGAATGACGCGGTGATCGCCGGCGTCCGCGCCATCAATCCTTGCAGGCGCTGTCCAATTTAAAGGATCATGTGTGACCGATAGACGGCATGACCGCCGAACCTTGCTTGGTGCCGTGGGTGCCGGTCTGGCCTTCACCATGTTGGGTGGCTGCGGTGCTTCGCCCGGTGCTGGCGGGGGGAAGCTGCGTTCGTCGTACAGCAAGGGCGGTTATGAACTCATCCTGCGCACGGCCGGGCTGAAACCAAAAGACTTCGGCGTCGATTACAGCCTCTTCCAGTCGGGGCATCTCGTGATCGAAGCACTGAATGGCGGTTCGCTGGATTTCGGCACGATGAGCGAAATTCCGCCTGTCTTTGCCGCCGCTTCGTCGATTCAGAGCTTTCGGCAGGTCGCAACCATCGTTGGCGACGTCAACAATCAGGTGATTTTGGTCCCGCGCCATTCGCGCATCCGCGATTTAGCCGATCTTAAAGGGCGCCGCATCGCCTATGTCCGTGCGACGACGTCGCAATATTTCCTCATCCGCATGCTGCAGTCGGTGGGTCTTGGCTGGCAGGATATCCATCCCGTCGCCATGTCGCCTACGGACGGGATGGCCGCCTTTTCCAACGGCGCCATCGACGCCTGGGCCATTTACGGTTTCCAGATCCAGCGGGCGGTCGCAACCCAGGGCGCACATGTTCTCAAAACCGCGCTGGGCTTCCTGTCGGGCAACTATATCGCTTCTGCCCATGTCGATGCGTTGGCCGATCCGGTCAAGGCGGCGCAGGTCGGCGCCTATTTGCAATTGCTCAAACAGGGCTTTGCCTGGAAGGCGAAGAATGAAGAGCGTTTCGCCCAAGCACTGGCGAAAGAAATAGAAGTGCCGCTGTCCTATGTGCTGGACCAGTTACGCAGCGCCAGCCAGCCGACGGACCTGTTGCCGGTGACCAAAGAGGCGGTCGCGTCGCAACAGGCCGTGGCCGACACATTCCATGACGCGGGCTTCCTGCCGCAGAAAATCAAGGTCGGTTCGCTTTGGGACGACCGTTACAACGCGCTTCTAGGGTGAAAGCGTCGCATCGTTGGCGGCCATTCGTCATCCGATCATGATGTTGGCACAGACCATCATCACCGCGAACCGAAGCGTGCGCAGAGGATAAAATGGCGATTCCGACGAATTCGCGCTCGATCAGATCGGGCGCATCCGTAAAATGAACGCATCCTGTGCAAGGGCGATCGGGCGCGGCAAGCGCACGAATGGCAGAGATGAAGCTCATTGGCCCAATCGTGCCCAATAATCGCCGAATATATGGACCGACAGGATGAAGCCAAGGATCAGGTTGACGGCGACGCCGATCGCAAAGGCGCCAAATGGCTTTCGGCCGGCGGCTGACAGAGTCGAAAATCGGGTCGTCAGGCCGATACTGAGAAAGCAGAAGATAAAGGCCCAACTGCGCAGATCCTTGATCGGCGCGATCAGGCCGGGCACGGCCACCTTGTTATAGTCTGTCAGGCTGTAGCTGGCGGTCAGGGCCGTGATGAGCGCTGACGCAAGAAAGAAGCCCAGGATGAACTTGGGAAAGCGGCGCCATATCTCTCGCACGTCAGGGTGCGATCCGCTTGTGCGCTCCTCCCACCGCGTCGTCGCGACGATGGCCAGCACCACCGCCCAGATACCGATCCAGACGTCGCGCCCCACGACTTTCATCAGCGTGAAGGCTTGCAGCGCCTGATCGCTCGTGCCCTTTATGCCCGCCACCTTGCCTGCAAAGCCGCCATAGGCCTGCGCCGCCGCAATGCCGGCCGCATCGGCAAATTCCGATGTGCCTATCCACGCGCCTGCGATGCCCGTCGGCAACGACAATGCGCGCGCCACGAAGGGCAGGGCAAAGATCATCACGATCGCCCAGACGATGACGATCGTGATCGTGACCGATGTGTCTTCCTTCTTCGCACCGACAGCGCCTGCGACCGCGATCGCGGCCGACACGCCGCATACGGCGCCGCCCACGCCCAAAGTCGCGGCAAACCGGCGGTCCAGGCCGAATTTGACGGCTGCCAGAAAGATGACGCCGAAGGTGACGACGGATACGATCGACGCTTGCAGGATGGCTATCGGACCGGCCAGGGCGATCAGGGAGAAGGGCACGGTCGCGCCCAGCAGGACGATCCCGGTCTTCACGTACAATTCCCCGCGCAAGGCCGATGTCAGCCATGCCGGCAGTCGCACACTATTGGCAATGACGAGGCCGGCAAACAACGCGACCAGCGGTGGTTCCAGATTGTAACGCACCGCCCCTTCCCACTGGCCAAGGACGAATATGCCATAGGCGGCAAGGTAGAGCAGAGAGAAGGCCGGCACGAAGCGGCGCACCTGCTGCCCCAGCGCAACGAGAGTAAGGGAAAAGGCAGCAAGCCAGAACAGGAACTGGGCACCATAGCGCGGCCAGTTTTGCGCCAGATCGGCGATAACTTGGGAGATATCGGACCATTTGGGGGGCAGGACCGCCAGCCATCGCAAACTGCCACCGGCAGAAAAAAGCGCGCCGCTGGCCAGAACGATGGAAAGGCCGATCCAGATGGCCCAGCTATCCTCCTTCCCACCCAAGATGCGCAGGATCTTCGCTGCCCCGCGATCCTGTTCGCCTGTAACCGCCTCAGCCATTGTCCTGCCCCCTCATACCCTTAGTCGGCGTGGATCACCGTCTTGCCATCATGATGGATAGTGCAGCGATCCGTCGCCAATTCCCCGATCTGAAACATATGCGTCCCCCTTGCCATGGCGGGCCGATGTCTGTCCCTTTGCAAGCCGCGTCAGAAGAAACCGCCCGAACGTCCAATCACCCAATCCGGACTGCGCATTGATATGACCCGTTTCGCCCGCATCGGCAAACTGGCTTCCCCATGCCTGCGCCAATTCGCGCGATCGCTCGAACGGCATATAGGGGTCGTTATGGCTGGCGACGAGGATGGAAGGAAAGGGCAACAGTCTTTGCGGCAGCGGTGCGAAGCCGTGCAAACGGCTGTCTGCTGCCCGCGCATCGACTTCGGGCGGAGCCACCAACAAGGCGCCCTGTATCTTGTCGCTCCAGTTCGGGCAGGCCAGAGCGGCCCACCATGCGACGGCATGGCAGCCAAGACTATGTGCCGCGAGCAATATGGGGCCGTCCAATGCATTGATGGTCTGGTCGAGCCGGTTGACCCAACTGTTGCGATGGGGACGGTCCCAACTGCCCAGGTCGACGCGATGACAGGCCGGGAACAGGGTTTCCCACTGACTTTGCCAATGGCCAGGGCCGCTGTTCATCAATCCGGGGACAGTCAGAATATGGGGTGTTTGGGCATTGCCTGGCCGGCCCATGGCGAAATCTCCTTCAGTCGATCCCGATATCTCAATTGACATGGTAGAGATAAAGCGAGAAAAACTTGCCTGCCGGAGAAAAAGGCTTTCGAGCGGTTCTCATATTTTTGGACCGCCGGCGTACGCGATCCCGTCATTTACCGCACGATGGCGGACGCTGCGGATCGTTGCATGATGAAGGCCCTCGTCATGCTGGCCAGTATGATCAGGGCCACGCCGACGTCGATGATCAGGATCGTCGGATCGTCCGCGCTGCGCAATGCGGCATGAACGACAAGCGTGGCCGCCGTGGCGATGCCCAGGCTGGTGCGGAAGCGGGCCGTCGTCGATAGCGCAGGCATGGCAAGCGCGGCAGTCCAGCATAGGGTGGTCATGGCCCAGTAGCTGGCAACGGCCGGGACCGGCCCCAGCAGTGTCAGCAGTGCGACCGTCACTATCACCAGCGGCTGGCCCCATATCAGCGCGATCCACAGGCGTTCGAGGCGCGGCGTGGCGCGGCCCTGCTCGCGCCGTCTGGCCAGCCACACATTGCCCCCGGTCGCGACGATCAAGGTCAGCCCCATGCCGAGCAGCGCGTAGATGATCTTGAGCGCTATCCCGCCATAGGTGCCATAATGCAGCGGCGTGATCATGCCATAGATGCGCATACCCGCATTGCCGTCGGTCAGCCCCGCCCGCCATTTGAAACCGCCATCCGCGCTGAACAGAAAGGCTTCGTTCCGTGCCAGATGGAGCGGCGCCGCGACCATGATGCGCACTTGTTGCCCGACGGTGCCAGCATGTTCGATCGCCAATTGAGTGACGGTCGCGCCGGGCGCGCGCCGCTGGATATCGCGCAGCATCCGCGCCACGTCCGGCGGTGGCGCAGCGCGCGTATCTGTGCCGGCCTGCGGGCCGAGCAACGAAGCGATCGCTTTCTCCTGATCGCCCTTATACGCGACCATGGCCAGAATGATGGTGATAAGGCCGGCCAGGCCGAGCAGCGATCCGGTCAGCGCCACGATCAGATGAAAGGGCAAGGCCCAGACCCCGACGCGATTATGCAGGTCGGCATTGGTCAGCCGCCGCGACCCGCCCCAGCGCAGGCGAAAGGCGTCCTTCAGGATCCGCCGATGCGCCAGCAGGCCTGTGACGATACTGGCGAGCAGGATCGTGCCGAAAATACCGACGATGTAACGGCCGATCGCGCCGGGCAAGGTCAGGTTGAAATGCAGCAACTGCATGAATTCCAGCCAGGGCGTCTCGGCATGCGGCATCAACTGTCCCGCCGCATCGACATTCCAGTCGCGATGATCGCCCTTTTCATCATAGCCGTAGACGGTCATGCGCGGCAGTTCGTCCGTCGGCATCTGCATATAGATGTCGTGGGCCACGCCCGCTTGTTGCGCCTTTGCCAGCGCGCGGGCGGATATGGCGGCGATATCCGCGTCCGACAGGTTGGTGATGGCCGGCGCGTCCGGTCGTTCCCAGATGCTGATCTGGTCCACCAGGACCAGGATCGACCCTGTCAGGCACAGGACATAGATGACCGCACCGAACAGCACGCCAAGCAGGCCATGGCCCTCCATGGCGGCGCGGGTCAGACTTTTGGGTATTTGCATGGATCAGGCCGTGATGAAAGTGATGCCGGCGCTGGTTGCCGCCAAGCCAAGGAAGACGCCGACCTGAAGCAGCAGGCGTCGATCGCAGACCGTCCAGGCGATCGCTCCACACCAGAGCGAGGGCATGGCCAGCGCCGCGAGGATGAGGCGCGTCTGCTCCGCCAGCGGCGCGCGGGTGGCGAACAGCACTGCCAGGCCGATGGCGGCGGCAAAGCCGAGCAGCCCCGCCGTCAGCGCGCGCGCGATCCCCCTGCCATAGCGACGGCGGGGAAGGGGTGGTGCCGTCCGGTCCCGCACGGTCTGGACAGGACGTATCTCGATCCGGGTCAGGATGAAGGCGAAGGCCAGCAAAGCTGCCGTCTCCAGCGCAAGCGCAATACCGATTTCCGCGCCAAAGCCGATGGTCCAGGCGCCGGTCGAAAGGCTCCATAAGAGCGCCGCCCCAACACCGGCGCGCCAGTTCAACGCATGGCGCGTCCACGCCCGCCAGCACAGCAATATGCCGGCCAGCGACGCCATCAGCGCCGTGACAATCAGAAGAGCCGCCCCCATTTTTTCAATCCTCCTGTTGCGCCTATATTGCTACTGATATTGACTCGCAACATATATGTTTCTAGGGGCGCCTCATCTTGTGGGGGGATATATTATGGTTTCTCGTTTTCTCGGTTCAGCCTTGCTGCTCGCGGGCGCCGCACCTCTAGCCTATGCGCAGACGCCTGCAGCCACCAATCCGGCCGCGTCATCGGCGGATAGCGGCGACATCATCGTCACTGGACAAAAGACCAACCGCACGTTGCAGGAAACGCCGGCCAGCGTCGCAGTGATCACCAGCGAATCCATCAGCAACCAGAATCTGATCAGCGTCTATGACATATTGGAGCGGACGCCCAATCTGGCGGTGGACGGTAACAAGACGACCTTCTCGATTCGCGGCATCGACGCCTTCAGCGTGTCTGGCGGCGGTGATGGTGCCTTGGCCAGCGTCTATCTGGACGGCGCGGTCATGCCGCGCACGGCGCTCACGGCCGGGCCGCTCGACCTGTACGATATCGCGCAGGTGGAAGTGTTTCGTGGCCCGCAATCGACCGTGCAGGGTCGCAATGCACTGGCCGGCGCGGTCATCATTCGGACCACCGATCCCAGCTATGAATGGACCGGCCGTTTTCGCGCGCTGATGACGGACAAGGATGGGCAGCGCCGCGTCGGCGCCGCAATCGGCGGCCCGCTGGTCGATGGACAGCTGGCTTTCCGACTGGCCGGCGAAATTGCGCGAGCCGATGGCCTGATCCACAATGTCACGACCCATCGGGACGCCGATCGCCGTGAATCGGAGACGTTGCGGGCCAAGCTGCTGCTCACACCCGATTTCCTGCCGGCTTTGCGCGTCGTCGCGACCTTCATGCATGACCGTCATAAACGCGGCACATTCTACAGCGAATTCCAGGCGCCCTATGACGGCCGCGACCGGATCGCCACGGAGGATGTGATGGACCGGCAGACGGTGAAGAGCGATATCGGCACGGTGGAAATCGGCTATGATCTGGGCGGCGGCCTCAGTCTCACGTCCGTCACCAATTATAGCGATATCCGTTTCCGCTCGATCGCCGATCCCGATCGCGGTCCGACGCCGGGGCAGACCAGCCGCGTCTACGATCCGGTCAAGACGTTCCAGCAGGAATTGCGCTTCAACATCGACAAAAGCTGGGTTCACGGTCTGATCGGTGGCTATTATCTGCGCGACGACAATCGCGGCTATCAGTTCGAGGCGACGCAGAGCCTCAACCTCACGCGACTGGGCGTGGACCGGCAGTTGCTAGCGATGGGCTTGCCGCAGGCCACCGTCAACGCCGTGCTCAATCTCTATGGCGGCGTGGTCCCGATCCGCAACAGCCTGTCGCAGCCGCGCCTGACTGAAAATTACGCCGGTTTCGCGGACCTGACCTTTCCGGTTACCGATCGCTTCAGGATCAATGTCGGCTTGCGCTACGATCATGAAACGCAGGAACGTGGCGCCACCCAGACCGTCGTGATCGACCGGGCGCTGCCGGATCCTGCCAGCCTGCCGATCCCGGCGCTGGCACCGATCATCACGCAACTAAACGCGATATTGCGGGCGACGGCGGCAAACGCCAACAGCGTCGAGCCGGTGCGCCCCGTCACCTATACCGCTTGGTTGCCAAAGATCGGTCTGACCTATGATCTGGCGCAGGATGTATCGCTCAGCTTCACCGCCCAGCGCGGCTATCGTGCAGGCGGCGCAGGCCTGAACCAGCAACGTGCGCAAGCCTATGATTTCAATCCGGAATATACATGGAACTATGAATTTGCGCTGCGGTCGGAATGGTTTGATCGTCGCCTGACGCTCAACGCCAATGCCTATTGGATCGACTGGAAGGATCAGCAGGTGTCGGTCCAGCTGACCCCCGGCGCAGTGTTCGACACGCAGGTCGTCAATGCCGGCAAGTCGCGCCTCTACGGCGTCGAAGTGGAACTCAGCGGTCGGCCGACACAGACGCTCAACCTCTATGCCGGTGCCGGCTACAGCAATACGAAGTTCCAGGAATTCAACGTCACGATCGGATCATTGTCGGCGGCCGCGCAGGGCAATGAATTTGCCCGTGCGCCGCATTGGACGATATCCGGTGGCGCGACATTCCATCATCCAAACGGTCTGTTCGCCAATCTCAACGCCAATTATCGCAGCGCCTATTATCAGGATACGGTCGATCAGGCGTTTCGCGACATTCCCGGCCGCACGCTCGTCAATGCCAAAATCGGTTGGCAAGGCGAGCATGTCGGCGCCTTCCTGACTGCGACGAATATCTTCGACGTGCAAAAGTCCAGCCAGTTCTTCACCGATTTCGACAGGCGCGTGCGCGGCACATTTACCGAGCCGCGCATATTGGGGCTGAGCTTCGAAGGGCGTTTCTAAAACTGGCGGGGTGATAATGCCTATCGCAGGCCATCACCCCTTCCGTTGCCAAGTCGTCGTCACCCCAGCCATCCGCCGGTAAAGCCGGCTCGTTGCAGACCGCGTTTGACATGCGGATTTTTCTTCATCGTATTCCAGACAAGGCCGGAGCGATAATTTTCGATCATCGCGACGATCGGCCCTTGGTCGATGCCCAGATAATCCTTGTCGACCCAGCCGACGCCCAGGCGAAATTCGCCATGGCGGAAGGGTTGGGCCGGCCGGCGGATGATGGTCGGGTTGAAACTGTCGAGAAAGCCATATTTGTCGTAAAGCTGCTCGCCATAGCGGAAATACATGGCCTGGATGGTCGGCTCGACGATTTCCGGCGCGAAGGGGAGGGAGCCGAGCAGCGCCGTCGGTGCCAGCGTTCCGTCATCCCGTTCGCCGGGCCCGCGCGCGGAATAGCTGTAGAATTCCCGTTCCTTGCCGGCCAGCGTCATCTTGAAATCGCCAGGCCCGTCGCAGGCCGTCAGCCCCCAGCAGTCCGCGCCATAGCCGGCCCAGCCGCCCGGATTCTCCATCGCATAGTTGCGTTGGGCATAGGTGGCGCGGCGGCTGTTTTCGAAATAGTCGATGCCCTTGCCGGCCATGTAGCGGTCGCGAATATCCCGGAAATCGACCCAGACATGGCTATATTGATGGCCGAACATCGGCGCGAAATGCAGATGCGGATCGCCCCAGCGCGACGACCAGCTGGTTTCGAACTGGGTGCTCCACACATTCCATGTGTCGTCGCGCAGGGGGAAGGTGGGTGACCCCATGCCCAATATGTAGAGGATCATCCCCTCATTATAAATTTCCCAGTCCGAGCGGATGAAGCCGCTTTCAGGATGCCAGCCCATGGATACGAACGGCGCACGCGGCGTAATCCAGGTCCATTCCACCGCGCGATAGAGCCTCTCTGCCAGATCGCGGATCTTCACCTCATCGGGATGCAGCGGATCGTCGAACCAGCTTTGCGCGAACAGCACGCCGGCCATCAGCAGCGCCGTGTCGATCGTCGAGAGTTCGGACAGAGCGAAACGATAGCCCTTGGTAGAGCCGAGGAAATGATAGAAGAAGCCGTGATTGCCGCTGACCTGCGTGCGCTTGTCGCCCATCGGCGCGGCGACCAGGAATTGCAGCGTCGTCAACGTCCGCTGCCGCGCCTCGTCACGGGAAATCCAGCCATGGGTGACGCCGATCGGATAAGCGGTCAGCGCAAAGCCGACGGCGGCAATCGACACGAAGGACGGGGTGGGCCAGCGATCGGGCGCCATACCGGTCTTTTCGTCGGTGACTTCCCAGAAATAACGAAAGGCCAGCTTCTGGATATCGTCGATCAGCGGGCTGACCTCTACATCCAGCGCGGGGCGGTGGTCCAGCTTGGTCCATCCATCCACCGCGATCGGTCCGGCAGCAACCGGCACCTCCGGCGCGCGCGTGGTGCAACCCGACAATAGCCCGGCCAAACCCATTCCCGCCGTGCCAACGAACGTCCGTCTGTCCAGCAATAGTTTACTCCAGTTGCAGAACCGCAGCGGACCGGACCGTGCAGAACCGGTCCGCTGCGGGATGCGCAGCCATCAGAAGCGATAGCCGACGCGGAATTGAATACGGCGCGGCAGGGTCATCAGATTGGCTGCATAACGGCCATCGGCCGGGTCCAGCGGATCGATGATCTGCCCTGTCGCAGGATTGATGCTGTTGTTGAAGAAGCCGTCGAACCCGCTGAAATTCTTGTTGTTGAAGACGTTGAGCACATCGACGGCGAAATTGACCTGGTCGCTTTTGCCGAAGAGGGGGAAGGTCTTCGCCAGCGTCATGTTCACTTCGCAGAAGGCGAAGACGCCCTTGATGCAATTCTTCTTGGGATAGCGGGCGGTGAAATCGTTCAGGCCGGAAGATGCGCCGTTCGTCCCGTCGGTAACGGCATAGGCTTCACCCGAACCCAGGGTGGTCAGGGTCGAGAATTGGAAGCCGAGCGGGAGATCGACGATGCCCGACAACACCAGGCGATGACGTTCGTCGCCCGGCGAAGCGCACCAGCCATAAGAATCCGGTGTCGGCGCATCCAGGCTGAACAGGTCGCCGCCATTCTTCTCCGACTTGCTGAGCGTGTAGGCGACGTTCAGGCCCCATCCCGACTGTTTGGTGTAATTTTTGTCGAGCGTGAAATAGAGCGCCTTGTAGCGGGTATCGAGCCCGTCATAGCCGATCAGCACGTTGGAATAGCCCGCCGCGCGGACTGCGGCGAGGGAGGTCGCATCGCAGCAGCTGCCGAAACCGCCCCCGTTTCGTGTCGCAAACAGGTTGGTATAGCCGTTTCGCCCGCGCTGATAGGAAGCGGTGAGCGAGGTTTCGAAAATGCCGATGCGCTGGCGCACGCCAAGCGAGAACTGGTCATTGACCGGTGGCTTGGCGTTGTTCTTGACGGCGAACAGTTCGGGCAGGCCAACATCCGGATTGGCATTGACCAGGGCGAGCAGCCCGTCACGGGTCAGGTATGACGAATTCCATGCAACCGTAGGCTGGCCGTCGCGCGGCAGGCCGTCGGCCGAGAAACGGAACAGGCCGATCGGGTTGATCGTGCGCGACAGTTCATCGACCGTATTGTTGAAATTGTTGCGGTCATAATAGCGGCCGGCGCCACCGGAGACGACGGTGCTACGATCGCCCTTCACATCCCAGGAGAAGCCCATGCGCGGCGCAAAGGCGCCCTTGAACGGGCTGCGGTCATTGCCATCGCTGATATAGTCTTCGGCGTTGAAATAGGATGTCGTCGGCAATGCGCGCAATGCCGCTGCTGCGGCAGCCGGTGTGCGATATTTATTGTTGAACCCGTTGCTTTCATGATCCCAGCGCAGGCCAAGGTTCAGTTGCAATCGCTCGCTAACGTCCCAGTCATCCTGGATGTAGAAACCCAGTTGCGTGTTCGACGACTGGATCAGGCCCGAACCAAGGCCGAGGCGCGCTTCGGCCGGGAAGGCGAAGTTCAGATTATTATTGGGTTCGCGACGGAAATAATAGCGGGGCTGGATATAGGCCTGATTGTCGAAACTGATATCGGTAAATTCGACACGCGCACCGAACTTGATCGCGTGGCCGCTGAAACCGGTGTAGGTCAGGTCGTTACGGAAATTATAGCTTTGCTGCACTTCGCGCCGCGTCGAATCCTTGCCGCCGAACAGGATCACGCCCTGATAGTCATAGGCGGGCAAGCCGGGATTGATCGCAACCGGGTTGAATGTGTAATTCAGATAGTTGGCGCTGAATTCGTTGACCACGCTGTCGTCGTCATATGTCCATTTGAACTGATAGGTGTCGACCACATTGATCTTGTTTTCGGCATATTCGTAGGAAACATTATCGCGGAATCCCTGTACGTCGGTTTCTTCACGACGACTGTAGGACAGGTCGAACGTCTGATTTTCGTTCGGCGTCAATGTCAGCTTGCCGAAATAGAAATCGCTTCGGAACGGGCTGACGAACGCGCCTTCGAAATCGGAAATCCGGCGTCCGGAAAATTGTTCGAATTCGTTGATCGCCTCGGGTGAACCGTTCGACTTCACATTGAAGGCGCGATCCTGATCATTGCCTTCATAGGCCATGAAGAAGAACAGCTTGTCCTTGATGATGGGACCGCCCAACGACGCACCATATTGCTTGCGCTCAAATGCGGGCTTGGCGTTGCCGTCGCGTTTATCGAGATAGCTTTTTTGCGTCAGCGATCGGTCGGTATATTGGCCGAATATCTCGCCATGAAATTCATTGGTGCCCGATTTGGTGATGGCCGTGATCACCGCTGCGCCGGCCTGCTCATATTCGGCCTTGTAATTTTGCGTGATGACACGGAATTCCTGGACGGCGAGCTGGCCGAAGGGATTGCCACGGCTGTTCTGCTGACCCGCCACGCCGCCTTCGCGCAGCTTGTTCTTCAGGCTGACGCCGTCGATGAAGACATTGACCTGGCTGGCGGGGGAGGCGCCCGACGAGAAGCCTTTATCGGTTTCGGAATCCTTATAGCGGACGCCCGGTGCCAGTGCCGCGAAACTCAGGAAGTTGCGATCGGTCTGCGGCAGGACGCGGATCTGCTCCTGGCTGATATTGGTCGCGATTTCGCTGGTCCGCGTCTCGCGCAGGCGGCTGCCGTGTCGGTCGCAGGCGTACCCAACCGGGCGTCGACCGTGGCGGCCTGGCCCACGCCGACCGCGATATCCTGTTCGAACGTGCCTTTGTCGGAACCGGTTACAGCGATGCGATATGTGCCGGCGCGCACGCCGTTCAGAATGTAGGTGCCGTTGGCGCCGCTGGTCGCGGTCTGGGCACGGCTGGTTCCGGTGCTGCTCAGCGTCACGGTCGCGCCGGGCACGGGCGCACCGGCGGAGTCCGTCACCCGGCCACGGATGGAGGCTACCGTCGTCTGCGCGCTGGCTGGCGCGGTCATCACGACGACGCTGCTGAGCGCGGTGGCGCTGGCAAGCAAGAGGCGGATCGCGTTCGTCTTTTTCATGGCATCTGTTCCCCTGTCTTATCCCCGTTCCCTTCGGGGCGGTCGTTACGCTGTTGTTTGTTCGTGCTGTTGCGAACAATGAGGCTGGGATGTCTAAGTTCCGTCTGCGGAACGTTTTCTCCGTCGATAACCGCAGAAAGGCGGTTAACCGCGCGCGCACCAAGGTCGGCGATATCGACCGCCATGGTGGTCAGGCCGGGGCTGATGAGGCGGGCCAGCGGAATATTGTCGAAGCCTGCAACGGCAATCTGCCCCGGCACATCGATACCCATGTCACGCAGCGCAACCAGCGCACCGATCGCCATCATGTCGTTGGCGGCGAAGATCGCATCGACATCCGTTCGCTGCATCTGCAGGTGCCGAACCGCGAGATGGCCGGATTCCTCATCGAAATTACCGGGCAGAATGACGGGGGCCAAACCAGCCAAGATCATCGCCTCGCTATAGCCGCGCGCGCGCTCGGCAGCCTCGATATTGCCCTGCGACCCGGCGATATGGACGATGGCACGGCGGCCCGTCGCGACCAGATGCTCGACCATGGTCCGTGCGCCGGCGGCATTGTCGATCCGCAGTTCGGGGCGACCCTGCCGATTTTCGGGGCCATTGAGCAAAATGGCAGGGATGCTGGCGGGCAGATGCGCGAACAATAGATCGGGGTCGATATGCGGCGCCATGACGATCAGCCCGTCGACCCGCCCGCGCATGTTGCGCAGCGCCTCGATCCCGTCGCCCAGCCCCATATGCATGTTGGACAGCAGCAGGTGGCGCCCCCGCATCGCAGCCTCCCGCTCCATGCCGCGCAATATTTCGGAGAAGAACTCGCCATGCAGATCGGGCAGCACCACGCCGATGACGCCGGTCCGCGCCAGGCTGAGGTTGCGGGCGCCGGCATGGGGGACATAGTTCAGCTTGCGGGCCGCCGCCTCGACTCGCGCCTTCAATTCCGGGCGCACGTTGGGCAGCCGGTTGAACACGCGCGACACGGACGCGACCGAAGCGCTGGCTTCGCGCGCCACGTCTCTGATCGTTGCCTGTGCGAAGGCCTTGCCGTCCATCCTCTGCCCTTGTCCGTCGCTTTTTTGCCGGCATGGCTTGCCGATCCGTCTTGTAACCGGTTACAAGAAACCAAAGGACACTGCAATAGTTTGGCGAACGGTGCAGCATGACATCGGCTACGCCTCGAAAAAATTAGGAGAAAGACATGCAGCCCCGCTCCCCAGTTTCGCGTCGTGCGATCATCCTTGGCGCCGGGGCGGTGGCGGCCTGGGCATCCTCGCCGGCCCGCGCGCTGCTGGCGCAGGCGGGCGATGGCGGCACGGCATCGGCAGATCTGGACGCGCTGATCGCGAAGATGACGGTCGAGGAAAAAGCGGGGCAGGTCACATTGATGGCGGCGGCCTGGGCCGGTGGCGCGGCCAATGCGCTCAATCCGACATCGCCGTCCAAATCCAGTTTCCAGCAGCAATTGGCAGATGTGCGCCGTGGGCGGGTCGGCGGCGTTTTCAACGGCAACGGCGCGGAAATGGCGCGTCAGATGCAGCTGGTGGCAACCGGGAAATCCCGCCTGAAAATCCCGCTCATCTTCGCGGCCGATGTCATTCACGGTTTCCGTACCGTCTTCCCCATGCCGCTGGCCGAAGCGGGCAGTTTCGATCCCGCGCTCGCCGAACAGACCGCGCGCATCGCTGCGGTCGAGGCGACGGCGGCCGGTATCGACTGGAATTTCGCGCCGATGGTGGACATCGCCCGCGACCAGCGCTGGGGCCGGGGGATAGAAGGCGCGGGCGAGGATGTGTTGCTTGGCCGGATCATGGCCGATGCGCGGGTGCGCGGTTTTCAGGGGCGTTCCGGCCTGACGGCGGATGATGCCATGGCCGCCTGTGCCAAGCATTTCGCGGCCTATGGGGCGGCCGAAGGCGGGCTTGATTATAATAGTGTGGACGTGTCGGAACGGACGCTGCGCGAAATCTATTTTCCGCCGTTCCAGGCCGCGCTGGATGCGCAGGCGGCGACGGTCATGGCGTCCTTCAACGAATTGTCCGGCGTGCCGGCAACCGCCAATCACTGGCTGTTGACCGACATATTGCGACGGCAGTGGAAGTTCGACGGTCTGGTCGTGTCCGACTATACCGGCGATTTCGAACTGATCGACCATGGCTTTGCGGCTGACGAGCGGGAGGCGGCGAAACTCGCTTTCCTCGCCGGGGTTGACATGTCGATGCAGTCGGGCTTCTACATTCGTCATTTGCCCGATCTGGTGAAGGCCGGGGACGTGCCGATGGCGCGGCTCGACGAATCGGTCCGCCGCGTCCTGGCGCTCAAGGCCAAACTTGGCCTGTTCGACGACCCCTTCCGCCGGATCGATCCCAGGCGGGAGAAGCAGCGGGTCCGTACGCCCCAACATCTGGAGGTTGCGCGCGACGCGGCCCGACGGTCGATCGTGCTGCTTAAAAATGAGAAGGATCTGTTGCCGCTGCCGCGATCGGGCAAGCGGATCGCGTTGATCGGCCCCTTCGTACAGGGACAGCGCGAACTGATCGGGCCGTGGAACGTCTATGGCACGGACGCCGATGCCGTCGACCTGTTGAGCGGGATGCGCGCGGTGGCCAGCGATCCGCAATCCATCGTGGCGGTCGACGGGTCGGGCATAGAAAAGCCGATCGCCGGCGGCATAGAGGCGGCCGTGTCGGCCGCGCAAAATGCCGACATCGTCATACTCGCGATCGGCGAAAGCCAGAAAATGTCGGGCGAGGCACAATCCCGCACCGATATCACCATTCCTGCGGCCCAGATGGCGCTGGCCGAAGCGGTAGCGCAGACCGGCAAACCGATCGTCGTGCTGCTGCGCCACGGCCGCGCGCTGGCGCTGCATGGCGCGGTGAAGGAAGCGCCTGCCATATTGGCGACCTGGTTCCTGGGGTCGATGTCCGGCATGGCCATCGCCGATATCCTGTTCGGCGTGGCCAGCCCCTCGGCTCGGCTGCCCTGCTCCTTTCCCTATGAGAGCGGGCAGGAGCCGCTTTATTATGCGCACAAAAATACCGGCCGCCCCAACCCGCCCGGCCCGCGCCAGGACTATAAGGCCCATTATCGCGAGGCGCCCAACGCCGCTCTCTATGCCTTCGGTCACGGCCTGACCTATGGGGAGATCGTCTACACGAAACTCGACATGGGCACTGGCCGCTTGACGGCAGGCGGCGAACTGACCGTGGTGGCCAGTATACGCAACAGCGGCCGGCAGGCGGCGATCGAGGTCGCCCAACTCTATGTGCAGGATATCACGGCCAGCATCACCCGACCGGTGCGCGAGTTGAAGGCATTTCAACGCATCATGCTGAAGCCCGGCGAAACGCAGCAGGTTCGCTTCACGCTAAAGCGCGACGATCTGACCTTTTTGGGACAGGATATGCAGCCAACCGTCGAGCCGGGCAAATTCCGCCTGTGGGTCGCGCCCTCCGCTCAGGCGGAAGGAGTCTCGGACATGTTCGTGCTGGCCTGACCGAGACGCGGACTGCATGCCATGATCGCCGCGCCCACCGCCATGGCGGCCAGCGGCCCGGCGATCATCAGCCAATATATAGCTGCGCGCGCCGTGGCATCGGGCGTCCCGCCCGCATAACCCCAATGGGCATAGGCCAGCCCCAGCAGCAGTGCGGCCAGGCCCAGCCCCATTTTCTGCACCAGCATGAACAGGCTGAAGGCTGTGGCTTCCACGCGAAAGCCGCTGACCCGTTCGCCATAGTCCACGGCCATCGGCAGCATCGCCCAGGCGGCCAGATGAAATCCGCTCATCGCCACCTGCACGACGGCCATGACGATGATCGAAAGAACGACGCCCGGCACGGTGGGCCAGAGGGCGACGCTGGCAAGAGCCAGCATCCCGCCACCCGCTGCGATCAGCCAACCGGCGCGCGCCCCGATCAACATCGCCACCGCCGTCCACAGCGGCACTGCCACGGCCCCGGTCACACCCATGACGGCCAGTGCCTGTTTTCCGGCCATCGGCGCCGACAATATATAGGTGAAATAATAAAGGACGGAATGGCCGATGATCGCCCCGGCCATGGTGACGCACAGGGTCGCCGCACCGAGCATCAGATAGGCGCGGTTATGGGACAGGGCGCGCAAATCCCGGCGAACGGTCCGTGCGGCGGCCTGCGACCGATCGACCGGTAGCTGTTCGGGCACGCGCCACACCACGGCCGCCAGAACGCAGGTCGCCACCAGCCCCAGCAGCAGCGCCGTCCCGCCATAGCCCTCGCCCTGCTCCGGCATGGCAAAGGCAACCGTAACGGCGCCCAACGCCCCGAACGTCATGCGCGATCCCGACATCAGCGTCCGATCCGTCGCATGGCGGCTGACCCGCGTGGACCAGGCTGCATAGGGAAGGTTAACCAGCGCATAGACGATACGGAACGCCAGATGCACCGTCAGCACCAGCGCGAAAAGACTATCGCCAGGCAGTGCCGGCTGCACGAATAATAGGATGAACAGCACGGCCAGCGGCGCCGCGCCCCACGCCACGATCTGCCGGTACCGCATGCGCCAGCGATCCGCCGCCAGCCCGATGCCCAGATCCGCCAACCCGTCGGCAAAGGCGCCCGCCACCATGATGATCCCCGCCTTGTCGGGCGTCAGGCCCAACCGGTCGGTGTAGAAGAAGAGCAGATAGAGGCTGACCGTTTGCCAATAGAGATTGAACGCATAGTCGCCCGCGCCAAAGCCGATGGCCCGGACCGGTCGAGCCGCTTGGGCGCGCGGCGGGAGGGGAGCGGGATCGGCCATCCTCTCGGTAATAGGCTGCCGCACTCACTTTGTCAGGACCGCCGTTTTCAGCGGCGCGCTTCGAAAATGGAAATGCGCCGGGATGCTTTCAATTCCACCGTCGATTGCAGTTCGCGCTGCAACATGGTCAGCATCCAGGCGCGATGACGCGCCAGAAAGCCGGGGAAATCGTCCGGCTTGGCCGGGTTGAAGACGGGCACGGCCCAATCGGCATTTTGCTCGACATAGGGGATGACCGGCAGTTTCGCGCCGTCATCGGGCAAATCGACATGGCGGCCCAGATAGCTGTTATCCTTGAAACGAATATATTCCACCGGCGTGAAGCCTGCCTGGATCAGATAATCGGGACCGTTGCGCCCGATCTCGCTACCATAGCGGGCGGTACCGGCGACCTTGAAGATATTATCGGCAAAGCGGACATCGCGTGCCCAGCCATCCCAGTTGGTCGCCACGACCATCTGTACATCCATGCCCTTGCCGACATGGACGACATTCTTTTCGACCAGCGCGTCTGACACGTTGCCCGACAGCTGGAAGATGCGGGTTCCGTCGTTGCGGCTGACATTATGGCGGGCGATCGTCCCGCGATTGCCCAGATTATCCTTCTCGTTCCGCTTGGGCGAACAGATGAGGAGGAAGCCACCGGCATTGTCGTGACTATAATTGTAGATCAGCGTTGTCCGCCGCGAATTGAAATCGGAATCGAAACCCTGCCCGTCATAGCGGGTGCGGGTATAGGCGGCCTCGTTCAACTGGATCAGGCTGTTGTCCGTGCTCCACTGCCAGATGCCGGCGCTGTAACCGGGGGCACGGCTGCCGGCGTAGCGGACGATATTATGCTCGATCAGCGTGCCGTCGGTGCCACGCGGCACGATGCCGTCGCCGCCGACATCCTCGACATAATTGTCGCGAATGACGACCTCTTCGCTTGGAAACCAGTTGCTGAACGTCACCCGGTCGCTGATGCCGGCAATGCCGGACCGATCGACGCGCCACACGATATTCCGTTCGATGATCAGATCGCGAAAGCGTGTCGCCAGTTTCTGCCCGGTCGCGCTGAACACGATGCCGCCATTATCCTTGCGCGCATTGGTGCCGCGCACGTCATGCACATACATGTCGGTAACGCGGATACCCCGCGTGACGCCCCGATCCTGCGCGGATATCAACACGCCATATCGTTGCGCGGGGGGGCTGGCGTCGTTGGTCACTTCCAGTCCGCTGATGGTGACATATTCCGCGTTGACGACAGCGACACCATGGGGGGATATGCCACCCACATCGATGCGCGGGCGCGGGCCTATGCCGGTCGCGGCGACGGTGATCGGCGCATTGGCCTTGCCCGATTTGCTTATGGTCAAGGGTTCCTTCCAGGCCGAACCCGCTGCCAGCAGCAATTGATCGCCCGGCTGCAAAGCTATATCTTTGATCCGCGACAAGGATTTCCATGATTGCGCATCCGACGTACCGCTGAACCGATCGTCGCCCTTGACCGAATTGAAGTAATAGGTGGTGGCAAAGGCCGCAGATGGGGCGCCGACCGCATATAGACAGGCTGACAGGGCAAGCGCGCCCCAATATTTAACCAAGGTTCAGACCTTCACATTGCTGCATCATTCGATGCGGCTTTAGCGGCAAGTCGCTGAACGGGAAGTGAAACATATAAATGCCGGTCCCGGTTGATCGACCAGGACCGGCGTTACGATCAGACCGCCCAGCAACCGCAGCCCAACGCCCCCCAGAAGCTCTGGACATCGGCGGCCGGCACATTGCCGCCCAGCGCTGCGGCATGGTCATGGCCATGAACACCGCAGGATGAGGCGCAACCACAGGCCGATGCCAGTTTCTTTGCGGTTTCATCCTTGCGATAATGGCCGCCAAAGGTCGCTACGGGGGACCAGTCCGGCATCGCCTTGGGCGCAACCGGTGCCAGCGCACCATAATCATCCTCCCCATAGACGATCTTGCCGCCCAGGACGGTCAGGACCGAACGAAGATGGGCGATCTCATCCTCGGGCACGGAGAAATAATCGTCCGACAACAGGGCCAGGTCGGCCAGCTGTCCCTTTTTGATCTGTCCCTTCTTGCCCACCTCGTTGGAAAACCATGTGTTCTTTTCTGTCCATAGGCGCAGTGCGGTTTCGCGGTCCAGCCGGTTGCGCACCGGATAGAGCGCCAGTCCGCCGACCGTCTTCGACGTCACCAGCCAACTGAGCGACACCCAGGGATTGTAGCTGGCGACGCGCGTGGCGTCGGTACCGGCGCCCACAGGCAGGCCGGCCGCCATCATCCGCTTGATCGGCGGCGTGGCCTCCGCCGCCTTCGCTCCATAGCGTTCGACGAAATATTCGCCCTGAAAGGCCATGCGATGCTGCACGGCGATGCCGCCACCAAGAGCTGCGATCCGGTCGATGTTCCGCTCGCTGATCGTTTCGGCATGGTCGAAGAACCAGTTCAGCCCCTGCAAGGGAATGTCGCGATTGACCTTTTCGAACACATCGAGCGCACGGCCGATCGTTTGATCGTAGGTGGCATGCATGCGCCAGGGCCAGCGGCGTTCCGCCAGCAGGCGGATGACCGGTTCCAGATCGCCTTCCATCTCCGGCGGCATATCGGGGCGCGCGACCCGGAAATCCTCGAAGTCGGCGGCGGAGTAGACCAGCATCTCGCCCGCGCCATTATGGCGGTACGTGTCGTCGCCATCGCCGGGCTTCACCTTGGTCGACCAGGTGGCGAAATCCTTCAGCTCTTCCTTGGGCTTTTGCGTGAAGAGATTATAGGCGATGCGCAGCGTCAGCTCGCCATCCTTGTGCAGCTTGTCGATCACCTCGTAATCGTCGGGGTAATTTTGAGCGCCGCCGCCTGCGTCGATGACGCTGGTGACGCCCAGCGAATTGAGTTCGCGCATGAAATGCTTGGTCGAATTGAGCTGATATTCCTGCGGGAGCTTGGGGCCCTTGGCCAGAGTCGCATATAGGATCGTCGCATTGGGCTGAGCCAGCAACAGGCCGGTGGGATTGCCCTGCGCATCGCGCACGATCTCGCCACCCGGCGGATTGGGGGTATTCTTGTCATAGCCCACCGCCCGGAGCGCGGCCGCATTCAGCAATGCACGATCATAGAGATGCAGGATGAAGACCGGCGTATCGGGCGCGGCGGCATTGATCTCCGCGATCGTGGGCAGCCGCTTTTCGGCAAACTGGTGCTCGGTAAAGCCACCGACCACGCGCACCCATTGCGGCGGGGGCGTATTTTCGGCCTGGCGCTTCAGCATGGCCATGGCTTCAGACAGGCTCGGCACGCCTTCCCAGCGCAATTCCATATTATAGTTCAGGCCGCCACGGATGACATGGATGTGGCTGTCGATCAGGCCGGGAATCAGGCGCCGTCCCTTGGCATCGATCGTCTGCGCGTCGGGACCGGCGGCGGCGCGCACCGCCTGTTCGCTACCCACGGCCAAGAATTTGCCGTCCCGGATCGCCACCGCCTGCGCCACCGGATTTTCCCGGTCCAGCGTCGTGACCTTGGCATTGGTGATGATGAGGTCTTTCTGGCGCATGGCGAAGCTTTCCGAAGCGGTGAGGAGGGCGGTGGTAGCGGCGCTGGCGAGCGCTTGGCGGCGGGTGATCATGCGTCATGCTCCGTAGAAGCGATAGGGGCCGAAGGGGCGAGGATGCGATGAGCGATCGGCAACAATTGCTCGCCCAGCAAGATTCCGGCCAGTCCGATCAGAGCGATGACGGGCGGCGCGGGCGATCGTACGCCCATCAGGCTGTAGACGATGCCGACCAGCAAACCGGCGCCGAGCGAAAGGAGATAGGCTTTCATGGGGCTTGTCCTTCGGCAGGGAAGGGGGAGGGGAGCCGCGACGGTGCGGCTCCCCGACGATGTTTAGTGGCCGCCTTCCGACGCATTGAACATGGTCTTGGCATAGGTGATGCCCAGGCCATAGGCGCCGCCCCATTTGCGGGCGATGCCCGTGGTCATGTCGTAGCTGTCGGTGCGTGCCCAGTCGCGTTGCAGTTCGAGCAGATATTGCAGCGCGGTGACGGGCTTGGCGCCGGCGGCGATCATGCGCTCGACGGCGCGTTCATGCGCTTCGTCCGAAATGTCGCCGCTGGCGTCGGTGATGACATAGGCCTCGAAACCCTGTTCGATGGCTGAAAGGACCGGGCCGACGATGCACACGCTGGTCCACAAACCGGCAAAGACGATGCGATCCTTGCCGATGCGGTTCACTTCCTCGATGACGGCGGCGTCTTCCCAGGTGTTCATCGACGTGCGGTCGAGCATCGGCTGATTGTCGAAGGCCTCGGTGATCTCGCTGAACATCGGCCCGGAAAAGCTCTTTTCGGCAACGGTGGTCAGGATGGTGGGGACTTTGAAACCGGCAGCGGCGTTGGACACCAGCGCCGCATTGTTGCGCAGCAGTTCAGGGGCGATCGACTTGGTAGCAAAGGCCATCTGCGACTGAAAATCGATCAGCACCAGCGCATGGTTGGTGGGCGACAGCAGGGCCTTGGCGGGGGTCGGGGTGGCAGTGATGGTCATGGCGAACGTCCTTCCTGAAATTGTCCTGTGCCCGTCCGTTCGGGCTGATCTCGTTCTAGCCATGGCGATAAATATGAAACAGGCGGATAAAACATGTTGAAACATTCTATATTTTGGAAAAGCTGACTTGCGCAGCCCTATCGGCAAGTCTCCAGACATGGTGGCTGCCCAACATGACCGGGACGCGCGAACTTTTCGATCCGGGCCGCTCCACGGTCAACGCAGTTAAGTTATTGCAAACCAATATCTTATAATGACGGTCATGCGCCGGGGCTTCCCTGCTTCTGGCTGGACCGCCATGCCCTCGTCCCACTGCATTTTCGATGCGGCGCGACGAACCGATCGAGTGATTATCTACGTGCAGCCCTTCCCTTTCACGCGCCTGACCGAATGGCTCCTCGATTCGAGGACCAGGGTGCCGGCCGTGATCGCGGATCAGCTGAAGAACGGACTTTTCTCCTCGCTCCCGATCTTCCTGGGCGGCGTGCTCAACGCCACGGCCGTTGCGACGATCGCTGCGTGGCGGCATCCCTCCGGGCCTTTCCTGGGCTGGCTGCTGTTCGAAATCGGCCTGGGTCTGGTGCGGATGACCGTCCTCATCCATGGCAAGAAGCGCATGGCGACCGGCATGACGCCGCCGCGTGGCCTGTCCGCGATCCTGTCCTGTCTCTGGGCCTTGTCGGTCGGGATCGGCACGTCGCTCTGCATCCTGTCGGGCGACTGGATATTGGCGACGATCGCCTGCCTGTCCGCCGCGGCGATGGTATGCGGCATATGTCTGCGCAATTTCGGCACGCCCCGGCTGGCGGCGACGATGGTGTTCCTGGCGCTCGGGCCATGCGCGGTCGCGGGCAGCCTGACCGCCGACCCGGTGCTGCCGGTCATCAGCGTCCAACTGCCGATCTTCATGCTGACCATCTTCTCGGCCTCCTTCGCCCTGCACAAGATGCTGGTGTCCTGGATGACCGCGCTTGCGGATCTGGAGCGCAGCGAGTCCCTCACCGAAACCATTCTGCGTTCCAGCCCCGATCACATGCTGATCCTGGAGGAGGATTACCGGATCATCTTCTACAATCAGCCGGAAGGCGGGCTGGCGGCGGACACACTGATCGGGCGCAACTGGCTTTACGAAATGGCGGAAGAAGATCGCCCGGCGGCACAAAGGGCGCTGGATCAGGCCAAGGCCAATCAGCCCGCCACCCTGATCCTCAGCCTGATGCCGGACACGGCCCTAGCGCCGGAACTGAAGAAGCCGCGCTGGTTCGATATCGCGATCAACAAGACGTCCGATGCCTCGGGCCGGTTGATCGTCGTCGCCCGCGACATCACCCATCAAAAGAAGTCGGAGGAAAAGGCCGTCTGGATGGCGCAGCATGATGCGCTGACCGGCCTGCCCAATCGCGCTCTGCTACAGGATCATCTGGACGACACATTGGCCAATGTCGGGCGGGATATGGAAGCGGCGATGCTCATCATCGACGTCGACAATTTCAAGACCATCAACGACAGCGTCGGCCATGACGGCGGCGACGCGCTACTCTGCGCCTTTGCCGAGCGGCTCCGCGCGGCCGTGGGGGAGGGCGATCTGGTCGCCCGCACCGGTGGCGACGAATTTGCGCTGGTCATCGCTGCCAGCTCCGTCGAGACGGTGGAGCAGGTCGCGCAGAATATCTATGATCAACTCCGCACGCCGATCGACCATGGCGGGCGCCTGCTGGAATGCAGCGCCAGTATCGGCGCCAGTTTCATTCCGCGCGACGGCCGCACCCGCTCGGAGATCATGAAAGCCGCCGACATCGCCCTCTATGCCGCCAAGACCGGCGGCCGAGCGCGGCTGCGCATCTTCGAACCGGGCATGATGGTCGAGGTCGAACGGCATCAAACGATGATCGCGCTGGCTCGCCAGGCTTTGACCCACGATACGATCGTGCCCCATTATCAGCCCAAGGTCCGGTTGCGCACGTCGCAAGTCACCGGTTTTGAAGCGCTGCTGCGTTGGCGCGATCATGAGGGACAGTTGCGCACGCCCGACATGGTCCGCGCGGCTTTCGACGATCCGGCGCTCGGCTCGCTACTTAGTGAGCGCATGTTGCAAAAGGTGCTGGACGATATTCAGCACTGGACGCGCATCGGTCTGGCGTTCGGCCATGTCGCGATCAATGTCGCGGGGGCCGATTTCCGTCAGGGCGGCTTTGCCGACAAGGTCATTCGCAGCCTGAACGCGCGACAATTGCCGCCTTCCTGCATCCAGATCGAAGTCACGGAAAATGTCTTCCTGGGCCATGGTGCCGGCGATGTGGAACGCGAATTGCGCGCGCTCAGCGACCATGGCATCCGCATCGCGCTCGACGATTTCGGCACCGGCTATGCGTCGCTCTCGCATCTGACGCAATTCCCGGTCGACCTGCTCAAGATCGACCGCTCCTTCATCCAGCGTATCGGCACCAGCACGGATGCGGAGGCGATCACGTCCACCGTCGTCAATCTGGGCCATTGCCTGGGCCTGGAAATCGTCGCCGAAGGCATAGAGACGGCGGCACAGGAATCCTACCTGCGCGATATCAATTGCGACGTGGGGCAGGGCTTCCTCTATGCCCGCGCCATGCCGGCCGAAGCGGTGCCCGCCTGCCTGGCCCAATCCGAAACCGCCGGTCAGATTGCAAAGGCCGGCTAAGTTATTCGGCCTTTCGGGGTTGCCCCACGCGTCCTTCAACCTCTAGGGTTCTTCCCGCATCCAAAATGGGAGGATTGGTTTGGAGACAGTTTCGATCGTGCTTTTCCTGCTGCTGGCCGTAGTCGTCAGCGGGGCGATATCCCGAATTCTGCCTTTCTCCATACCCACGCCGCTGGTGCAGATCCTGCTCGGCGCGATCATCGGCCTTTCGACGTCGCACCGTGTCGATCTGGACCCGGAACTCTTCCTCTTTCTCTTCCTGCCGCCGCTCCTCTTCCTCGACGGCTGGCGCATCCCCAAGGATGAACTGCTCAAGGACGTCTCGACCGTGGTCGAACTGGCGCTGGGGCTGGTCCTCCTTACTGTCGTCGGCATGGGCTTCTTCATCCACTGGATGATCCCTGCCATGCCGCTTGCGGTCGCCTTCGCGCTCGCGGCGGTCGTGTCGCCGACCGATCCGATCGCCGTGTCCGCCATTGCCGCGCGCGTGCCCATTCCCAAGCGGATGATGCACATATTGGAAGGGGAATCGCTGCTCAACGACGCGTCGGGCCTCGTCTGCCTGCGCTTCGCCGTCGCGGCGGCCCTGACCGGCACCTTTTCCGCGGGCGCGGCGACGCTCAATTTCCTGTGGGTCGCGGGCGCCGGCCTCGTGATCGGCGTCGTCGTCACGCTTGCGGTCACCCGTGCCAAGGCGTTCGTCACGAAACGCTGGGGGGAAGATACCGGGTCGCAGATCCTCGTCAGCCTGCTCATCCCCTTCGGCTCCTACATGCTGGCCGAACATATCCATGCCTCGGGCATCTTGGCGGCGGTCGCGGCCGGCGTCACCATGACCTTCGCGGAAATCTCGCGTCAGACCATGGCGACCACCCGGATGCGTCGCAATTCCGTGTGGGACATGATCCAGTTCACATTGAACGGTATCATCTTCGTGCTGCTGGGCGAACAATTGCCCGGCATCCTGGAGGGCGCACATCAGACGGTGGCACTGACCGGCCATGTTTCGCCCTGGTGGCTGGCTATCTACACCATCGCCATCGTCGCTGGCCTCGCCCTGCTCCGCTTCGCCTGGGTGTGGGCTTCGCTCCACCTCACCATCCTGCGCAAGACGCAGCGGACGGGCGAGATGCAAAGCCCCGAATGGCGCCTCGTCGCGGCGACCTCCTTTGCCGGAGTGCGCGGCGCGATCACCCTTGCCGGTGTGCTGACCCTGCCGCTGGCTCTCAATGACGGCACTCCTTTTCCCGCCCGCGATCTGGCGATCTTCCTGGCGGCAGGGGTGATCGTCGTCTCCCTCATCCTCGCCAGCATCGCGCTACCCTTCCTGCTCAAGGGCCTGACCATGCCGCCCGAACCATCGAAGCAGGCGGAAGAGGATAGCGCGCGTATCGTGGCGGCCCATGCCGCGATCCAGGCGATCGAGCGGCACCAGCATGCTTTGGCGGAGGATCGTGGCGAGGCGGATCTCTATGCCACCGCCGGCGCCCGCGTGATGGATCTCTATCGCGAACGGATCGAGGGGCTGAGCGGCCATCAGGCTGACGAGGCGCGCGCGGGCAGTCGCTTGGCCAGCGAATTCGCGCTGGTCGGGGTCAAGGCCGAACGCGCCACGCTGGCCCAACTGATCCGCGACCGGCTGGTCAGCGGCGGCACCGCGCGCAAGCTGACGCGCGAACTGGACCTGGCAGAGGCCCGCTACCGGGGCTGAGCAATGCTATGAGGCTGTGGCGCGATTGCCACAGCCGGCCACTTTGCGATCAGTCGTCGCGGCCAAGCAACATTATGTCACAATAAAGACATGATCGAACCCTAGCGGCCGCGCCCATGGGGGCCATGAGCCTTTGCCAAATAAGATTACGGGGAACGACTTTGTCCAAGACCATCTTCACCCGGTCGGCGCTGATGCTGACCGCCGCGCTCGGCGCTCTGACGACGGCGCATGTCGCCTATGCGCAGGAAGCCGCCAGTGCCGACCAACTGGACGAAATCGTCGTCACGGCCGAGCGTCGCTCGGAAAATCTCCAGAAGGTGCCGGTTTCGGTCGGCGTCGTGCAGGGCGATGCGCTGCGCAACCTGACTGCCGGCGGCGGCGACATTCTGGAACTCGCGGCCCGCGTGCCCGGCCTCTACGCCGAAACCACCACCGGCCGCATCTTCCCGCGCTTCTACATTCGCGGCCTCGGCAATATCGACTTCTATCTCGGCGCGTCGCAGCCGGTGTCGATCATCCAGGACGATGTCGTGCTGGAGCATGTCGTGCTGAAGTCGAACCCGGTGTTCGACGTCAATCAGGTCGAAGTGCTGCGCGGCCCGCAGGGCTCGCTGTTCGGTCGCAACACCACGGCGGGCATCATCAAGTTCGACACCATCCGTCCTTCGATGGACTGGCAGGGTCGCGCTCAGGCCAGCTATGGCAGCTATAACACCGTCACCTTCGACGGCGGCATCGGCGGCCCGATCGTCGCGGACAAGCTCGCCTTCCGTGTCTCGGCTCTCTACCAGCACCGCGACGACTGGGTCGACAACACCTACACCGGCCCCAGCGCAGACGGCACCGTGTCCCCCAAGAAGGACGCGATGGGCGGCTATAATGAGAAGGACGTGCGTCTTCAGCTGCTGATGACTCCGACCGAAAATGTCTCGATGCTGACCAGCGTCCACGCCCGCGACTATGACGGCACCTCGACCATCTTCCACCGCGCCGGCCTGACCAAGGGCAGCAACAGCGTGGCGGGCGAACCGCGCAGCAAGATCGCGCTCGATGAAGCGATGAACAACCCGCAGGCCTACAAGACCTATGGCGCTTCGGAAAATATCGCGATCGACATGGGTCCGGTCACGCTGACCTCCATCACCGCCTATGAAACCACCAGCGGCTACAGCCGTGGCGACACCGATGGCGGCGCTGGCGCAGACTATCCGGTCGGTGGCGTGGCGAACGGCTTTGGCCAGAGCCAGGGCAATGTCCGCGATCTCGACCAGCTCAGCCAGGAAGTCCGCCTTGCCAGCAATGGCGACAGCGCCTTCAAATGGCAGGTCGGCGGCATGTATTTCGACAGCCGCGACACCACCGACTTCTACCAGCGCGCCTATTTCCTGACGACGGCTGCGCGTAACCCCAACAACTGGGTACGCCTGCGCAACAAGAATGAAAGCTGGGGCCTGTTCGGCCAGGCCAGCTATGAAGTCGTCCCCGGCTTCACCATCACCGCCGGCGGCCGCTACACCAAGGACACGAAGGAAACCCGTCTGGTCCGCGCGACCGCCAATGCGGCGGGCGTCTCCACCTATGCCGGCCGTCGCTATGTCAAGCTGACCGGCAAGGAACCCAGCTGGGACGTCAGCGCCCTTTACGAAGTCAGCCCCGAAGTCAGCCTCTATGCCCGCGTCGCGCGCGGCTTCCGTGGCCCGACCATCCAGGGTCGCTCGGCCGTCTTCAACAGCGACTTCACCACGGCGGATTCGGAAACGATCATGTCGTACGAAGGCGGCATCAAGACCAGCCTGCTGGGCAACCGCCTGCGCTTCAACCTGTCGGGCTTCGCCTGGAAGGTTAAGGACATTCAGCTGAACGGCAACGACGTGAACGGCAATGGCGTCCTGTTCAACGCGGAAGCGGCCAAGGCCTATGGTCTGGAAGCGGACCTCGAAGCCCGTCCGTTCGAGAATTTCACCCTGTCCGCCGGCCTCAGCCTGCTGCACAGCGAGATCGACGACAAGAATGTCTATGCGCAGGTCTGCACGCTGAACGGCGTGGTGGTCTGCACGGTGGGAGATCCGACCGTCACCAACGCGCGCGGCGTCTTCGCCCAGATCGACGGCAACCCGTTGCCCAACGCGCCCAAGTACACCGCCAACATCGCGGCCCGCTACGATGTGCCGCTGGGTAATGGCGGCAAGCTGTTCGCGGCGACCGACTGGAATATTCAGGGCTACACCAACTTCGTCCTCTACAAGACGAAGGAGTTCTACTCGAAGGGCGACTTCGAGGGTGGCCTGAAGATCGGCTACACCGCGCCGGACGGCAAATATGAGATCGCCGCCTTCGCCCGCAACATCACGGGTGAAAAGAATATGAAGGGCGTGATCGAAAATTACATGGCGCCGGTGTTCAACGAACCCCGCATCATCGGCCTGTCCTTGAGCGGCAAGCTGTAACGATCGGAACGGGGGCGCGGCCGATATCGGTTCGCGCCCCTTTTTTACATTTTCTGCAACAGCAGCATCGCCCCATCATACCAGCTCATGGCGATGCGACCGTCCGGCGCGGGCAGGATGATCGCCCCGCCGGCTGCTTCCGGCCCCCATTGGCCATTGTCACATTCCACTGCGTGCGGATCGGGCTGGGCGATATGCAGCGTCTTCGTCTGGGCGGCGAACTGCTGCCCGTATTCCTGCGCCGCCGCCCCGGTCTGTCGCGCGGTAACCGGGCCATCGCACTGATCGGACAATGTGGCGCCCTCCGCCGCCTTGCCCTTCACCCAGCTGAGCCGCTCCGCTGCAATATCGAGCAACTGGCCCATATAGGCCGGATCGTCCTTCGCCAGCGCCTGCACGCCGCTCTCCGCGACGGCAACGCCCACCACTTTCCACCGCCCTGCCAGCGCCGCGAAATCGATCCGCGACGCCGCCGGGTCCAGCGGCGCGGCCGCGTTCACCACAGGGGCAGGGCGCGCGGCATTGGCCTGCTCGTTCGCACTGGACGAGCCGCCGCTACAGGCCGCAAGCGTCAGCGCCAGGAGGATCGAGTGTCTAGCGTGCATTGACCAGAACGTAGCTGAACGCCCGCTGCCCGCCAAGCGCGGCCACGAAATCGTTGAACTGCGCCTTGGGCAGCGTCTGGCAACCGGCCGACCATGTATTGGTCGCGCCGCCCTGATGGATCAACATGCTGGTGCCCGCACCCTTGCTGTCGATCCGGTTGGCGTCGGCAGCGGTGAAGCGCCCATCCTGATTGGTATCCCGCTCCGCCACCTGCGTCTGCGTCGCGCGAAAGAAGGTGTTTCCCAGGAAATTGGCTGCCTGCTGGGTGTAGCGGATCGTCCCCGCCTGCAACCGGCCCAGATCCATCTTTCCGTCGCCATTCATGTCGGTGTGCGATCCGCGCGACGCCTTGGGACCGTCCCAGCCATATTGGCCCGATGGCTCGGTATTGCCGTCGAAGACCTTCGCCTGATAGCGGCCGGCATCATCCTTCCACACCACGGCGATCTGGTCGTCATAAACGCCCTTGCCGCCATTGGCGCCGGTATCCGTGTCGGTGCGCAGCGCGACCACCACCTTCTTGCCTGCCGCCAGATCGGCCTTGGCCTGCGCATCGCCTTTCGTCGCGATCGTCGCGGCCAGCGCGTCGGGGCTGGTGCCGGTAGGGGCTACTGCCGGCTTGTCTTCCACCGCCTTGGCCGGCTTCGCGAGCGTAGCGCCCGGCATATTGAACACTGCCACTTCATCGGCGCGGCGGTTGATCAGGCCCTGCGATACCTGGCCTTCCGACTTGTTCCACCATGTCATCGCCTCGGCCGCGCCCTTGGCATCGCCGGCGTTCAGCCGGGCCAGCGCGGTCGATCCGGCAAAGCCATCCTTCCCCGTGCCGATATTATAGGCAAGGCTGGTCATCGCATCGAACTGGTTCTGGGTGACCGGCACCTTGATCAGGTCGCGTACCTTGGCCGCATAGGGTTCGACGGTCTGGCGCAGCAGCGCCTTTTCCTGTGTCGCAGAGAGCGAGATCAGCCCCTTGTTCGCAGCGGCGAAATCGCGCGCCGCGCTGCCGGTTAACCCAGCGCCTTCGCCCGCCTTGCGCGCGGCGGCCGGATCGACGCCGATCGCGGTCAGATCCCGCTCGATCGTGGCGGCGTCCCGCCCCTTCATGTCATAGCCCGGCCCCAGCGTCACGCCGCTGCCGGCCTTGGGCCAGTGCAGATGGTTGCTGACGCCCGACTGCGCTTCGTGATTGTAGATGAAATCCATGCCCTTCTGCGACAGGCCCGACGCGGATGTGGTCGCAGTCGCAGTCGCGGCCACGGCAGCCGTCGGCTTGGCCTGCGTGGTGACCTGCGGTTGCAGCCGCCCGGTCTTCACAGCGCCCAGCTTCAATTCCTGCCCGATCGCCAGCTTGTCCGGATCGGCCAGATGATTGAGTTGCGCCAGCCCCTCGACGCTATGCCCGGTCTTCGCCGCGATCGCGCCCAGCGTGTCGCCCTTGCGCACCGTATAGCTTTGAGGCGTGGCCGGCGCCGCCTCGCGCGCCTGCTGCTGGGGTTGTGTCTGGGGAGAGGCGAAGCGATCCAGCACCGACGGGCTCGCCAGCAGCTTGTCGAAGTCGGATACGATCCCCTCCAGCCCCAGCGTCTCGGCGAGCGAACCCAGGCCCTCCTGTATCTCTTTGCCCAGCGTATCGAGCCAGTTGCCGTTGCCGCTATTGCCATTGGTGGCTGTGTCGATCGTACCGGCCATGCCGCTTCTCCTGCGCGTCCCTTGATAAGTGAGGAGACTAGGCCTGTGGTGCTGGCGAGGCCCTAAGCGATCCGACTAGGAAGCTGAGCGATGCGATTAGGAGAGCGTCTGCCTAGATCCGATCCACCCTCGCCGCGATCCCGCGCGCGCGCAGCCGGGCCTGCAATTCCTTCATAGCCTCCTGCTCGCCATCGCCACGCTGGCCAAGGTCGATACTGACCGACAGGCTGCTACCCTGGCTGTCGAGAACTACCTGATCCGCGCGCCACTGGTCGCCGGGCAGGGCCAGATGGGACTGAGCCGACGGCGCAAGGCCGGCATCGAGCCGGGCGACGAGCGCTGCAAATTGTCCGGCATCGGTCGCCGGCGCAGCGTTGGGCAGAGCCGGCATCGCTAAGCCTTGCGCAACGGCAGGCGGCGCCGCGTTGGCCCCGCTTTGACCATCCGACCCACCGATCCCATCCTGACCCTTGCCCGCCGGCCGTTCGCGGAAGGGCAGGGGGACCAACGGAGAATGGGCCGGGGGCGGTGCTGGCTGCGCCCCATCCTCCACCATCTTCTCCGGTTTGGCCGATGCCGTGCGAGCGTCCTTGCCCTTGCGCGCCAATGCATCGCGAAACCGATCGACCGCCTCACTGTCGGTTTGCTTCTGCGGCATTGGCCGATCGGCGGATCGCAGGCTGCCCGATTGCGTAGTCGTCTGGATCGGCGCGGTCATGCCAGCGCCACCTTTGGCGCGGGTTGGACATCCTCCTCCGCACGCCGGCCGATCTGCCGCTTCCATTGCCGCACGGCGCGTTCCAGTTCGCCAAGAATGGCGTCATGCCGCGCCTGCGCCCGCAGCCATTCGCGTTTCAGACGATCGGCCAGCATCCGCGCCTCCTCCAGCGCAGCACGGGCCTGCGCCCGCAGCTGCCGTGCGGCCTCCGCCTTCGCCTGCGTCGCATGGGCATGCAGCCGCACCAGCGGATCGCAGGGCAGTTTCGCCTGCTGTGCCACCGCCTGCTCGCAGGTGGAGAGGGCATGGGAACAGGCGCGGGCCGCTTCGCTCTCCTGCACCTCCGCCTCGACCAGTTGCGCCCGGGCCTGCGCCACCTCCCGCTCGCATCGGTCCAGGTCGCGGCGACGCAGGCGCAATATGGTCTTCAGCCCGTCGATTGCATTGTCGCTCATGCTTCAAATCCCCTCAACAAGGTGCGGGTCATCACCATCGGCACCGCCTCATGGGTCGGCTGCCGTAAAAACCCGTCCAGTTCGTCGCGCCGGGCGATGGCGCGGTCGGCCAGCGCATCCTGGCCGGGCTTGTAATCGCCCACCTGCAACAGCAATTCGATCTCGTTCAGCTTCGCCAGCATCGCGCGGAAGGACAAAGCGGCGCGCCGTTCGCCATCCCCGACCAACTGCCCCATCAAGCGGCTCTGGCTCACAAGCACGTCAATCGCCGGATAATGGCCGCGCGCCGCCAGCTTGCGCGACAATATGACATGCCCGTCGAGCAAGGACCGCACTTCTTCGCCGACCGGATCATCTTCTTCATCCTCCAGCAGGACGGTATAGATGCCGGTAATCGCGCCATGGGCGTCACAGCCCGTTCGCTCGAACAGCCGTGGCAGTTCGGCAAAGACGGAGGGCGGAAAGCCCCGCCGCACCGGCGGCTCGCCCGACGCCAGCCCGATCTCGCGCAGCGCACGGGCAAAGCGAGTCACCGAATCCATGAGCAGGAGGACATGCTTGCCCTCCGCCCGAAATCCCTCGGCAATGGCGGTGGCGGCGTGGGCGGCACGCGCGCGTTCCAGCGCCGGCCGATCGGATGTGGAGGCGATGACCACGGATCGCGCCAATCCTTCCTCGCCCAGATTATCCTCGATAAATTCGCGCACCTCGCGCCCGCGCTCACCGATCAGGGCGATGACGATGACATCCGCCTGCGCCTGCCGCGCCAAGGTGCCCAGCAGCGTCGACTTGCCCCCGCCTGCCGCCGCGAACACGCCGATGCGTTGTCCCCGGCCCAGCGGCAGCAGCCCGTCGATCGCGCGCACGCCGGTTTCGACCTGCGTGTCGATCCGCTGCCGCTCCATCGGATTGGGCGCTGCGGCGTAGAGCGGCTGGGTCGCCGATGCGTCGACCGGCGGCAGGCCGTCGAGCGGCTGCAACCGCGCGTCCAGCACTCGCCCCAGCAACGCGCTCGACACCGGCACCCGATCCTCGCCGACGCGCACGGTGACTTCCGTCTCGCCCGACAGGCCACGCAGATCGCCCAGCGGCGCCAATATCGCCTCATGCTCGGACAGTCCGACCACCTCGGCCAGCAACGTGTGGCGCCCGGCAGGACTGGACAATTCGCAGATATCACCGATCCGCACGCTGACGCCGCTCACCCGGATCGCCGTGCCGATCGCGCCGCGCACCCGGCCGCGCTGTTCGAAAGCGGGGCCGGCGGCCAGCGTCTCGAAGAGCGCATCAGTCCGCATCGACCAGCTCCCAGCGGCGGGCGAAGGACTGCATCTGCACCTCCAGATCGGCGACGATCCGCCCGTCCGGCGCAGTCAGCCGGCATTGGTCGTCGGCCAGCCCGTCCTGCATCCGCACCGCCACCTCGACCGCGCTCGGCCGATCGGCAAAGGCCCGTTCGACATGGGGCATCATGGCTTCGGACACTTCGATCAACACGGGACCACGCGACCCCAGCGCCTCGACCGCGCGCTGGGCGATGGCGGCGATCCGCTCCTCATCGGCCAGCGCGCCGACCATCTGCCGCAGCGCCGCCAGCGCCAGCGCCGCCACATCCTCGTCGCGCCGCGCGCGGTCTGTCTCTACCTGCTCGGTCAGCGCGGCGATGGCTGCGGCAAAGGCGGCCCGCCCGGCCTCCGCACCCGATGCGCGCCCTTCCGCCGCCGCAATCGCCTGCACCTGCGCCAGCGCTTCGGCCTGCCGATCGTGCAGCAACCGTATATCGGCCAGCAGCGTTGCCGCCTCCTCCACGGGCGCCCGTTCGGACCCGCGCAGCCAGGGCCGATCACTCGCCAGCAGGCTCAGCCCATCGGCATGGATCAGATGGAAGGCCATGCGTCTGCCTCCTTGAGCAATATTTCGGCCGCGCCCAGTCGCCCGGCGGCCTCCTCATCCGCCTCCGCCGCGACCAGGAGCCTTTGCGCGTCGACACCCATCCGATCGATAGCGGGCAACGGATCGCGCCCACCCTCGGCGAAAGTCATCACGCGCTCCAGCACATCGGCTCCGACCAGATCGGCATAGCCGCGCAACTTCGCCCCCTCGATCGTGCGGGACAGGGCGGATTGGCCCGCGATCAGCAGCGCCACCATGCCCACCGTCTCGCGCCCGTCTGCGTCCAGCACCGGCCAGCGTGGCATGGCATGGAGCGCAGCGAAACTCGGCCGCGCCACGCCGTGCGCCAGAAACCGCTCTCCGCGCGATCGCGACCAGCCACCGCGCGCCGCCAGCCGGCCCATTTCCGTTCTCGCCGCCGCACCGCTCATGAAGGCTGCTCGCCCTGCGCAGGCATCACCGGCAATCGCGCCGTCCGCCGCCGCCAGAACAGCGCGACCAGTCCGCCGATACCGACCAGCCCCAGCAGGATACGGCTGGCCCAGCCATCGAAACTGGCGGTCAGGATCGACTGTTCGGGCGGCGGGGCGGCCTGGCTCGGCACCATCACCACCGATACCTTGTCGACCGCCAGCCCTTCGATACTGTTCGTCACCAGCGACTTGATCGCCCCGGTCTGACCCCGCAGGTCGAAGCCCGGCTGATATTTGACGAAGACGGCCGCCGATGCGGGCTTCACCTGATCCGACAGCGGATCGGCCTGCGGCATGGCAAGGTGTACGCGCGCCTGCACCACCCCGTCAATCTCGCTCACCGTATGGCTCAATTCCTGACTCAGGCCATAGATCAGCCGCGCCCGCTCTTCAGTGGGGGAGGACACCAGCCCCTTCTTCTCGAACAAGCTGCCCAGATTGGCGAAATCTTCGCGCGGCAGGCCCTTGGCCCGCAGCAACTGGATCGCCTTGGAAAAATTGTCGCGATCGACCGCGACGCTCCACTGCCCATCCTTGTCGGCGGATTTGCTCGCGTCGATATGCGCATCGCGCAGCGCGGCGATCATATCGTTGGCCTGGGCTTCCTTCAGATGGCCGTAGATTTCCTGGCTCCCGCACCCCGCCAGCGCAAGCGCGGCGAGAAGCGGGAGGGCGGCTTTTCCGATCGCGTGCATCGGCCTTCCTCCCTCTCCTATATCAGCCCTGCTGACGGAACAGCTGTTGCACGCCATCCGCGCTGCGGTTGGCGATGTTGGACGTCAGCTGGCAATGGAACATGAATTCCTGGCATCGCATGGTCAGCTGGACGATCTCGCCCGGCGTCATCTCGCCGCCATTGCTCTGCGCCGTGCGGGCATAGTCAGCGACCGACTTGGCCTCGCCATTCACCTTGTCCAGCGCACCCAGCATTTCGCGCATGGCCGGCGCCATATCCTTGCCGCCCATATGCTCGCTGGCGGCCGCCTTGAGCGACGCGGTGAAGTCGGCGGCGGCATCCTGTCCCGCCTGCTGGGGCATGGCCGGCGCCAGCTCGACCATGCGAGCCGGCGCCGCCTGCATGGCGAGCGCTTCCACGCTCATTGCTTGCGCGCCATGGTTTCCAGCGCCTTGGACACGCTGTCGATCGAACTGTGCGAGCTGTTGGCCAGGAAGCTCATCTTCATGGATTCCGCCGTCAATTGGGTGATCTGCGACGGATTGTCGCCGCCCGAATTGGCCACGATGTCGGAGCGCTGCTCGATCGCAGCCGCCTGCGTGTCGAGCGCCTTGCCCCAGGCGGAGGCAAAGGCTTCGAACCAGTTGGCCGGGCTGTCATCCTGCCGCATGCGACCACCGGTCAACGGCGTGGCCGCGATGCTGCTCAGGTCGGCGTTGGATATGCTGTTGCTCATCTCATCTTCTCCTTCGTTCAGCTTCAGGGGGTGATCTGTTCGACGCGACCGTCCTTTTCGAAAGTCACGCCTTCCGGCGCGACGGCCAGCAGCTTGTGTCCGGTCGGCAGGGTCGAACCGGGGAACCAGCGGGAACCGTCTGCGGTCAGGATATGCGGCGGGTCGGTGACGATCGTCGCCAGCCCCGCGCCGCTCTGGGTGAAAAAGGCCTGCAAGGGGCTGGCGTCCAGACTGTCGTCCACCTTGAAGCCCACCGCGCTCACCGCCGGCAGATCCTTCTTCAGCTCCGCGCTCAATTCCTGCTGCTTGTCCTGCGGCATATAGCCAGCACTCACCACCAACGCGCCCGGCTGGGCCGGCGTGACGCGCGCGGCAACCCCCTTGGTCTGGAGCAGGTCGGTGGCGGCATCGGCCAGCGCCGGGCCGGTCTGCGCATCGACGATCACGCCTTCGCCGCTTTGCACCGCCAATGCGCGGAGCCGGCCCAGCTCGTCCTCGTCCCGCACCACGCCGGTCACCGCCAGCGATCCGTCCGGCGCGCTATTCACCTTCACCGCCGGAAATCCGGCCTGCCGCACCTCCCGCTGCAATGCGGTCCGGTCGCCCTTGCCGCCGCTCACCAGCGTGCCGAGCGGTTGCGCGGCCGCCAAGCCAAGCAGGCAGACGCAGCCCGCCGCCATGGCCAGTCGCGCGCTGTGCCGATCGATCCGGCCCAGATGCTCGCGCCCCATGTCCAGCAACCGGTCGACGATGCGCGGCGCCTGTAATGGCCCGACGGCACTCCCCACCGGCATGTCGGCGATCGCGCCGGCATCCGCCCAGCGTGCCGAAACCGGCGCACCATGGGCGACCAGATATTCGCCGATCCGGATGGGCAGATAGGCCGGCAGCACCGCCTGCTCCCCCGCCGTCAATGTGCGGCCAAGCAGTTCGACCTGCCCCTGCAAAACCCGCAATTGCGCCGCATCGGGCGTCAGGCTCATCTCCACCGCGCAATCGCGCGTCCCCGCGCCGCGCAGCACCACATCATTGCCCAGCCCATGGCCGATGCTCAGCCTCTCCCGCCCATCGAGCGGGAAGGCCTTGCCCGACAGCCGGCCCGACAGGATTTTCAGCACCCGCCGACTGACGGCGGCGGTACGCGGATTGTCGATCATGGACAGGGTGGCGGCGGTCATTCCAATACCTCCCGACGGCTGTTGGCCTGCGGCACGCGGGTCACGGCGCCCAATTTGGTCGGTTCGGCACCCGGCGCCCCGGACGCCACGCCGGGCATCTCCATCCGGTTGATGCGCGGCGAAATCAGGAACAGCCGCTCGATATGCTGGCGCTTCTTGGTCCGGGTCTTGAACAATTCGCCCACGATCGGGATCTGGCCCAGCACCGGAATCGCGCTTTCCGCGTCGGCATCCGCATTGACGGTCAACCCGCCCAGCAGCAGGCTTTCGCCTTCGGCGATCAGCGCCTGCGTATCGACGCTGGCCCGCTCCACCACCGGGATACGATCAACCGTGCCGTCCAGCAGCGACCCGTCCTCGACATGCACGACCATGCGGATGCGCGGCTGCCCGCCATCGACCAGCACATGGGGATTGACGCGCAGCACCGTGCCGGCGGTCACGTTGAACAGGTCGACCTGCCGGTCGCCGGCCACTCGAACGTAGAAGGTGCGGGTCCGGTCGAACACCGCCTCCACATTGGACAGCGTCATCAGCTGTGGCCGCGACACGACCTTGGCCGCGCCCTTTTCCTCCAGCGCGTTGATGCGGAACAGCAATTCGTTGCTCGCCCCGATCGCGCCGGACAGGGACAGGCCACGATTGGCCTGGCCAGTGCCGGAAATCAGCGCGTCGGTCAGCGGATTGCCGGTCCGCCGCACCACGTCGCCGCCGAACAGCGCGCCCCAGTCGCCACTATTGAAGCGCCAGTTGATGCCCAGTTCGCGCAGCCTGTCGACATTGATGTCGATGATCGTCGCTTCCAGCTCCACCACCTGCGGCGCGACGTCCAGCGACCGGACCAGCCCTTCATAGGCGGGCATATTTTCCGGCCGGTCGCGGATGATGACGGCGTTCAGCGACGGATCGACCGTGATGCGCGGCCCGGTCCGTGGCGGCGCCTCGACCACGATCTGGTTGGCGCCGTTGCCACCGGGCAGGCCCAGATAATCCTCGTCATCATTGTCATAGGGGGTGGATTGGGAATCCCCCGGACGAACGCTGTCCAGCCCCCGGCCCATCAGACGCGGCGCGGATTGCCGCACCTTCTGCTCGCCATAGGAGCCGGTGACGCTGCCGATCGGCTGTCCGTCGCCCATGATCCGCGACACGGTGGTCGCTACGCCGGGCACCCGCACCGACCGGTCGCCGCTATTCATCGTCGTATCGTCGGCGCGGGCATAGCGCAGGTAGAAGACCCGCAGTTCATAGGGTTCGATCCCGCCCGGCGTCATCGGCGCCTGCTGCACCATGCCGGGCGCGATCGCCACCGATCCGGGCTGTTGTCGCACGGCGGTGCGGGGCAGGGCGGATGCGATCTGCTGCACCTGATCCAGGAAGCGCGGCACGCCGGTCGCCATCACCGCCTCGGCCGACGTGATGCGCACCCGGTTGGTGGCGTCCCCCAGCTGCCCGCGCGATACCGCGCCGGACAGATCGGCCGCGCGGCCCGATGCGACCGTCATCGTCCGGCTCTGCACGTCATTGGCATTGTAGACGGTGACGACCGCCCCGTCATAATAAGCGATCAGGTTGAACGCGCTCGACACCTGCCGCCAGATGTCGGCGGGATGCCCCGAAAAACGGCCGTTGATCTTGCCCGTGACCGTCCCCGCCACCGCGACCCGCAGACCGGATGCGGCAAAAAACTGGTTCAGGAAATCGGTCGCCGGCTGGTCGCGCGCGGACAGGCTGACCTTCTTGTCGCCAAAGGGCGGCTCGGCCGCCTGTGCCGGGATAAAGGCCAGCGCGATTGCGGCGGCGCAGCTTGCAAGGACGCGCTTCATGCCGCCGCCTCCATCTGTTCTTCGATCGCATCGGGCGTCCGGTCCAGCGTGCCGACCACGTCCAGCGGCAATGCCGGCGTCAGTTCGTTGTAGCAAAGGATCGGCAGGCCGAAGAGGTCGCCCGCCGTCAGCTGGCGCAGCGGTCGGCGCAGATCATAAGCGGTTACGACCGCGCGCGCGCCGCATTTGGTCGCCTCGCTACGTATCATGCCGATCAGCGTGCGCGCCTGATCGGGCGCCATGGCGAGGTGCTGTACCCCTTCCACCGCTTGCAGGCTGTCGCGGAAGAACCGCTCCAGCCGCCCGCCCACAACCATCACCGGCAGGCGATTGTCCGCCATGTGCGGCGCAGTGATGTAGCGGCGTAGCGCCACGCGGGTCCGGTCGGCGATCGGCACGGCATTGCGTTCCGATTGACCGATCTCGGCAATGGCTTCCAGTACGTCGCGCATGTTCCGCAAACACACCTCCTCTTCTGCAAGCAGTCTCAAAATCTCGGCGATCCGCGGGCTGGACACCGCGCGCACCACTTCCTTGACCAGGTCGGGATAATCGGCGCCGATGCGGTTCAGCATCGCGGTGGTTTCCTGAAGGCCCAGGAACCGGCCGGCATGGCGACGCAGTAGCACATCGACCGCCGCGGCCATCACCTCCTCCAGCGGGCGCTCGTTATCGGCCACACCCGATCCGACCGGCGCCTCATAGGCGAACAACGCCCAGCGTCCGGCCTCGCCCTCCGGCAGCAGCCTTGTGGTCATCTCGCCTGTCGGCATGGGCAGGCCGAGCCGCGCCTGCACGCCCTCGATCGTGGTGACGAAACGCGCGCGCAGCTTTTCGGCCCGTTCGGCATCCAAACCCGGCGCGGCAATTTCCAGCACCAGCGGGCGCACCGGACGCGGCGCAGCGGGGGCCGCCTGCAGCGTCTCGGGCAATGGCTTTTCGCTCGTGTCGAACCGCGCGGTCTTGCCCAATATCCATGCCTTGGATGCGGGATGCTGCCATGCCGCCGCACTGCCCAATGCCAGTGCGATGCCGATGAACACGGCCGCCGGGAAACCGGGGATCAGCGCCATCAGCACGCACAATATCGCGGCGGGCACCAGCACTTTGGGCTTGCTGCCGATCTGGTGGGCGATCGCGGGGCCAAGGCTGCCGTCGCGGCTCTCATCCGTGGTGCGCGTCACCAGCAGGCCAGCGGCCATGGCGCTGAACAGAGCCGGGATCTGCGCGACCAGCCCATCGCCGATGGTCAGGATCGAAAAGACCTGCATCGCCTCGCCGGCATCCATGCCATGGCTGAAGACGCCGACGGCCAGGCCCCCGATCAGGTTGACCAGAACGATGACGATGGAGGCGATGGCGTCGCCCTTCACGAACTTCATCGCGCCATCCAGGCTGCCGTGCAGCTTGCTTTCCATCTCCAGCGTGCGTCGTTTCTCGCGCGCTTCGTCCTTGCCCATCAGGCCGGACCGCAGGTCGCTGTCGATCGACAATTGCTTGCCGGGCATCGCGTCCAGGCTGAAGCGCGCGGCTACTTCCGCAACCCGCTCGGCGCCCTTGGAAATGACGATGAACTGCACGATGGTGATGATCAGGAAGACGACCAGTCCGACGATCAGATTGCCGCCCGCCACCATCTGGCCGAATTGCTGGATGATATGGCCACCCTCTGCGGTGGTCAAAATCATGCGCGTCGTCGCGATCGACAGCGACAGACGAAACAAAGTCGTCAGCAATAATACCGTGGGAAAGGTCGAGAAGTCGAGCGGCTTGGATATGTGCAAAGTCGACAAGAGCAACAGCAGCCCGATCGCGATATTGGTCGCGACCAGCATGTCGATGACCAAAGTCGGCAGCGGCAGGATCAGCAGCGCGACGATCGCCACGACGCCGACGATCAGCATCAGGTCGGCCGGGCGAATGGCGCCGCGCGGGATGCGGGACAGGATGGAGCTTGCCATCGGTCAGCGCCCCGGCGTGCCGCGCAGCGCGGCATAGCGGCCCATCACCTTGACGACATAATCCTGCGTCTCGCGATAGGGCGGGATTGCATTGCCATATTTGGCCACCGCCCCTTCGCCGGCATTATAGGCCGCCAGGATCAGGGTGAAATCCTTGCCATATCGGCCCTGCAACGACTTGAGCAGCCGCGCGCCGGTATCGATATTGGTGGCGGGGTCGTAGAGCGCCGTCGTCGCCACGCCGAAGCGCGCGCCTGTACCGGGCATGATCTGCATCAGCCCGCGCGCGCCCGCATGGGACAGCGCCTGCGGCTTGTAGGTGGATTCCTGCCCGATGATCGCATGCAGAAACAGCGGATCGATGCGGTGCGCACGGGCGCTCGCCAGGATATGGGCGTCGAAATCGGCGTTGACGCGGCCCAGCCGGATCGGCCGATCCAGCATCGCGCTGATCCGCTCGGTTCCCGGCGGCGGCTCGACCAGCCGCTCTTCGCTGCGAACACCCCGGCGCTTGCGCGCCTTGGCCGCCTTTTCTTCCTTCACGCCGGTGATGCGCGCTACATTGGGCTGGGCACGGATCGGCGCCTTGGGCGCGATCACGATCCGCGCGGCACAACCCTGCAACGCCATATAATGGCTCGCGCTGGCGTCGTCGGCGACGCGCAGCGTGTCGTTGAGCGGACACGACTTGAAGTCGATATCCCGCCAACTCGTGCCCTCTCCCGCCAGGGCAGGAGAAGCGACAGTAAAAGCTACGAATATTACCGGAATCCGTAGCGCTATGTGCGAACATATACGCATGGTGACGATCTCCCATCTGGTGACGTCCACACACCAAATTCTCGATTCGTCTTCAGCAGTAAAAAATTAAGTAATAACGGATGTTTACTTGATAGTCTGACAGCGCTGTATCGCTATCGAACGGCCGCTTTGTTGCGCTGTGTTGCAGCTATGGCCACCACTAGGAGACGGGCTGTTGCCATGGGGCGGTGAATGGAGCCAAAAGTAAAATTCTTATGGAACCGTGACATAAGCGTCACTTGAATGTGACGATATGAAGTAGATCCGTGTCGCTGGCGTAACATCGCTCTGTGCAAACGTTTCATCCCGATTCCGAAGCGAAGGGTTGACGAAGCGGCAGTTGTTCTGGACTTTTACTTCCGTCCACACACGCAGTTCGTGTTCTGTGCTTGCCCGTATCACCTGGTAATTATCGGCACAGTTTCAATCACTTCCGGCCGAAAAATGCAGGCCGTTCAACCGGCCGCAATTTGTGTGGAGCAGTCATGGCCGACAAGAATGACGGCGGCGACAAGACCGAAAAACCGACCCCCAAGCGTCTGCGCGATGCGCGGCGCAAGGGCGATGTCGCCAAATCGAAGGATGTCGGTCCCGCCGTCGGCATGATCCTCTGGTTCCTGCTGCTGCTCTTCGCTGCCGGTTATGCGGGCGGGCAGATCATGGTCTTGATGACCGACACGGTCGGCACCGCGACGACCATGCCCTTCGAATCCGCTGCGCCCGTGCTGGGCTGGGCTGCCTTCGCCGTGCTGGTGTCGGCCAGCCTGCTGATCCTGGGACCGGCTTCGATCATCGGTGTGCTCGCCGAATTTCTGCAAATCGGTGCATTGGTGACGACTGAAAAGCTCAAGCCCTCGCTCGACAAGCTCAATCCCGTGGAAGGTTTCAAGAAGATGTTCGCGCTCGACAATCTGGTCGAGCTGCTGAAGACCGTGATCAAGGCGAGCCTGATCCTCACCATTGCCATCATCATCCTGTGGCGCTCGGCCGATGGCTTCATCAGCCTCATCCAGACCGCCGGTTGGTCCCCGGTCGAGCGGCACGGCGAAAAGGTCGCGGGCGCCATGCTGTCGCTGATGCGATCGCTGACGATACAGCTCTTCGCCTGGACCTGCGCCATCTTCCTGCTCGTCGCCGCCGTCGATCGCTTCTGGCAGCAGCATCGCTTCATCAAGAAGCTGCGCATGAGCCGCCGCGACATCAAGCAGGAGCATAAGGATAATGAGGGCGACCCGATGCTGCGCGCCCAGCGCCGGCAATTGCATGAGGAATGGGCGAACCAGAATGCCATCGGCGCGGCCGGCGGCGCGAACGTGCTGCTGACCAATCCGACCCATCTCGCCATCGCGCTCGAATATGATCCCGCAAATACCCCCGTGCCGATGATCGCGGCGAAGGGGGAGGGGCCGCTGGCCGCCGCCATGCGGGGTGAGGCGGAGCGGATGGGCGTGCCCATCGTGCGCAATATCGGCCTCGCCCGCGCGGTCTGGGCGGAAAGCGAGGTCGGTGGCCCGATCCCGCGCGCCCATTTCGATGCGATCGCCGAAATCATCCTGTGGGCGAAACGCGCCCGCGACGGACTGGAAACCGCAATCCGGGAGGATGCTGAATGAATGCCGGAACCTTCTTCCTCAGCCTGCTGGCGGTCGTCCTGGCGCTGGCGGTGGTGCTGGGCCTGGCCTGGGTCGCGATCCGTCTGCTGCGCCGCTGGAACGATCATGTCCAGGGCGGCGGCGGGGAGGGCAATGATCCGCCGATCCGCTTCCTGCGCGCCATGGCCGTGGGCCAGCGCGAACGCCTCACCTTGGTGGAGGTGCGCGGCGAAGTGATGCTGGTCGGCGTCACCGCCGGTGGCATCAGCCTGCTCGCGCGCTGGCCGGACGGGCAAGTGCCCGACACCGCCCCCACACCGGGCCGGATCTTCCCATGACGGCATTCGACAAGCCTTGTTTCCCGGCCCTGTCCGTGGAGGAAGCGCATCTTCGCCACGCCCTGCTCGCCGCCCTCAACGGCCGCCGGATAGGGCGCGCATTGTTGCGCGCTCACATCCCCAACCCACCAACCTCCGTTCGCCCTGAGCCTGTCGAAGGGCTGCCCTTGCCTTTGGATACACAAAGCAACCCCCAGACACACTCAGTCCCAACCCATAGCGACTGGTTCCGCTGCGCCGAAGATCTCGCCTTCCGCTTCCATCGGCTCGACGGCGACCCCGTCCGCACCGACGCGACGGATGGCCCCGCCATGGCCACGCTACTCGACGCCGCCAACCCGCTGCTCTGCGAGATCGAGGCGGCGCTTGGCGTGACCCTCGACCCGACCGACATCGGCAAGCGCCCGCCCGCCGCGACCCTCACCGCCCACATCACCCTGCGCAACGGTCGGGCGCCGGTCGCGGCCATGGACCTCGTTTTGTCCCCCGATACGCCGATCCTGCCGGTTCCCGCACCCTTTGCGCCGGCCTTGCTCGGCCACATCCCGCTCCCCGCCCGCATCCTGATCGACGGCCCGCGCCTGTCGCCCACCGATGCCGCCGCGCTTGCACCGGGCGACCTGCTGCTGATCGGCGCTGCGCCGCTGATGGCCGGCGTCGGTCTGCCCGGCGCACCGGTCGTGCGCGGCCGCATCCTGCCGGCAGAGCGGCTCTTCCGGCCCATGTCATGATATCCATAAGAGAGGACGAAGCCATGCAAATCCATGCCGACGCCCCGACGCCCGACAGCGGCTTCGCGCCAGACTCCTTCGCAGTGCAACTCCGTTTCGAACTGGATCAGGCCGATATTCCGCTCGCCCGGCTCCAGGCCTTGCAGAAAGGCGGCATCCTCCCGCTCCAGGACCGCGACGGCACGCTCGCCGTCCGTATCCTCGCCGGCACACGCGCCATCGCCACCGGCCAGATCGTGTCAGTCGGCGACAGCTACGCCGTCCTGATCGAGTCCGTCCTCAAGGAGGGCTGAAACCCATGGATGTATCCGCCTTCACCCCCGGCAGCGCGCTCGTCGTCGTCGTCCTCATCGCGCTCGCGCCCTTCTTCGCGGTCATGGTGACCAGCTTCACCAAGATCGTCGTCGTCCTCTCGCTGCTGCGCAATGCGCTCGGCCTGCAACAGGTGCCGCCAAATGTCGTGCTGAACGGGATGGCGCTCGTCCTGTCGGTCTATGTCATGTACCCGACGATGCAGCAGATGGCGACGGCGTCGGGTCAGCAGGCGGTGCCGACCCAGACGTCGGAAATCTTCTCCGCCGCCGACCGCGCGAAGGAGCCGCTGCGCGCCTTCCTCATCAAACATAGCGCCGCCGACGAACGCGCCTTCTTCCTGCGCACGCAGCAGCGTGTCGCCAAACAGTCCGGCACCGCCGCCGCCAGCGCCACCGACTTCATCGTCGTCGTCCCCGCCTTCGTCGTGCGCGAACTGACTGTGGCCTTCCAGATCGGCTTCCTCATCTTCCTGCCCTTTCTGGTGATCGACTTGGTGATCTCCAACATATTGCTGGCGATGGGCATGATGATGTTGTCGCCCGTCACCATATCCCTGCCGTTCAAGATCCTGTTGTTCGTGCTGGTCGATGGCTGGGTGAAGCTTTCGCATGGGCTGGTGCTCAGCTATGTCTGACGCCATCATCCGCATGACGATCGATGCGCTGTGGCTGGTTCTCTTGCTGTCCGCGCCGCCCATCGTCGCGGCCTCGGCCGTGGGTCTGCTGGTGGCGCTGGTGCAGGCGGCGACCCAGCTTCAGGAACAGACGCTGCAATATACGCTCAAATTCTTCGCGATCGTCGCAACGCTGTTCCTCACCGCCTCGCTGCTGGCCGGCAGCCTGTACCAATATGGCAATACCATCTTCACCGAATTTCCCGCGATGGTACGCCAATGATGGGGGCGCCATGATGCAGGGCGTACCCGGCTGGACGGGCGAACTGATCCTGGTCGGCATTGCGTCGGCCCGCTTCGGCTTCGCCTTCATCATGATCCCGCTCTTTGGCAAGGATACGATCCCCGCGACCGTGCGCAACGGCATCATCCTCACCTTCGGCGGTATCGCCTTCGCGCTCCAGCCCAATTTCATGGTGCAGAATATCGGCACCTTCGGCTGGGCGGCGATGCTGCTGCGCGAAGCGGGTATCGGCGTCGCCATCGGCTTCTTCTTCGGCACCATCCTCTGGGCGATGCAGGCGGCGGGCGAGATCGTCGATGCAAAGGTCGGCGCGACCATCGGCCAGCTGATCGATCCCAATAGCGGCGGGCAGGTGTCGCTTACCGGGGCGCTGATGGAACGGCTCGCCCATGTCCTGTTCGCGGCGTCGGGCGGCATATTGCTGCTGGTCGCGACCATCATGGAAAGCTTCGCCGTCTGGCCGATCGCGCAAAGCTGGCCGCGCCTCGACCCGCACAGCATGATCCTGTTCGAAGGCGAATTCGGCCGGCTGATGGCGCTTGCCCTCATCTTCGCCGCACCGATCCTCGTCATGCTCTATGTCGTGGACGCCGCGCTCGGCCTGCTCAACCGCTTCGCCCAGCAATTGAACGTCTTCTCCCTTTCGCTGTCGATCAAGAGCTGGGCGGCCAGCGCCCTGCTGCTCATTCTGGTGCCGTTGCTGGCACAGGCGGTCATCATGGACCTTTCGACGCGGCAGGATGTGGTCCGCTCGGTAGCCAGGGCTTTCGCCCGATGACCGCCGATCAGGAAGAGGAAGCCCGCCTGCGCGAATTGATGCGCCTGCTGCGACAGGCGGACGCGCGCGCGGGCGAAGAGGATGTGCCGCTCGGCGAATATCGCATCCCCCGCTCGCGCGTGCCAGAACGGCATCTGACCGGCATCGGCGCGCTGACGAAGACGGAGGTGGCAGTGATGCGCTTCCTGGGCTGGGGCCGCGCCAATGCCGACATCGCGACGCTTCTGGTCATCAGCGAAAATACGGTGCGCGTCCACCTCAACAATATGTGCCGGAAACTGGAACTGGACGGCGTGCGCGAATTGAATGCGCTCGCCGGCCTGCTGTTTCATCCGCTTACTTAGAGCATTTTGAAGTCAGCTGGCACAGCTGACGGCTCGCAAAATGCGGAAAGAAAAGAGTCTTAGAGCATGATCCGATTCAATCCAATCGGATCATGCTCTAAGAAGCGATCAGGCCGCAACCAGCCGCTTCACGTCGATCGCATCTTCATGCATGCGCGCCTGCGCGATGTCATAAGCAGCCTGCATCCGCAGCAGCGTGTCGGCCTGTACGCCGAACGCCTTCTCGAACCGGATCGCCATGTCGGCGGACAATTTCGCATGGCCGTTGAGCAGGCCGCTCAAAGCCTGCCGCGACACGCCGAAATGTTGTGCGAGCGCTTTTATATTCATGCCATGCGGTTCGACCAGCTGGCGCCGAAGCCAGGGGCCGGGATGTACATGCAGGGACGGGTGAATCCTGATCGCCATCAATGATAATCCTCCAGATCCAGATCCGCGACGGTGGTTGCATCGACCAGCTTGAATGTCAGGCGCCAATTACGGGTGACTGTCATCGCATAGCGGCCCTTTCGATCCCCGGTAAGTGGATGGAAACCGAAATTGGGCGGCACGGCAAGTTCATCCACGCTGGATGCTGCGGCCATGAACGCGATCATGTCGGCAATGCGTTCGGGCTCGATCACGCCCTTTGCTTTGCCCGTCTCCACGAAGCGTCGCAGCGCCTTATGCGAGATGCTGGCTATATCCATGTGTCAAGCGATGACTGACACAGGATTGTTGGCGCGTCAAGTCATGGTTGACACATGGCTGCGCTGGCGACGCGTACCTAATCGGATCGCTTATGCCCCTAGTCGGATCGGGGAGGGCGGACGGCGGGCGGACCCGGCATACAGGATGGCGACGACGGCGATGACGCTCCGGGAGGGGCAGCGCCGATCGGGGGCCTCCCGGCCAAATATTGCTGAAAAGGAGATATGAGATGTTCGGTATCGGCGGTTTCAATCCCGTTTCCCTCCTCGCCACGGCCGCTTTGGGTCCGCTTGGCGGCATTGTCGCCCAACTCGCCCAGCAGGTCGTGTCGCAGCTCGGCCAGCAGCTGGTCGGTCAGCTCGGCCAGCAACTGGGCCTGTCGCAGGGCATCATCCAGGACGCGCAGCAGAATTTCACCGACCAGCTGACCGGTTTCCAGGGCGGCTCGGCCACCGACGCGAATGACGCCATTTCGCAGCTGGGCGAAACGCTCGGTGCCTCGCCGACGGAAATCGGTCAGGCCCAGAATGACTTCCAGAATGCCATAGACGACATTCTGAGCAACATCGCCGGCGGCGACGATGTGAAGGACGCCCGCGCCGGCGGCACCGGCAAGGCGGCCGGCTGGCTGATGGCCATGGCGAAGGAGCTGGGTGGCAAGATGGACAGCATGGCCAAGGATATCGAAAAGCTGTCGAAGAAGGCCGATGGCAAGAATCCGGGCGCCTCGACCGAATTCACCGCCATGTCGCAGCAGTTCGGCATCCTGTCGAACGCCGCTGCCACCGGGCTCAAGGCGATCGGCGAAGCCATGTCCAACGTGGCGCGCAAGCAGTAGTCCTGCCGCATTTACCGCACGGTTCGGGGGCTGGCGCATTGGCGCTGGCCCCCGGCTGCGTTACGGCGAAACGGAAGCCGCACGACGCTCCGTCAAACTGGAAAAGGATGATGTGATGACGAAAATGGCCATATTCCTCGCGACCGCTTCTGCTTTCTGGTCCGTCCCCGCTTCGGCTCAGCTGGACGCCATGTCCTGGGGCGACGCTTCCGCCAGCCTTGGCCAGACACAGGTGATGAGCGAAGTCATCAACGAGCAGGCGCGGTCGGGTGGCCGCACCAGCGCCGTCTCCTCCAAACAGCGCGCCCAGGCGACTTGCGCTCAGCGGGACTCGCTCAAGGCCAAGCATGGCGCCAACGATCCGCGCATCCAGCAACTCTACAAACTCTGCGCCAAGCAAGGCTATTGACCCGCCCATGCTGCGCCTGATTTTCGCGTTCGGCGCCCTCATCCTCCCGATCGGGGCGGTGGCGCAGGATGTCGCGCCCGTCATCACCCCCGGTCAGGTGGCCGAAGGACAATATTACCGCTCCCGCATGGGCACGCAGGCCAAGGCGAAATCCGGCGCCACGCGCGCCCGTCCGCCTGTCACCCGCGCCCGCCAGCAGCAGATATGCGCCAGCCGCCCTTCATTTCGCGAGAAAATGGGCGCCAGCGATCCGCAAGTGCTGAAACTGGATTCGCTCTGCGCCAAGGCCGGCTTCTGATCCGGTCGAAGGCCACTTGCGCATCCCCCTAATCGTTCCGACTATATCGCTAGTCTAATCGCGGACTGAACCTCTGGCGCCCGGCGGGTAGCATCATCCGACCCCGTGAAATGCGGCAAGGAGGACAGCCATGCTCGAATCGATCCTGTCGGACGTCGCCAATCTGCGCTGGCACCTGCCGTTGCGCACCCCGCAGGACAGCCGGAACGAGGCGAACTGGAACGCCGCCGAATCCGGCGCGGTGCGCGACATGCTGACCGGCACGCCGCTGGTCTTTCCGCGCATCGCTCATGTCTATCTGGTGCAGGGCGGCGCGGTCGCCGACGCCGATGGTGGGGCGGAACAAAGCTTCTCGCCCTCGACCGAGCCGAGCTTCGATATCGGCGGCGGCTATGCGCTGCGTTTCGACAGCGCGCGCGGCACCATCGCCCTGACCCATGATGGCGGCGGCGAAGTCCCGCTCTGGGGCGAAGGCGGGATCGCCGCTCATGCCGGCTTTCAGCTTCCGGACGGCACGCGCATCGCGATCGACGCGGCGGCCGCCACCGATCATCCCGACGCCGTGATCCCCGCCCGCATCACGATCGAAAGCAGCACCGGCGGCACCACGATCCTGTCCGCTAGTCGATCCGACTAGCCCCCTAATCGGATCGCGGAGCGCGCTGCACCCGCCGATCTGCTCTTATGATCACACAAGACATCGCAATGGACGGACGCCATCATGACCATCGACCCCAGCATCAGCGGCGCCGGCCCGATCGGCGCCATCGCCGCCGCCGGTGATGGCGCGCGGCGCGCTGGCCCGGTCGATGCGATCCGCGCCATCGCGACCAATGTCGTGTCCGGTGTGGCCGCCAGTTTCGGCCTGCTCCCGGTCAATGCGCCGGGCCAGGGCGACGTCTACGGCCTGCGCGCCGCATCCGACGCGTTGGGAACCGCCCTTGGCGGATCGGCCGCCGATCAGGGTGCGCTGACCCGCGCGGTCGAGGATTTCGCGAGCGCCGTCGCTACCGACATGGCGGCCTATGCCGACGGCCGCACACTCACCCTGGTGGACGGCGCCCTTGCCGCTTCCACCCTGGCAAACGCCGGCGACATCGCCGGCATCATCGACGGGCTGGACCAGGCGCGTGTCGCGCTGGAAGGCGCCCGATAAACTCCGCTTTGGAAGAGGAAGGGAACGGTCATGACGACGATCATCAACAATAACACGTTCAACCTGAACTTCGCCGTCAATAACAATTTCGGCAGCAACGCCGCGGCTGCTCTGGGCGGCGGTTTCTCCACCCAGCTCGCCGCCGGCCTCGTCGCCAGCTATTTCCAGCCGCTCTTCGCCAGCGCCTTCGCCTCGGCCACGCTGCCGATGCTGCTCAACTTTCAGGGCGGCCAGGTGCAGCAGGGACCGGACGGTACGTCCAGTTTCGCCGCGACCGAAGGTGCCAGCTGGACCGCCTCGCTCCAGAATGAGAGCGAGGGCCAGATCGACCTTGGCGACGGCTACCGCCTCGAACTGGACGAGCGCAATTCGGAAATCCGCCTTTATAACGACAATACAGGCGAAACCACGCGCATCTGGGGTGACCCGCATGTCGATATCGACGGCAAGCACAGTTTCGACTTCTGGGGCAAGACGACCTTCCAGCTGGAAAACGGCACGAAGATCACCATCGACACCGAACAATATGCGGCCAACCCCAATGAATATGTCGCCAGCCAGCTGACCATTACCAAGGGCGATCAGGCGATCGTCGTCGACGGCATCAGCCAGAATGACATCGGCGACCTGTCCATCACCCAGTCGAACGACGGCTATGCGCTGGACGCGGCCAAGGGTGACGGCTTCGTGTTGCAGGAAAATGCCACCGGCGCCGGCTGGCGCTCGGAACTGACCGGCGACATCGCGACTCAGGCGGATCTGAACTCCACCCGCGTCGGCGCCGCTTATGGTCCGGGCAGCGACACGCCCAGCCTCGGCGAAATCAGCGATCAGCTCAGCAGCTTCCTGCTGGTGGGCATCGCCAGTTCCATTCTCGCAGCGACGCTGGACGGCGGCAACAACAACTACCGCCGGGCCTGACGTCGCCGGGGCGGCCGCTCCCCGCTTATTCCCCGGCCGCCCCGACCCCATTCATCAGAGCAAGGCTCCAGCCGATCCTATCGGCGCGCCTTGCACTTCACGAGGTATCGAGGGTGTAATCATGGGTACGCAAGCTGCTGACAGCATAGGCCAGAGCCAGGCGGGCACAGGCTCGAACACGTCCACTTCGGCCGACGTCGCGACCGGCATGGTAAGAGAGCATCGGACCGCTGGCACCCTCGATACAACCGCGCTGGCCGCGGATGTTCAGGCGCGCACGACGGCCGATCCGCAGGCGCGGGCAGACCTGAGCGCGCAGGTCGAGGCGCAATTGTCGCCGGTGGAACAAGGCCAGTTCAGCGCTGCTCTGCACGCCGCGAACGACAATGGCGGCACGCAGCCAGCATCGGAAGAAGGCATCGGCTCTTTCTTCGACGGTCTGGTGAAGGGCGACTTCAGCGACAATGATAGCTGGTCCGCCACCGCCGGTCAGGTGATCGGTGGTTTCATCCCGGTCGTCGGCCAGATCGGCGATGCCCGCGACACCGTATCCGCGATCGGCGGCGTGATAGAGGGCAAGGACGGCGCCTGGGGCAATCTTGGCCTCACCGCGCTGGGCTGGGTTCCCGGCCTGGGCGACGTGGCCAAGGGCGCGATCCGTGGCGGCGAAAAGGCGCTCGACGCCGGCACCGACGTCGCGCAGCAGGCCACCCGCCATGCCGACGATGTCGCCGACGGCGCAGGCGATGTCACTAGACAGGCGGACGAACTGGCCGGTGCCGTCAGAACGGCAAAGGTCGGCCAGAACGAAGTCCGCTGGACCGCCGATGCGCAAGGCCGTCCGGTCCATGCGGAAGCCACGCTCAAGGAAGTGCATGACGGCGCCCCCCGTTCCAGCGCCGAGCAGACGGCGCAGAGCCAGACCGGCAAGTCCGGCAATGAAGGGGATCAGGGCGGTCACATTATCGGCCACCGCTTCATGCCCGATCAGGGCGTCAAGAACATGTTCCCGCAGGCCGGCCAGTTCAACAACAGCGCCTATCGCACCATGGAAAATGAATGGGCCGACTGGGTCAAGGCCGGGGCGGAGGTCCGCATCAATGTCGACCTGAAAGATTATCAGGGGGTCCGGCCCGATACCGTCAATGTCAGCTACGACATTTATGACAAGGGCGGCGACCTGATCTATCAGGGCGGTGAGCGGTTCAAGAACGAAGCCGGACAGGTCTTTGACCGCATGCCCAAGGCTGATATCGAAGCCTTGCTCAACCAGTAAAGGACTGCCCCGCATGGGATTCGACCAGGCGCTTGCCGACAGGACGCTCAACGAGCTTGGCCAGCAGATCATCGCCGACCCGCGCTATGCCGGGCAGGACTGGCAGGGGATCGCAGTGGTGGTGCAGGTACAGCCGCGCCAGCGCCTGTTCGGCTATGTCTACCGCCCCGACGGCAGCTGGACGGCGGGCATGCCCGACATGGACGCCACCATCGACAAGGCGCTCGCTTTGTCGAAAGCGATGCAACTGGACGGCAAGGACGCCTGGAAAACCTGCCTGATCCAGATCGCCCGCCCCGGTCCGCAGCTCAAAGCCGACTTCGAATATGAAGACGGCGCCCGCTGGAACATCACGCCAGCGAACCTGAAAGCGCAGGTCGAGCAATTGCGCCCACGCTAAACGGCGCGCGCCACGCTCCTCCCGACACCAGGCAACGAGCCTCAAGCGCGCAGCGCGCACGGCACCTTACTGCGCCTGAAAACGGCCAAAGGCAGACACTCACGGAATAGCTGCTTTCAGCCGCAAAGGCATGCGCCAGTTTATGCGCCACAGATTGCCTTATGTCGCGTGTTTTGATCTACGGTTGAAGCCGAGCCGCTATCTATGCCTATGATTTCTTGAAGCTTCCTAGCTAAGCAAGATCAGTTACTTATGGTCATGGGCGTGTCATAGTCTATGGTCAGCACGGCTGATGGCTCATTAGGCTGTGGAGGACAGTGCTGTGAACAGACGAGACATGCTTGTGGCGATGGCGGGCGCAGGCGTAACAGGCATCGCACCACGATGCTTTTCGCAGGATTCCGGTGCGCCGGGCAACCGTGTCATCGTCAGCCGCATCGGACTGGTGGACGGACGCGTTGTGATGCCGATCACCATCGGCGGCAAGGGACCGTATCTTTTCCTGATCGATACCGGCGGGGCCACCAGCATGATCGAGGACGAACTGGCACGCGAACTCAAATTGCAGGTTACGGGCACAGTGAGCGCGCGAGGCATTGGTGGCCGAGCAATGCTGGGCACCTACATGGCGCGCGATGTGGTCTTCGGCGGTGGCGCGCGACAGGCGACGGTATCGATGGCGGGCATGGCGGGCGGTTTTGGCGCGCGGGTTCGCGGCGCGTTGGCTGCGGGTATGCTAACCGCGGTGGATGGCGATCTGGACATCGAGGCAGGTCAATGGCGTGTTTATCCTGACGGACGGCCGGACCGTAGCGGCTTTGTGAAGATAGAAAAAGCCATTCGCAGCAATATGAATGACAGGAACCGTGCGTCGCCACGCCTTTATGGCGAGGTTGCGGTGAATGGTCAGGCGTTCGATTGTCTGTTGGACACGGGTGCGCCGGGGGCGATCTCGCTATCTTATGATCATGGCCGACGCCTGAGACTGTGGGACGATGCACGCCCGTTCGCGCCACAGGGATCGAGTGGTATCGGCGGCAGCGGAGGGATTGGCAGGATTGTTCGTGCGGACCATGCAGAGTTTGGTGGCGTGCGGTTCGAACGGCCCTTAGTCTTGGTCCGCGGACCGCAGGATGGCTCGCGCGGACAACATGATGGCATCGTCGGGCTGGCCTTGCTGCGCCGGTTCAATCTGTCGACCGATGTGCGGGCAAAGGCTTTATGGGTGCAGCCACATGGCGACACTAAGTCAGTGCAGGAACGTTATGGTTTGTCGGGGCTGTGGCTGGAGCGCAAGGGCGAAGAAGTGCGGGTGGCAGCAGTGGGCACGGGCAGTCCGGCCGCAGGCGCGGGCGTCGCTGTGAATGATCAAATCATCGGGCTGGATTTCGGTGCGGCGATCGCCAAGATTTCAGGCAAGCCGGGGCAGGTTGTAGAACTGAATGTCGCCGGTGCATCGGGTAGCCGTGTGGTGAAACTTACTTTGCAGCCATTTTTGTAGACGCGCAGAAACAGCGAGAGCGGCCCATCCAGCATCAGGCAGGAAAGCGGGTCGGGCGCAATCGACCAGAATTGGCCACGTTCCCTCTCCCGTTTACGGGAGGGGGCTAAGGGATGGGCTGGACGTCTCGAAAGCCCACCCAACTGCGGCTGACGCGTTTCGCGCGCAAGTCTCGCTGCCCCGCCCCCGCAAGCGCGAGGGGAATGGCAGTAGACCACCCCTCTTCGTCATTCCCGCGCAGGCGGGAACCCATCTCCCGATCTTGCCCCAGGCACCACGCCGAGGCAATGGATCTCCGCCTTCGCGCCGCTGGCCGCGCAGCAAGGATAAGCCCGCCAAAAACCTTCCAAAATAGGGTTTCCTCTGATCTATCCTGTCGGATGACACCGACACTCCCTTCCGCCGACCGCATCTTTTCAGCCAATCACCTGTCGCGGCCCAGTCGCTGTGCGGTCGCGCTATCGTCGCGTCCCTGTGACCTGCCTGTGGCCCCACCGTCGCGTTGGTGGCGCGCCAGTGGCGCTTGCATAACGCGTCGCGAGAGCCTCGCGAACGCTTCGCCCCTGAAAAAGGCCGACGACACTGTGAACTTCGCTCGTCGCGCCGCTGTGACCCTAATCATATCGACTAGGCCCCTAGTCGAAACGGGGAGGGGCTTTTCCGTCCCGATCGGCGACAATCGTGGCCGCAGAACAAGGAGCGCCCGCCATGACCGATCCCGTCGGCGATGCCGTCAGCCATATTCATGACAAGCTCGACACGTCGGGCTGGTTCAACACCGTCACCAATGGCGAGACGAAGGATATCGTCGGCACGCTGACCGCGCTCCCCGCCGATCAGGCGGATCAGACGATCGACCGGCTCCAGCAGTCGGGCGACCTGGATCGCGTTGCCGATGAAGTGATGGATGGCGACTGGTTCGGCAATGGTGGCCTGTCGGGCGACGAGCGCCGCGCCTTCCTGTCCGACATGGCGGGCAAGCTGGATGGCGACAGCCTCGCCGCCCTGTCGGATGCCTTCGCCCGCGCCGACAATGGCGGCTTCGATTCCGTCACCGAACTGGGCGATGCCGTCGCCACCCATGCTGCACCACAAACCAAGGTCGACTATATCGCCGCGATGAAAAACGGCGTCGATGACGCCAGCCAGTCCAGCTATGGCCTGGGCTATAGCGGCACCCAATTGCAGGATGCCGAGGCGACGGCGGTGGGCGACGTTCTCGCCTCGCTGCGCGGCAGCTATGCGGAGGCGGGCTTCAATGCCATCGGTGACAAGCTGTCCGATGTGCTGACCTCCGCGCTGGATGGTCAGATGACCACCATCGCCAGCCAAGCCGGCGCCACGAACAGTATCACCTGGAACGCCGACAGCTATGAAGCGATCATGGGCGCGGCCGCCAGCATGGGCAATGGGACCTGAAAGCGCAAATCTTCGACGCCGGCGTGCACACGATGCGGGAAGTACGCGACACCAATAATGTCTTCGGAGGCCTGACCGTGCTGGGCAAGGATGACGCTATGCGCCAGATGGCCAACGGCCTCACCGCCATCATCGACAGCGACACGACCGGCGTCATGGACGAACTGACCTTCAACCAGTCGACCATGGATGGCTCCAGCTTCGCCGCCTATGCAAAGGAAATGCTGAACCAGAATCGCGAGGGCGAACTCGGTCAGCAAATGGGCCGGCTTCAGGTCGGCAATGACAGCAGCGAAAACCCCGTCGAGCGGCTGAACGCGGTTGAAACCGTCCCCGGCACGACGCAGGAACGGCGCGCCAATGCGGGCGCACTCGGCTATTTCGTCGGCGGCGTCTATGCCGCGACGCAGGCCCGGTCGCAGGATGTGGCCGAGCAGCGCGAGACGGTGACGGCCATCCTCAAATCCGCGCTCACCGTGGTGGACAAGGTCGCCTCGCTGGGCGGCCCGACTGGCCGTGTGATCGCGGGCGGCGCAGCCGTGGGCAAGGAATGGATGCAGATCGCGGTCAAAAATGCTATCGCCGACGAAGGGAGCGCGGCCGGCATTCGGCTGGAACGCGCCGCCCTGCCGGTCAACGCGCAGACGGGAGAATTGGGCGTGGGCGACAATGTGGCGAGCGCGTTCGAGGATCGTCTGGCCTCCGTGACCCGGACCGCCCAGCCCTGACCGCGCGCGGCCTTCTTGCCATTATCGCGTCGGCCATGCTCGTCACTGGCGGATGTAGCGGTGCGGAAGAGGAGGGGGGCTTTCCCCTAGTTCCCGCGGGTCTGCGCGACAGTGCCGAAATCCCGCTCGGCGACGCCGCCAATGCCCGCATGACCCGCGCCGCTACCATGGTTCGCGATCGCATCGAACCGGCATGGGGCCGCCTCGACAACCGACTCTATCTGCTCCCGACCGACCGCTGTCAGGGCTTCGTCGAAGAATTGCGCGGTATCATCCCGGTCGGCTGGCAAAACTACCCTCTCGACCAGAAGCCGACCGACGCGAAGCTGGTCGGCTTCAACAAGGGCAAGCGGATCGTCATCTATCTCTGGTTGACCGGCGTCAGCCGCGACGGCTGCGCACTCAACATCCTGCACAATTGAGCGGGCTGGCGGCATGGCAGAAATCTGTGGAAACCCCGCATGAACGATGGACGACACGCTATGCCGGCCGCTAACCGCCCGTTTCATGAGCATAATCGCAACCATCATGAACTCCACCACGGGCCAGCCCATTCAGAAAATGACCTTCGGCCGCATGCCCAAGCCGTGGGCGACCTTCCATCTGGAAAATGGCGAACGGGTCACGGCCGACCGCGTCAACGTAGGCAAGCCCGCGCCCGGCAAGTTCGTGGCCCCGGTCGAAGTCTGGGTCACGCCCAAGGGCTGACGCTACGGTTTCCATGTTTCCGCCCTCGGCCGCCTAGACCCGCAAGATGCCGGACGGCGGTCGGGGCCTCTCTTCCATGACATTGAAATATTTGAACTTTCATCGACCTGTCATCTGACAGCCGCCAACAGGTCACATCTGTTGTGCAGCGGCGTCCCCATATAGTTCAATAGGGGGTTCGCCACATGACACGCCGTATCCAGTTGCTTGCCATTCTGCTCGCCAGCAGCGCCGCCGTCCCGGCCATTGCCCAGACCGCCGCACCTGATGATGGCGATATTGTCGGCGCCGGCGAACAGATCATCGTCACCGCGCAAAAGATCGAACAGCGCGCGATGGACGTGCCGATCACCATCTCCGCGATCAGCGGCAAGCGGATGGAAGAAATCGGCGTGTCCGATCTCGACGAACTGTCCAACTATATTCCCGGCCTCAATATCCAGGAACAGAGCGCCAACAATCCCGGCATCGTCATTCGCGGCATCACATCGGACAGCGGATCGGCCCAGCAGGCGCCGCGCGTCACCCTCTATTATAATGGCGTCGATATCTCCCGTTCGCGTGGTTCCTATCAGGATATCTACGACATGGAGCGGATCGAGGTGATCAAGGGGCCGCAGGCGACCTTGTTCGGCACCGCCTCTGCCGTGGGCGCGATCAGCATGATCTCCGCCCGGCCCAAGCCCGGCTTCTCCGCCGAGCTGAATGCCGGTTACGGCAATTATGAGTCCAAACTGCTCAGCGGCTTCATCAATGGCGGGTCGGACAAGGTTGCCGGCCGCATCGCCTTCGCCTGGAAGAAGCGCGACGGTTACGTCAAGAATTTGTCCGCGACGCAGGACGATCTTTATGCCCGCGATCAGCTCGGCGTGCGCGGCTCGCTGCGCCTGAAGCCGACCGAAAGCTTCACCGCCGACCTCATCCTAACCTACGACCGCCAGCGCAATTCGGGCACGCCTTTCATTTCGCGCGCGCTGCCGACGTCGGAAGGGCCGGGCAATCCCTTCGGTTCGGCGAACCTGAGCGGCTCGCCTTTGTCGGGATCGGTTCTGCGTGGCGACAAGCTTGGCCTGCATCGTGACGTCTATGACGCCAACCTGACCTTCTCTTGGGACATCATGGACGATTGGACGCTGACCATGGTCAACGGCTATCGCAAGTTCGACAGTAACGAAGTGTTCGACGCGGACGGTTCGGCGGCCTGGTATCTGGAATTCGGTGAAGAGGCAAAGGGCTGGCAGGTCAGCCACGAAACCCGCTTCTCCTATGCTGGCGATCATTTCCGTGGGTCGTTCGGCTGGAACGGCTTCCGTGAAAAGAACCATCAGCGGGTGCCCTTCTCGTCCGAAGAAGGGACTTTCATCCAATGTCTGACCCGCGCTCTTCCCGGTCTTGGCTGTATCAATGCAGCCGGGGTGGTAACGGCGGCGCAGGCGACCGCGCTGATCACTGGTGGCGCGCTGACGCAGATTCCTTACAGCTCGGTCTTTGAAAATCGCGGCAAGAACGATAGCTATTCGATGTTTGCGGATGGCACCTGGATTGCCAGTCCTTCGATGGAATTGACGGCCGGTATCCGTGCCCTCATCGAAAAACGTCGTTCGGGTTATGTTACCAACGTGCCCGTGCCGCGCCTGCCCTCGCTGCTGCCCGCTGCCCTGCGGGCGCAATTGCTGGCGGCGGTGCCGTCGCTGGCAACCTCGCTCGTCCCCGGCCAGGTCAACACCGGCGGTCGCGTGCTACACACGCAGGGCAGCTTCGCCGCTTTCCTGCCGCGCTTCAACATCCTCTATCGCTTCTCGCCGGCACTGAACGGTTTCGCCACCGTGTCGAAGGGGCGCCGCTCGCCGACCGTCAATCTGGATGCGGCTCCCGGCGGCGCGGCGCGTATCAGCCAGATCGCGGAGGAAAATGTCTGGAATTATGAAGTCGGTCTGAAGGGCAATAGCGGCATCTTCTCCGGGTCGCTGGGCGTCTACTATCAGAAATATGATAATTTCCAGGTCAGCGTTGTCGGCAGCGATGGCGTCGCCCGCACGATGAGCGCCGGCACGGCCAGCAACCTGGGCGTCGAAGCGGAAGTCATGGTCCAGCCGACCAACTGGCTCAACATCTTCGCCAATGGCGGCTATATCGACGGCGGCATCGACGACAAGGCGGCCAATGGCCGTTTCGCTGGCGACCAGTTCCGCCTTCAGCCCAAATTCCAGGCAGCGGCCGGCTTCACCATCGACGCGCCGATCGGCAACGGCATGCGCGTCTTTGCGACGCCCAGCGTCACCTATCGGAGCAAAATCTACTTCGAAGTGCCCAACACCGAAGCCATCAGCCAGGATGGCGTAACGCTGGTCAACCTGCGCGCCGGCGTCGGCTTTGTCGATGGACAATATGAAATTTCCGGCTTCATGCGCAACGCGACGAACAAAAATTACCTGCTCGACGCAGGCAATACCGGCGGCGCCTTTGGCATCCCAACCTACATCCCGGCAGAACCGCGCTTCTACGGCGTGCAACTGACCGGCCGCTTCTAACTCGGACAAGGAAGGAGACAGTCATGAGCTTCACCATCGACCGCCGCCTGCTCATCAAGGCCAGCATGTTGGGCCTGAGCGCTTTGTCCATCCCCGGTGCCGCCGCCATCCTGTCGGGTCGCGGCTTCACCCATGGCGTCGCCAGCGGTGAGCCGGGCGCGACGTCCGTGCTGCTCTGGACCCGCTATGTCGGGTCCGGCGACACCAAGCTGCGCGCCGAAGTCGCCACCGACGCGGCCTTTACCAAGGTCGTTTCCGGCGGCGAAGTCACGGCCCGTGCCGACGCCGACCACACCGCCAAGATCACCGTCACCGGCCTTCAGCCCGACGCATGGTATTTCTACCGTTTCATCGCGCCTGATGGCCGCATCAGCCGCCTTGGCCGTACCCGCACCCTGCCGCAGGGTGACGTGTCACGCTTCGGCATCGGCCTTTTCTCCTGCTCCAACATGCCTTTCGGCTTCTTCAACGCCTATGGCCATGCCGCCGCCCGCAACGATATCGACCTGGTCATCCATTGCGGCGACTATCTCTACGAATATGATCGCGGCCATTACCCCAGCCTGGAAGAAACCGTGCCCGGCCGCGTCATCGAACCGGCGAACGAGATGGTGACGCTGGCCGACTATCGCCTGCGTTACGCCTCCTACCGGCTCGATCCCGATCTTCAGGCGCTGCACGCCGCCTTCCCGATGATCGCCCAGTGGGACGATCATGAACTGGCCAACGACGCCTATAAGGACGGCGCCGAAAACCATCAGCCGGACAAGGAAGGCGAATGGTCGGTGCGCAAGGCGGCCGCGCAGAAGGTCTATCGCGAGTGGATGCCCGTATCCGATGCGAACTATGACAGTTTCCAGATCGGCACGCTGGCAACCATATTCCGTCCTGAAACCCGCATCACCGCGCGCAACAAGCAGTTGAGCGTCGGCGAAGCGGTCGCCGGCCGCGGCGATCTGGGCAAGGCGCTGGCCGAGTTTCGCGACGGTGCCTGGAGCGCGCAGGACCGCACCCTGATGGGCGCGGATCAGGAAAAATGGCTCTATGACGGCTTCGCCTCATCGAAGAAGGCCGGCACCGCCTGGCAGATCCTCGCGCAGCAGGTGATTATGGGCTATGGTCGTTTCCCGACCAACGCCGCTGACTGGGTGCCCGCCAACGCCCCCGGAATCGTCCGCAAGACGCTGGCCGGTGCGGTCGCCGCGTCGCAGGCCGGCCTGCCCTATAATATGGACAGTTGGGACGGCTATCCGGCCGCCCGCAACCGTCTCTATGATGCGGCACTGGCGGCGGACGCGGACCTGGTCGTCCTGTCGGGCGACAGCCACAATGCCTGGGGCTATAATCTGGGCGAACGCGGACCGGGGCAGGGCGGCGTCAAGGATCGGGTCGGCGTGGAATTTGCCGGCCACGCCGTTACCTCGCCCGGCTTCGAAACCTATGCCAAGGGTGTGCCGCCAGCGGACATCGCCCGCGCCTTGCGCGCGGTCAATCCCGGCATGGCTTTCTGCGACGCCAGCCAGCGCGGTTATGTCTCGCTGGAGGTCACGCCGCAGCAGGTCGCCGGCTCCTGGCATTTCATGCAGGATATCCGCACCCGTACGACGGCGCTTTCCGGCTCCCACCGGATGACCGTTCAGCGCGGCGCGAAGCTGTTGCAGGACGCCTGACCTGTCGAGACACTTCGTCATCTCGACATGGCGAAGTGTCTCGATCGCGCTTGTCTGGCAGATTGCTTATATTTGACTGTAACAGATGTTTGGTATAAATCGGCTCTGCCAAAATGGGAGAGGCCCGATGTACAGCTATATTCCGCCGATCGACGATTATCGCTTTCTGCTGGGCGAAGTGCTGGGCTTCGATACGGCGATGGCGGACATAGGCAAGGATGTCGACGCGGATCTCGCGGCTGCGGTTCTGGAAGAGGCCGGACGCATGTGTGCCGATCGCCTGCACCCGATCAACCGCGAAGGGGACGAACAGGGCAGCCAGTTGGTGGATGGCGCGGTGCGCACGCCCCATGGCTTTGCCGAGGCCTGGCGTGATTTCGCGCAGGCCGGTTGGGCATCCCTCTCCGCAGACCCGGCCTATGGTGGTCAGGGGCTACCCTTCATCCTGCAACTCTGGTTCGACGAGATGATGGCCGCGACCAACCTGTCTTTCGGCCTGTTTCCCGGCCTGACGCGCGGCGCGTGCGAAGCGATCATGGCCCATGCCGACGGCGCGCTGAAAGCCACTTATCTGCCGCCCATGATCAGTGGCGAATGGACCGGCGCCATGGCCCTGACCGAGAGCGGGGCAGGCACGGACCTTGCCTTGCTCAAGACCAAGGCGGTGCCGTGTGGCGATGGTCGCTATGCCATCACTGGCCAGAAGATTTTTATCTCGTCGGGCGACCATGATTTCGGCGGCAATATCGTCCATCTCGTGCTGGCGCGCCTGCCTGATGCCCCGGCTGGTGTGAAGGGGATCAGCCTGTTTCTGGTGCCCAAATTCCTGCCTGATGATCAGGGCGCGTTTACCGTCCGCAACGCCATGTCGGTTGGGGCATTGGAAAAGAAGATGGGGATTCATGCCCAGCCAACCTGCGTCATGAACTATGACGAAGCGACCGGATGGCTGGTCGGAGCACCGAACAAGGGCCTGGCCGCCATGTTCACGATGATGAACGCGGAACGGTTGATGGTGGGTGTTCAGGGTCTTGGCATCGCCGGGGCCGCCTATATTCAGGCTGCGGGCTACGCCAAGGAACGGTTGCAGGGGCGCAGTGCCGATGGCACTCGCGGGCCGGTTGCGATCATCGACCATGCCGATGTCCGTCGCATGCTGCTCAACATTCGCGCCTTTGTGGAGGCCGGTCGTGCCTTGGGCGGCTGGACGGCACTGCAACTCGATCGCGCCCATCATCATCCCGATCCGGCGGAGCGTATCAGGGCGGATGCGCTGGTCGTGCTGCTCACACCGGTGGTGAAGGCCGCCTTCACGGACTTCGGCTTCGAAAGCGCGGTGCAGGCGCAGCAGGTCTTCGGCGGTCACGGCTATATTCGCGAATGGGGGATGGAACAATTTGTCCGCGACGCCCGGATCGCGCAGATTTATGAAGGCACCAACGGCGTGCAGGCCATGGATCTGGTCGGCCGCAAACTGTCCTTGGGGGACGGTGCCGTGGTCGAGGGCTTTTTCGATCTGGTCCAGGCGGATCTGGAAGCTGCCAAAGGCACTGTGATTGCTGACGCCAGCCTGACGGCGCTCGCCTTGCTGCGATCGACGACGACATCGCTACGGGGTGCGGGCGTGGATGCAGCGGGCGCGGCGGCGGTCGATTATCTCCGCTTCTTCGCGCTGGTGTCGATGGGTTGGATGTGGAGCCGCATGGCCGCTGCGGCGCAGGAAGACAGTCGGCTCCACCAATCCAAGCGTGCCGTCGCCACCTTCTTCGCCAACCGGATGCTACCGCAGGCGGATGGCCTTGCCGCCAGCATCGCGGCCGGCGAAGGGTCGATCATGGCGCTGGATGCCGACGCCTTCTGACGACATGGTCGCCGCGAACCGCATCGCATCTTCCCGTCTATGAGATTTGACCCGTTCGCATTTGAAAAACTCCGTCATGGCTGGGTCAGGCATGCGATCATGAGCCATGCTCATAGAAATAAAGAGCTCTGTCGGTAAAATTCCCAATATTACCCATTTTCCTATTTGTAAATCTGAACGAATATCGCTCAATGTAATATGAATATTCAAAATAATAAACTGCGCTTTCCTGTCGCATAGAATAACTATTGCACGAAATTCTCCATCTATTTCCTAACCATGCGGGACCGCTCTCACTGGACAGCGGTCATCTATAAAGCAGAGGCGCCGTAACGACGGTCGTTCCTGTTTTCTGCAGGGGGAATGCAAATGGTCCGCATATATTGGCACAAGATTTCGGGCGCATCGCTGCTCGCGCTGGCCGTCGCTTCGCCGGCCTGGGCGCAGGAACAAAGCGCCGAACTGGCACCGCAAGCCGCGTCGGCGGGGGATGCGGACACGATCATCGTGACCGGTACGCGCAAGACCGGCCTGCGCGCGGCCGACAGCCCCGCGCCGATCGAGGTGATCGATGCAGGCGCGCTCCAACGTTCCGGCAAGCCTGACGTCATCAGCGGCCTCGTCGCCTCCGTCCCCTCCTTCACGTCGCAGGCGTTTGGCGGCGACATGGGCAATCTCAAACTGTCCGCCCGCCTGCGCGGCCTCAGCCCCAATCACGCGCTGATCCTGGTCAACGGCAAGCGTCGCCACGGCACCTCCAGCATCACGGTCAGTTCGACCGGCGGCTATGGCGGCGCGGCATCGGCGGATCTCAGCCTGATCCCGGCAGAATCGATCGATCATGTCGAAGTGCTGCTGGATGGCGCGGCGGCGCAATATGGTACGGACGCGATCGCCGGCGTGATCAACATCTTCCTCAAGAACGCGCATCAGGGCGGGTCGATCAGCGGTACGACCGGCGCCTATGGCAAGGGGGACGGGTTCACCTATGGCGGGGCCGCCAATATCGGTTTCGGCAACGACCGTGCCTTCATCAACCTGACGGCCGAAGCGCGCCATCATGGCTATAGCGACCGGGGCGGCCCCGACCGGCGTTTCTACACGGCAGGCAATCTCGCCAATCCGGCGCTGCCCTTGATCCCAGGCTATCCATACACGAACAAGATCTATGGCGATGCCAAATATGATCTGCTGCTGCTATCCTATAACGCCGAGGCACAGTTGGGCGATGTCGCGACGGCTTATTCCTTCGGCAGCTATGGCTATCGCGACGGGGATTCCCGCCAGCAATATCGTTTCCCCAGTATAGCGCCCAGCCTCTGGCCACAGGGCTTTACCCCATCCATCGTCGCCAAGGAAAAAGACTGGTCCTTCACCGGTGGCCTGCGCGGCGATGTGGGCGACTGGAGCTGGGATCTGGCGAGTACATGGGGCCGCAACCAGATCGATATCTATGTATTGAACTCGGCCAATCCCTCGCTGATCGCTGATACCGGCACCAGCCCACGGGATTTCTACAACGGTACCTTCACTGCGACGCAGTGGACCAATAATCTGGATATCCGCCGCAGCTTCGACATCGGTCTGGCGGCCCCGGTCACCTTTGCCATCGGCGGCGAATATCGGCGCGATATTTATGAAATCGAACCGGGTGACGAGGCATCTCGCTACAAGGCAGGGGTACAGGCATTCCCAGGTTTCAATGTCACCGATGCGGGCCGTCATAGCCGCCATAATATCGCGGGCTATGTCGATTTCGCCGTCTCGCCTGTCGAGCGATTGCAACTCGACCTGGCTGGCCGGTATGAGGACTATAGCGACTTCGGCGACGCGTTGATCGGCAAATTCACGGGCCGCTATGATTTCTCGGATGGCTTTGCCCTGCGTGGTACGGTCAGCACCGGCTTCCGCGCCCCGACCCTGCTGGAACAATATTATTCGGCCACGGTGGTTAGCCCGACGACGGCGTCCGTCCGCCTGCCCCCGGACAAGGCGGCGGCCAAGCTGCTCGGCATCGAACCGTTGAAGGCGGAGCGGTCGACCAATCTCAGCCTCGGCGCGGTCTTCCGCCCGGCGCCCGCCTTGCAGGTCACGCTCGACGCCTATCAGATCCGCATCAGGGACCGGATCGTGGCGACCGGGTCGATCTACGGCCTGCGCAACCGGGTTTTGCTGTCGCAAGCGGTGACGGACGCGATCATCGCCAACGGCAATGTCCTGGGCACGGATTCGCTGACATCGACCGCCATCACCACCGCCGTCAATGGCGCCACCACCCGCACGCGTGGGCTGGAACTGGTGGCCAACTACAGCAGCAATCTGGGCGATCTGGGCACGGCAGACTGGAGCCTTGGCCTCAACTATAACAAGACCAAGGTGCAAAAGATCGCAGCGCCCTCCACCATCGTCGCGGCGTCGGGCCAGACCTATCTCGACCTCAACGCCATTTCCTTCCTGGAAACCGCAGCGCCCCGCTTCAAGGCGAATTTCGGTGTGTTGTGGAAGGTCGACAAATGGTCCTTCAACCTGCGCGAGACGCTTTATGGCAAGTCGTCCGTCCTCATCGATGGCGGATCGACCGGCGATTATCGTCGTAACAGCATAGGAACCAAAGGCATCACCGATCTGGAGATAGGCTATAATGTCACGCCGACTTTCACCATTGCGGTCGGCGCGAACAATCTGTTCGACGTCTATCCGGACAAGATCGATCCGGTGACCTACGCGGCGCAGATCGCCAGTGGCAGTCCGGCGGTGCCCGAAACCCTGTCGCATGGCGCATTTGGTATCAACGGCGGCTATTATTATGCGCGGGCCCGCCTGAACTTCTGACGATGCAACGGGGGGAACGCAGCCGATGATGAATGAAAGCAGTCGCCGGACCCTCCTGGCCAGCCTTGCGGCGCTGGGCGGCGCGGGTCTGGTCGCGGGCTGCGCTTCCCCCGGCAAAAGCCTTGTCGGCGGCACGCTGGCCGGCCGCCGACGCTATGATCCGCTCGATCCCTTTCCGGTCATCCGGGCACAGGCTGATCGTATCTTTCGCGTCACCACCTGTCTGCGCCCGTTCCGTGCCGCCGGGCCGCGCCTCGACACGGAACGGGTGGGCGACCATCTGGTCGTCCACAATTATGGCCATGGCGGCAGCGGCTGGTCCCTTTCCTGGGGATCGAGCAGCATCGCGGTCCAAAAGGCGCTGTCGGGTGGCGATCGCGACATCGGCGTGATCGGTGCCGGTGCGCTGGGCATGACCTCTGCGCTGTTGGCGCAGCGCGCGGGCGCCCGCGTCACCATCTACGCGCGCGATCGGCCACCCCATGTCCGCTCGTCGCGCGCGACCGGCACCTGGTCGCCGGCATCGCGCGTCGCGTTGGAACAGGGGTTGCCTGTCGATTTTGCCGGCCGGTGGGAGGATATGTGCCGCACATCCTTCAGCCATTTCCAATCCTATCTCGGCCTGGCCGGGACACCGGTGGAATGGACCGACCGCTATGCCCTGTCCGATATTCCTTTCCACGAAGCGCATGCGTTGCGGGACCGGGCCGGCAGTCCGGGCTTCGTCGACTATCATGACCGGGTGCGCGATCTTACACCCGCTCCGGTCGATCTGCCGGCCGGCACGCACCCCTTTCCCACGCCCTTCGTCCGCCGATCCGAATCTTTGCAATTCAACATTGCCAGCCTATCGGATCGTCTGACGAACGAGTTTCTGGCCGCTGGCGGCCGCTTCGAGCAGGCGGAATTCCACGCGCCTTACGATCTTGCCCGCCTCCCGCAAAAGACGCTGATCAATGCGACCGGCTATGGCGCCCGCGCTCTATGGCGGGATGAGAGCATCGCCCCGGTCCGGGGCCAGCTGGCCTGGCTTATCCCGCAACCCGAACTGCAATTCGGCATCAGCTATCGCGACGTCGGCCTTCTGTCGCGGCGCGATGGCATCATCGTCCAGTCGAGCGGGGTCAACGACTTTGCCGGCTATAACGACCCCAATGAACAGCCCGATCGCGCGGAGGCCGAGGCCGCCGTGCGGGTCATTGCGGCGTTGATGGACCGTATCGTCGCGCCGGGGCGGACGGCCGCCTGACAGGTCTGTCTGCCGGGGCTTCGCGGCCATAGGGAGATATGATAGCGCGGCGTGGATGACAAAGCGCAGCCCAGCACATGGATTACCCGACGAAGGGTCGGGCCGTCGCCGCCAGATATTGGAGATTGCCGCCCAGCTCTTTGCCAGAAAGGGGTACCGCGGAACCTCCATGCGCGACATTGGCGAACAGGCCGGTGTGCTGGGTGGCTCGCTCTATCATCATATCAAGTCGAAAGAGGCGCTGTTCGTCGAGCTGCATGACAGCGCGCTTGATGCCGCGGAGGAGCGGGTAGCGGTCGCAGTGGCCACACAGCAAGATCCCTGGGCGCGATTGCAGGCCGCTTGCACGACCTTGCTCGACATTCAACTCGCGCCGGACTCGCTGACCATGCCGATGATGAATGACTTCCGGGAGGTGCCCGGTCCGGTGCGTGAACAGCTTGTCGCGCGCCGCGACCGGTTCGAAAATCTGTTCCGGGGTCTGGTAGATGCGCTTGCCCTGCCGCCAAATCTGGATCGGTCGATCTATCGGAACCTGCTATTGTCGCAACTGAACACCGTGGCCGACTGGTATGGTCCGGGGCGCCTTTCGCCGGCCGATATCGCGGCCCAAATCGTCGCGATCTTCCGGCACGATAATGATTGAACCTGGATAGGCGGACGACCGCGTTCCACGCCGGTCGGCATGGGCTATGGTACATGGCGCCGATCTCTGCTTCATTGGCGCGTCTGACCCAATGGAGGCAATCCGTTGAACGCGCCCAGCATACTCTCGACCACCGGTTCGGAAGCCTATGGCTATCCGTTGCTGATTCGCCATTTGCTCGTCAATGTCGCCGACCAAAGCGACGCGGAGATTGTCAGCGGCGACCTGCGGTTCAGCTACCGCGACTTTGTCGATCGGGTGACGCGGCTGGCTGGCCTGCTGGCGGCGCGCGGGGTGCGTGCGGGCGATACCGTCGCGGTGATGGACTGGGACAGCCACCGCTATCTGGAATGTTATTTCGCCATCCCGATGATGGGTGCCATTCTTCAGACGGTCAACGTCCGCTTGTCCCCCGCGCAAATCGACTTCACCTTGCGTCAATCGGGTGCAGCCTTCCTTCTGCATCATGCCGACTTCACGCATTTGTGCGACCAATTATTGCCGGGGCTGCCGCAGATCGGCGGCGTGATCGTCATGGAAGGGGCGGCGGACGAGGACGGATATGAGGCCCTGATCGCCGCAACTTCGCCCGATTTTGCCTTCGCCGATTTTGACGAAAACGCTATCGCTACCACCTTCCACACCACCGGCACCACCGGCGATCCTAAGCAGGTCTTCTTCAGCCATCGTCAGCTCGTTCTTCACGCCATCACGCTGGCGGCGACGCTGGCCAACCAGCCGGACGGGCAGGGGTTGCGCCGCACCAACGTTTATATGCCGATGACGCCCATGTTCCATGTCCACGCATGGGGCATGCCCTATGCAGCGACGATGCTGGGCGTGAAGCAGGTCTATCCCGGCCGTTATGACCCTGCGACTCTGCTCGCGCTCAAGCAGCGCGAAGATGTCGACTTTTCCCATTGCGTACCGACCATCCTGCGCATGCTGCTGGATGCAGCGCGCGGGGAAAGGCTGGCGCCCTGGACCTTTGTAATCGGCGGCGCTCCCCTGCCTCTCGCGCTGGCGCAGGAAGCGGCTGCCGCGGGCATCACCACGCTGGTCGGTTATGGCATGTCGGAAACCGGACCGATCATCACATTGGCGCGCAGCGCGCCGGAAGATATTGCCGGCCGCTGCCGTGCCGGCTTCCCCGCTCTGCTGGTACAGGCGCGGATCGACACGGCCCATGGCGGCGAACTGTTGTTGCGCGCGCCTTGGCTGACGCAGGGCTATGCGACGCAGGCGGACAGCGATGCGTTATGGGCTGGTGGGTGGATGCATACCGGAGATGTGGGTGCGGTCGATCCGGACGGCGCGCTGCGCATCGTGGACAGGCTGAAGGATATCATCAAAACCGGGGGAGAATGGGTTTCTTCGGTCGATCTTGAAGATTTGCTCGTCGCCCAGCCCGGCATCGCCGAAGCGGCCGTTATCGGCATCCCGGACACCAAATGGGGTGAACGGCCGGCGGCCTTTCTGGTCGCCAGTCAGGGAGCCCAGCCGCCCGATCCCGATCAGCTATGCGCCGCTCTGGAACACCATGTCACATCGGGGCGGATCAGCCGCTATGCCATCCCCGAACGGCTGCTCATGGTCGACGCATTGCCGCGTACGAGTGTCGGCAAGATCGACAAGAAGGCGCTGCGCCTGCTTCTGGCCGAATGAGGTGATGGCAGGCTGAATCGACGGCGCACGTCCGGTCGATGGGCCGATACCCGTTCCTTTGGCGCTCGCAAAGTCTTTGGCTCTGCGGCGACAGCCAGAAACGATGAAAATCGACCGTCACCGATTTTCAGTATTTGATCTTTTTCTGCAAATAAGACAAAAAATATCCATGCAGAAAAATGGCTCCGGCGAAAATCCGACTTACCTGTCCAACTCGCTGTCGCGCTGGATCCTGGTGCTGATCTTCATCGGGGCAGGCATCGCTTTGGGATTATTGGCCAATCGCCTGCCGGACCGGGTCCCGGACGATGCGCCCGCAACCGCTTTTTCCGCACAACGGGCGATGCGCGATGTCCATGCCATCGCCGCCCGGCCGCACCCGACCGGATCACCGGAGATTGAGGAAACGCGCCGCTATCTGATGGCGCGGATGACCGCTCTGGGGCTCGATCCGCAGATGCGAACCCAGGATGCCGTTTCCGCCCGTCGCTACACGAAGGAAATCGCCCCCGCCGGTCGTATGCGCAATATCGTGGGCGTCTATCGTGGAACTGCCCCTGCATTACCGGCCATATTGGTCATGGCTCATTATGACACGGCGCCCCTCTCGCCCGGTGCGGGAGATGATACGTCCGGCGTCGCCGCCGCGCTGGAGATCGCCCGCGCGCTCAGGGCGGCCGGGCCGCTGCGCCGCTCGGTCGTCTTTCTCTTTACCGATGGAGAGGAAGCCGGCCTGATCGGCGCTTCCGCCTTCTTCGCCGCCGATCCCTTGCGCCACGGGATCGGACTGGTCCTCAACCTGGAGGCGCGGGGCGACAGTGGCAAGGCGCTGATGTTTCAAACCAGCACCGGAAATGCTCGGCTGATCGACACCTATAGCCGCACCATAAAGTCACCTGCCGCAGACTCGCTCATGGCGACCATTTACAAACGCATGCCCAACGACACCGACCTGACGGTGGCGCTGGACAAGGGGCTGGCCGGCATGAACTTCGCCTTTGTCGGGCATCAGGTCGCCTATCACACGGCGCTCTCGACCCCGGACCGGCTGAATGTCGCCAGTCTTCAGCATATGGGCGACCAGCTGTTGCCCCTGGTGCGCAGCTTCGGTGAAGCCGACAGCCTCGATCAACAGAATGACGATTCTATCTTTACCGACCTCTTCGGCCTCTTCCTGATCGTCTATCCGCCTTGGGTGGGCTGGCTGCTGGCCTTCATCGCGGCCGGTGCGACCTTCAGCATGACCGGCATCGCCCTTGTCCGTCGCCGTATCGGCTGGCGCAACATGTTGGCTGGGGCAGGCGGATTGCTTGCGATATTGCTCGGCATCGCGACTCTGTTGATGCTGGCGATCCGCCTGGCCGCCCTGATCGTGCGCGATGTCTCGTCCCCCTATGCGCTGATCGGCCAGTTCGACTGGCTGCTGCCGGCTACGCTGCTGCTCGGCCTTGGCACGGGGGCGCTGCTGCTGGGAACCGCGGTCAGAGGGCAGCCAAAACCTGTGGCGCTGTTTCTGCTGGTCGCCGGTCTGGCCGCCGCGCTGCTGGGCACTTTCAGCGCGATCCCGCTGGCCCTCGCCATCGTGGCGGCCTTGCTGCTCTGGGCCGCCATGGGGCGCCCTCAGCCACTGGCAGGGTGGTTCGCTGGCGCGATGACCCTTATCGCCCTGCTGGCGTTGGTCATGCAGATATTGCTGCCCAACGGTGCGCATATGCTGGTCTGGCCGCTGCTCCTGTTGGCCGCGCCCCTGGCTCTGCTGCTCTTCGCTCCGGAGCGGGCTGCGCGCCCGGTGGGGCTGGCCATCCTGACCCTGCCCGCCTTGTTGATCGCCGGGCTGACGGCACGATCGGGCTATGACTTTTTTCTGATGATGGGCGCCTCGCTACCGGCGGTCGCGACGCCCTTCCTTCTGCTTACGCTGCTGGCGCTCGCGCCCTTGCTCTGGTCCCTGCGTCGTCTCCAGACCGTCGGCATGATCATTTGCGCTCTGGGCCTTGGCCTCTTCATCGCAGCCGCGATTTTCGCGCGTACGCCGACCGCCGACAATCCGGACATGGTGGAGGCCTTCTATATTGCCGATCTCGACAAGGGGCGCGGGGACTGGGTCAGCGCGAAGTTGGACCGAGCCGGTTGGGTGCATCGCGCTCTGACGCAGGATGGCGGCACCGCGAAGAAGGGGTCGATCGCTCCGATCTCGAAGGAGGATCATTGGATCGCCCCAGCCAAAACTGCGACATTCAACCGGCCGCAATTGCTCCTGACGGCCGGCGGCGCGGGCAATGCCTATCGTCTTACGCTTCAGGCCGCCAATCGGAACGGTGGTCGCTTCATGCGGCTCTATCTCAAACCTTCGGTCGAACTGCGCAACATCCGCATCATGGATCAGGTTGCACCCGGCACGTTGAAGGCGGGAGACTGGACGCCCGTTACCTTTCACGCCAGTGGTGCCGACACCGTCCGCCTGACCATGGATGCGGCCGGCAAGGGCCGGGTAGAGGTGCAAATGATCGAACTGGTCGATCAATGGCCACGGGGCAGCAAGGTCATTCCCCTGCCGCCCCACAGCATCGCTTATCGTCGGTCCGGCAACAGCCTGATTATGGCCCGCACCACGCTCGCGTGGTGAGAGCGGATCAGGCAGCCTGTCGGTTGGCTGCTGCGATGGTCCGTTCGGCCATCTCGTCCGCCACCCATGCCGCCGAACGGCCCTCGCGTCGGGCCAGATCCAATATTTCGCCCACTCGCGGCCCGATCTGATCGACGCGCGCCGCCACGCTCGCCCGATCCTCGCCCAGATATTCGGCCGATACGCTGATGATGCCACCTGCATTGACGACATAGTCGGGCGCGTAGGCGATACCCCGTTCCAGCATCAGATCGGCCACCTCAGGCCTCGCCAATTGGTTGTTCGCTGCGCCACAGACCAGCCTGGCCTTCATCCCGGCCACGCTCTGCGCCGTCAGCGCGCCGCCCAGCGCGCAAGGCGCGAACACGTCTGCCTCCACCGCCATGATCTCCTCCACATCCACGACCGTGGCATTCAGCACAGCGCCCAGTGCATTACGGCGGCGCGGGTCGATATCGGCGATGATCAATCGCGCACCGGCATCGGCCAATTGCCGGCACAGGCTGGCCCCGACATTGCCGGTACCCTGCACCGCGACGGTCAGGTCGGATAATTCGGCGCCCAGCGTCAATCGTGCGGCAGTCCGCATGGATTCAAACACGCCCAGTGCCGTCCATGGCGATGGATCGCCACCCGCCTGATCGCCCATGATCTCCAGCCCGGCGACATGGCGCGTCATGGTGGAAACTTCGCGCATGTCGGCCACGCTGGTGCCGACATCTTCCGCCGTGACATAAAGGCCGTCCAGTTCTGCGACGGCGCGGCCGAAGGCGCGGAACAGGGCGGCACGATCGAACGTACCGCTGGGCCGGCGCAGCACCGCCTTGGCGCCGCCGAAGGGCAGGCCGGCCAGCGCATTTTTGTAACTCATGCCTTCGGCCAGTCGGCAGGCATCGTCGAATGCGGCTTCCAGGTCGGGATAATCCCAAAAGCGGCATCCGCCTGCGCCGGGCCCCAATGCCGTGGAGTGGATCGCGATCACGCCGTCCAGGCCGCTTTCGGGATCGAGCAACCGCACCGATTGCATAGGCGGGTTCTGGCGGGCGAGACGGGAAACCATGATCTTCTCCTTGGGAATGTCCATTTCTTATCGTCGCTCGATGGAGAAGAATCTTGCCTGATTTTTCGCTTATTTCGCATGAAATGAGAATGATCTATTCTCAAATATGCGTTATATAGGATAATATGATCGAACTCGACAATTTCGAGCGGAAGATTCTCCGCGAGTTGCAACGCGACGCCAGCCAGACCACGGCAGAGATTGCGGAGAAGGTTGGATTGACGCCATCGCCTTGCTGGCGCCGCATCGACCGCCTGGAACGGGAGGGTTTGATCCGCAAGCGGGTGGCATTGATTGACCGGCGCAAGGTGGGCCTCAATGCGCAAGTCTTTGCACAGGTGAAACTCAACGCCCATGGCCGCGCCAATCTGGATGAATTCAGCGCTGCCATCCGCGGCTTTCCCGAAGTGCTGGAGGCCTATGTGCTGATGGGGACGATGGATTTCATGCTGCGCATCGTCGCGAAGGATATCGAGGCTTATGAGCGCTTCTTCTTCGAGCGACTGAGCAAATTATCCGGCGTTCAGGAAATCAACTCGACCGTGGCCCTGTCGGAAATCAAGGCGACCAATGAACTGCCGATCTGAAAAGATGGCGGCGGTCATTGCGCCGCCGCCATAGAATGTCATTTCCAGGTCGCGCCCAAAAGTCGGCGGAAATTGCCGCCCAGCACTGCCCGGATATTATCGTTCGAATAATTGCGCCGCACCATTTCCTCGACCAGATTATATATTTTCAACGGATCGTCGAACCCATCCGTGTCGATCTTTTCGCGGAATGCATAGCTGCCTTTATAGCCGGCCTTCAGCTTGGCATAGGCGGTCGGCTCCATGTCGTCATAACCATAGATATCGGCGTCCGACCCTATTCCGACCTTGTCGATGCCGATCAGCTTGGCGACATGATCGACCTGATCCACCAGATTGGCGATCGTCGTGGGCTCCTGCGCGGTCAGGAAGTTGCGCACGCCGGTAATGCCCATCACGCCGCCCTTGGCGCCTAGCGCCTTGATGGCCTCGTCGGTCTTGGTGCGCGGATGATTGTTGAGCGCGCGGCAATTGCTGTGCGTGATCGCGATTGGCCCGCTGGCCATGGCGATGGCATCCAGCGTGGTCTTGTCGCCGCAATGGGATACATCGACCAGCATGCCGATCTTGTTCATTTCCGCGACGATCGCGACGCCATAGTCGGACAGGCCGCCGTCGATCCTGTCGGTGCAGCCCGACCCGATCCGGTTCTGACTGTTATAGGTCAGCTGCGACACGCGCTGGCCCAACTGATAGAAGGTTTTCACGTCCTCGATCGCGTCGAAATGGTCGCTATTCTGCAGCCCCATGATCACTGCCATCCGGCCATCTGTTTTGGCGCGATCTAGGTCGCTACCCAATCCCACGCCCTGAAACAGATGCGGGTTGCGCGCGACGAACCCGGTCCATGCCAGTAGCCATTGCAACGTTTCTGCCTTTGCATCCGGCCCGCCGATGCCGATGCTGTTATGGAAGGCTGTGATGCCGCTCTTGCGGAAATCGGCCGCCCAAGCCTCGCTTACCGGTTCGGCATAGACTTGTGGACGGAAATCCAGGGTCAGCGGCCCCAGCATGTCGATAATGAGCGATTCCTTCACCAGATCGGTCACGCGTTTGGAATAGCGACGCTGCGAAGCGGCATGCGCTTGATACAGGCCGCCATTGATCATCGGAAAGGCAAACGCCGTTGCCGTGATGGCGCCGGTCATCGCCTGTCGCCGCGAAACACCCTTTTTGTTGTCCATGTCTCACTCCCTCTTCTTCCGGATTGGAAAAGAGTTTGCCGAGAATGATTGGTCCTGTATAGAGAAATAATATCTAAAACGAGAATATCAGAGGGATTGGGCATGCTGCATTGCGACCAAGACGGCCGGCGTCGATGGAAATGGGCTTTGGGATGCGGGGCCGCCATTTTTTTGATGGCCCCGACCGTCCCCTCCGCGCTGGCAAAATCTGTCGCGACGACTGCCTCTGCCTCGATCGACCGGGGTAAGCTGGCTGTCCTGCCCGATTTCATCGACGGCATCCTGGCGCAACAGATTGCGCAGCGCGAAGTGGCCGGTGCGGTGGTCACGATCGTCCATCGCGGCAAGGTGGTAATGACGCGCGGCTATGGCTTTGCCGATGTGGACAAGGGCCTTGCCGTCGATGGCCAGCATACTCTGTTTCGCCCGGGATCGGTGTCGAAGCTCTTCACCTGGGTCGCGCTGATGCAGCAGGTGGAGGCCGGCAAGGTCGATCTGGATGCCGACGTAAACCATTATCTCGATTATGAAATTCCGCCATTTCAAGACAAGCCGATCCGGGTTCGTGACCTGTTTGCTCATGCCGTAGGTATGAGCGATCTTTCCTATGCGGAAGGAGAATGGGAGAAGGAAGAAACCTATCAATCCTTCCTCAAGACCCACATTCCGCAACGCCTCTGGGCGCCGGGCGGCGAGATTTCCTACTCCAACTATGGCGCGTCGCTCGCTGGCTATATTGTCGAGCGCGTGTCGGGGGAGGCCTTCCCGGACTATGTCGAACGCCATATCTTCCAGCCGCTCGGGATGATGGCCACCACCTTTCGCGAACCGCTGACAGGGGAAAAGGCGGCGCATATGGCGCTGGGCTATGCGTTGGTCGATGGCCGATTTACGCCAAAACCCTATGAGCGTTATGACAAGATCATGCCGGCCGGCTCGGCAGCATCGACCGCCCCGGATATGGCGCGTTTCATGCTGGCCATGCTCGGCAACGGTGCCTTCAATGGCGCACGCATATTGAAGCCGGATTCGGTGCATTTTCTGGAAAGCAATTCGATCGCCAATGCACCGGGTTTGCCGGGCATGGCGCATGGCTTCATGGTCGCGCGCGAAGCTGGGCCAAGGCTGGTCGGTCATGGTGGCAACACCATGGACTTCCACAGCTATTTGCTGCTCGCGCCTGAAGCGGAATTCGGTTTCTTCGTGTCAATGACTGGTGGGCAGGGTAGCTATGGCGCTCGCACGGAACTGAGCGATGCAGTCATCGGCCGTCTCTTCCCCCAAGCGCCGGCAGCCCGCTGGACGCAGGCGGGTGCCAAGCCGCCGGTCGGAGCCTATCGCGTCAATCGCCGCGATTACAACAAGCCGGCCGATCCGGCGGGCGACCTGAAGGTGTCCATTCAGGGCGAGCATGGCTTGCTGGTCGAAGGGCAGGGGCGCAAAAGCTATTGGGAGCAGATCGGGCCGGCGCTCTATGAGCAGGTGACCGGTGCACGGATCGGTGGTCCCTATGACAGGTTGCTGTTTTACGGCGCGCCGGGCGATCCGCGCATGTCCTTCGGCGCGCAACCACATGTCACCTATCATCTGGTGTCTCCTTCCAGGAAATGACCGACCCACGTGCCGCCGATCAAATCCGATCGGCGGCATTAAATTTCTGATATGACAATTTTATCTCATTTAGGATTGAACTGTCCTTATATTAATGTTCTTATCCTCCTTAGTTGAATCGGAGGAAGCAGTTTCGTCAGGCGGAAAATAAGCGAAGTCTAAGCGGACGGCCTTGGCGATCTGCGCCCTTCGATGGGTGCAAAGGGGTATGAGCATGAAGTCCAACCATTTGTTGTGGCTTGCGGGCACCGCGTTGGCGGGGATCGCAGGCATGTCACCCGCCATGGCGCAGCAGCCGGCGGAACAAGCCGCAGAATCCGAAATCATCGTCACCGGGTCACGCATCCAACGGCAAGGTTTCGATGCGCCCACGCCCACTACGGTTTTGGGGGTGGAACAATTGCAGCAGGGCGACCGGCCCAGCCTTGCCCAGGCCCTGAACGACATTCCGCAATTCCGGCCCACCGCCACCCCGGAAACCACCACCGGCAACACCACGGCTGCTGCGTCGCCTGCCGACTTGCGCGGCCTGACCGCCGTGCGCACACTCACCTTGCTCAACGGCCATCGCTTTACCGGCAGCGCCGATCTCAACAGCGTCCCGCAAAATCTGATCAAGCGGGTCGATGTCGTGACCGGCGGTGCGTCGGCCGCCTGGGGGTCCGGTGCGGTCGCCGGGGTGGTCAACGTCATCCTCGACGATGAACTGACCGGCTGGAAGATGGGCGCCAACACCGGCATATCCTCGCGCGGCGACGGCTATCGCTTCGGCGGCGACATCGCCTGGGGCACGAACTTCGCGGGCGATCGCGGCCACATCATGGTCGGCGGCGAATATCTCAAGAGCAAGGGCGCCTTCGACCGTGAGGCTCGGCCGAACCTGAATGCCGGCCTGTTCCAGCGCGCCGATGGTCAACTCGTCCTGACGCCAGACGTCAACTATACCATCCTCAATCGCGGCGGTTCGATCCTCAGCACTTCTGCGGTGCCCTATAATCTCGTCTTCAATCCGGACGGATCGGTCGGCCCACTTCCCTTGGGTAGCGAAACCTTCGGCCAGCAGACGGTCGGGGGCGGTGGTCAGAGCATCTATGATTATCTCTCGGTCAGTACGCCCTATGAGCGGACCAATCTCTTCGCTCGCGTCAGTTACGACCTTACCGACAATCTGAAGATCTGGGCCGAAGGCAGCTATAACCGCATGGCCGGCGACTTCAGCTTTTTCCCGGAAACGCCGATTTCGGTGATCCAGCAGGATAATGCCTTCCTGACCGCGACGGCCAGGTCGCAACTGGCAGCAGCCGGCGTCACCGGTCCGTTCATCCTGGGCCGCATTCTGGACGATGTCGGACCGGACGGTATGTTGCGGTTCAACTATGCGCGCCGCAATCTGGAAGGGGCGATTGGTCTGGACGGCAGCTTCGGCGATGGCTGGAGCTACAAGGTCTATTATGACCATGGCGAATTGCGGAACCGCCAGACGCTGGGCAACCAACGCATCGCTGCTCGCTTCAACAGGGCGATCGACGCGGTGCTGGTCAATGGCAGCCCTGTCTGTCGCGTCAATGCGGACGCCAGCACCACCAATAATGATGCGGCCTGTGTGCCGATCGACATATTGGGCAATGGCAAGATCAGCGAGGCGGGCCGCGCCTATGCCTTTGGCGACGCGTCCTCCACCAGCACAACCAAGCTGGACGCGGCGGGTTTCAGCATCAGCGGTCAGCCCTTCGCGACCTGGGCCGGGCCGGTCGATATCGCGGTGGGCGGTGATTTCCGCTGGGAAGAATTCGTCACCAACTCGGTCGATGCCTTGTCGGCAGCACGCGCCTTTGCCACGCTGAATTATGCACCCACCAATGGTGGTTTCAATGTGAAGGAATTCTTCGCCGAGGTCGCCGTGCCGCTGCTCGATGTGGCGGATACGGCCAAGCTGGAAATCAATGGCGCCGCTCGCTATTCCGACTACAGCACCAGCGGCGGCATCTGGTCATGGAAGACCGGCGGCACGCTACGACTGGTCAACGACCTGTTGCTGCGGGCGGTCTATTCGCGTGACATCCGATCGCCCAGCATCAACGAATATTATCTGGGCCGGGCCACCAACATCGGCAATATGCAGGATCCGTTCCGCAACAATTCGGTGGCACTCAATGTGTTCAGCTACACCGGCGGCAACACGGCGCTGGACCCGGAAGTGTCGCACACATTGACGCTGGGCGGCTCTTATTCGCCGCGCTTCGTGCCAGGGCTGCGCTTGTCGCTCGATTTCTACAAGATCAAGATCGACGGGGTGATCGTCACACTGGCGCCGCAGGATGTGCTCAATCTCTGCGCTGCGCAGAACCCCAGCGACAATCTGTGCGGCGGCCTGATCGAGCGCGATGCCAATGGCGGCCTCGTCTCGGTGCTGCGGGCCTATCGTAACCTGGCCCAATACAAGACCAAGGGCCTGGATATTGAAGCCGCCTATCAGGTGCCGGTGGGGGCAGGGCGCGTCACCGTCCGTTCGCTGGCAACGCATGTCATGGAATTGCTGATCGACGACGGCGTCACCACGACCGATCGGGCCGGCATCGTCGGCGGCGACACGCTCTTTTCCACGCCCAAATGGCGCGTCACGACCTCTGTTGGTTATGACGACCAGCATTTCGGTGCAGATCTGCGCGTTCGTCATGTCAGCGGCGGCCAATATACCTATGTTCCCGGTCCCAACCGTCAGTTGCCGCTCAATAATGACATTAGCGGCCGTACCTATGTCGACCTCGCCGTCCGCTTCAAGGTCGGGGCCTTCACTCTCTATGGCAACGTCAACAATCTGTTCGATCGTGACCCGCCGATGTCGCAATATACCAATGCGAATTACGATGTGATCGGCCGCTATTTCTCCGGCGGCGTGAAGTTGAACTTCTGATCGCCAGGCGGCGACCCGGACGGCGGCATGCCCCTTGCCTGTCGTCGTCCGGCCTATGGGATGAGAGGATCTGACGATGTGTCTTGCACATCCATCTTTTCGAACAGGTGATCCGCAGATCGCGGGTGCGACCATGACGGGACAATCTGCCAAACGGATAAACAGGGAAGGGCGCAGCATCATGCGATGGATGAAATATCTGGCTGCCGGCGCGTTGGCGCTGGCCGGCGGCGTTACCGTGGCGCAACAGGCACCGGTCGATGCGCCTTCGCTGCTGCCACAGTCGGCCGCCAAATCCGGCGGGGCATTGCCACTGCCGTCCGCCGTCGACGGACAGCATGCACTGACCAAACAGGATGCTGACGCCTGGCTCGACGGCTTCCTGCCCTATGCGCTGGCACGGGGCGATGTTGCCGGCGCAGTCGTCGTGATCGTCAAGGATGGGCAGGTGCTGACCCAGCGCGGTTTCGGCTATGCCGACGTCGCCGCACGCAAGCCGGTCGATCCGGCCACCACGCTTTTCCGTCCCGGTTCGGTGTCGAAACTCTACACCTGGACCGCCGTGATGCAACAGGTGGAGGCGGGCAAGCTGAACCTAGACGCCGACGTGAATCGATATCTGGACTTCAAGATCCCACCTTTTGAAGGCAAGCCGATCACGCTGCGCAACATCATGACGCATACTGCCGGGTTCGAGGAAGCGGGCCGCGACCTGATCGGCAAGAGCGACAATATCCCGACATTGGAAGCCGCGCTGAAGCGCTGGACGCCGCATCGCGTCTATGCGCCCGGATCGACCCCGGCCTATTCCAACTATGCCACCGCGCTTGCCGGCTATATCGTACAGCGGGTCAGCGGCATGCCGTTCGACGATTATATCGAGCGTAATATCTTCCAGCGGCTCGGCATGAAATATGCCAGCTTCCGCCAGCCGCTCCCCGCTGCGCTCCAGCCGCATATGGCCACCGGCTATCAGCTGGGATCGGGCGAGGGCAAGCCGTTCGAAATCGTATCGGTCGCGCCGGCTGGCAGTTCCTCGATCAGCGGCGCCGACATGGCCAAGTTCATGATCGCGCACCTCAACAATGGCGGACCTTTGCTGAAGCCCGAAACGGCCAAGCTGATGCATTCGCCCGCCAATGAGCCGTTGCCCGGCCTCAATCACATGATGCTCGGCTTTTATGAGGAGAAGATCAACGGCCTCAGCGCCATCGCCCATGGCGGCGACACACGCTGGTTCCATTCCGATCTGACGCTCTTTCCGAGCAAGAATGTCGGCATCTATATCTCGCTGAACAGCATGGGGAAGGAAGGCGCGGTCAGCCCGATCCGCAACACATTCTTCAAGCAGTTCGCCGACCGTTATTTCCCCGCGCCCCATCCTGCACCCAAGGAGCTGGCGAGCGCCAAGGCCCATGCGGCACAGGTGGCGGGCACCTATGCGTCTAGCCGCGCACCGGTCGAGAATTGGGCGGCGATGATGGGCTTCCTCAGCCAGATGGAGGTCGGCACGGACAAGGATGGCAAGCTTTCGGTGCCTGCCTTCAAGACCATCGGCGGCGCGCCGCGCAAATGGGTCGAGGTTGCGCCCTATGTCTGGCAGTCGACCGAAGATGGCGACCAGTTTGCGGCCCGCGTCGAAAATGGCAAGGTCACGCGTGTCTTCTACGGACCGGTGGCGCCGATCATGGTCTGGGATCCCGTGCCCTGGTACAAGGACACCGCCTGGTTGAAGCCGCTGGCGATCGCGGCGCTCGCCATCCTTGCCCTGACCGCGCTCGCCTGGCCCGCAGGCGCCATCAACCGCAAGCGTTATGGCGCGAAACTGGACTTGGTAGGGCGTGATCTGACGCTGCATCGCGTCGTCCCGGCCTGCGCCTGGGCTGTGCTGGCGCTGTTAGGCAGTTGGGTAGCGGTGGTGACCATAGCAAGCGACTATGTCACCTCGGCCGGCCTGATCTGGTTCAACCAGATTGTGGGGCTGCTGCTCTTCTTCGGCTTCGTCGGTCTGGCGGGCTGGGCCGCATATTTGGCCTTCAGGACCAAGCGGGGTTGGTTCGGCAAATTGTGGAGCGTGCTGCTGCTGGCCGCCACCATCGTCATGCTCTGGGTGGCACTCGCCTTCCACCTCATCAGCTTCGGCGCCAACTGGTAACAAGGAAGGCGCCGGGGGCACGCCCCGGCGCCTTGCGCGCTTCCGACAATCCACTGCTTTCGCTCGCCCCTCTGGGCGGGTCCGGGCGACTTGCGCCCGATCGATCCAGGAGTTTTCATCTTGACCACCGCTCTGACCCTCGACGTGAAGGCCCAACGGCTCGACTTCAAGGCGCCATTTCGCATTTCAGGCTATGTCTTCGAAGGACTGGACTGCGTGGTGGCAACCCTGTCGGACGGCACCCATAGCGGGCGCGGCGAAGGGGATGGCGTCTATTATCTGGACGACCGTCAGCCGCACATGCTGGCCGAGCTTGAGCGGACCCGCGCCGCAATCGAGGCCGGACCGACACGGGAGGAATTGCGCTCCATCCTGCCCGCTGGAGGCGCGCGCAATGCGGTCGATGCAGCCCTTTGGGAACTGGAGGCGAAGCGGAGCGGCAAACCGGTCTGGGAGTTGGCCGGACTGGAAGCACCAAAGCCGGTCGTCACCACCTTCACGCTTGGCGCCGATGATCCGGCGAAGATGGCGCAGGCGGCTGTCGTCTTCGGCCCGGTCCGCGCGATCAAGGTCAAACTGACCGGCGACCTGGATCTCGACATTGCCCGCGTCGCCGCAATCCGCGCCGCGCGGCCCGATGTGTGGCTCGGCGTAGACGCCAATCAGGGTTTCGCGATCAACGAGTTGGACAGTCTGGTGGCGGCGATGCTGACCGCCAAAGTCTCCCTGATCGAACAGCCGCTCGCGCGGGGGCGGGAGGCCGATCTGGACGGCTATCGTTCGCCCATCCCGCTGGCGGCGGACGAAAGCGCGTTGACGTTGGAGGATGTGCCGGGGCTGGTCGGCCGGTTCGATGTGGTGAATATCAAGCTCGACAAATGCGGCGGCCTGACTGAGGGGCTGCTGATTGCGCAGGCCGCGAAGGCCGCCGGGCTGGCGTCATGGTGGGCAATATGGGCGGCTCCACGCTCAGCATGGCGCCCAGCTTTCTGCTGGGGCAACTTTGCGACATCTGCGATCTGGACGGCCCGATCTTCCTGAGCGCCGACCACGATCCTGCGATCCGCTACGAAGATGGCATGGCCTGGTGCGACGAGCGCATGTGGGGCCGGGAAAGCCCGGACGCGGTATGACCGTCCGCGGGATATTCGACCAGTGAATGGCGTGCGGGCAGAGCGTAGCTGGTTCGGCCAGCCACCGGGGCTGACCATCTTGTTCCTCACCAACATGTGGGAGCAATTTTCCTATTTCGGCATGCGGGCGCTGCTCGTCTATTATATGACCCGGCAGTTGATGCTGGGGCAGGGGCAGGCGTCCTTCGTCTATGGTGCCTATACCGCTTGCGCTTATTTCACGCCGATCGTCGGCGGGGTGGTCGCGGACCGATGGCTGGGCAAGCGTCGCGCTGTCACGATCGGCGCGTCCATCATGGCAGCAGGGCACTTCATGATGGCGTTCGAACCGCTTTTTTACGTTGCGCTCGCCACCATCGCATTGGGCAACGGGCTGTTCCTGCCCAGCCTGCCGAGCCAGATCAACGATCTCTACGCACCGGGTGATCCGCGGCGCGGCTGGGCCTATAATGTCTATTATGTCGGCATCAATATCGGCGGTTTCCTGGCGCCTTTGATCTGCGGCACGCTGGGCGAGGTCTATGGCTGGCATTATGGTTTCGGTGCAGCCGGGATCGGCATGTTCGCGGGGCTGACCATCTATCTGTTGGGGCACAGGCATTTGCCTGTCGAGCACACCGCATCCGCTATCGTCGATGATGGGCGGGCATCGCCGCCAGCGAATAATCGCCAGCTCTGGCTGGTGCTGGCGGCGGTAGGCCTGTGCGTCACCATCTTTCGTGGCGCCTATGAGCAAGTGGGCAATACGGTGGCGCTCTGGGCGGGCAGTGGCGTGGATCGCGGCCTTGGCAGCGTCACCATCCCCATGACCTGGTTTCAGTCGCTCAATCCGCTCCTCGTCATGCTGCTGACCCCACCCTTGCTGGCGCTTTGGCAGCGGCGGGCGAATGCGGGACGCGACACAGCGCCAGCACGCCGCATGGCGCAAGGCGCGCTGCTGGTCGGACTTGCCTATGTCCTGCTCGCGCTGGTCGCATGGCAGGCGGGGGAGGGGCAAGCGGGCTGGTTGTGGCTGGCGCTTTTCTTTCTGATCTTCACGATCGGCGAACTCTTCATCCTCCCATCGGGTCTGGGCCTGTTCGCGCGCCTCGCTCCACCGCGCCTGGGCGCGACGACGGTGGCGGCCTGGTATCTCACCATTTTCGCCGGCAGCCTGAGCGCCGGGCTGGTGGGCACGCTGTGGAGCCATATGACGCATGGCAGCTATTTTGCACTGCTGGCGATGCTTGCCGCCTTGGCTGCCGTACTTCTCCGGCTACTCGACCCGGCCATTCGTCGCATCGACCGTAATAACAATGACAAATAGGTTGATTATTCTCCAATTGAGATCATTCTGTCCTTATCAGCAAAAATGGAAATGAGAGATGACGATGCAATCCGGCAGGTTTGACTTGGGTACGCTGATCCTGCCTCGCCCCTATCTTCTGTTTCTGGGTGACGCGACCGAGCGCGGTTTTGCCAAGACCGCGTTGGGTCTGGCCGATTGGGCGCCGGACCTGTGCATCGGTGAATATGGCTTGCCCGGTTGCACCGTAACCGCGGGGCTACCGCGTCTCACTCCGGCAGAAGCCAGGGAAAAGGGCGCACGCGCGCTCGTGATCGGCGTAGCCAATGTCGGCGGCGTCATTCCCGATCAATGGATGGATGCCTTGGTCGACGCGCTGGAACAGGGCTTCGATCTGGTCAGCGGCATGCACGCCAAATTGGTCAGCTTCCCGCGCCTTGCACAGGTCGCGGCGCAGACCGGACGCCAATTGATCGACATACGTACGCCGCCGCAAGGCATCCCGATCGCGACCGGGCGCAAGCGTAGTGGCAAGCGGTTGCTGACTGTGGGCACCGACTGTGCACTGGGCAAGAAATATACGGCGCTCGCCATTGCCGATGCTTTCAAGGCGCGCGGCATCGACGCCGATTTCCGCGCCAGCGGCCAGACCGGCATCATGATTGCGGGATCGGGCATGCCGATGGATTGCGTCATATCCGATTTCCTTGCCGGCGCAGCCGAGATATTAAGCCCGGATGCGCCACCGGAGCATTGGGATGTGATCGAAGGGCAGGGATCGTTATTTCACCCTGCTTATGCGACCGTGTCGCTGGGCCTGTTGCATGGCAGCCAGCCGGACGTTTTCGTCGTCTGTCATGAGGTCGGCCGGACGCAGATATTGGGCGTCAACGGCTACACCCTGCCCTCCATTCCGCAGGTGATTGAACAGACTATCGCCATGGGCCGCCTAACCAATTCGGCGATCCGCTGCGCTGGTATCAGTCTCAATAGCTCTTCGCTGGACGATGCCGCCGCTACGGTCGAGATCGAACGGCTATCGGCGGAACTGGGCTATCCGGTCGCCGACCCGATCCGCCGAGGCCCCGCCTTCGACCGGCTGCTGGACGCCTGCCTTTCATGAGCGGCGCGGGGGGAGAGAAGGGGGCAAGCTGGTTCCAGCGTTTTCTCCTGCCCGGCTTCGCGCTGAAGGCGGTCATCATCGGCGGCGGCTATGCCACCGGGCGCGAACTGGCGGAATTCTTCCTGCCGAGCGGTCCCTGGGGTGGCCTTGCCGGCATGATCCTGGCGATGCTGATCTGGAGCGTTGTCGCCGCCGTCACCTTTCTCTTCGCCCGCATGGTCGGCGCGCGCGACTATCGCAGTTTTTTCGAAGCGTTGCTGGGCCGGGCCTGGTTCATCTTCGAAATCGGCTATCTGCTCTTCATCATCCTGATCCTGGCCGTTTTCGGCGCGGCGGCAGGCGCGATTGCGCAGGCTGCGTTCGGCGCCGCGCCGATCGTCGGTACGCTGGCATTGATGGCGGGCATCGGTCTGTTTGCCACCTTCGGCAATGCCTCGGTCGAGCAGCTGTTCAAATGGGTGTCGTTCCTGCTCTACGGCGTCTATGCGCTGTTTCTGATCCTGGCGCTGACCGGTTTCGGTGACCGGATCGGGCAGGGTTTCGCGGTGCCAGCGTCCGCCGATGGCTGGGCTCTGGGCGGCCTCACCTATGCCGGTTACAATATCATCGGCGCGGTCGTGATCCTGCCTGTCTTGCGGCACATGCGGTCGGATCGCGACGCGCTGGTGGCGGGATTGATCGCCGGGCCGCTCGCCATGGCACCGGCCATCGCCTTCTTCATCTGCATGATCGCCTTCTATCCCGGCATCGCGCAGGAAATACTGCCATCCGATTTTCTGCTCGGGCAGCTTGGGAGTCCGACTTTCCATCTGCTCTTCCAGCTGATGATCTTCGCCGCGCTGCTGGAAAGCGGCACCGGGGCGGTCCATGCCGTCAATGAACGCATCGTTATCGCGAGGAAGCGGTAATGCGGAGGAACGCGGCGTAGTCCTGCAAAGCTGCGGAACATTTCGCCACGTCCTTCACATTATTCTATAGGGTGTCGAGCCATCCCATCAGATTGGCATCTCG
>Ga0180008_1000089_pt1 | contig 91277 bp, 88 predicted proteins | sample MM_PW_MetaG_FD_121121 | JGI IMG/M metagenome (GOLD analysis project Ga0180008, IMG submission 121121) | Groundwater microbial communities from the Aspo Hard Rock Laboratory (HRL) deep subsurface site, Sweden - MM_PW_MetaG | ecosystem: Environmental > Aquatic > Deep subsurface > Groundwater... | reverse complement strand
CCTGGTCAAGTTCATCGACAACGGCATGCTGACCATGACCAAGTGCAACAAGTGCGGTGGCCACTTCGTCACCCACCCCCACGAGATCGCCCGTCACTTCACCTGCGGCCTGTGCAACCCCCCGGCACGCGCCGGCAAGGGCAAGGCCGCCGGCTCGCTTCAGCTGCACTGATTGGCACCGCGCCGCACCGCAACCACCGTTTTCATGCAGGTCTCCTCCTGGTAGCACCGTTGTCTCAGGTGCTTGCACGGGCCCTTCGCTTCGGCGTCGGGCCCGCTTTTTTGGCCGGGCGACGCTCAGCTCAAGAGGTGAACCCAGCGCCGGATGAGCTGGCGCCCCTCGTCAGCGACCTGGGTGAACTGCAGACCGAGGCGGAACAGATCGCCTGAGGCCACGTTGAAGATGACCCGCGCCTGCGCGGTGATGGCATGCAAGCGGGTGCGATCGGTCGGGTCGGGCACGGCCAGCGCCAGGGTGAGCACGGCGCCATCGGGGAAGCGCCGGTCCAGCAGCAAGCTGACGCCACTTTCGGAGACGTTGATCGTGCGCCCCTCGGTGAAGACCTCCGCAGAGATCAGCACCCGTGCTCGCCAGTGGGCGTTGACCCGGGTCGCGCCGCGTGCATCCACCGTGGGCCCTGCGGCACCACCCGACCTTGACATGTCTTGATCCGCCAAAACAACCTCGACTTCCGTGCGGCTGGAGGGTGACGTCCAACATGTCGCGGACCCAAGCTGTCACCACAAATGAAAACAATTATGGTTCAGCATGTGAAACCCCGGTGAAGCCTGGGCCCATGCACCGAGACCTCCGGGCGGAACAAATTCCGCCAAACCGGGGCCAGTGTTCTCCCGTGATCGGGACACCCCCAACTTGCGTGGGTTGACAAGTCCGCGTACAAATGCCGTGTGGCAGTTCACGAAGCGCCACGAGACCCCAAACACGGAGGCAACATGAGCCCGTCAACCCCCTCCATCTGGCAACGCAGCCGCCAAGCCACCTCGGTGGCGTGTGGCATCGCCGGCATCGCTGGCCTGGCGCTGATGGCCCAGGGACACAACCTGCACGGCGTGCTGGCCTTGGTTGCCTGCACGGTGCTGTTGCGCAGCAGCGTGCTGAGCCACCGCGCCCGCCGCCGCGCGGCCGTGGCCAACCTGCGCCGCGCCTACCACGGCGCGGGCCGCTGAGTTCTCAAGTCCTGCTCTGGCGCTCAGCCGGCAGGACCACCCACCCAGCGCCGGTCACCGGCCGGGTGGGGCCCCAACCCCTCGTACCACGAACCGGCCTGGAGCCCGGGCCCGTCGGTGCGCAGCGGGTCAAACCTGGGTGACCATCCCGGTCATTTTCACCACCTCGAGGTCCCGGCCCTTGACCGACGCCAGTTCTGTGCGCAGGCGGTCGTTGTCCCAGCGGCTGTCCGGGGCACCGCTCATGAACCAGTCCGAGCCGTTGTCGGCCAGGAACATGCCGTAGGTCTTGAGCGCCGTCAGGATGGCCTTGGCTTCGTTGCTGAAGGTCGAGGGGATCACGAAGTCGGCCTTCAGGCGCACCCGCATGCCCATGGGCGGCAGGTTGGCATCGGTGTTGGACGACGCGTAGTGCGTGGCTGGTGGCACGAAAGCCCGGCGCGTGCGCGCGGCCGTGAAACGCAGGGCGTGGCGGATGCCACCCGCACCCTTTGAAGCCTCGTCGTAACGCACCAGCCCCGGGAAGATCGGCAGGCCGGCGGCGTCGGCGCTGGTCCAGCCTGTTTGCGCCGTGGGCCGCACGTTGTTGCTGTTGAGGTGGAAGATGGCGCCGGCGTCGGCCACCCACCGGTTGCTTTGCGGAAAAGCCCGGCCGATTTCATACAGCCGGTTGTTGTCCTTGTCGATGACCAGCACGTGGCGGTCGCCATCGGTGTTGGGCGCGCCTTCGATGGGCGCGTTCAGCGGCATGGGGAAGGGCCCTGCATCGCTTTCATCCCCGTAGGCATCGGGGTTGTACTCGATCGTCACCTTGGCTTGCGTGCCGCTGACCACCATGTACGGGATGCCGATGGGAGCGCCGTCCCAGGTGCCCGAGCCGAAGTCGCGATACAGGCCTTTGTCGGCACCGATGCTGTTGATCAGGTTGGTGGAGTTGGGGTCGACCGGGGCGCCGCTGATGTCGGTGTTCCAGGGGTTGTCCGCCGGGAACGGGATGGCCCCGTTGAGCGATGCGCCCACGCCCAGGCTGGCGGCGGCCAGGTTGCCGTAAGCCACGCCCACCGGCGTCGTGGTCGGCGTGGTCGGCGAGGTGGGGGTGCTGCTGCCACCTCGGCCCTTGAGCCGGTCAGGGTCTTCGGCAGCCGTGTCGGTGCCAGAGGGCGAACTGCCGCCCCCGCCGCCACAGGCGGTCAACAGCATCACGGGAACGGCCCCGATGGCCCAGCGGCGTTGGCGTTGCATGGTTGTCTCCGGTTTTCGGGGCACCGCTCGCGTTGTCGTTCAACGCATCACATCCAGACGGCACCCGGGCGGATTGTGCCGCCTCCTGTCAGCGCCTGACACAAGCCGGCAGCAGCCTGAGACGTCCGTTACCTCATGACACGCGCACCACCACCCGGCCCCGCACCTGCCCGTCCAGCAATTGCTGCGCTGCGGCAATGGCTTCGGCCAGGGTGATCTCGCGGGTGATCAAGCCCAACTTGGCCAGGTCGAGGTCGGTGGCCAGGCGGCGCCAAGCCTCCAGGCGGTCGGCCTTCGGGCGCATGACGCTGTCGATGCCGGCCAGCGTCACCCCGCGCAGGATGAAAGGCGCCACCGAGGCCGGGAAGTCCATCCCACCGGCCAGGCCGCAGGCGGTGACCACGCCGCCGTACTTCGTTTGCGCGCAGACGTTGGCCAGGGTGTGGCTGCCCACGGTGTCGACGGCGCCGGCCCAGCGCTCCTTGGCCAGCGGCTTGCCGGGCTGGTTGAATTCGCTGCGCTCGAGCACGGTGGCCGCGCCCAGCGACTTCAGGTAGTCGGCTTCGGCCGCGCGACCTGTGACAGCGGCCACGGTGTAGCCCAACTTGGCCAGCAGGGCCACGGCCACGCTGCCCACGCCACCGGCCGCGCCGGTGACAACGATCTCGCCGTGTTCGGGCTTGACGCCATGGCGTTCCAGCGCCAGCACGCACAGCATGGCGGTGTAGCCCGCCGTGCCGATGGCCATGGCCTGCTCGGGGGTGAAGGCCGCTGGCAGCGGCACCAGCCAGTCGCCGTTCAAACGAGCTCTTTCAGCCAGACCGCCCCAGTGGGTTTCGCCCACGCCCCAGCCGTTGAGCACGACCCGGTCACCGGGCTGCCAGTCGGGGTGGCTGCTCGACTCCACCGTGCCGGCCAGGTCGATGCCCGGCACCATCGGGAACTTGCGCACCACGGGCGACTTGCCGGTGATGGCCAGGCCGTCCTTGTAGTTCAGCGTGGAAGCGGCCACCTTCACGGTGACGTTGGCCTCGGGCCCAGCGGGCAATTGGGCGTCGTCGACGTCTTTGAGCGCGGCGCGATAGCCTTGCTCGTCCTTCTCGATGAGGATGGCCTTGAACACGTTGTGGGTCTCCTGTTGATGGCCTGACGGCGGCCGATGGCGAGCATAGCGCCGAGTGCCCGCCAGGCGCCGGGGCCGCACCGTGCAGGCGCGTCACCGCATGGGTGCGGCAGCCTCATTGTTTCGATCAGAACGAAACTTCACACCAAAGAATCTGATTTTCCCGAATGCTCGCTCTGCGTAGAGTCAACCCGTCATCGTTCTGACAGGAGATTTTCGATGCGCAGCTACCCCCGCAACAGCCCCCATGCCGCCGCCCGCGTGGTGGCCCTCACCGTGCTGGCCGACGGCCACCTCGGTCACCAGGAGATCGACGCGCTGCAGCGCATCGACGTGGCAGGGCGGCTCGACCTCTCTCAGGCCGACTTCATGGGCGTGCTGCAGGCCGTCTGCGACGACCTGATGGCCTCGTCGCACCAGCACTGGTCCGGCATCCAGCACCTGCCGCGCACCGAACTCAAGCAGATGCTCGACGAGATCGACGACGTGGGCCTGCGCCTGATCGTCATGGAGATCTGCGCGGCGCTGTGCGAGTGCGACCAGAACCTCGCCGATGCCGAGTACGAGATGCTGTGCACCCAGGCCGACCACTGGGACCTGCCTTTGCCGGTGCTGCGAACCACGTCCATGCACCTGATGCGCTCTGTGGACGCCGGGGCGGTGGCCTGAGCACACGCCAGCCGGCATGACGCCGGTTCACCGGGCACCGAGGAGACAAGCCCGCGCCTGCGGGTTAGAGTTGTCGATCGCACCTGGCAGCCACAAGCCAGGGCCCGCCAACCACCGCAGGAGCCCCCATGGACGCCCGACTGGACCGACGCCGCTTTCACCAACACACCCTCGCGGCCAGCTTCGCGTGGCTGGTCAGCGGCGCGCTGCAACAAGCGCACGCCCTCAGCCTGGCCAGCTTGAGCGAGCAGGAGGTGGGCAAGGGCCTCAAGGCCGCGCTGGAGCAAGGCGCCAAGGCGGCCGTGAGCCTGTTGGGCCAGCCCGGCGGCTTCCTGGACAACCCGAAGGTGCGCATCCCGCTGCCCGACTACCTCGAAAAAGCCGCCGACGTCTTGAAGATGACCGGCCAGGGCAAGCGGGTGGATGAACTCGTCACCGGCATGAACCGCGCGGCCGAAGCCGCTGTGCCCATGGGCCGAGACCTGTTGGTCAAAGCCGTGCAGAACATGTCGGTGCAGGACGCCAAGCAGATCCTCTCGGGCGGCGACAACGCCGTGACCCAGTTCTTTGCCGACAAGACCCGCGAGCCGCTGGGCGCCTCCTTCCTGCCCGTGGTGGAGAAAGCCGTCAGCCAGGTCAAGCTGGCCAAGGCCTACAACCGCGTGGCCTCGCAGGCCTCGGGCTTCGGCCTGGTCAAGAAGGAAGACGCCAGCGTCGAGCAGTACGTGACCGGCAAGACGCTGGACGGGCTCTACACCATCATCGGAGAAGAAGAGCGCAAGATCCGCCAGGACCCGGTGGGCGCGGGCAGCAAGCTCATCGAGAAGGTGTTCGGCGCGGTGAAGTGAGGCTGCGGCCCCGACGAGGCCCAAGTCGCCCCCCGTCAGCCCTGCCACTTTGCCCGCTCACCAGGTCACCAGGTCACCAAGCCTGTCGCACGCGCTGGTTGAAGGGGTGGGCGTCGAGCCAGCGCACCATGGCGATCAGCCCGATGACCGAAACCACCGCCCCCGACGCGAAGGCGCTGGCGTAGCCAAGGTGGTCGCCCACCACGCCCCCTGCGATGCCGCCGACGGTGGCCAGCGACACGCCCACGCTGCCCATCAAGGTGTAGTCGGTGCCAGGATGAGCCGGGTCGGCCGAATCCATCATCAGCGAGTACAGGGCCACGGTGGCCATGGTGCCGATGACGCCCTCGGCGACGGTGGCCAGCCACAGCAGCGGCACACCCCCCAGGCCCATGGCTGCGGCCACGTACAGGCCGTAGACCGCCGCTTGCATGAAGCCGCAACCCAGCAAGGCGGCGCGGCGCCCCACCCTGAGCATCAACCAGCCGCCGATCGCGGCGCCCAGCAGGCTGGTGCCCGAACCCACCGCGCCCTTGAGCACGGCCAGGTCGGCCTTGCTCAGGCCCTGGTCGAGCAGGAAGGGCGTGATCAGGCCGGCGGCCATCTGGTCGCCAAAGCGGAAGCAGAAGATCAGGCCGGCGAGCGCCAGCACGCCCGGGCGCATCGCGCGGTGCCACCACAGCAGGGCGAGGTGGCGGCCCGCAGGACGGTCAGCAGGATGGCCAGCGGGGCGGTCGGCGACGAGGTCGTCATCGATGCCGTGAGAAGAGGTGGCAGGCGGCGTGGCCCCCAGCAGGACAGCCCACGGGGCATCGCCTCGCTGGCCGTGGTGCATCGACGAAGCCGATGGCGTTGAGGTCGCTTGCGAGCCTTCAAGTGCCCCGACCGGGTCGGCATCGGGCACGTGAGGCGGCGGCTCCTGCATGCGCCACACCGGCAGCGTCAGCAAGGCCAGCATCAGCGCCATGCCGAAGAAGGCGACCTGCCAGTTGGTGTGCGCGAACACCCACAGCAGCACACCGCCGCCCAGGATCATGCCGAAGCGGTAGGCCCCCACCTGGATGCCATTGGCCAGCCCGCGTTGCTGGGCGTTGAGCAGGCGCACGGCCAGGCCGTCGGTGGCCACGTCCTGGGTGGCGGCCATCAGGTTGAAGACGAAGACCGCCACGAACAGGGCGATGCTGCCCTCGGTGAAGCCAAGCAAGGCCATGGCCACGGCGAGGGCGCACGAGGCCAGTTGCATCGACAGCAGCCAGCTGCGCCGCGAGCCGTGGTGGTCCACGATGGGCGCCCACAGCATCTTGAGCACCCAGGGTGCGGCAAGGAATTGCAGGAAGCCCAGGGCGGTGAGCGACCAGCCCGCCTCGCGCATCAGCACTGGCAGGGCCAGCGTGAAAAAGCCAAAGGGCAGGCCCTGCGCCGTGTACAGGGCGGCGAGCAGGGGCAGGTGGGGGGTGCGCAGCGGGTGGGTCACGCGCGGATGCTATCGCGCCGCGACGCCGTCGGCTTCAATCGCGGGGGCGATCGGCGTCGGGCAGGGGGTAGGGGTCGGCTTCGTAGCGCGGCCCCTTCATCAGCAGGACGATGGCGCAGCCAATGGCGAGCGTGAGCACCAGGGTCCAGTGAAGGACGATGACGCCCACCAGGATGAACTCGGTTTGCAGCGAAGAGGGGTCGTGCGGGAGGTCGGGTGCACCGGCACTCGCCCACCACGACGCGGCGAGCCACAGCCCAGGCAAGGCCGTGCCCCAGGCCAGGATGGCCGGCAAGCGGCGCCAGATCTGCCACTCCAGGCCGAGCGCAGAGCGAATGGAGCCTGGGTCCTTCTTGAGCCAGTTCATCCCCTGACTTTACGCCGCGGGTGAACTGGCGCGCGCGAGCGGGTGCTCGTCAAACCCGGTTCGACGCGGCCTGCGAAGTGGGAAACCGGCCTTCGTTGATCTGGATCTTGCGGTGCGCGGCCTCGACCACGTCGACGCCCAGCTGGTTGCCCAGCTGCACCAGGTAGAGCAGCACGTCGGCCATCTCGAGCGCGACGGCGTCCTTGGTGTCCGCCGGCAGCTCGCGGCTTTGCTGCTCGGTCAGCCACTGGAAGGGCTCGAGCAGCTCGCCAGCTTCGACCACCAGGGCCGACGCCAGGTTCTTGGGCGAATGAAAACGCCCCCAGTCTCGCGCGTCGGCGAAAGCCTGGAGGCGTTGGGCGAGCTGCGCCAGCGAGTCATCGGCCATGCGCATCTCCTTGGGTGGTTGAGGTCAGTACAGCTGCAGGCTCACCCAGTATGCAACGGCGGCCACGAACGCCGAGGCCGGGATGGTGAGGATCCAGGCCCAGACGATGTTGCCAGCCACGCCCCAGCGCACGGCCGAGGCGCGCTGCACCGAGCCCACGCCGACGATGGCGCCGGTGATGGTGTGGGTGGTGGAGACGGGCACGCCCAGGCCGGTGGCGATGAACAGCGTCAGCGCGCCCCCGGTTTCGGCACAGAAGCCGCCCACGGGCTTGAGCTTGGTGATCTTCTGGCCCATGGTGCGCACGATGCGCCAGCCGCCGAACATGGTGCCCAGGCCGATGGCGGCGTAACAAGCCACGATGGTCCAGGTGGGCGGGGCCTTGTCGCCCGCAGCCGCATAGCCGGTGGAGATCAGCAGCATCCAGATGATGCCGATGGTCTTTTGCGCGTCGTTGCCGCCGTGGCCCAGGCTGTAGGCGCCGGCCGAGACCAGCTGCAGCCGGCGGAACCAGCGGTCCACCTTGGAGGGCGGTGTGCGGCGGCAGATCCAGGCCACCAGCACCATCATCAGCGAGCCGAGCGTGAAGCCCAGCAGCGGCGAGACAAAGATGAAGGTGACGGTGCGGATGATGCCCGTGGCGATCAGGGCACTGGCCCCTGCTTTGGCGATGACCGCACCGACGATGCCGCCGATCAGGGCGTGCGAAGAGCTGCTGGGGATGCCGTAGTACCAGGTGATCACGTTCCAGGTGATGGCCCCGGTCAGCGCCCCGAAGACCACGTGGGTGTCGATGACCCCCGCGTCGGCGATGCCCTTGCCCACCGTCGCCGCCACGCTGAGGTGGAAGACGAAGATCGCGATGAAGTTGAAGAAGGCCGCGAAGAGCACTGCCTGGCTGGGGCGCAGCACGCCGGTCGAGACGACGGTGGCGATGGAGTTGGCTGCGTCGTGAAAGCCGTTCATGAAGTCGAACAGCAGGGCCAGCACCACCAGCGCCATCACGACCCAAAGGGCCGTTTGCATGGGTTCCATGTCTTGGCTCCGGGGCGGATCAGGAGTTCTCGAGGATCACGCCCTCGATGAGCTTGGCCACGTCTTCGCACTTGTCGGTGACGGTTTCGAGCAGCTCGTAGATGGCCTTGAGCTTGATGACCTCGCGCACATCGGGCTCTTCGCGGAAGAGCTTGCTCATGGCGGCGCGCATGACGCGGTCGGCGTCGCTTTCGAGCTGGTCGATTTCTTCGCAGGTCTTGAGCGCGGCCTGGGCAGTCTTGGCGTCGCCGATGTCGTGCAGCAGGGCGACGGCGTCCTTGACTCGCTCGGCGCTTTTCACGCACAGGTCGGTCAGGCGCTCGATCTCGTCGGTCATGCGACGCACGTCGTACAGGGCCATGGTCTCGGCGGCGTCCTGCATCAGGTCGGCCACATCGTCCATCGTGTTGATCAGCGAGAAGATCTGCTCGCGGTCGATCGGGGTGATGAAGGTGGTGTGCAGCAGGCGGTTGACTTCGCGGTTGATGGTGTCGGCTGCGGCCTCGGCGGCGTCCACGTCGCGGTTGTACTTCTCGCGCAGGGCCGGGTCGTTGTAGTTGCGAACCAGCTGGGCGAAGGCGTGGGCGGCCGTCACGATGTGGTTGGCGTGCTGGTTGAACAGCTCAAAAAAATTGCCCTCACGGGGCAGCAGCTTTCCAAAGATCATGGCGAGGGTCTCTCTCTCCGGGCGCGGGGGTGACGCGCCACAGGGCGTGGCTGACTTTTCATGACACCCGCATGGCATCACGAATGGTCCAAACGGCCTATTTTACCGGAGGGGGATCGTTGGGCGCCAGCGCGCCGCCGAGAGGGGCCGGGCCTGGGGCCGCTTTTTCCATGCGGATCACGCCAAAAGGACAGACCCGTGCACAGCGCGCGCAACCGGTGCAGCCGGAGACGTCGTGCAACTCGGCCCGCTTCGGCCCCCAGCCCCTGGGGCCAGTGGCCTGCAGCCAGATCACCTGGGGCGGGCAGGCCGCCACGCACCGGCCGCAACCGGTGCAGCGCGGCGCGTCGATGCGGGGCAGGGCAACAGCGGGCATGGCTCGCAGCTTAAGGCGAGCTGCCGCGCCGTGCACTCACATTCAGCCGCGGGTGCGGGCCGCCTCGCGCCGACGCCACGCCACGCCGCCGAGCCAGGTCAGGCCGCCCAGGGCCGCTGCCACCGCAGAGGGCTCGGGCACGGTGGTGATGGCGAAGTTGACCTTGCCACCCGCTTCGGCCAGACCACGCAGCACTTGCGCGTCCCCGGAGAACGACATGGCACCGGTGCTGGTCGGCCTGAACGAGCCCTTGACACAGGGCCCCAGACCGCCCCGGGCATCCTGCGGGCAATAGCTCATGGCGATGGCGCTGTAGCTCATGGAGCCGGTGACGATGACGCTTTCATCGGTGCCCGACGTGGACAGGCTGAGCACGTGGGCGTCGGAGAAGGTCATCTCGAAAAAGTCGCTGGAGATGCGTTCACCGACGCGGCGCACGGCCAGCTCCACCGGGTCGAAATTGGTGTCGTTGACCAGGCCGAGGAACAAGGGCACGAAGGCGCTGTCGAGTTGCTGCGTCCAGGTGAAGGGCGCGAGCAGCACGCCGTCCTTGCCCTGGTTGGTGGCGCCCCAGGACCACGACAGGAGCTCGATCTCCTTGGCGTGATCCTTGTCGGTGCTCTCGCCGGGCGCACCGGGCACTTTCAGGTAGGTGTCGAGCGCGGCCGATGCGGGCAGCGACAGGGGGGCGATCAGGGCCAGCGCGGCCAGGCGGGTGAACAGTCGGGGGGTGAACAGCTTGGACATGGGGACTCCCTCGTCAGGTGGTGGCAACAAGGCCTCCGAGCGATGACGAGCGGACTGCGAAGGCCACCCACGAGCCTGCTTGCCCGGCGTGCAGCCGGCAAGCCCTCCCCCCTAACTTGTCAAAGTCGCCAGCCTGGGCGGCGATGCCGGCCAGGGGCGAGCCAGACCAACTCAGGCCTTCTTGATGAACTCGGACTTGAGCTGCATCGGCCCGAAGCCTTCGACCTTGCAGTCGATGTCATGGTCGCCTTCGATCAGGCGGATGTTCTTGACCTTGGTGCCGACCTTGATGACGGACGACGAACCCTTGATCTTGAGGTCCTTGACGAGGGTGACGGTGTCGCCGTCCTGCAGCACGTTGCCGTGGGCGTCTTTCCAGACCTTGGCGGCGGGCTCGGCCTCGGTGGCTGCGCTGGCGCTCCATTCATGGCCGCATTCAGGGCAGACGAGGTTGGCGCCGTCTTCGTAGGTGTAGGCCGAGGCGCATTGGGGGCAAGGGGGCAGGGTGCTCATTCGGCAATGGTACGCCCGAGCCTCTGCCGCCCCCCTGATGCGCGTCAGCCCTTGTAGCGGATGAAGCCCTTGTTGATGCTGCCCACCTTGCGCTTGAGGCGGTAGACGCCGCCGCCTTCGCGCGTTTGCGAGGCGTCGGTGTTGCCCTCGATGGTGTGGAGGTAGCCCCCTTCGACGCGCTCGACGAAACCGGTGTGGCCCATGCCACCGCCAAAGTCCATGATGAAGACCATGCCGGGCTGGATGAGCCCCGGGTCGGCGACCGCGTCGCGCGCCAACAGGCGGGTGCCGCCACGTGCCTCGGCCTTGTTCCAGTGCGCCAGGCAGCCGGCGGTGCGGTACATGGGGTTGTCGATGCCCAGGCCCTTGGCGGCTTCGTCGAAGCAGTAATAGGTGAAGGCGCAGCACCAGGCCAGACCCGGCGGCACACCGGCGCGGCGCAGGTATTCGTCGACCTCGGGGCCCCGGTTGCTGTTGCGCGGCTGCTCGCGCACCCCTGCATCGGCTGCGGCCCCCGCCTGCGCCAGCACCTGCGCGGCCAGGCCCTTGGGCTTGACCTCGACCTGGGGCACGCGCTGGGTGCCGAACAGGGCCTCCCAGGTCAGCGAGCCCACCTCGCCATCGACCTTCAGCGGCTGGAGCTGGTTGTCGACATTGCGCGCCTGAAAGAGCTTGACGGCCTGCTTCATGCGCGGGCCGAACAGGGGGTTGTCGGCGTCGAGCACGATGGCATCACCGCCGCGCAAGGCCAGGGCCTGGTTGAGCGCGGTCTTGAGCGCCTTGACGATGCGGGCGTCGGTTTCGCCCGACTTGATGACACGACCTGGGTATTTCATGGATTGCCTTCCTGTGCTGCTTGCGAGGTTCAGTAGTCCAGTCGCTCGACCTTGACGGGCACCGGCTTGGCCGGGTTGACGATGTAGCCCAGCGCTTGGCCGACCAACTCCACCGAGTTGTCGAAGCAGCCATGGGTGGCCTGCTCGCTGCCCGCGCCGTTGGAGATGCTGCGCGCGTCAAGCAGGTGCAAGTTGGCGCCGCCATGGGGCAGGCCACGCCAGAAGTCCTGCCAGCGGCGCACCTCGGCCACGCGGTCGCGGGCCCAGCTGTCGTCGGCCGCATCGGGCTGGGTGGTGGCGGGGTCGAAGTTGCGGGCCATGCCCAGCAACGGCATCTTGTGCACGTCCTCGAAGGAGCGGCTCACGAGGTAGAGCAGCGACTTGCGGTAGGGCCCCACGGTGTCATCCAGTTCGTTCTTGTCGGACAAGGTGTGGATGTGGAAGTGCTCGGCGGGCAGCACGCCCTTTTGCACGGCCGGCACGTAGTGATCGAGCGCAAAGCGCGTGGTGCAGGCCGGCGCGAACAGGCGTGTGCTGGCAGCCTTGAGGCCTGCGGCCGACATCTGCTTGAGCATCGAGCCCAGCACGATGGAGCCGGCGGAGTGGCCCACCAGGTGGATCTCCAGGCCCGGCACCTCGGCCTTGAGCTTTTTCAAGCGCTCCACCGCCAGGCGCACGCCACCTTGCGGGTCTTCGCTGGCGCGGATGGCGTTGAGCTTCATCTGGCCCCACATGGCGCCACCGGGTGCCCGCAGCACCGGCTCGAGCATGCGGTCGGTGCCTTCGGCGATGCGATCGAGCCAGCCGCGCGCCGGCGAGCCGCCACGCGAGGTGAGGCCGAACTTGGCGCCGAGTTCTTCGACGAGGTCTGAGACGGTCTCCATCGGGCCCGAGCGCCAGGTCACGAACAGGGGGTAGATGCCGTTGGCCAGGGCGTAGGGCGCCATCACGCGGACGCGACCGACGGAAGCGCTTTCGCTGTTGAGTCCACCATGGGCGTAGACCATGACCTTGACGCTGCCCCGGGCCTTGAGCCAGGCGGCGGGGCGGCTGAGCACGGCCGAGTCGAGGGCAGCTTGCGGGCTTTCGGCCGTGATGTCGTTGCGCACCGGGAAGCCCCGGTCGAGCACGATGGTGTGGCGGTAGGCCTGGTCGGCGTCGAGCGGGCGGTGCTCGGGCTTGCGCACGCTGCGGTAGCGGCGCGCCAGGGCGTCGTCGGCACCGATGAGGCCATTGGGCCGGTCGGGCACGGCGCCCATGGCGCTGCCGCTGAAGGGCACCAGGAAGCGAGGCGAGCGCACCAGCTTGGCCGATGCGCCCGTGCCTTGGCTGCGCACCATGGGAGCCCCCTGCCCCAGTTGCTGGCAGGACACGCCCATGGTGAAGACCCAGGCGTCGGTGGCGTGCTGCACCCAGTCTTCATAGGGCAGCAAGGCAAAGCCGTGCGAGCCCCAGCTCGGGCCCCAGGAGTTCTGCACCACGAAGCCCTGCTCGTTGTAGCCCACCAGCGCGAAGGCGTGGCCGCCGGCTTGTTTGGGTTGGGCCACGGGCTTGATGCGCACCAGGTCGGCGTGGCCCTTGAGCTGCTTGCGGGTGGGCACGGCCCAGCCTTCGTGCACGGTGGCCGACACGTAGACCGCACCGTTCTGGAAAATGGCGGCCTGCAGGTCGACCACCGAACGCACGTCGACGCGGTAGTACACGCCCAGCGTGCGCGAGAGCGCATCGACGTCCCAGTTGTGCTCGGGGTCGTCGGGCAGATCGGGGTCTTCAAGGGGGGCGACGTGCACGCGGCGGCCCTTGCGGTCGAGCTTGTAGGGCCACAGGTCTTCCCGGCACACGCCGTGGCGGTGCCAGCCCTTGAGCGCGCCGCGGCAGCTCGAGCCTTCGTAGTCCTCGCCTGGCCACTCGTCGTACATGCGCGCGAGCTGGTAGAGCATGGCGGGGCTGACCTTGCGCGCCTGGACCTCGGGCTTTTGCAGGCTGATCACGAAGCCCAGGTAGTTGACGACGGCGGCCAGGCCGAAGCCGGTGCAGGCCCCTTCGGAGCCCTGGTCGAGCACCAGCTTTTGTTTGGCGTACTGGGGCAGGTAGGTTTCGACCCAGTCCTTGGGCGGCCATTCCGATGGCAGGTTGCCCAGGGGCGGTGTGTAGGAGCGGTCTCGCAGGTCGAGCCGGTCAGGGCGGGCGTCGAGTGAAACGGTGCGTTGGCCGATGGTGGCCTGGCGGGTGGGCATGGCGGTGGTCTCCCCTCGTGTTGCATGTGTGAACAAATGCTAGCGAGAGGGCGCGCGCCTGCCCATCATGAAACCTAGGGAGTTGGGGTGCCTTTGCGCCAAGGTGCGTCGGCCTTGCGCCACGTCAGGGCGCAGTGATGCACCGCCATGTCACCTTGCGCCAGGTGAGCTCAGCATGTGCGACCTTGCTTCTGCTAGATTCTTGTCCCATAAACGATCAAGCAGAGAGGAACAACATGGCCACGTTGCCATTTGTTGTATTGGGTGACCGAACCACTCACGGTGGGACGGTCATCAGCGCCGATTACACCTTTGACGTACACGGCAAGTACGTGGCTCGTGTCGGCGACATGACTGTGTGCCCACGGTGCAAGGGAACATTCCCAATTGTCAGTGGCTCGCCTGACATGACGTCAATGGGCCAATCCCCGGCAAGACACGGCGACAAAACAGCATGTGGCGCGACATTGATAGCAGGCCAAACCCTCGCCACCTGGTCAGATCAAAGCTCAATCGCTGATTTCGCTGCCGATGACAAAGCAGAGGCTTTGGTGCAAGCAGCCAGCGTCGCTGCGCCAACCACCTCAGGTGTCTGCCTTGACTGCCTGATGAAGGCAGCCGCAGCGGGCAGCTCATCCGTTGTGCGAGGGTGAGCATGGTCATTGATGTCAATGAGCGACTGGCCGAGTTGCGCCAGAACTGTGCTGCGCTTCGCCTTTACGCGCTGGTTGATGGTCTTCAATACCAAGATCATCGAGGCTTTCGGCTGACTGCTCAAAACGGGTACAGGCCCTTGTTCGCCGGGACGGCTGACGAGCCGTTGAACCATGCTGGCCCCTGGCTGGTTGATGCAGAGACTGTTGGAAGAGAGCAGGTCGATGACTTGGCTCGCCTCGAATTTGAAGCGCCTGCTGTGACTTGGTTGATCGCCCCTCAAACCCCGGAAGGATTGGCGCAATTGATGCAATTGCGCCTGAACACCCGTTTGCCTGATGGGCGAACAGCCCTGCTTCGTTTTTGGGATCCCCGTGTGCTGGTGAGCCTGGCACAGCTGCTGGACGAAGTCCAACGAGTTGAGTTCTTTGCGCACATCGAAGAATGGCACTTGCTTGACAACGGCAAGCGGGCATGGATCGGGAGGCAGTCATGCTGACACTGAACGAGGCCCAGTGGCGTGCACTTCAAGCCCATGACAATCGTCAGTTTGTGCTCAATGTGGTCGATCAGTTCTTAGCCAACAGGCCAGACATGCGCGAAACACCTGGGAAATATGGCGTGGCCGAGCGCATTCAGGCGGCACATGAGTACGGCACCCGGATCGGTTTCACATCCACACCTCACATGGTGCGATTGATGTACTTGGCCGCAGACGCACCTCGGATCCACGACGATCCAGTTGTCCATCACCATCTGAGCAAACCTGGCGCAACGCCAGAGCAGCGGCTGGATGACTTGCTGGCCGTCATGAACAAAAAACTTGAGGAGACTTCCTGATGGTTGCGCTTGTTGTTCCAGCGGTTGAAGCCGCTGCCATGCGTGTTTTGGCCGCCCTGGGTGTGGGCGTCGTCGCAGGCGCAGCAGGTGAAGCTGCGCGGGATGCTGCCAAGCAGCACAGCGAGGCGGCCGAACAGGCGAAGAGCACCCCGATCGCCAAAACCGAGGCCACGGCCGGCACAAAGGAAAAGTGCAAGGCGTGCCCGCCAGACAAAGGTGCGCCCCTCAACAGATCAACAGCTGGCTGGTCTGACACATCGATTGCTTACCAAGCAAAAATCTGCGGTCTTCCGGTTGGGGCAGGCTTCATCACGGAGTGGATGTTCAACGGCATCAGCTTCGATGGCTTCGATTCCTCTCAATGTCTGTTGAAGGAAGCAAAGGCGAAGTACGATCAATTTTTTGATGAGTACCGCAGGGTTCGCGGCTGGTGGACAGAAGGTGCCGACAAGCTGGTTGAAGAGGCGTACCGGCAAGCCTCCGCTGCGCAACCAAGACCACCTGTCCAGTTGCGATGGCACTTCATGGAGCCCATCAGCTACCGTTATTTCTCCAAGGTGATCAAAGCCGCATATCCCGATCTCGAGGTGGTCTATCAGCCATGAAATCAACACCAGCGATGGAGCTGTTCGTGCGTCGAGCACAGCCCACATTGATCGACGTCACCACGCAGTTGCAAGAGCTGTACGAATTCGCTCGTGTTGTCGGCGAGTTTTCACCGCTGTTGCAGCGTTGGTGTCTTTCGTCGGACAAAAGCAAACACGACGCACTCTTGTATGACGCCTTTGATGCCAATGGACCCACAACGGCTGCGTTGGCCGTGCTCCATCACAAGAGCATGGGCGTGACCGACGTTCGTTCCATTTCTCTTTGGAATGGCGCTGAATCAGATGCCGAAGTCGCCACGCTGTCATCTCGCGTGAACACCCTCGGTCGGCCGGACACGGTGGAATTCGCCATGCGAGTCGCTCCCGAAGTCACGGACTGGCGCGTGCCGCTTGGCTGGCTGCAACGCGCCATTGCCATCTGGCGTCCAAACGCCTGTTCATTCGGCCCGTATTGGTACAGTGACCACAAGGTCTTTGAAGATCGCCCGGGTGTTGCCTGGATGCTCTACCTGCCCAAAGTCTTGACTGCGCAGCAGGTGCCAGAGGCTCGTGCCTTGGTGCCTGTTGCCGACGAAGACAACAACCAGACGGGCACCATCATTGTCAGCATCACCGATGAGCCCTTCTCCGAAAACAACCCGGAGCATGTCAAGGTGGCCAACTCGATTGAGACTCGGCTGGTTGACCAAGATCTGTTGCCACGTTACGCGGATTTGTGAGAAGTCGGCCCCATTACGAATTTGATGGCCCATCCAAGAGCCCAAAACACAAAAGACAACACCAGAAAAGCAGCAAACGGAGCGAGCACCGAAATCGTTTTTGCAAATATTTCAAATTCGCGCGCCTGCTTACTCAATACGTCAACTCGAGCCTGAAGGCTGATGAATTTTTGTTTGACTTGTTTGTCTGCAAAATCAAAAATACCCTCCCTTTCATCGTGGCACTTGTACTCCCAAAGATCGGGTACGAAAGCGAACGGTCGGATGTCGCAGTAAAGCTAGAAATCGGGTTCTGAACTGAGACTGCCCTTGCGCAGGGACAGCAGTTGCTCTTCACTGCGCTTCATTTCATCTTTGGCAATCCCGCCATCAGCAGGGAGCTCATATGGAATGATCTTGTGGCTAAACCCGTCTGGCAAAAAAACACTTCGTCCGAAAGTGATGGGCACCTGATGCCGGACGTTATTGGCGTTTTTGCCATCCCAGGTTTCGCTTATACACAGGAATTCTTCAGCCTGTTCAATGCATGTGATAGTCGAATGATGGGGCAAAACAATTTCGTTTTCAGAAACCCACCATCCAAGCAAAAACAAAGGAATCACCAAAACCAAACAGAGACGCAGGAACATGGATTTGGCAAGCACGGCCGACACTCCGATTATTTTCTTTTTAAGTATGCTGCCCAATGTGGGCCCAGATCGATCCGCACAGGAACGTAAATCTTAGCGTAGCCACCGATTTTGCTCGGGCCCCCTGAGCCTCAAGGCGACACCTTGCGCTTGATGAGCTGGGCCAGCGGCTGCGGCAGGCTGGCCAGCGAGCTCAGCACATGCGGCAGCAGGCGCAGCTTCAGCCCGGCAAAGGCATTGGGCACCACGGCCTCGATGAGGTGAGGGCCGGGCGAGCGCAGGGCGTTCTCCAGCGCGGTGTTGAATTCTTCAGCCGTGGTGGCGCGCACCGAGTGCACGCCCATGCTGGCGCCCAGTTGCACGAAGTCCAGCCCGGGGTTGGACAGATCGAGCTGCGAGCGGGCCTTCTCGCCGCTGCCACCGCCCTGGCCCGTCGCCCCCACGCGCTGCAACTCCACGTTGAGGATGGCGTAGGACTTGTTGTTGAGGATGACGGTGGTGACGTTGAGCCGCTCGCGCGCCATCGTCCACAGCGCCTGGATGGTGTACATGGCCGAGCCGTCACCCACCAGCGCCAGCACCGGCCGGTCGGGGCAGGCGATGGCCGCGCCCACCGCGTTGGGCAGGCCCTGGCCGATGGCGCCACCCGTGAGCGTGACCACGTCGTGGCGCGGCGCGCCCTTGGTGAAGTGCGGCAGCATCACGCCCGAGGTTTGCGCCTCGTCGACGATGATGGCGCGCTCGGGCAGCAGGTGGCCCACGGCCTTGCAGACCTTCTCGGCGGTGAGCTTGCCCTTGGGGCGATCGGGCCGCGTGGCCGACTGCAGCAAGGGCTGCACGGCGTCGGCACCGAGCTTTTGCGCCAGCTTCGACAAGCCGCCCACGGCATCTTGCGAAGGCGAGGCCAGGGTGTGCACGGTGCAGCCCTCGGGCACCAGGTCGCTGGCCTTGCCGGGGTAGGCAAAGAAGGACACCGGCGACTTGGCGTCGACCAGGACCAGGTGCTTGAGGCCGTGCAGCTGCACCGAGGCCAGCTCGGCCAGGTAGGCGATGCGCTCGACGTGGGGCAGGCCCGCGCCGCGCTCGATGCGCGTGGGGAAGACCTCGGCGAACAGCTTGACGCCGGCCTTGACCGCGATGCGCGAAGCGGCGAGGAGGCCGGGCTCGCGCAGGGCCCGCGCGCCCATCAACAGCGCGGTCTTCTCGCCCGACTGGATGGCCCGGGCGATGGCGTCGATGACGTCGTCCTCGGCCACCGGTGGCAGCACCAGCGTCGGCAGGGCCGCAGGCACGCCACCTTCGCTCCAGGACACGTCTGCCGGCAGGATCAGCGTGGTGACCTGCGCGGGGGTGCCCATCGCGGTGGCCACGGCCTCGGCGGCGTCGTTGGCCAGCTCGGCGGTGGACGACGAGGTGCGCACCCACTTGGAGACGTTGCGCGCCACGGTCTCGATGTCGGATTGCAATTGCGCGTCGTACTGGACGTGGTGGGTGGCGTGGTCGCCCACGATGTTGACAATGGGCACCCGGCCCTTGCGCGCGTTGTGCAGGTTGGCCAGGCCATTGCCCAGGCCGCAACCCAGGTGCAGCAAGGTGGCTGCGGGCTTGCCGGCCATGCGGGCGTAGCCGTCGGCCGCGCCGGTGGCCACGCCTTCGAACAGCGTGAGCACGGCGCGCATGCGCGGCTCGTGGTCGAGCGCGGCCACGAAGTGCATTTCGGAGGTGCCGGGGTTGCTGAAGCACACGGTCACGCCGGCGTCGGCGAGGGTCTTCATCAGGGCTTGGGCGCCATTCATGTCGGGGTCTCCTGCAGGTCGGGTGTTCGTGTTGGAATCGGTCGAAATGGGGTCGGCAAGCGGTCAGTCCAGTTGGGCGGGGCCGATGTCCGACACCCGGGTCACGCCGGCCAGGGTCATGGCCAGCTGGAGTTCACGCTGCCAGCTGCGCAGCAAGTCGGTCAGCGCCGCCTCGCCCCCTGCGGCCAGCGCCCAGGCCCAGGGCCGACCGATGAGCACGCCCTGGGCGCCCAGCGCCAGCGCGCGGAACACGTCCACGCCACTGCGCACGCCGCCATCGACCAGCACGGTCAGCGCACCATCGACGGCCCGCGCGATGCCCGGCAGCTTGCAGGCGGTGGCGGCCACGCCATCGAGCTGCCGGCCACCGTGGTTGGACACGACCAGTCCTTGCACGCCGCTGCGCACGGCCTGGCGCGCGTCTTCCTCGTCGAGGATGCCCTTGAGCAGCACGGTGCCCGGCCACTGGCTGCGCACCCAGTCGATGTCGGACCAGGTCACCGTGGGGTCGAACTGCGTGTCGATCCAGGCCTTGAAGGCGTCCATGTCCTGGGCCAGCGGCACCTGGTCGTGGAGGTTGCCAAAACCATGCGGCTTGCCTCGCACACCCACGTCCCAGATCCAGCCGGGACGAGACAGCAGGTGCGCCGCCTTGATCAGGGCCGCGCGGCCGGCCGAGGCCGACAGGCCGTTGCGGGTGTCGCGGTGGCGCATGCCCGAGGTGGGCAGGTCGACCGTGAAGACCAGGGTGCGGCAACCGGCTGCCCAGGCGCGTTGCAACAGGGCCTGCACGATGCCCCGGTCGCGCAACATGTAGAGCTGGAACCAGATCGGCTGCTGCACGGCGGCTTGCACCTCGCCCAGCGGGCAGATGCCCACGGTGGACAGGGTGAAGGGCACGCCGGCGGCCTCGGCGGCGCGGGCGGCCTGGACCTCACCGCGGCGCGCCAGCAAACCACCCAGCCCCACGGGCGCAAGTGCCAGCGGCATCTGGCAGGGCTGGCCAGCCAGCGTGGCCGATGTGTCGACGCCATCGACGTCGCGCAGAACCCGTTGACGCAAGGTCACGCCAGACCAGGCGGCCTCGTTGGCGCGCAGGGTTTGCTCGTCGGTGGCCCCGCCGTCCACGTAGTCGAAGAGGAAACGGGGCAGCTTCGCCTGGGCCCTCAGGCGCAGGTCGGCAGCGGTGGCGGGCAGGTGCAGGGGCATGTTGGTGGACGCCTTCTCGCAAAGAGGGGTCAACGCGAGTGGGTGGCGCGGTGGGGCTCACCCGCAGCCTCGGACGCCGCCACATGCCGCCGCATCACCCAGGCAAACAGCAGCCCGCCCACGTACATCAGCACCCCATACAGCGCCCCGGGGATGGCCATGGTGCCGTCCTGCAGCACCGTGCTGGCGATCACCAGCGCCAGGGCCGCGTTCTGCACCGCCGTTTCGATGCCCAGCGTGATCGACTGGCTGCGCGACAGCCGCGCCAGCCAGGCCACCGCAAAGCCCAGGCTCAGCATGGTCAGGTTGAGCACCAGCGCCAGCGGCGCCAGGGACGCGAAGTGCGCCTGCACCATCGGCCAGTTCTTGATGACGGCCAGCACCACGATGAGCACGAACAGCCCCGTGGCGATGCGCGTGGCGCGCGGCTCGAAGCGCAGCGCCCAGTCCGTCCAGCGGTGGCGCGCGACCATGCCGAGCGTGACGGGCAGGCCCATCACCAAAGCCACCTGCCCCATCATCAAACCCACCGGCACGTTGACCGCGCGTTCGGTGCCCATGAAGTGCGCCAGCGCCCCGGTCACGATGACCGGCAGGGTGAAGATGGTCAGCAAGCTGGCGATGGCCGTGAAGCCCAGCGCCAGGGCCACATCGCCACGCGCCAGGTAAGTCAGCAGGTTCGAGGTGGCCCCCGTGGGGCACGCGGCCAGGATCATGAAGCCCACCGCGAAAGCCCCGCTCAGGCCCATGAGCTTGAGCATGCCGAAGCACACCAGCGGCAGCAGCACGAAGTGGCTGAACACGCCCACCAGCAGGGCCCTGGGCTGCACGAGGATGCGCCGGAAGTCCCCCACCGTCAGCCCCAGGCCGAGCGAGAACATGATGAAAGCCAGGATCAGCGGCAGCAGCACGCTGGAAACAACATCACCTTGCACCTTGGCTCCTTGTCAGACGGTTGTCGATGGGATGAAAACGAAGCGCATCAAGCCCCGGTCACGATGGAGCGGGCCGCCGCGCGGGCCGTGAGGATGCAGCCCGGCAGGAAGGTGCCCTCCAGCGACCGCTTGCCGCTGGCCCCGCCCCCGCCAAAGCCGGCCGCCTCGCCCACGCAATACAGGCCAGACACCGCCTGGCCATCGGCTTGCAGCACGCGGCTTTGCAAATCGGTCTGCAGCCCACCCAGGCTCTTGCGCGTGATCAGCTGCACCTGGATGGCGATGTACGGGCCCGCGCCCCTGGCCTGCAGCGGCGCAGGTTTGCAAGTGCGCATGCGGTCGGGTCCCCACTGCCGTGCGTGCACGATGCGGCGGACCTGGTCGTCGTTGGCCAGCTCCAGGCCCTTGGCGAAGTTGGCGTCGAAAGCGTCAACCGTGGCCTGCAGCGCCACCGGGTCGATGTGCTGCTCACCTTGTTCGGCCAGCGTCAGCGCGTTCATCTTGCGGGCCAGCCCAGCCAGCGTGTCGTCGACCAGGAAGTGCGGGCTCTCGCGCTGCATCTGCTTGACGAGGCGGTGGTTGCCCAACGCGATCTCCAGCAGGAAATGGACGAGCTGCTTGTCGCGCACGCGCTGGTTGTGTTCGGCACCGGAGATGGCGAACTCCTTGGCCGCGATGCGCCAGTTCATGAGGTGCCAGGTCCAGGGCTTGGGTTGCGCGGCCACCTGCTGGCAGAGCTCGTGCGTGTCGAAACCGGTGACCAGGGGCTCGGGCCCGATGCGCCGGCCGGCGTGGTCCAGCCACAGCGCCGACTTGCACGGAATGGTCGACAGACCATGGCCCGGAAAGTGCGGCTGCGGGTGCGGGATGCCGGCGGCGTAGTTCCACATCTCGCCCGCGTGGGTGAGCTGGGCGCCGAGTTCGTCGGTGGCCAGGCGGTGCAGGGCGCCGTCGGCAAACGGGTGGGCGCCATTGAGCAGGGTGGCCGGTCGCGGGCGGTGCGCCGGCCAGTTGGCGATGCACTGCTCGGTCGAGCCGTTGACGCCGCCCATGGCCAGCACCACCACGGGCGCTTCGATGCGCACCTGCGCGCCGCTGGCCTCGTGCACGGCCTGCACGCCATTCATCACGCCACCGCTGTTTTCCAGGCCGACGACGCGGTGCCCGCTGAGCACCTTCAGGCGCCCGCCGGAATCGGCCGCCTGCATGGCCGAGATCATGCGCCGCGTGAGCTCGCGCGAGGTGCCCCAGACCACGTGGTAACGCGGCACGCTGTTGCCTTCGCCAAAGCGCCCGCGCTCGACCCAGTTCACGGCGGGGAAGAATTTGAGGCCGTGCGAGACCAGCCAGTCGTAGACCTGCTCGCGCGAGTGCTGCACGTAAAACTCGGCCCAGCGGCGGGGCCAGGTGTCGCCCTCGGCGAGCTCACCGAAGCTGAGCCAGTCGCGCAGGGCGCGCTCGGGCGAATCGGCGATCTTCATGCGGCGCTGCAGGGGGGTGCCCACCAGGGCCATGCCCCCGAAGGCCCACAGGGCCAGGCCGCCCAGGCGCTCGGGCGTGTCGCGGTCGACCACGGTCACGTGCCGGCCCGCCTTGAGGCATTCCAGGGCCGTGACGATGCCCGCCAGGCCGCCACCCACCACCACCACGTCCGTCCGCACAGCCGAAGCCATCGATCGCTTCCTTCTTCCAACACGTCGCTGGCCGCGACCTTATCCACTTATGATCCCTGACCATTGACCTTGGAGGACAGCGAGATTGACTTCACAGGCCATGGTGTCGATGAGCTGGGTGCGCACAGTGTTGGCAGAAGCGCAGCGCCAGGGAATCGAGGAAACCACCCTGCTGCGCGCCGCGGGCATCCAGCATCAGGAGCTCGATCGCGAGCGCTGGCCCATCGACCACATCACCCGGCTGTGGCGGGCCGCCGCACGCCTGACGCAAGACGCCGGGTTCGGCCTCAAGGCCGGCACCGTGGTGGGCCCGGCCAGCTTCAACGTGGTCGGCTTCATCGTGCAGTCGGCCGCCACGTTGCGCCAGGCCCTGACCGTGGTGCAGAAGTACCAGTCGCTGATCTCCGATGGCGGGCGCTTTCAGCTGCTGGCCGGTCCCCAGACCAGCTGGCTGGTCTACCACCCCAGGCAGGGTGACCTGGCCTTCAGCCCCCACCAGATCGAGGCCGTGCTGGCCGCCGTGGTCAGCGCCTCGCGCTGGATCACGCCACAGCCCCTCAGGCCAACCCTGGTGCGTTTCAGCCACGAAGCCGTGGGACCCTTGGCCGGCTACCGCGAGGCGTTTGGCTGCCCGATCGAGTTCAACCAGGCCTACAGCGGCCTGTTGATCGACAACGCGGTGCTCGATTTGCCGCTGCCACAGGCCAATGCCCAGCTGGCGCGCCTGCACGAGCAGTACGCGGCGGCGCAACTGCAAGCGCTGGCGCAACAGCAGGGTCTGGACGAGGCCGTGCGCCATTGGCTGCGCGAGCAAATGGCCTCGGGTGCGCGCATGGCGGCGCCCACCCGGGCCGAGGCGGCGACCGCCTTCGGCCTGGGTGAACGCACCTTGGCGCGCCGACTCAGCGAGCGGGGCACCCACCACAACGCCTTGCTCGATGAAGCGAGGCGCGAGCTGGCGCTGCAATGGCTGGCAGGGGGCGAGCGCACGGTGCGCGAGGTGGCCCAGCAACTGGGCTTTGCCGAGCTCAGCCCTTTTTATCGGGCGTTCCAGCGCTGGAGCGGCAGCTCGCCGCGCGCCTGGGCCACCCGCAACCGCTCGGTCGGCTGATCAAGCCACCGCGCGCAGGCGGGCCTGCGGCACCCAGCGACGCAACAGGGCAGCCAGCTGCCTGAGTTCGCAGGGTTTGGGCAAAAAGTCGTCGAAGCCCGAAGACGGCAGGTGCATGCCCGCCGCATCGAAGCTGCAGGTGCTGAAGGCAACGATCGGGGCGGCCCGATGGCGTTGATCCTCCTCCAGGCGGCGGATGCGGCGCATGGCCTGCACACCATTCATCACCGGCATCTGCAGGTCCATGAGCACCAGGTCGAAGGACTCGTTGACCTCGGTGCCCGCCCAGGCCTGCACGGCCATCCAGCCGCTCTCCACCAGCGAGACCTCGCAGCCCAGCGTGCGCAGCTGCTCCATGACCACGAGGGCCAGCACGGCATCGTCTTCCACCAGCAGGACGCGAGGCGACGCGGATGGCAGCTTGAACGAAGGGTGAATCGGGACGGGCATGGGCGTGAAGCTGGGCAACAACATGACCCCAGCTTAGGCACCCGACGGGTTAAGCACCCCCGCCCGCAGACGGGCCCCGACCCCGACTTTGGTCGGGCTTCAGCCCTGGGGCACCAGCTTGTGCTTGAGCGCCAGCACCACCGCCTCGGTGCGGCTGTCGACCTGCAATTTGCCCAGCACGTTGGTGACGTAGTACTTGACCGTGGGCAGCGCGATGCCCATGGCCTCGGCGATCTCCTGGTTGCTCATGCCCTGCACCATCAGGGCCAGCAGCTGGCGCTCGCGCGTGGTCAGGTCGGCGCCGGGCACGTCGCGCTGCTGGTTGGCGATCAGGGCGTCGGTGATCTCGGGGCCCAGCACACGGCGACCTGCGTGCACCTGCCGGATCATGGTCACGAGCTCCTGCGCAGAAGCGGTCTTGAGCAGGTAGCCCCGCGCGCCGGCGCGCACAGCGCGGTCGACCTGCAAGGGGTCGAGCAGGCTGCTGAGGATGACGAATCGGGTATCGGGCAGCGAGGCGTGCAAGGCTTCGATGACCCCCACGCCGTCGAGGTGGGGCATGGCCATGTCCAGCAAGACGACATCGGGCCGCACCGTGGGGATGAGCTTGACGGCTTCGCGGCCATCGGCGGCTTCGCCGGCCAGCGTCAGGCCGCCTTCTCCTTGGATCATGCCGGCCAGGCCAGCGCGCACCATCGGGTGGTCGTCGGCCAGGAAGACGCGGATCGCAGGGGTGTGGGTGTCAGTGGGCATGGTCAGTTGGCGTCGTGGGGGGTCACCCCATTGCACGGTGAGGTCGGTGCCTTGGCCCGGCGCGCTCACCACGGTCAGCACGGCGCCGATCTCTTCGGCACGCGCTCGCATGTTCTCCAGGCCGAAATGGCCAGGGTGTTCGGCGGTGGTGTCGAAACCGCAGCCGTTGTCACGGATGCGCAGCATCGCGCGCTTGGGGCCTTGCACCACCCATTGCACCTCGGCCTCGGTGGCGCCGCTGTGGCGGCTGACGTTGGACAAGGCCTCCTGGGCGATGCGGTAGAGCTGCATGCGCACGGGCGCCGACAGGCGATCGGCCGAAGCGACGTGGCGCACGAAGCGCGTGCCACCTCGGCTGCTCTGGGCGTCGATGGCGTGCTTGAGCAGCTCGCCGAAAGTCATCTTCTCCAGCGCATCGGGCCTGAGCTCGAGCATGAGCATGCGCATCTCGGCCAGGGCCCCCTGGATGAGCTGGCCCAAGGACTGCGCCTGCTGGCTGAGGGCCTCGTCGGCGCCAGCCCTCAAGGCCTTGCCCAGCGTGCCGGCGATGACGTGGGCCGCGAACAGCGTCTGCGACACCGCATCGTGCAGGTCGCGGGCGATGCGGTTGCGCTCGGCCATGACGGCCAGGTCACGGGCCTGCTCGGCCAACTGCGCATGGTGCATGGCCAGCGCCGCCTGGCTGCTGACGGCCTGCAGCAGGCGCACGCGCTCGGGGTCAAAATAGCCTGGCTCGGCGTGGTCCACCCGCATCACGCCCAGCACGTCGTCGCGGAACTGCAGCGGCTGGGCCACCCAGGAGCGGCTGTTGCGGTAGAGCGTGGAGGTGCGCGCATCGTCGGTGACCCGGTCGATCAACCAGCTCAGGAAGCTGTGCTGCACCTGGTTGTCGACCACCGTCTGGCGCTCTCGCTCGATGCGCTCGTAGTGCCGCAGGTTGCCCCGCGACAGGCGCATGCCCGAGAGGTCGTCGCCGTCCAGGCCCTCGTGGCCCTCGCCGGTGCGGTAGCCCATCAGCACAACCCGCCCTTCGGCGCGCAGGTCCTCGCGCGCCCAAAGCGAAGCACTGCTGTAGCTCAGGGTTCGCTCCAGCGCCTGCAGCGCTTCGTCGACCAGGTGGTGCAGGTCGGTCTGCTGGGCCAGGCCGATGGACAGCTCCTGCAAGGTGCTGAGCTCGTGGGTGCGCGCATGCAGGCGCTGACCCAGGGCGTGGTTGAGCGCCTCCAGCTCCTTGCGATGGCGGCGCACCGCCAGCACGAGGCGACGCAAGCGAGCCGACAGCACAAAGAGCTCCGCCGAGGCGTTGAGCAGGGGCACGTCCAGGCCGTCGCGCAGGTGTTCGCTTCGCAAGGACTGCGCCGCGTCCGACACCCTCAGCAAAGCCGCCGAGGCGCGCCAGGCCACCCAGGTCGCGGCGGCCGTGGCGGCCAGGCCGGTCAGCGCCATGGCCAGCCAGGTGTGCGGCTCACCCCAGCCCCATGCCGCAGTCGCCACGGGCACGGCAGCCGAGGCCAGCACACCCGTGCCCGCAACCTGCTGGGGCAGGCTGCCCTCGTTGAAAAGCCGCCGAAAGAGGCGCGGCAGGTGCCGCAGGCCGATGCTCACCGAGCGGCCTCAGGCAGGTGGGTTGCCACGGTCTTCGTCGATGCGGGTGTAGCGGCGCGCCAGCGCGTCGAGCAATCGCCCCGCCACCTCTCTCCCGCCCCGCCACCTCTCTCCCGCCCAGGCCCAGCGCCAGCGCCAGGCCCAGCGCGATCGCACCCACCACGGCCGCGAAGGCAATGACGATGATGTCGCCCGGCAGGCCGGACTGGCGCAAGGCCAGCGCCGTGGAGAAGAACAGGATGGTCCAGCGCGCCACGCGGGCCCAGGCCAGGGCCTCGTGCCGCCCGCTGGCCTCGACGGCCTGCGCCGCCGCAGAAGCCAGCCACAGGCCGATGGCCAGCACCAGCGCCGCCGTGACCAGGCGCGCCATGACCGAGCCCAACACGGTGACGACCTCGGTCAGCACCACGAAGCCCAGCACCTGGCAGGCCTGGGTGATGGCTGCCATGACAAAACCCAGCATGACCAGCGAGCCGGCCAGCTCGGCCAGGTCGCGCCCCGCGAACCGCCAGCCGTCGGGCAGGCCCATGCGCGCGGGCCAGCGGTTGACACCGGCCCCACCAGGGCGGTGACCACCACCCCGGCCACGACCCGGCCCAACAAGGCGCCGATGCCCACGATCAGGCCAGCAGAAACCAGGCGCGGCACCAGGGCCACGACCGCGTCGAGCATCTGGCCCACCGGGCGGGCCACCGCCTCCAGGCCCAGGGCCTGCAGCCCCGCCGTCAGCGTGGGCAGCATCACCAGCAAAAACACCGCCGAGCCCGCCAGGCTGGCCAGCTTGCGCTCGCCCAGGGCCGAGCCCAGGCCCAGGCGCTCGGCCAGGTTCTCGGAACCCGCCGCGATCAGCAAGCCTTCGACGATCTGCCTGAGGATGCGCGCCGCCAGCCAACCCACCCCCAGGATCACGACCGCGCCAAACAGGCTCGGAACGTAACCCATCAAACGCGACATCATCACGTTGACCGGGTCGAGCAAGGCCTGCAGCTGCAGCGTGCCCAACAGGGCCGGCAAGGCCAGCAGCCAGACCAGGCCCGTGGCCACCTGCACCAGCACGCCGGCCAGGCCAGGGGTCTGCAGGCGGCGCTCCAGGCCGGTGCGCTGCGCCAGCCGGCTCACGGTGGCGCGAACCAGGCGCGAGAGCACCCAGGCCACCAGCACGATGCCCGCAGCCGCCATCAGGCGGGGCACGAACGGCCCCACTTCGGTTGCCATCAACTGCTCCACCTCCATGCGGATGTCCATGTGCGCTGCTCCTGCGTGTCATCGCCCGCCCGATGGCGGAACCAGGCACCCATCTTACGCAGCCAGTTGCTGGAGCTTGGCGATGTGGGTGGGCGTGGGCGCCGGCCAGCCCGCTTCCTGGCAAACGCGCAGGATGGCGGCGTTGGTGTCGAAGTACACCTGCCAGTAGTCCACGGTGTGGCAATACGGGCGCACGGCGATCACGGGCCCGACCAGGTTGATGTCGAGCACGTTGACCTCGGGCACCGGCAGGTCGAGCACATTGGGCACCTTCGAGACCGCCTTGCGCAGGCGCACGATGGCGTCGGCCACATCCACGCCAGCGGCCAGCTGGGCCGTGCGGTCCACGCGCCGAGCCGGCAGGGCCGAGAAGTTCTGGATGGTGTCGCCGAAGATGCGCCCGTTGCCGACGATGGTCATGACGTTGTCCGGCGTGATCAGCGTGGTGCCGAACAGGCCCAGCTCGTGCACCGTGCCGGTGACACCGCCGATGGAGACGAAGTCACCCACCTTGAACGGGCGCAGCACCAGCATGAAGGCGCCGGCCGCGAAGTTGCCCAGCAGGCCGCTCCAGGCGGCGCCGATGGCCACGCCCGCACCGGCAATCAGCGCGGCAAAGGAGGTGGTCTGGATGCCGAAGTACCCCAGGATGCCCAGCGCCAGGGCGATGTTGAGCGTGATGGCGATGATCGAGCCCAGGTACTTGGTCAGCGTGGGGTCGACGTGGTTGCGGTTCATCGCCGCCTGCATCAGCGAGATGGAGCGACCGATCACCCAGCGCCCGACGATCCAGAAGGCGATGGCCGCCAGGATCTTGAGCCCGACATCGAGGGCGGTGGTCGTGAGGAACTGCTGAATGGGCTGGATGTAATCGTTCACGGGTCGCTCCTGTGGGGCATCGAACTGGGAGCCGATGCTAGGAGGCCGTGGGCGACAAAGCCCCATGCACAGGAGGGGGGTGGACCCATCCGAAAGTCGGGGCAGCCCACCAGCATAAGGGCGATTGGGGCCCTTGTGGGGTCCCGTTGCATCGAAACGCCGAACCCGGGGTTTCCTGCCAAATCTGCCCACCCAAAGTGGCGCGGTTTCTGCATGATGGGCATCAAGCGACCCGCTTCAACCACTTCGCCGGAGGACTCTCGCATGAATTGGTTCGACAACGTTTCGTCAGACTGCGATCAGCCCATCGCAGCGGCCTGCCTGATGCACGGCCACTGGCGTCATCAGCGGAACCCGTTCACCGCCCCGGTGCTTTGCCGGGTGGTGCTGGACGTGGCCGAACCTCGCGTGGTCGCCGCCCAGGTGATCGAACACGGCATGGTGGAAGACCTCGAGAGCTCCGAGCTCGAAGACCTGACCCATGTGCTGGTCTCGCAGGACGTGCACCGCCAGGCCCGGGCCTGGGGTTTCAACGCCTGCACCCGCCTGCCCACCTGGGCCCGCCCCAGCTTCACCGAAAGCCAGATCGAGGAGCTCGAGCGCATCGAGGGCTACCTCATCGACGCCTCGGACGACAACATCGACGACGTGCTGCAGCTGCGCGACGAGTTCCTGCGCGGCATCGGCATGACCGACCAGGACGTGATGCGCGCCGCCCGCTCTCCCGAGCAGGCGCCCTGCGGACGCAAGGGCGGTCGGCTGGTCAACTGAGCCCGACTTGTTCGGTCGGTGATTCAGACGGGGGCCCGGTGCCCCCGCTGCGGCATTTTCAACGCGACGTGATCAGGCCAGGTGACGGGTCCACAGGACCTCGCCCGCCTGGAGCGGGTCGCCCGTGCGGTTGAAGGTGTCGAGCCAGACCTTGTACGTGGGCACGACGCCGGCGTCCCAAGGGTGAAAGCCGGGCTTGAAAAAGCTCAGGTAGCTGGGGATCATGCGGGTGTAGAGCCCGCCGATGCCGAACAACCACCACGCGCCCTTGGCGAACATCTTGATGCGCTGCCAGCGGCTGAAGCCGTCGACCTTGAGCATGTAGCGCGTGGTCAGGGCCACGTTGAGGTTGAACAGGAAAGTCACCATGATCAGCGCGAAGGTGCGGCGCAGGTAACCGGCCTTGGCCACCTTCTGCAGCACGTCGAAGGCCACGGCCTTGTGCTCCATCTCTTCCATGGCGTGCCAGGCGTACATGGCGCGCATGCGGTGGTCGGCCTGGCCCAGCACCTTGGGGTCCTCGCACAGGGCTTCGGCCATGGTGGCGGTCAGGTGCTCGGCGGCGGCGGTGTCGGCCAGCGTCACCACGGGGGCGAACTTGCTGCGCGCCCAGTTGGAGATGCCACGCTGCACGTTCTCGAGCATGTCGACGTCGATGCCCTGTTGGCGCAGTCGGTCGTTGTACTGGCTGTGCACGATGCCGTGCTGGCCCTCCTGGCGCATGAAGTCCTTGACGTCGGCCAGCAGCTTGGGGTCGGTGATCTGGTCGCGGTAATCGCGCACGCAGGAGATGAAGTAGCGCTCGCCCTCGGGGAAGATGGTCGACATGGCGTCGAAATAGCGCGACTTGAAAGCATCGCCACCAAACCAGTACTTGGGGATGTCGCCGCCGAGGTCGAAGTCCAGCTTCTCGCGGGGGACGATGACGGGCGCCTGGGTTGCGTGCTGGCTCATGGTGGACTCCTGGTTTTCGACGGGGGGTGTTCGAGCGTGACTTTAGGCCCGATGGCACCCGGCGCGTGAGGGAAAGTGGCGACACGCAAGGGGATTTGCGCGACGCCGACCCTCAGGCCGCTGCGGGCAAAACCTGCGCGGACGCGTTCGCCGCGGCGCCAGGGGCCGAGTCCAGGGGCAGCCAGGCGGTCAACCGCGTGCCCTCGTTGGACATGGAGTCGATGGCCATGCAGCCACCCAGGGCCTCGAAGCGAAAGCGCATGCCGCGCAAGCCGTGCCGGCCCGCGACGAGCCTGGAGGCATCGAACCCCTTGCCGTCGTCCCAGACTTCGACCCTCGCCAAACCGTCCTGCGCCCGCAGGCGCACCACCGCGCTGCGCGCGTTCGCGTACTTGGCCATGTTGGTCAGGGCCTCCTGCGCGAAGCGGTAAACCGCCAGGGATTTGTCCGCCGACAGTTCGACCGCCTCCAGATCACAACGGATGGGGATTTCACAGGTGCGCGACATCTCGCTGCACAGGATCTCGAGCGAAGGCTGCAAACCCAGGGAGCGCAAGATCGATGGGGACAAGTCTTCGATGATGCGCCGTTTCAAGGCGATGCCGGCATTGAGCGACTCGACCAGGCGTTGCAGCTTCGGCTCCACCTCGGGCACCTGTTTGAGGCTGGGCCGCATCGACGCGACGTTCAGTTTGGCCGACGTCAGCAGTGCCCCAAGCTCGTCGTGGAGCTCGCGCGCAAGCCTGGCCCGCTCGTCTTCGCGAGCGGACTGCAAGTGCTGGGTCAGCTCCCGCAAGTCCGCCATGCGCCGATTGACCTCTTGCTCCAGTCCATCACGCTCGTCTCGCAGGGCCTGACGCTGGCGCTCACGCTCGCGCTCGAAGGCACGGCTCGAGGTGATCAACGCCACCAGCACCAGCGTGCACAACACGGTCAACGAAATCACGCCAATGCGCCCGAGCAGGAAAATCTCGCGCACCGCTGCCAGGCCCTTGGCAATGTGCTGATTGCGATGCTGCATCGTGGACTGAACCTCGTCACGCAACTTCTGCATCATCTCCAGCCCGATGCCCGTGCGCACCAATTCCATGGCGCGACTTTGCTCGCCCTGGTCGTGCAGCCGCATGACCTCAGACATCTCTGTCAGCTTGGCCTGCATCGCCGCCCGCACACGAGCCTGCAACACGCGCGTCTGCGGGTCCCGCCCGTCGCGATCGAACTGGTCGACCTGGTTCAGCTCCGCGAAGACATCGGACGCGGCCCGCTCGTAAGGCTTGAGGTAGGCCTTGTCACCCAGCATCAGGTAACCGCGCTTGCCCGACTCGGCTTCGGTGAGCCTCTGGAAAGCGTTCAACAGCCGCAGCCGCCAGCGCCACGGGGATGCTGTAAGCCCCCAGTCGCACCTTCGTCCACCAACCTGCTACCTTTTTTTCATCTCGCGGCCGCCTTCCCGTGATCGAGTCGATGTGAAGCCCGTCGGCACCATCTTTGCACCCCAGGCGGGTGCTTGTGATTTTTTTCTGCGGATCGGTTCGCGCAGGCGTTCAGCCGGCTCTGCCTGACAGGCTTGCGCAGTAGTCGATCAGCTCTTCGAGCTCGGACGACTTGTCGAAAACCCGATCGGCCCCCAACGCCACGCTGCGGGTTCGCATGTCGGGGGTGGCGTAGTTCGTCAAGACCACTTTGTGGCAGGGCAGATTCAGGCCGTTGGCGTGCTTGAGCACCTCCAGCCCGGTTCCCTGCTTGAGGAAAATGTCGACAATCATCAGATCGACGTCTCGACCCGAGCGCTCGAGCCACTCCTTCGCGCCGGCTTCGTCACCCGCGCAACCCACCACCCGAAGCGGCAGCATTTCTTGCAAGGTGTCGATCAGGCCGCGCAGGATCAGGCCGCTGTCCTCTACGAGAAAGCACTGCAGCGGCCTTGTCTCAGCGGCCATGTTGTCTTGATCTGCTTTGAGCATGTTCCACGCTTCAGGGGCGTCTTGCGCACCCTGATGCAAATGGTCCGATGTTTTTCGCTCGATCATTGTCAGACTTATCCTACTTTTCCCTCAAACAGAGGGAAAAAGCCCAGACCAGGGTTGATTCCAGTCCGGGCTGCGTCATGAGTGTGGTGTGGGTTCAACTGTCAGTTGAACCAATCCTTCTTCCACTCGGACTTCCACTGCTCCACTTGCTTTTCCGCCTCGTCGCGGCTGACGCCGTAACGCTCCTGAATGCGACCGGCCAGCTGTTCACGCTTGCCGGAGATGACGTCCAGGTCATCGTCGGTCAGCTTGCCCCACTGCTCGACGACCTTGCCCTTGATTTGCTTCCATTGACCTTCGACTCGATCCCAGTTCATGGTGTTTCTCCTTGGGTTGAAACAGGTTGGTGTGGAACGGTTTGAACCGTTGATTTCATTGTCCCGAGGGGGGGCTGCGATGCATGTCAGTCAGCACTGCAAGCCCCTGTAGGACAAGCGGCCGTCAGCGCTCGAGCAGGTCAGACAATTCGTCGGCATGCTCTTCTTCGTCGCGCAGGATGCCCTCGAGCAACTGGCGCGTGGTCGGATCCTTGTCGCCGATGAGCGCGATCATCTGGCGATAGGACTCCACCGCCACGCGCTCGGCGATCAGGTTGGCGCGGATCATGTCCTTGAGGCCGCTGCTCTCGTCGTAGTCGGCATGGGACAGCGATGTCAGCCGGTCGGGGTCGAACGCCGGCGAGCCACCCAGCTGGACGATGCGCTCGGCCAGCTTGTCGGCATGCCCCTGCTCAGCCACGGCATGCACCATGAATTCCGCCGCGATCGGGCCGGATTCGAGCCCCTTGGCGGTGAAGTGGTGGCGCCGGTAGCGCAGCACGCAGACCAGCTCGGTGGCCAGCGCGCCATTGAGCAGCTCGATGACGCCGTCCTTCCAGGGGCCGTAGCTCGGCGTGACGGCGCCGTCGTCGAGGTGGGTGCGCGCCCGCTCGAGGGCCTTTTCATCGAGCTTGAGCGACGTGGCCTCGGCTTTGCGCGAGACAACGGATGTGACTTTCATGATCGATCTCCTTGGCTCACTTGCTGAACGCGTTCACGCCAAAGGCCACCAGGCCGATGACGACGAAGAACGCAACCAGGAACAGCACAAACAGCAACTTGGCGATGCCAGCCGCACCCGCAGCCACGCCACTGAATCCCAACAGACCTGCGACGGCTGCGATCACGGCAAAAATGACGGCCCACTTGAGCATGTCGTTCTCCTTGTCAAAGTGATGACTTCACTGTCACCCCGGCACCGATTTCGTGGCGTCGGATGGGTGCCCACTTCGCTGTAGGAGAGCGCCCCGAATGCGGCTCAGGCGATGCGTTCGCCGCCGGCTGATGCGGTGTCTCGCAAGGGTCGCCCACCCGGTCGACGGGCCCGCATCCGAGCAGCACATGGAAGACCGACAGACGCGGGATGTGGCGGCCCATCGTCGCCAGACAAACGCTGATGGGGGTGGCAACCACCAGGCCGACCGGCCCCCAAAGCGCCGTCCAGAAAGTGGCGGAAATCAGGATCGCCACCGTCCCCAGACCGGCGCGTTGGCCGTACAGGATGGGTTCGAGCACGTTGTTGGTGACGAGCTCCATCACCAGCACCAGCGCCGCGGTCTGCATGCCCATGGCCCATCCGGGCTCGGACACCAGTGCCATCAGCAAAGGCCCTGCGCCAGCGACCACGGGACCGGCATAGGGCACGAATCGCAGCATCCCGGCCAGGATGCCCCAGGACGCAGCGCCGGGCACCCCCAACAGGCCCAACGCCACCCCGAACACCAGGCCATAGGCTGCGTTGAGCATCAACTGCGCACCCAGGTACCCGCGCAGTCGGTCGCTCGCATCGCACAGCGCCAGTTTGGCTCTGTCGAAATTGCCGTCGGCCAGCCGGACGATGCGCTCGCGCAAATCGTTCCACTCGATCAGCATGAAGATGACGAGGATGATGACCGCCCCGGTCTGCAGCAACACCGACAAGTAAGGCGAAGCCATCTGCAGCAATTGTTCGGCCCCGCTCGCACTTTGCATGCGCACGGTCTGCACCCTCGACGCGTTCGGCGCAGCGGGCTCGCCTGTCACGACACTGGTGGTGTTCTGCATCGCCACGTCCAGCGAATGCAGGGCCTGACCCACGCTGCGCAAGGGCATGTTCGCAGCCAGGCTCTCACGAGCATCGCGAAACTTGTGTTCGAGCGATTGCTGATACCGCGGCAGCTCCCCGACCAATCCCTCGACCTCGAGCGACACCAGCAGGCCAGCGGCCACCATCAAGGCTCCGACGCTCCCGCACACCAGCGCGACCGCGAAGCCTCGGGGCAGCCGCATGCGCTCGATCATCCTGACCGCCGGGGCCAAGGCAAATGCAATCAGTGCCGCCAGGGCCAGCGGGGCCAGGATGCCCCGACCGAAATAAAGCCCCATGAGGACCAGACCGAAGCCGATCGCTCGAACAGACCTCGCGACGGACTTGGGCAAGACAACGCGCCTTCCCGAAGGAAACTGTGGATTCATGGCAGCACTCCCGATGGTGCCCCCATTGCACCCAGATCGTCACCTCGCCGACGTCGGACAAGGCTGAGAGTGCGTGTAGGACCGCAGGAGACCTCAGGCCAGGCTGCGACGCATCGACTCGGTCAATGCCAGGAAGGTGAGTTGCGCAGCCCTCAGGGCCTCGGCCGCATGCCACGTTCCCTTGCTCGCCCGCGATTCAAGGCGACAGGCGAAGTCGCGCCAGGACTGCACCGCATGGTCGCCGTGCCCATGGAAGTAGGCCCAGCCGGGAGCCGGCTGTGAGGCGGTGCCGGCAACACCCTGATGCTGTCGGCACAACACCCGACCGCCCAGCATCGAGCCCCAGATGACGTAGGCGCTGCCCCACGCATGCTCCGCATTGTTGAGCCAATCCATGCGGGGCTCCATCCGCCGTGGAATCAATCCCAGCTGCTCAGCGTCGTCCTTGAGTTGCGGCCAGCGCGAGCCACGGACCATGAACAGCTGATCCGGCTCTGGCAGGGCCATCAGCATGCGAGGCTCCCAGGCGACGTGGAAATCGAGCAAGGCTTGCATGACCTTGCGGTGGTGCCGCGGATCGCTGAGCCGGTCCGCGTCCATCTCGAGTTCGATGGCGTCGTGATGGGAGCGGGTGCCGGCCTTGAGGGACTGCAGGCAGGAAGGGGATGCGGCGATCGCGTTCATGGGTTCCTCGACTTTCTCTCCAGACTCAATTCGGCGTGCACCCTGTGCAAGGTCTGCCTCAACTCTTCGGCCAGCACCCGATCGTCCCCGCCCCATGGCACAGAGGTGCCCTTGACGACCTCCCGCCACTCCTCGAAGGAGCCGCGCGGCGTCAAGCGCGGGCCAAGGGGGCCGATCTTGATCAGCTTCTCCGGCTTGCCACCCCAGCGAAGGGTGAGCTCCTGCTCTTTGCGCAGCAGGCACACCCAGGCCTGCTGGACCTCGCTGAAGCGCATGGCCAGCAGCCCGGCCATGCCCGTGCCTTCAGAGGGCCACTGATGAAGATAGTTCAAGGACACCAGGTTCGCCGGTTGTTGCTGCAACCAATTGAGCAACTGGGGCCAGGCTGCGAGCAACCGTTCATCGCTGGCTTGGACCTGGTCCTCGAGGGCGACGACCCAGGCATCGGCCTGCCACGTCCCCAACCACTGCCGGGCTTGCTGACACAGGACCTCGAAGGTGTCTTCACGGCGGGCCATCTCCAGCGACAGGCGAGCTCGCTGTGCGGCCAGCCGGGACTGGCGCTCCTGGGTCTGGCGACGCTGCCACTCGTCGACCTTGGCACCCAGCAGGTGGCTCAGCACCTCCAGGGCCAGACGCTGCGGGTGGGCCAGGCGATGCGGCCCCATGTGGTGACAGGCAACCAGTCCCCACAGCCGCCCCTGCACCACGATCGACAGGCTCAGCGACGCGCCAACGCCCATGTTCTGCAGGTATTCGATGTGCACCGGCGAGACGCTGCGGAGCTCGCCCTGACTCATGTCCAGCGGCGTGCCATCGGGAGGGGCCAGCAGGCCCACGGACGCCGCCTGCACATCGCCAATGCCTCTCAGCAGCTTGACGGTGTAGAGCCGTCGGGCCTGCGCCGGGATGTCCGATGCCGGGTAGACGCGCCCCAGGAATGGATCCAGCTGAGAGGACACCGCTTCTGCAACGACCTCGCCGCTGTCGTCGTGCCGGAAGCGATAGGCCATCACCCGGTCGAATCCCGTCGCTTGCCGCAAGCCGAGGACCGTCCACTCCAGCATGCGATCCAGGTCAGTTGCACGAGACACCCGACCGGCCAATGCGTGGATCGCGCCGACCGATTCGGCGACGGTCTGCGCATCCGAATCCGGCCGCCACTCGACTTCCACCATGGAGCCAAAGGGGTGGGCGCTCCAGATGACATCCAGGGTGCCCTCGGCGGTGTTGCATTCGAGGCAAAGCGGCAACTCGTGCCGGGGAGGAAGGCTGCGCAAAGCTTGCGACAGTTCCGGCAAGTCCTCGCGGATGCGGTCCACGCACGACACCCAGCGCTCGCCGGGTTGCGGCGCCGCCGCCCACAGCCGACCTGCGTTGAGGCTCACATGCGTGATCTCGCCCAAGGCGTCCCACGCCACCAGCACGCCATGCCCTTGGATGGCGCCAGGGATGTGGATGGGCTCCCTGTCGCAGTTCTGAAGCGTCACCGGACCTGAGAATGCGCGTGACGGGTCCTCACTCAAGGTGTTGTGTTTGCTCATCTTGCGGACCACGCCTCCCGCGACATCATTTGTTCAACTCCTGACCAAGGTCTTTCAAGCATGGTCAGATCAGCACCACGCCGCTTGCGTCGGACATGGCCGCGCCCTTGTGTCAGACATGTCTGACAAGGCGTGGCGCGTTGCGTGCAGACAAAGCCGCAAGCATTTGATGCGCTGATACATCAGATGAATGCCCGATGCGGGCCCCGGGAGAGGCATTGCCCAAAGTTTCAGCATCCCCATCGGCCCAGGCAGGCGAGGTATCGGTCAACGAGCGCATGCCCCAAAAGCTGCGCGCCTTCCAGCGCGCCGTCGCCGTTGATCGCTTGCTCGGTGTCCAGGCGCGCTTCAAGCCACTGCTCAAGCACCTCTGCCAGATCGCCACCCAAGGACTGGGGGTCGAGCGCGCCATGCTGGCGCTGGTCACCTCCGACACCGATCACTATCCGCTGCAGCGAGGATTCGAGCCCCCCTTGGAAGCGCACCCTCACGCCCAAGGCGCCACCCTGTGTCACCATGTCATCGACATGGGCTTGCCCTTGGTGATCGACGACACCCACGCGAGCGCCCCATGGCGTGACATCGGCAGCGTGCGCCATGGAGGCGTCCACGCCTACCTGGGCGTGCCAGTGAGGTTCCAGGGCGAGGTCGTGGGCAGCCTGTGCGTCGTGGCCCCTCAGGCCCGCCATTGGCAAGACCATGAACTGGCCCTGCTCGCCTCCGTTGGCTTGATGGCCGAACAGGCCTTCGACGGCGCCTGGCGCGAAGAACTCGCCGAACACTGCGCCGAGCAGACGCGCCAGCGCCTGCAGGCCCTCGAGGCGGGCATCATCCAGCGGCAAATGGCCTTCCGCGACATCCGCCAGGCCCTGGCGCTGCAAGTCGCCAAGATGCGCATCGCACCAGAAGGCTCGCGCCCCAGCGACGTCGAGTCGCTGGAGCGACTTCACGATCGACTGGGCGAAGTCAACGAGGGGGTTTTGTCGGACCTGGGGTCGGCCACCGTCGAGGTGCCTCAGGCACAGACGAGCTTTGCCGAGCTGCTTGCGTTGGCGGTCCACGTCGTGGCGCCTGCCCGCATCACCTTGACGGCACAGACCGACCCGATGCTGCTTGATCCCGTCGAGGCGGCACGTCAGCCGGCCCTGTTGCGACTGCTGGTGACCCTGCTGCAAGAGAGCGTGCGCGCCCTGCCACCTCATCACGCTTTGCAGATCGGGTTGCAAGCCGTCGATGGCGTCGCGCCAGCGCTCACCCTCCAGGCTCAAAGCCCCGAAGGTGATCTGGTGAACCTGCCAGCCACCTTGTTGGCGCACATCACGTCCATGATCCTGGAGCCGATGAATCGGCTGCAAGCACGCCTTTGGGCAAGCGAAAACTCGCCTGGTCAGCTTTTGCTCACCTGGTCGCCTCAGGCCTGAAGCGACCCGCGCGCCACCTCAGGCGGTGGCGCGGCTGGTCACCTTCAGCAAGGCGTGCTTGACGCCCTGAACGGTGTCGACCAGCAGCTCCAGGGCCTTGGCACCAGGGTGGCGCACCATCGCCTGCATCAGGGCTTCACTGGCTGAATTGATCAGGCCGTTGGCCGTCGGGCGGTCGCCCACGCAGAGCCGGCGCGGGATCACCAGCGCGATTTCGCGGAGCACCTCGGCTTCATCGATGGCCTTGATGTGCCCGGACACGACCACCAGGCGGTGCGTTGTCATGGTCAGTGCCACGTCTTCGTGTTCGGGCACCATGCCCACTTGAACGTCGATGTCCGGGGTCTGCGCGAAACACAACTTGGCCAGTTCAATCATGTCTACCTCACTGTTGGCGAATGAGCGTCAGCTTAGGTCGACGTGAGGGTTGGGGCTGTCAGCGCAGGCCGGTTGTTTTGTCAGCCGAGTCCGACACACCCCGCACGGCCTCGCCAAGCGCCAGGGCCACGGTGTCCAGCCATCGGCCCAAGGCCTGGGCCTCGTCCTGCGGGCCCTGGATGGGCTCGTCGACCTGCCGGCGCAGGCTGCCCGATGCCGTGACCCGCCCCTGCCGATCGATGAGTCGCCACTGCAGCACTGATGCGATCTGCCCACGCTGCGCCATGACGTCGAGTTGCTGGACGTCGACTTGCAGCCGCCGCGGGGCCTGGCTGTCGTCGGAGGGCCACCACCCCAGCTCGGGCGCCCGCTCACGCAGCGCCTGTGACAAACGCCGCGTCATGCCGATCTCGACCCGCTCGGCCCAAATGGCGTTCGGCCAGGTCTGCAACTCCGAGTCGCCGCGCAGGTGGAGCACGCCTCGACGCTGCCAGTGCTCCGGCAACTTGATGGTCAGCACGCCGATTTCTGCGGCAGGCAAGGGCCTCGCAGAAGGGCTGCTGGCACTGGTGCCCGCGTCGACGGGCGCCGGAGCAGAGGGGATGATCACCAGCGCGCGCGAGACCGGCGCGCTGCCACAGGCCACCAGCATCGCGCTCAGGGCGCCCACCATCGCGCGGCGAGACAGGGGCATCGAACGTTTGGAATCACTCACGGGACCTCCCGAAAATGAGCATGTTGGGTTGCTCTTCGATGTCCTCGACCAGCGCCGAGAAACTGCGCGCCGAGCGAGCGACATCCCGCAAGGCGCCGTCGAGGTCGGTTCGCGTCGGCGATCCGGGCGCCACCCAGGCTGAGAGCTCTCCCATGCTGGTGCGCACGTCGTTGGCTGCGCCGTGCAGCGCATCAACGGCCCCGACGACACGGGGTTGCACGTCCAGCATCAGGCGCTGCCCACCATCGGCCAGCGATTGCAGGGACTGCAGGGTGGCGGTGGTCTGTTGCGACACCTGATGGAAATCCTTGCCTGCGCCTTGCAAGGTCTGCGTGGCCTCGCCCGTGACCCGTCCGACATCGCCTTTGATGGCGGCCACGCTGGCGCGGGCTTCCTCGGCGAGTTGCCGCACGCTCTGCATGGTCGCGCGGACATCGGAGACGGTGTCTTTCAGGGGCAGCTCGGAGACCTGCTCGAGCAGGCGGTCGAAGTTGCCGCCCACGTGCGGGATCACCAACGGTCCCTCGGGCGGTTGGGCCACGGCCTGGGCCGGTGCCTGCGCGATGTTCAGGTCGATCATGACCTGCCCTGTGACCAGGCTCTGGGTCACCATTTGCGCCACGAGCCCGCGGTCGATGAGCGACTGCAGGGCTTCGCGCTGAGCTCGACGGCCGCGCGCCTTGATCGACAGCGCTTCGGTTGAAATGGCCAGCGTGATGGGCATGCGCGAGGCCAGGCTGCTCGGATCGAGCTCGACGCCGATGGCATCGACCTGCCCCACGGGCACCCCACGGAAGGTCACGGGCGCCCCGATGGTCAGGCCCTTGACGCTTTTGTCAAACCACACCACGGCCAAGGTGCGCCCCCCGCCAAAGAAGCGGCCTTTGCCCAGCGCCGTGATCAGCACCACGGCCAAGGCCAGCGCCACCACCACGAACGCGCCCAAGGCGACCGATCGTTTCTTCATGTCTGTCCGTCCCTTCTTTGCAGAAAGTTGAGCACCGGCCGAGGCAGCGATTCGTCGTGCTGCATGTCTGCAGGCCGACCGCTTGCAAGCGGTCGCTTGGACTCGGCATCCAGGAAGATGCTGTCGTCCGCGATGCGAAACAAGCTTTCGCGCTCGTGGCTGACCAGCACCACCGATGCGCCCGTGCGATCGCGGATCGACAAGATGAGGTCATCCATGCGCAGCGAGGTCACCGGGTCGAGCCCGGCGGACGGCTCGTCCAGGAAGATCACCTCGGGTTCGGCGACGATGGCCCGGGCCAAGCCGGCGCGTTTGACCTGACCACCGCTGAGCCCATGAACGGGCGCATCGGCCTGATCGGCCAGCCCCACCCATTCCAGCACAAGGCGCACCCGTTCATCGCGCTCGGCTTCGGGACGGTCGGCCCAGTGCAGCTCGAGCGGCACCCGCACGTTGCCTGCAACGCTGAGGGTCGACCACAAAGCGCCCTTTTGAAACAGCATGCCGAAGCGTTGGCGACACCGTTGCTGGGCCTGCGCGTCCATCTGCAACCAATAGCCTTGGCCATCGACCCACACGTCGCCGCTGGCCGGCGCCTGCAAACCGACCATGTGCCGCAAGAGGGTGCTCTTGCCGCATCCGCTGCCGCCCATGACCGCGAAGATGCTGCCCTGCTCGATGGCGAACTCGACGTCCTCCTGGATCAGGACATCGCCGTATTGCATGCGCAGGCCTCGAACGTCGATTTGCGCCATCCTTGCTCCTACCAGCTCATGGCGTTGGCCACGACGGCGAAGACGGCGTCGAGCGCGATCACGCCGACGATGCCACGCACCACCGCACGCGTGGACGCTTCACCGACCCCCGCTGCACTGCGCTCGGCGTGAAGACCCGCAAAGCAACCCGCCATGGCGATCCAGGCGCCGAAGACCAGGGCCTTGGCCAGGCCCAGGAACAGGTGGGTCGCAGAGGTCGCGACCATCAGGCGCTGCACATAGACGGATGAATTGAGGTCCAGCATCAGCGTGGCCACGACCAGCCCGCCCACCAAGGCCGCCACGCAGGCGTGAAAGAACAGCAGCGGCATCATGCCCACGAGAACCAGCACACGGGGCACGACGAGCTCGCGCATCGGGTCCAGGCCCAGCACGTGCAGGGCATCGATCTCTTCCTGCGCACGCATCGTGGCCAGCTCGGCCGCGAACGCGGCGGCAGTTCGCCCGGACATCACCACGGCGGTTATCAAGGCAGCCATCTCGCGGCACACCGAGATGCCCACCAGGTCGGCCACGTAAAGCCCCGCCCCGAACTTCTGCAGCTGGACCGCGCCCACGAAAGCCATGATGGCCCCGACCAGGGCGTTGACCACCCACACGATCGGCAGCGCCTGCACGCTGGCTTGCGATGCCACGCGCCCCCACTGAGCCAGAGATGGCAAGGGCTTGTGGTGCAGCAAGCCACTGACGGTGATGATCATGGACCCGCCGAAGCCCAGCGTTCGCAACCATGTCTGCCACCGTTGCCCCGCTCGCTCACCGACGTCATGCAACCACTCCCTCATGACCATGTGGCGCTCCAGTGTTGAGAGCGCCCTCGGGCAGTTGACGGTGGGAGGCGATCAGCCATGGAAGAAGGGAGGGTCTTGGTCGGCGTTGGCGGACATCCTACCTGGGGCTGTGTGTCATTTTCAGCGCCCAAGAAAAAGGCCAGCCGAAGCTGGCCAAAGGTCCCTGCAGAGTTGCCGATCAGGGACCGACCCATCGCCGGGAGGGCGGCATGGATGGGCTCGATCATCGCGACTTCAGGACGACTCGATCCTGAGCTCGCTGGTCACCGAAGTCACGCCGTCCGTCCCCTTGGCCAGCGAGACCGCCCTCAGCACGGCGGCGTCGGAGGGAGCCGACCCCCGAAGCACCACCGATCCGTTGTTGACCTCCACATCGATCTTCGATGCCTCGAGGTCCTTGTCCTGCGCGATTTTGGCGTTGACCGCCGCGCCGATTGCCGCATCGCTCATGGCCACGCCGGCTGCGTCAACCTGCGCATGCGCCTGGCGAGAAGCCTCGTTCGACTCTGCCTTGGCCTCGGCCACGGCTTCGTCGAGGCGTTGCCCCACGGTTGCGGAATCTTCCTTCTTGCCGCAGGCGGCAAACAGGGCACCGAGTGCCACCAGGGTGGCCAGACCTGCTCGTTGGTAGGTGTTGGGTTTTTTCATGATGCTCTCCTGTGGTTCAGAGGTTGAGGCGGCCGTGTTCACCCAGCCCGATGGGTCGGCGTGCCACGACGGAGGCCAGCAGCGACGCGCCACGGGCCAGGGGGTTCGATGGGCCCTCCCAGAACTCGACTTGATCCGGTGCCAATCGAATCAGCACGATCTCCGGCGAGTCCGGCCCCATCGGGAACCAGGGGCGGCACATCACGCTCCACAACTCGTGGATGCGTTCGCTGTCCTGCACGGCCTGCGCGATGCCTGTGACCGACACGAAACGGTTGGCGTCTTCGTTGGCGAAGGCTGCGCTGACGGGCCAATCGGCATGTGGCAGGTGCTCGATGGAGGTCATGAACCACAGCGCTCCGGCTTTGTCGATGCCCAAAACGGTCATCGGGCGCGAGGTCAGGGAGCCGTCCCGCTGGGGCTCGGTGAACATGCAGATGCGTTGGGAGCCAATCAACTCCTTGAGCCTGCGCACGTCAAATGGCGAGGGGGTTGAGCTGCTGAGGTTCATGGGTCACTCCTGGGTGGGGTCAGAACTTGAAGCGAAGGCCGACGCTGGCGCCATTGACGTGCTCCTGGCCCTCTCCGGCGAACTTGAGGTTGGTTTCGTCCCACTGGGCCAACACGGTCATGTCGGGGGTGAGGTCATACGAGACACCGACGCCATAGTTGGCACCCCAGCCATAGGCCTTGCCAGAAGGCGTGTCGGAGATGAACGCTGCGCTGGACTTGGTCATGCCGTAAGAGGCACCCACCTTGCCGTACACGGCAAAGCGGTCAAACGGGAGGCGAGCGACCAGGCTCAGCGACGTGGCTTGCGCCTTGACGTCGCCACCGCCGCGCTCGGCCTTGCCGAAGTTCGTGTAGCCAAGCTCAACGGCGTAGTTGGGATTGATCTGGTGACCGAAGCTCACGCCGTACGAGGTGTCAGCATCGTCACAACCGTAGAGCCGACCGCAAGTGGTGCTGAATCGGCTCTGGCCGGCCTTCACATCCAGGTAATGGCTGCCGGGCGCCGCGACTTGAGCAGATGCGGTGGCGGACTGGGCCAGGGCGGTGGCGCTCAGGCCGGCAAGGGCGATCAGGGCGGCGAGGTGCTTGACTTGCATCGTTCGAATTCCTTTGTTTGCGATGGGTTGATCGTGAACCGGGCACACCGCCGCGCGTGTCGTCCGAGGTCGCAAGCTGGTGTCGGACAAGGGCCAGCCCCCTGTCAGCTGTGTCCGACAACGGATGGCGCCCATGGCCGACACCCCCGCGCGCCCAAAGTTCTTAACGTTGCAGGCATCTCAAATCCACACTGGAGTCAACGATGCGCCATTCATCCAACCCTGCACGAAACCCCTTTGCGAGCCGCCTTGCCATCGCCGTTGCCGCCGCCAGCATGCTGGTCGCTGCTGGCTGCGCGAACACGCAGCTGACCGACAGCCAGCGTCGCACCGCCACGGGCGCCGCTGTGGGCACCGCCGCTGGCGCGGTGATCGGATCGGCCACCGGTGGCCGCGTTGGCACCGGGGCCGTGATCGGTGGCCTGGTCGGTGCGGTGGCGGGCAACCTGTGGTCCCGCCACCTCGAGGAAAAGCAGCGGGCGCTGGAACAGGCCACCCAAGGCACCGGCGTCGAAGTGGCGCGCACCGCCGACAACCGCATCAAGGTGAACATCCCGACGGACTTCTCTTTCGACACCGGCCGCGCCAGCGTCAAGCCGCAGATGAAACCCGTCCTGGACGAGATCGCGCGCAACCTCCAGGCCGACGTGCGCGTGGATGTGATCGGTCACACCGACAGCACCGGCACCGAAGCCATCAATCGGCCCCTGTCGATCGAGCGGGCTGACGCCGTGCGCGACTACCTGGTTCAACGTGGCGTGGGCGCCCAGCGCATCGCGATCGACGGCGCGGGCGCCAGCCAACCGCTGAGCAGCAATGCGACCGAATCTGGCCGGGCGATGAATCGTCGGGTCGAGATCTACCTGTCTCAGCACGCAGGCTGATCAAGGCTGCTTCGCGCTGGCCTGACGGCAACGCAGGTCAGCCACACGGGCAGCCTCGCGCTGCCCGCCGTCGACCAGGGGCACCAGACCAGCGAGGGGGTGCACGCTCGCCAGCGCTGCCGCACCGATCAGCCTGGCCCAGGTGGAGGTTTGAAGCACCTGCACATCGACATCCTGCCAGGGGCCTCGCAGGCGCACAGGCGTGCGCAAGGCCACCAGAGAAAAATCCTTGGGCGCCACGCGAGACCGCAGGTCCAGCATTTCGTCTTTGAGCGACACCTGCCCGTCAACCCACAAGGTCGAATCGTCGGTGCTGACGATGACCGGATCGGGGCGCAGCACCCCACCCTTGGCCGTCCACTGAAGCTGGGCGCAGGCGATGGGCAAGATCTCGTCGCCACGCACCCACTGGAACAGCCCTTCCATCACGTCCAGCCCGGCGAGCTCGATGCCCAGGTGCGAGACCTGGCCGTCCTGAAGCACGAGGTCCGCACGGCCATCGATGGAGCCCAGCATCTCTGCCGTGGACCGGCCCTGTCCCCGCGCCTTCAAATGCCCGGACAGCACACCAGCCAGGTACGGCGGTCGGCCGTCACGCTGCAAGGGTTTGGCCCACTTGGCCACCTCCACGCCGTCCACACGGAGGTCCAGGCTCAGCAAGGCGCGCTGCTCCTGGCGTGCGTCGAGTTCGATCTGGCCGGCCACCCGCCCCTGGGCCAGCGTGGTCGACAGTCGATCAAGCCTCAGCACCCCAGCCGTGAGCAACACCCTGGCGCGCAAATCGCGCATGGCTTGCAGGGCGGCGTTGCCGGTGTCGAACTCCTCGATCGCCACACCGACGTCGGCGTTCATCGCCTTCAGGCTGGGCAGGTTGAAGGGGCGATCGGGCAGGACGCGCTGCGCGCGAGGCTCAGGCGCATCCGCTGCCGTGGAGGCAGGCACACCCACCGCCGGCCCGAGGTCGGCGAGCATCAGCCGGCTGCCGCGAAGCTCACCCGTCAGCAACGGGGGCTGCTGGCCCCTGTCATGCACGAACCGGCCACTCAGATGGCTTCGCCCGATGCGGGCCTGCGCCACCCGAACCTGGGTGATGTCACCATGAGCGCGCACGTCACCGCTCATGCGGAAGGCGGCGGTCGTGGGCAAGGTGACGCCAACGGCCTGTCCCACCGCCGCCAGCGAGGGACCAGACAGGTCAAAGCGGCCTGAAAACATCTTGCCTTGGTCACCCACAGCGCCCTCGTAGGCGAACCTGGCCCGTCCTGCGTTCGCCCTCAACTTGAGCGAGCGCTCGCCCGACCAACGCCAAGGGCTCACCGAATTGACCAGGAATGCAGCTGGCTGCCCCAGGTACTCACCTTCGGCCGTCGCGGCCCAATGCCAAGCCTGATCACCCGCCGGAAGGACACTCACACCCAGCGTGCCTCGCACACGCAGGGGTTCATCGTCGACATGGATCACGCCCTGCGTCAGTTGCAGCTCCTGCACCCGCCAATCCCGCCAGGCCTGGGTGGCATCGCCTTCATCAACATCGCCTTGTTTGCCTTCTGCCCACCCCATTTGCCAGGAGGCTTGCCCACCGGCGGGGCGCGTCAGCCAGGCCTCCAGCCGCCTGGCTCGCAGGCGCTGGATGTCGATCGGCGCGCCTTGCGACATGCGCCACAAGGCGGGGTAGGACAGGCCCAGCTCTCCGCCTTCCATGCGCAACAGCCATGTGTTGGGCGCGCCCTGCGGCCCGCCGATCGCCAGGCTCGGGGCCTCAAAGCGAACACCGCCCCACAAGTGCAAGCGGGCTCTCTCTCCCCCGCCCACTTCGACCCGGCGTCCGATCAGCTCACCGACCGCACCGGCCACCGGCTTGACCAACCAAGGCCAACCCATTTGCTCTGCGCATACCAGGCCAGCCGCAATGACCCCTGCAGCGATCACCCATGCCAGGCGCGAATGGCGTCTGGGCCGCGACGGCTCAGGCAAGGAAGGGGGAACTGGGGTGACGGACTCCGGGTTCATGGGGTGATGACACCAGAAGCGCGTTGACGGCAGCGTCGGCCCATGTGCTGAGCTGATGTCGGACGTCTCCGACACCTGGACGCAGCGTTGGCTGGCAGCGAGACGGCGACAAGGTCGCTGACATTGGAGGTGAACAACCGAGTCCCTGCATCCCACGGAGGAACCCAGCATGACGGCCAACACGTCCCCCACGCCCCCCGTTGTCAACGCACCCACGCAAGGCAACGCCTTGCGCGAGGCCTGGTTGCGACTGCGCCCATCGCCCGAGGCCTTGCCACCCGCCTTCGGCGGCCCCAGGCGGCTTCAGTTGGCGCTGCAAGGGGGCGGCGCCCACGGGGCCTTCACCTGGGGCGTGCTGGACCGCCTGCTGCGTGACAGCAGCATCGAGTTCGAGGCCATCAGCGGCAGCAGCGCGGGCGCCATGAACGCGACCGTGATGGCCTCCGGCTGGCGTCATGGCGGACGCAAAGGGGCTCGGCGCGCGTTGGATCGCTTCTGGGGCGCGGTGGGTGAACAGGTGCCGGAAAGCGTCGCACGCCTCATGGGCCTGGAGTTGCCGATGGGTGCATCGGTGGGGCGGCTGATGCAGCAATGGATTTCGCAGATGACCCCACAGGTCTTCAATCCGATGGACCACAACCCCTTGCGCGACATCCTGCTCGACCAGGTTGACTTTGACGACCTGCGTTCGCACGCGCCGTTTCGCCTCTACATCGCTGCCACGCAGGTCCGAACGGGGCGACTCAAGCTCTTCAGGGAGCACGAGCTGACGGCAGACCATGTGCTCGCGTCGGCCTGCCTGCCCATGCTTCACCACACGGTGATGATCGACGGGGAGGCCTACTGGGACGGCGCATTTTCGGCCAACCCTGCCTTGTTCCCGTTGATCGAGGAGGGGCGCTCGAGCGACCTGTTGCTGGTGCTGCTGAACCCGCCAGAAGTGAACGTGGCCGTGGACACGCGCGAAGCGATCGACCGCAGGCTCAGCTCCCTGGCTTTCTCGACCCACCTCATGCGTGAGCTCGACATGATCGAGCAATTGCAGCGCAAGGCGCGGCGCGCCTGGTGGCCCAGTCCGCTGGAAAAACGCCTGCGTCAGCTGCGCCTGCATTGGATCGATGTCAGCGAAGTCGACGCATTGCGGGGCCATGACACCAAGCTGCTGGCCTGCACGCCCTTCCTCGAGGAGCTGCGCGAGCTGGGCGACGCTTGCGCCACCAAGTGGCTGCGGCGGCATCGGCGCAACGTGGGCTCGCAAGCGAGCTTCGACTTCAGGGTGCTGGCCTGATCGCGACAGGGCGGCGGTGAGGCCGCGCAGGGCTGGCCCTAAACTGCCCGCCCATGAAGGTCTCCCAACGCGCCCAAGCCATCACCCCCTTCCTGGCCATGGAGTTCGGCAAACGCGCCGCCGAGCTCGAAGCGGCGGGGCACCGCGTCATCCGGCTGAACCTGGGTGAGCCCGATTTCGGCGCCCCGCCTGCCGTGCGCGCCGAGTTGCAGCGGGTGGCGGGCGAGGCCTCGCTGCCCTACACCGGCGCCCTGGGCCTGCCCGCGCTGCGCGAAGCCATCGCCGGCTTCTACCAACAGGCGCATGGCCTGGCGCTGCCTGCAGAGCGCGTGGTGGTCACGGCCGGCGCCTCGGCAGCGCTGCTGCTGGTGACCGCCGCGCTGGTGGACCCGGGCGACGAGGTGCTGGTGGGCGACCCGTCCTACCCCTGCAACCGCCAGTTCCTCAGCGGCTTTGGCGCCGACGTGCGCCTGGTGCCCACCGACGCGTCGTCGCGCTTTCAGCTCGACCTGGCCGCCGTGCAGCGCCATTGGTCTGCGCGAACCAAAGGCCTGATGATCGCCACCCCCTCGAACCCCACGGGCACCTCCGTGCCGCCGGCCGAGCTGGCCGCCATCTGCCGATGGGCACAGGCGCATGGGGCCTGGCGCATCGTCGACGAGATCTACCTGAACCTCAGCGACGTGCAGGCCGACGGCACGCCCGCGCCCACGGTGCTGGCCAGCGACCCCGGCGCCTGCGTCATCAACAGCTTCTCGAAGTACTTCGGCATGACGGGCTGGCGACTGGGCTGGGCCGTGGTGCCCGAGGCCCTGGTGCCCGCGATGGAGCGCCTGGCCCAGAACTACTACATCTGCGCGCCCACGCCGGCGCAACTGGCCGCGCTGGCCTGCTTCACGCCCGAGTCGATCGCGGTGTGCGAGGCGCGCAAACGCGAGTTTTCAGAGCGGCGTGCGCTGGTGCTGCAGGGGTTGAAGGACATCGGCCTGCCGGTGCCCGTGCAACCCGACGGCGCCTTCTACGCCTACATCGACGTGAGCCAGACGGGGCTGGACGCGATGGGCTTTTGCGAGCGCGCGCTGCAGCAGGCGCACGTGGCGCTGACACCGGGCAACGACTTTGGCGTCAGCGGCGCGGGGCGGTTCGTGCGGCTGTCGTTTGCCGCTTCGCGCCAAGACCTCGTGGAAGGGCTGGCGCGGCTGGGTCGATTCGTGGCCAGCTTGAGAGCCTGAGGCGTCAGGCGTAGGCCACCGCGGTCTCGCCGCGGCAGAAACCGAACAGGCGCAAGCCGCTGCGCTGAGCCAGCGAGATGGCCAGGGACGTGGGCGCCGAGATCGCCCCCAGGGTGCCCACGCCCACCCTCACGCACTTGCTGACCATCTCGTGGCTGGCGCGGCTGGAGACCACGATCAGGCCACTGGGTGGCTCGGTCGATGTGGCGGTCGATGCAGCGGCCAACTGCCCCGCCAGCGCCAGGGCACCGATCAGCTTGTCGAGGGCGTTGTGGCGGCCAACGTCTTCGCGCACGCAGACAATCTGCCCCGCTGGCGTGGCCCAGGCTGCGGCATGGCAACCACCGCTTCGGGCCTGCAAGGCCTGGCTTCGGGGCAGCGCCTGCAGGGCGCGACGCACCGCGGTGCTCAGGTCCGTCTGGCCAGCTGGCGGCGCCATCAGCGTGCGCTCGGGCAAGGTGTCTTGAAAGGCCTGCAGGCTGTCGATGCCGCACAGGCCGCATCCGGTGCGGCCTGCGAGCTGGCGCCGCCGCTCCTTGAATCGGTCGAAAGCCCGAGGCGAGACCTCGATGTGCACGCTCACGCCGGCTTCGGCGTGCGCCACCCTCAGGTCCCGCAACTCGTCGACGCCATGGAGCAAGCCCTCCGACAGCGAGAAGCCGACCGCGAAGTCTTCCAGCGCGGTGGGCGTGGCCATCATCACCACGTGCGACACGCCGTTGTAGACCAGGGCCACGGGGGCTTCGTCGATCACCCAGTCGTGGTCAGGCCGGCGCGGCGTCACCGATCGGCGCTTCGACCCGGGCGTTCACGCTGGCACCTACGGCATCACCACCGCCGCACGCAGGCGCACGGGGATGGCCTTCGAGGCGGGCGTGCGGGCACCCACGGCATGGCTGTCCAGCGGCACCAGCACGTTGGTCTCGGGGTAGTAGGCCGCCACACAGCCCGGCGGGATGTCGTGGTCGACCAGCTTGAAGCCCGGCGCCACGCGCTCGATGTCATCAGGCGCCGCGCCCACCAAATCGACCCAGGCGCCTTCGGCGAAGCCATGCCGCTCGCGGTCTTGCGCGTTGACGAAGACCACGCGGCGCTGCCCAAAGACGCCCCGGTAGCGGTCGTCCAGGCCATAGACGGTCGTGTTGTACTGGTCGTGGGCGCGCACGGTGGTCAGCGTGAACACGGGGCCCACGCCAGCACGTGCCTTCGCGCGGTGCACCACCGTGTCGGTCGGGATGGCGTGCACCGCGAACTGCGCCTTGCCCGACGCCGTGGCCCACACGCGTTCGCTGGCGGTGTTGCGCAGCCTGAAACCACCCGGGCGATGGACCTTTTCATTGAAGCCCGCGAACTCGTCGAACACCTGCGCGATGTGGTCGCGGATGCGGCCGTAGTCTTCCACCAGCCACATCCACGGGACGCGACTGTTCGGCAAGGTGGCGGCGGCCAGCCGGGCCACGACCACAGGCTCGGACAGCAGGTGTGGCGAGGCTGGCGCGTTGATGCCGGCCGACAGGTGCACCATGCTCATCGAATCTTCCACGCTGATGTGCTGCGCGCCACTGGCCTGCTGGTCGACCTCGGTGCGTCCCAGGCAGGGCAGCACCAGGGCCTCGCCGCCATGCACCGTGTGGCTGCGGTTGAACTTGGTGGCCACGTGCACGGTCAGGTCGCAGCGCTGCAGCGCGGCCCAGGTGGTGGGCGTGTCGGGCGTGGCCGCGGCGAAGTTGCCACCCATGCCGAAGAACACGCGGGCGCGCCCGTCGCGCATGGCCTCGATGGCGCCGATGGTGTCGAAGCCTTCGTGGCGTGGCGGCTCGAAGCCATAGACGTCACGCAGCCGGTCGAGGAAGGCGGCCGAGGGCTTCTCGTAGATGCCCATGGTGCGGTCGCCCTGCACGTTGCTGTGGCCGCGAACGGGGCACAGGCCGGCGCCGGGCTTGCCCACCATGCCACGCATCAGCAGCAGGTTGGCGATGGACTGCACCGCCGCCACGCCATGCTGGTGCTGGGTGATGCCCATGCCCCAGCAGGCGATCACCTTGTCGGCTTGCGCGATGACCTGGGCGGCTTGCAGCAGGCGCTCGCGCGACAGGCCCGATTCGGCCTCGATGCGGGCCCAGTTTTCGACCTCCAAGTCGGCCTTGAGCGCCTCGAAGCCCGTGGTGTGCTCGGCCACGAAGGCGTGGTCCACCGCTTCAAGCGCCAGCAGGTGCTTCATGATCCCCTTGAGCACCGCGATGTCCCCGCCCACCTTGAGCTGGTAGAAGTCCGACGCGATGGGCGTGGCGCCGCCACTGAGCATCTCCAGCGGGTCTTGCGGGTCGGCAAAGCGCTCCAGCCCGCGCTCGCGCATCGGGTTGAAGCTGAGGATGCGCGCCCCTCGCCGCGAGGCCGCGCGCAGCTCGCCCAGCATGCGCGGGTGGTTGGTGCCGGGGTTCTGCCCGAAGATCAGCAGGCAGTCGGCCAGCTCGAAGTCATCGAGCGTGACGGTGCCCTTGCCCACGCCCACGCTGGCCTTCATGCCGACGCCGCTGGGCTCGTGGCACATGTTCGAGCAGTCGGGGAAGTTGTTGGTGCCGAACTCGCGCACGAACAGCTGGTACAGAAAAGCCGCCTCGTTGCTGGTGCGCCCCGAGGTGTAGAAGATGGCCTCGTCGGGCGAGGGCAGGGCCTGCAGGTGGCGCGCCACGGTGGCGAAGGCCTCGTCCCAGGTGATGCGGCGGTAGCGGTCGGTGGTGGGGTCGTAGGCCAGGGGCTCGGTCAGGCGGCCCAGGGCTTCGAGGTCGTGGTCGGTCCAGCTGCGCAACGCGGTCACGGTGTGCTCGCCGATGCGCTCGGGCGTGGCGCGGTCGGCCGTGGCCTCGGCAGCCACCGCTTTCACGCCGTTCTCGCAGAACTCGAAGCTGCTGGTGTGCTGACGGTCGGGCCAGGCGCAACCCGGGCAGTCGAAGCCGTCGGGCTGGTTGGCCGACAGCAGGGTGCGCGCGCCCTTGAGCGCGATGCGGTGCTGCAGCAGCTGGTGGGCCACGCTGCGCAGCGCGCCCCAGCCGCCGGCAGGGCCCTTGTAGACCTGGATTTTGGCTTCGCTCATGGTGTGAAGGGTGGCATGGATCGCGTCAAGCAGGGGCCGTGCCACCCTCGCACATCATCGGCCCGATTTCAAGGCCTGCGCGTGGTGCGCGATGTGCTCACCGATGAAGCTGGCGATGAAGTAGTAGCTGTGGTCGTACCCGGCGTGGCGGCGCAGCGTCAGCGGGTGGCCGGTGCGCTCGCAGGCCTGGGCCAACAGCTCAGGTCTGAGCTGGCCGGCCAGGAACTCGTCGGCTTCGCCCTGGTCCACCAACAGGGGCAGGCGCTCGGCGCCGGTGGGCAGCGACGTGATCAGCGCGACGGCGTCCCACTCGGCCCAGGCCGCCGGGTCGCTGCCCAGGTAAGCCCCCAGCGCCTTCTGCCCCCAAGGCACCTGCGAAGGCGCGACGATGGGCGAAAACGCCGACACACTGCGGTAGCGCCCCGGGTGGCGCAGGGCCGTGATCAGCGCGCCATGCCCGCCCATCGAGTGGCCGGAGATGCCGCGTTGGCCGTTGGCTGGGAAGTGCTGCTCGACCAGCGCAGGCAACTCCACCGCCACGTGGTCCTGCATGCGGTAGTGCGCGGCCCAGGGCGCCTGCGTGGCGTTGACGTAAAAGCCTGCGCCCTGGCCCAGGTCGTAGCCCGGGTCGTTGGCCACGCCCTCGCCACGCGGGCTGGTGTCGGGCGCCACCACGATCAGGCCGTGCTCGGCCGCGTGCCGCTGAAAGCCCGCCTTGGTGATGAAGTTCTGCTCGGTGCAGGTCAGGCCCGAGAGCCAGTACAGCACCGGGCAGGCCTGGCCGCGCAGCGCCGCAGGCGGCAGGTAGACACCGAACTTCGTGTCGCAGCCCAGCACGGGCGAGGCGAACTGCCAAACCTCCTGGCTGCCACCGAAGCTGGCGTGTTGCTCGACGCGTTGCATGGTGCAGCTCCGATCAGGCGGTGGCTTCGGTCACGTCGGTGCCCGCTTCGGCGAAGTTCACCACGCTGCGGATCGACTTGCCTTCGTGCATCAGGTCGAAGGCCTGGTTGATGGCTTGCAGGCCCATGGTGTGGGTCACGAAGGGCTTGAGGTTGATGTCGCCCTTCATGGCGTCTTCGACCATGCCGGGCAGCTCGCTGCGGCCCTTGACGCCACCAAACGCCGTGCCCAGCCACTTGCGGCCCGTCACCAGCTGGAAGGGGCGGGTGGAGATTTCCTGGCCCGCGCCGGCCACGCCGATGATCACGCTCTGGCCCCAGCCGCGGTGCGCGCATTCCAGCGCCGCACGCATCACGTTGACGTTGCCGATGCACTCGAAGCTGTGGTCCACGCCCCAGCCCGTCATCTCGACGATGACCTGCTGAATGGGCTTGTCGAAGTCTTTCGGGTTGACGCAGTCGGTCGCGCCAAAGGTGCGCGCCAGCTCGAACTTGTCGGGGTTGGTGTCGATGGCGATGATGCGGCCGGCGCCGGCCTTCTGCGCGCCATGCACGACGGCCAGGCCGATGCCGCCCAGGCCGAACACCGCCACGGTGTCACCCTGTTGCACCTTGGCCGTGTTCTTGACCGCGCCCAGGCCGGTGGTCACGCCGCAGCCCAGCAAGCAGACCTGTTCGGGGTTGGCATCGGGGTTGACCTTGGCCAGCGATACCTCGGCCACCACGGTGTACTCGCTGAAGGTGGAGCAGCCCATGTAGTGGTAGATGGGCTTGCCTTCGTATGAGAAGCGTGTGGTGCCATCGGGCATCACGCCCTTGCCCTGCGTGGCGCGCACCGACACGCACAGGTTGGTCTTGCCGCTCTTGCAGAACAGGCACTCGCCGCATTCGGCGGTGTACAGGGGGATGACATGGTCGCCCGGCTTCACGCTGGTCACGCCCTCGCCCACCTCCACCACGATGCCCGCCCCCTCGTGGCCCAGCACCACCGGGAAGAGGCCTTCCGGGTCTTCGCCGCTGAGGGTGAAGGCGTCGGTGTGGCACACACCGGTGTGCGTGATGCGCACCAGCACCTCGCCCTTTTTCGGCGGGGCCACGTCGATTTCAACGACCTGCAGGGGCTGGCCAGCGGCGAAGGCGACAGCGGCTCGGGACTTGATCATGGTGCGGCTCCTGAACGGGGGCGGGGAGGGGGAAGATGGAGCCCCGGATCTTATGCGCAGGCGCTGCGGTACGCTGGTGGCCCCAACGCTCCCGACCTTCTTCCGATGGCCGAACGACCTCTTTCCGTGGCCCGCCGCGCGCGGCAAACCGTGCACCTGTGGGCGGTCTCGCTGCGCGACATGCTCGCCTCGCTGGGGCCGGTGCTGCTGCTGGCCTTCGGGCTGCTGGCGGCGGCCTACTGGTGGCTCGACCCGCAACCCCCACGCACCGTGAGGCTGGCCAGCGGCCCCGACGACAGCGCCTACGCCGAGTTCGCGCAGCGCTATGCCCAGGCCCTGGCAAAACACGGCATCACCGTGGAGCGGCTGCCGACCGACGGCCCCGCCGCCAACCTGCAGGCCCTGCGTGACGGCCGCGCCGACGTCGCCTTCGTGCGCGGCGGCAGCGACGCCAGCGCAGGCGACGCCGCCGCCCTGGCCGAGGCCAACGAAGGCATCTTGTCGCTGGGCGCACTGTTCTACGAGCCACTGTGGATCTTCTACCGGCCTGCGGCCCTGGCAGGCAAGGCGCCCCCGGTGGCCCTGCGCTCGCTGAGCCAGCTGCAAGGCCTGCGCATCAACCTCGACCAGGCGGGCAGCGGCGTGCCCGAGCTGATGCGTGGCCTGTTGCTGGCCAACGGCCTGGGCCCGACCGCCTTCGTCGCCAGCGAGCTGCCCCCGGCCGAGGCCGCCGAAGCGCTCAAGGCCGGCCGCCTCGACGCCCTGGTGCTGATGACCGCGCCCGAATCGGCCACGGTTCAGCGCCTGCTGCAGCAACCCGGCGTGGCCCTGGCCGAGGTGCCTCAAGCCGATGCCCTGACGCGGCGCTTCCCCTTCCTGCAGACGGTGACACTGCCGCGCGGCATGGTCGACCTCGCCCGCGACCTGCCCCCCGATGACGTCGGCATGCTGGCCGCCACCACCGCCTTGCTCACCCGCGACGACACCCACCCCGCGCTGCGCCAGCTCTTTGCCCAGGCGGCGCAACAGATCCACGGTGGCGCGGGCTGGTTCAACGGGGTGCGCGACTTCCCCAACACCCGCACCAGCGAGCTGCCCGTCAGCCCCGAGGGCGACCGCGCCATCAACGGCACGCCGCCCTTCTGGCAGCGCTACCTGCCCTTCTGGGCCAGCAACCTGCTCGAACGCATGTGGCTGGTCATCGGTGGTTTGATCGTGCTGCTGCTGCCGCTCTCACGCGTGGTGCCGCCGCTCTACACCTACCGCGTGCGCCAGCGCGTGTTCCGCTGGTACGCCCGCCTGCGCGAAGTCGAGGCCCGCATGGAAGAGGGCGAAGGCACACGGTCCGAGCTGCTCGACGAGCTCGACGAACTCGACCGCGTGGCCAGCCAGATCACGGTGCCGCTGGCCCACGCCGACGAGCTCTACGCGCTGCGGGCCAACATCGAGCGCACCCGCAGGCGCTTGCTGGGCGGCCCCCTCAGGGCTTGACCACGTCGGTGACCAGCGTGGGCAAGTCCCAGGCGCCCCCCGGGGTGACGAGCTTGCACTGCCCTGAGCTGCTGTCGCGGGTCTGCACGAAGTGGTGGCCATCCCAGGTCCAGACCTGGTGGTGCCAGCAGTCGCCCAGACCGCGAGACTTCTGGCTGGCCCAGATCTCGCCCTCGCCGATGTCGCTGGCCGAATCCGTGACCGGCTCGAACTGCCCTGGCTTGCGCTCGTTGACCACCCACGCGCACGAACCCGCGTTGTAGGCCCCGCGCCAGCACAGCTTGCTGACCAGCCAGTGGCCGCCCCCCAGGGGCTGGAAGCTCAGTTGCCCGTCTTCGCTGTCGATGCGGAGCTCGTCGTCCGCGTCCTCGTTCTTTTTTAGCTCGGCGCGCACGGCGGCCTGGAGCCTGGCGCTGGGCGCGGCCGCGGGCGGCACCTTGGCGGCCCTGAGCACCGGGGTGGGCAAGGGCGGCAAGGCCTGGCTTTCGGGCTGGGTGCCGGGGCGGGCCAGGGCCGTGGGGGTACCCAGCCGCCCCTGGAACTCGTCCATCTTGAGCAGCACGGCCGCCGCCCCCTGGTCAGACAGCCGCCACACGTGGCGCCCGTGGCTGAACTCGATGCGCGCATTCGGCCGCGGCAAGGCCTTGAGCACCGCCTGCAGCTGCGCGGGGCTGAGCCCGAAGGTGTCGTGCTCGGTCAGCCAGGGCAGGGTGCCCAGCGCCCTGCCATTGACGCGCAGCTTGAGCAGCCCCGGGCCCCGCGCCGGGTCGGATGCCGCCTGGTCCTCGTCACCGTAATCACCCAGCGTGAGGCGCGCCTGCACCGGCGTGCCCGGCCCCGCCGCCCGCGTGAGCAAGAGCGACACCGCCAGCTCGGCTTCGTCGGGCTGGTAGCCGGCGGCGCGGCAGGTGCGCGTGTTGTCGCAGGCCAGCTCCCAGTCGCGGTGGCCGAACGAGACGCCGGCAGCGTGTGGGGCAGCGCCCGCTGCGGGCCCGCTGGCGCAAAGGGTGGCGAACACGGCGGCAAGAACGCCGCCTGACGTACGAGGAGAAAAGCGCATAGGGCTGTGACTGCCGACAGGCGATGGGACGCCGAGCGTATCGCGCCGCGGCGCCAGGCTGACGAGCGCCCCCACCCCCGCACTCAAGTGTCCGTCCATGGTTCAGGCCACACAGACTCCAGATAATCGGACGAGGCGGCTCACCACGCCGAGGGCCTGCGCATGAACCTCGTCCACACCAAACTCCACCCCCCTGACACGGTGACCGCAACGTGCCTGCGTGCCCGCTTGATCCCAGCGAGGCAGACAGCCCTGACCGTGATCCATGCACCGACTGGATTCGGCAAGACGACACTCGCACTGCAAATCATCCGGGACACCGCGCTCGGCGGCTGGTTGTCCATTGACCCGTTTGACAACCGCCCCCAGCGCTTCTGGCTGGCCGTGATTGCCGCGCTGCGGGTGGCTCACCCCTCGCTCGGCAAGCGCAGTGAGGCCCTCCTGCGCGAGTCCGACACCGGCGTTTGGGACGCCCTGGCTTGTTTGCTCAACGACCTCAACGAGCTGGACCGCGAGCGCCCCAGCCCGCTGCAGCTGGCGTGGGACGACTTCCATCACGTGTCTTCGCACGAGCTGTTGAAGTCGATCAACTTCTTCATCGACCACCTCCCAGCCCACTGGCAGCTCATCGTGACCAGTCGCCACTTGCCTGCGCTGAAGTTGGCTCAGCGCAAGAGCAAGGGACTCGCCACCGAGATCACTGCCCACGACCTGCGCTTCACCGAAGCCGAGAGCATCGAGTTCCTCGCGCGTGCCGAGCCAGCTTCCCTGGCCCGGGACTTTGCCGCCATCCATGCCCGCTGCGAAGGCTGGGCCGCTGCCCTGCGCCTCTACAGCCTTTCAGGACTGACCTGCTCGAACGACACGTCGAGCAGCGCAGCAGAGCAGGACATTCACGAAGTCCTCTTCACCGAAGTGATGGCCGAGCTGCCCGAGGGACTGAGGCACTTCCTGGGCCACACGGCGTTCCTGCCAAGGTTCTGCCCTGCGCTGGTGAACCATCTCCTGGGGGAAGGGCAGGCCGAACAGTGGATTCCGGAGCTGATCTCGCGCAACCTGTTCGTCGTCGCGCTCGATGGCCAGCAGCAATGGCTTCGATACCACGACCTGTTCAAGGAACTCATCCTGCAGGTTCAGGCCCCACCACCCGACACCCTGTTGGATCTGCGCGCCCGTGCCGCCGCCTGGTTCGAGGTCACCCACCACATGGCCGAGGCCCTGGAGCAGCATGTGCTCGCCAGGCAATGGGCTCAGGCCTGTCGGCTGCTGTCCACCGTTGGCTCTCGCTGGATCCGGCAAGGGCATGGCGACAGCGTGAGGCGCCTGCTGGGGGAAGTGCCCCATCACGAATGGCAGAAAGACCCCGCGCTGCTGTGTCTGCGGTTTTGGGTGGCGTCGGACACCGAGAAGTTCACCCACGGCGAGACCTGGCTTGATCGCGCAAGCGACCTGATCGGACAAGGCCAAACCGGCAGCACGCCGATCGAATCCCTCACATGCGAGGTGATGACGCTCAAGGCGATCGTCGCCCGGCTCAAGGGACAGTGGCTGAAAACGCTGACCTTTTCCCAGGCAGCCCTGGAAGCGGCCGAAAGCTCCGACTCCCCGCTGCGGTGGCGCTCGTTCCTGACCCTGGGCGCCTACGCCTACCTCCAGGGCGAGCTGGCCCGCGCAGCCTCTTTGCTGGAACAAGCGGTCCACTGGGCCCTGGTCGATGAGAACCTCTATGGTGCGGCGCAATCGTGCGGCTACCTGAGCGAGGTGCTCTACCAGCAAGGTGAACTGCAGAAAGCCTGGCAAGTTGCACGGCGAGTTGAAAGTGAACTCGCATCACGCGGGTGGGACGCCGGCAGTCGGCTCGGCTCCTGGCGCTGGATCGGGCTGGTCGACCTTTTTCGAGAACAAGGCGACTTCGCCCAGGCCGAGGGCGCCTTGGTCGAACTCCGCCGGTTTCGACAACTGGAGAAGTGCGAGGCCCTGCAGCACCTGATCATCCTGATCCGGGGCTACACGCTGTCGATCAGCCAAGGCCAGGCCGAGCAGGCGCTCGGGCTGATTCAACAGATCGAAGATGTGCAACACCGGATGCACTTCAAAAGCGTGTTTGCCTCCGGCTCGATGGCGGCCTTGCGCGCAGAGGTCGCGTGGCTGCGGCGCGATGCCCCAGCGTGCAGACAATGGCTGGTGAAACACGCGCGCTCCCGCGAAGCGCCTCTGAGCTTCATCGACGAACGCGACGAGCTGATCGCCATCCGCATCCTCGTGCTGCTTCAGCGGCCCGAGGAGGCTGCGATCCGTGCCGCCCGCCTGGCCGAACACGCGGCCACCCATGGCCACACCATGACCCACGCGCTGGCGCTCACCTGGTCCGCCATCGCCCTGCATGGGCTGAATGACCTGGGCTGCGCCAGATCGCAATTGATCTGCGCCCTCGAGCTGGTCTCGGGCGAAGGCTACCGGCGCTTGCTGCTGGATCAGGGACGGGACCTGGCCCCCGTGCTCGACCTCGCCAAAGATCACCCGCTCTATGGCGCGTTCTGCCAACATTTGCGCTCAGCCATGGCCGAACAATCGCCGCGCGACGTCGGCGCCGCTGCACCGATCGCCACGCACCAGCCCTCACTTGAAACCAGCGTCGACATTGGCAACAATTTGAGTCAGCGGGAGGTGGGCATCCTCTGGTACGTGCGCGATGGTTACTCCGACAAGGAAATCGCCCGGCTGGCCAACATCTCCCCCGGCACGGTCAAGACGCACTTGCGCAACATTTACCGCAAGCTCGAAGTCAACGGCCGGGTGCAGGCCCTCTCGAAAATGAACCTGCTGAGCCTCAACGGCAACCCCATGTCCACCCACTGAAATACCTCCTCCGATAGATAACCATCGGAGGACGCCTCTCCTAGCATCGGCTGTCTCCATCCAACGACGCAATGCCGAGAGGTGCACATCCCATGAAAACTCGCTTGACCGCCGTGGCCTGGGCCATGGCCGCCACACTCACCAGCCCCCTCATCGCCCACGCGCAGACCATCAACACGGTCTCGGTGGTCGTGGCCTACACGGACGACGCCAAAGCCTGGGCGGAACAACAGAAGGTCAGCTGCCCTCAACTGCTCGCCAACCCCGCCACGGCCGCCCGGCTGAGCACCATCCGCACACTCACCAACATCCAGCACGTGTGCGAGCTCGACCCCACCCTGGGCCGCTCCACGAACCACATCGACAACCTCATCAAGATCGCCATCGCCGAGACCAACAAGGTCTACAAAGACAGCGGCATCAACAACATCAACCTGGTGCTGGCAGACCAGGTGCATGTCACGGGCTACAAGGAGGGCGTGGCGGCCACCACCGTCAGCCACCCCGAGACCATGGTCTCCACCCTCATCAACGACCAGGGCCTGCGCATCGCCCCCGAACTGGCCGGCCTGCGCAACCGCCAGGATGCCGGCACGAATGCCGAACTGCTCAACGTGGTCCACACCCGCCGTGCGGCCGTGCAGGGCGACATCGTCGTCCTGCTCACGAACGGCACCTACAACAACGCCATGTTCGACGGCAAGAGCCTGCGGGCCTCGGCAGGCCTGGCTGCGGGCATTGGCGTCGACAACCCTGACGAAGGCTTTGCCACGCTGATGGCCGACGTTGCGACCGCCCCGAGCTTCACCTTCGCCCACGAAGTCAGCCACCTGTTCGGCGCCAACCACGACAAGGTCCGCGTCGTCGGATCAGGCCTCATCAACGCCAGCCAGGACGTGGTGGCCGGCACACCGCATCAGGTCCGCGTCACCGTCAATGGTGCCGGCGTGAACAAGATCAGCGGCTGGGGCTACGCCAACCCCAGATACCCGATCGGCAACCCCGCCAGTGCCGACTACTTCGATGGCTACAACGACCTGATGGGCTATGTCGCCTGCTCGGAGACGATCGTCAAGGACCCCGTCACCCAAGATGAGCGATCCGCCAAGTGCCTGGGCCTGCCCATCCTCTCGACGCTGTCGCCCGCGAGCGGCATCAACCGAGCCATCGCCTACGGTGATGCAGGCACCAGCTCCACCTCGGCCAAGTTGCGCGACAACGCCAGCGCCGTGGCCGCCGGCGCCGCCAAGCTGGCCGGTTTCGGAGAACGCCTGAGCACCTCGGCAGACCCCGCCCTGGCACCCAACACCACCAAGATCGGCATCGACTTTGGCGAAGACCCCAGCTACGGCTGGAACTACAAGGTGTCGCCCACCGACTCGACCACCATCACCACGGCCGCCTACACCAAGAGCTACAACCTGAAGACCCCCGCCGATCGGAACTGGAACAACATCACCAACCGCGAAGCAGGCGCCGCAGTCGACCTGATCGACCAGGCTGGCGTGAAGTCTCGCTTCCAGCTGGCCATCACCCAGCCTTTCGCAGCACGCACCGCCACCGGCCTGTTTGCGCACGACGGCAAGGCACCCTACACCGCCCAGGTGCTTCACGCCTACGGCGGCGGCCTCGACGAAATGCCCTTGATGGCGATGGCCGATGGCTTCCTCTCCAAGCAAGCCCAGCAAGGCAAGATCGAGATCCGCGGGCTCAACCCGTCCGCACGCTACTTCTTCAAGATCTTTGGTTCGATGGAGTCGGGCGAGAACCTGCGCATTGCCCAGTACGACCTCAAGGGAGCGGGCGGCGTCGTCAAGTCGGCCAAGTTGGCCACCCACGGCAACATCCTCAGGTTCGCCAAGTTCAGCAACGTCCAGCCTCAAGCCAACGGGGTGATCGAGATCACGGTCAAGCCGGACGCCAGCGTGCCCAGCTCGGTGTCGGTGCCCATCAACGCCATCGAGTTCTATCAGCAGCCATGACGCCGACCTGATAGACCGAAGCAGGCGGCGCCCCCCAGAGGTGCCGCCTGCCCCTGAAAACTGCGGAATTTGGGCGCTCTCTCCCGGTGATTTTGCCAACCCCCATTGCGCGTGTTCGTTCAGCTTTCCTAATATTCGACCTGTCCGATCGAAGACGCCAGACCAGCGCAGCGCTGGCCTCGGCGCCCCCGTGCGTTCGGACGCGGCTGCGGATTCGGGCATGAAAGGGAGAGAACATGGATGCCACCGAAGACGTCGTCGCCAAAGTTTTGATCATTGACGACGGCAATGCCGAGACGCTGGCGCTGATCAAGCAGTTCTGCGCCGACAACCACCTCATCGGTCTGAAGACCCACTCCAACAACGTCATGAGCGTGCTCAAGTCCAACGTGGACCTGGGCGGCATCCTGATGTCCGAGAGCTACAACGGCTCAGCACACGGCGGCATCGACCTGGCCGTCAAGCTGCACAAGATCCGGCCCGAGCTGCCCATCTTCCTGCGCCGCACGAAAACCAGCTCGCTCGAAGACCTGCCCAAGCGCGCCCAGGACTGCTTCTGCGCGGCCTACCACGTCGACGACATGGACGCGCTCAAGCACAGCCTGCGCGACTTCATCTTCAGCTACTACTTCCCGAACGCGATGGTGCGCGGCATCCAGCGCATCACGGAAGACGCCATGCGGACCTACTTCAGGCACTTCAGCCTGAGCTGCGAGACGCCCTACATCGTCAAGGACTCGATCGTGTGCGGCGAGGTGTTCACGCTGGTGCCGCTGGAAAGCCGCTGGTGCCGCGGCTACATGATGCTGCAGTGCGAGAACCGCACGCTCAAGCTCGACGCCAGCTCGCACGACCCCTACGTCAAGCCCAAGGCCCACCGCATCTCGGACGTGCTGGGCGAGATCACCAACATGGTGTGGGGCTCGTTCAAGTCACGCTACGTGGTCGACGAGTACCGGGTGCTGATGTCGCAAACGCAGGTGCCGATGCTGGTGATGCTGGAAGAAAAGAACATCTCGTTCGGCAGCAGCACGCCGCAGCTGTGCTTCAAGTACACGCTGACCGACCTGGACGACCAGAGCTCGCCGCCGGTGGAGATCTTCCAGCGGCTGGTGTTCAACCTGAGCTGGTCGCCTGAGGATTTCAAGGAAGTGCAGGTGTCGACGGAAGAGCTGGTGGATTCGGGGGAGTTGGAGTTTTTTTGAGGCGCTGCAGGTCTCTACACTCACGCATGAACCAGGCGTGAGGCCCCATTGACAATCAGCCACTACCGAGACCACGCGACCGCTTACGCAAACGCCACGCGCGACGTGGACATGTCACCTGTTCGCGCTCGGTTCTTGGCGCATTTGCCACCGGGCGCCAGGGTGCTGGACGCCGGGTGCGGCTCAGGCCGCGATGCCCTGGCGTTTCAACGTGCAGGCCACCGAGTGGCCGCGTTTGACGCGAGCCCGGAGTTGGCCCGCCTGGCCAGCGAGCACACCGGGCTGCCCGTGTACGTGGCTGATTTCTTGAGCTTGAGCGAAACCACCCCGCTTGGCGTGCCGCCTGGCATTTGGTTCGATGGCATCTGGGCCTGCGCGAGCTTGTTGCACGTGACCGAGGCCGATCAGGTCCAGGCTTGGGCTCGGTTATGGGCGTGGCTGGCGCCGGGAGGCGTGGTGTACGCCAGCTACAAGCTGGGTGAGGGCGAGCGGGTGGATAGGTTGGGGAAGCCGTTCACGGATGCTACCGAGGGGCGCTTGAGTACGTGGATCGGCCAACTCGATGGTGTGGGGCAAATCCAGACTTGGGCGACGGAGGACCGGCGACAGGACTCATCCGAACGGTGGATGAATGCCCTGGTTTTCAAGCAAGCTGACTGAGCTTGTTACCTCGAGAACTCGCAAAATCGCCCCAGTCGTATGGTGAGGCCCCCCGCGATTTGATGTGAAGACACGCCCGAAAAGTGGCGCTTGGCCCCAACTGCTCCCTTGTTTGCCGGACCCGTCCTTCTCACGAGGCTCCACCCGTCAGCCCCAAGCCAAACGGAATCCCCACCCTCCAAAGGGTGAGCGCCCTCAGCCGATCAGTCGATCCGGCCTCCAGGGTTGATCCAGCGCCACACCCGGCCGGCCATCGTCCGCATTCCCGATGGGTCGCCTGGATCAGGGCGGGGTGCATGCGGCCCGACACGGGTGTCACACCCCGTGCCTAGAGTGATTCGCATTCGCCCCAAACCCCACCCGGTTCAACCACGGAGCTTGTTCATGTCCATCGATTCCAGCCGCCGCAGCCTGATCAAGGGCGCCGGCGCCCTGCCCTTCCTGGCCGCCCTGTCGGCCCTGCACAGCCGCAACGCCATGGCCGCCGCCACCCAGTTGGTCGACAGCCCCTATGGCCCCGTGGCCCCCGTCAACGACCTGAGCACCGGCTTGCCCTTGCTGATGCTGCCCGCCGGCTTCACCTACAAGTCCTACGGTTGGACGGGTGACCTGATGGCCAACGGCCAGCCCACCCCCGGCTCGCACGACGGCATGGCCGTGATCACCACCCGCAAGGTGGGCCGCAGCACCGAAATCGTGATGGTGCGCAACCACGAGCGCGGCACCGGCAGCGACTCGGGCTTCTTCGGCGCGCCCGCCGTGTACGACGCCTTCCCCAGCACCTCGGGCGGCACCAGCTACTCGGCCGGCGGCACCACCAACCTGACCTTCCGCGACGGCAACTGGATCAAGACCGAGCCCAGCCTGGGCGGCACGCGCACCAACTGCGCCGGCGGCCCCACCCCCTGGGGCACCTGGCTGACCTGTGAAGAAGTCGGCTCCGACAGCGTGAGCGCTGGCGGCAAGAAGCACGGCTACGTCTTCGAAGTCACCGCCGATCCGCAGCAGACCACGGGCCAACCCATCGTCGGCATGGGCCGTTACGCCCACGAAGCCGCAGGCATCGACCCCGCCACCGGCATCGTCTACCTGACCGAAGACAGCAGCGGCAAGTCGGGCCTGTACCGCTACGTGCCCGTGATCACGCAGGGCTTTGTGGGCTCGCTGGCCCAGGGCGGCACGCTGCAGATGGCCAAGGTGGTCGGCCAGAACAACGTCAACGTGGCCCCTGCCGAGCTGGGCCAGACCTACGCGCTGGAGTGGGTCAACATCGCCGACCCGGACGCCAACCGTGGCACGGCCACCGGCCTCAATGGCGTGGTCATCACCAACACCGCCGGCCCCTTCGTGCAAGGCTGGGCCCAGGGCGCGCTGCGCATGAACCGTGGCGAAGGCGTCTGGTACCACGCCGGCAAGATGTACCTGATGGACACCTCGGGCGGCCCCGTCAACGAAGGCGCCATCTGGGAGCTGGACCTGGCCACCCAGGTCATGACCTGCATCTTCGCTTCGGCCAGCACGCTGGCCGGCAACAACGGCGACAACATCACCGTCAGCCCGCGCGGCCACCTGGTGATCTGCGAGGACGGCGGCACCGTCAACGACCAGTTCGGTCCGGGCACGCGCCTGATGGGCCTGACCGGCAACGGCGGCACCTTCATCTTCGCCAAGAACAACATCAACCTGAGCTCGGCCCAGTTGACCGCTGCCGGCAAGCTGGCTTCGTTGGCCGCTGACCGCCGCTCCAGCGAGTTCTGCGGCGCCTGCTTCGACCCGACCGGCCGTTACCTGTTCGTCAACATCCAGACGCCGGGCGTGACCTTCGCCATCACCGGCCCCTGGGCCAAGGGCCCGATCTGATCGCCGATCAGGTCTGCAACCCACTCAACCTTTCATCACCCAGGCATTCCAGATGAAACTGCATCACATCGCCCTGGCCGCCATCGCGGCCGCCACCTTCGCCACGCAAGCCCAAGCCGCCGTCTTCAACGGCGCCAGCACCGCCGGCGGCAACACCTTCACCGAGTACACCAGCGGCTCGGCCCTGAGCTTCGACCTGGACCTGGCCTCGCAGGCACCCGTCACGCTCAATTTCACCCTGGAGTCGGCCGACTTCAGCGGCGACGCCATGACCTTCAACGCCCTGGTGCGCAACCTCAGCGGCCTGGGTTTTGACGGCGTGCGCGTGACGCTGTCGGGCATCACCTTCGCCATGCCCGCTGGCACCATCACCACCGATGGCTTCTCGGCCGTGGGCGCATCGGGCCACTCGGCCACGCAGGCCTGGGCCAGCTTCGTGCCGGGCTTGAGCAGCGAGTTCTACATTGGCAACCCGCTGGCCGTTGCTGGCGCCACCGACTGGACGCTGAACCTGGACGGCCTGCAAGCTGGCCTGCAGTTCTCGGTGACCGTGGCGGTGCCTGAGCCCGAGACCTACGGCCTGGCCTTGGCCGGTCTGGCCGCACTGGGCTTTGCCGCTCGCCGCCGCAAGGTGGGCTGACCGTGCGCTGACCGGGGCGCACGCACGCACGGCGCGTGCGTGCCACCTGGTCACCCGCGTTTCAACGCCTGGCTTCGGCCGGGCGTTTTTCATGGTGGGGTGGCAGAGACCCAAGCCCGAGCTGGTCGCACCCGGGACCGGGTTCAGCTCAGTCCGCCTTTGGGCGGCCCTTTTTGATGGGCGCCAGGCCGGTCAGCAGCGCGCGCACCTTGGCGTCGCTCAGCGCTTCGAGCGCGTGCAGGGCCGCGCGCAGCACCTCGCTCTTCTTGACCGGCTGCTTCCACTCGATGGCGCGCAGCTTGATGCGGTCGATGATGTCGAAGTCGGACTGCGGCATGGTGAAAGAGTCGCGCACGACCTTGGGGGCCTTGGCAACCTTTGCAGGCTTGGCCGCTTTCGGGGCTTTCGGAGCTTTGGCCGGCTTGGGGGCGGCGGCCGGTTTGGCCACCTTGGGCGCCTTGACCGGCTTCGCTGCCTGCTCAGCCTTGGCTGGTGCCGCGGCCACAGGCTTCACAGCTTGGGGCGCCGGCCTCTTGACGGCCACTTTTTTGGCCACCACTTTTTTCACCACCACCTTCTTGACGGTGGCTTTGGGCTGAGGGGTTGGCGAGGTGGTTCGGCTCATGACTGCGTGACAGGATTGTGAAAACACGCATATCGTATGAACATTTCGCCTTCAATGGCAAGCGACAGGCAAATTTCGCCCTTCGTGTTCTCGCACCTGCAGCATCACCTGCTGCCCGGCACGCAGGCCCTCGAGGTCGACGCCAGGCGTGCTGCGGGTCAGGGCCCACTCCTGCATGTCCTCTGATTGCACCCAGGCGAGGCCGGTGCGGGGCAAGACCTCGATCACCTTGACGGCGACCACTTTGGTGTCAGCAGGGCTTGGATGCATGGCGAACTCCTCAATCAACCAACACAAGACACAGCGTCTTGATGATCGATTGTCGTGCAGGCCACACGTTTTGAAACTGATCCCCCCGCGTTCCGATTGATCCGTTCAGATCACGCCACGCAAGCATGATCCGATCGGCTCATGGGGTTGCCGCGTGGCTTCGGCAAGCGTGTCACGGGCTGTGTTCAGACTCCGCAGCAAACGATCTTTCGGAGCTGTCCCCATGAAGTCCCTCGTCCGCCCCGCCCTGTTTGCCGCCGCCCTGAGCATGGGCCACGCCGCCCAAGCCGCCAGCCCCGTTGCCATCACCGAGTGGATGTACAACGGCAGCGAGTTCATCGAATTCACCAACCTCAGTGGCGCCGCCCTCGACCTGACGGGTTGGTCCTTCGACGACGATTCGCGCACCGCAGGCACCGTCAGCCTGTCGGACTTCGGCACCCTGGCCGCCGGTGAAAGCGTGATCCTGGCCGAAGACGACGCCGCCACCTTCCGCACCAAGTGGTCGCTGGCCTCGGGCGTCAAGGTCATCGGTGGCAACGGCACCAACCTGGGCCGCAACGACGAGATCAACCTCTACAACGCCAGCGGCGCCCTGGTCGACCGCCTGCGCTACGGCGACACCAACTTCGTGCCCGGCAGCATCCGCACGCAAGACATCAGCGGCAACCCTGGCAGCCTGGCTGTGCTCGACGGCAGCGACGCCACCGGGTGGGTGCTGTCTTCGGTGGGCGATGCCTTCGGCTCTTACGCCAACGCAGACGGGCACATCGGCAACCCCGGCGTCTTCACGCTGGCACCGGCCGTGCCCGAGCCCTCGCAATACGCCCTGACGCTGGGTGGCCTGCTGGCCATCGGCGCCCTGGCCCGCCGCGGTCGCCAAGGCTGATCAGCCCGCGCCCCGCACACCTTGTACCCATCGGAGTTGTCCCCATGAAGTCCCTGTTCACCACGCTGGCCACCGCCGCCACCCTGGCCCTGCTGTCGGCCGCACCCGCGCACGCTCAAAACGCCCTCAACCTGGGCAACTACCAGCTCACCGGCAACCACACCATCGCATCGCTGGGTGGCCTGGGTCTGGAGGCTTCGGCCGTGACCTACGCCCGCGATCGCGGCTCGCTGTTCATCGTCGGCGACGAAGGCCTGGGCGTGGTCGAGATCTCGCGCACTGGCCAGACGCTGGGCACCATGTCCTTCAACTGGGCCGGCACCGGCAGCTCCAACAACGACGCCGAGGGCCTGACCTACCTGGGTAACGGCCGGCTGGTCGTCGTTGACGAGCGCCCGCAGATCGCCTACCAGTTCGACTACAGCAACGGCGGCAGCGTCGCCCTGAACAACCAGCCCAAGGTGGCCATCACCGGCAGCACCACCAGCGTCAAGAACGTGGGCACCGAAGGCATCAGCTACGACCCGCTGACGGGCAAGTTCTTCAGCGTCAAGCAAGACGACCCGGCACAGCTGCGCGAACACTCGCTGACCTTCGCCGTGGGCGGCGGCACGGCCACCAACAACGTGCTGTTCTCGGGCGCTTCGTCGGTGTTCGGCTTGAACAGCCTGTCGGACATCCAGACGCTGTCGGGCGTCGACGCCCTGGTCGGCACCAACGCCGCCGACAACCTGCTGGTGCTGAGCCTGGATTCGCGCAAGCTCATCGAGATCGACCGCAGCTCGGGCAGCATCCTCAGCCAGTTCGACCTCAGCGGCGTGACCACCCAGGCCATCGAAGGCGTGACCATCGACGAGCGCGGCACCATCTACCTGGTGGCCGAAGATTCGGGCACGCCGAACTCGCGCCTGTTCGTGCTGAGCGCCGTGCCGGAGCCCGAGGCTTACGCCCTGATGGCTGCAGGCCTGGCTGCGGTGTTCGTGGCGCGTCGTCGCGAGCGCCGCTGACAAGACCCCGGGCTCGCCACCAGGCATGCCGCCCGGCGGCCTGGTGGCTTCAAAGCCCCAGTTCGGTCAGGCCGGGATGGTCGTCAGGCCGCCTGCCTTGTGGCCAGTGAAACTTGCGGTCCACTTCGGCGATCGGCTGGTCGTTGATGCTGGCGTGGCGCACGGCCATGTACCCGTGGTCGTCGAACGCCCAGTTCTCGTTGCCGTGCGAGCGAAACCACTGGCCGCTGTCGTCTCGCCATTCGTAGACGAAGCGGACCGCGATGCGGTGCGTGTCGTGCGCCCAGATTTCCTTGATGAGGCGGTAGTCGTGTTCCTTGGCCCATTTGCGGCGCAGGAAGGCATCGATCTCTTCGCGCCCCTGGATGAATTCGGCGCGGTTGCGCCAGCGGCTGTCGCGCGTGTAGGCCAAGGCCACGCGTTGGGCGTCGCGGGTGTTCCATGCGTCTTCGGCCAACCTGACCTTTTTGATGGCGTCCGCTCGGTCAAACGGTGGCAGCGGAGGGCGTGGGGGATCGATTTGGGTGTTCATGTGTTGTCCTGATGGTGGCGAGGGTCCTCAAGGGCGCGTCAGCGTGACCTTGTCCTTCAAGGTCACGAACTCTTCGGCGGCAGAAGGGTGCAGGGCCACGGTGGCGTCGAAATCGGCCTTGGTGGCGCCCATGCGGATCGCGATCGCCAGCCCCTGGATGATTTCGGGGGCATCGGCACCGACCATGTGCGCACCCAGCACCCGCTGGCTGTGGGTGTCGACGATCAGCTTGACGAGGGTTCGCTCGTCGCGGCCCGCCAGGGTGTGGCGCATGTTGCGGAAGGTCGAGCGGTAGATGTCCAGGCTGGTGTGCTCGGCCCACGCCGCCGCCTCGCTCAGCCCGACGGTGCCCACAGGCGGTTGGCTGAACACGGCCGTGGGCACGGACCGGATGGCGCTGCCAACGGGCGTGGGGCCGAACAACCTGTGCGCCAGGGCCGCGCCTTCGCGGATGGCCACGGGCGTCAAGGCCAGGCCGTTGGTGACGTCGCCCACGGCGTGGATGCTGGGGACGTTGGTGGTGCCGTGCTCGTCCACCAGGATGCCGCCGTCCTTGTCCAGCGCCACGCCCAGCGCGTCCAGGCCCAGGCCCTGGGTTTGAGGGCGGCGCCCGGTGGCGTACATGACCGCATCGAACACCTGGGGTGCGGCGGCATGGCGCATCGTCACGCTCAAGCTGCCGTCGGGCAGGCGTTCGATGCTTTGCACCTCGTTGTTGAGCAGCAGCTCGACGCCCTTCTTCTGCACCTCGGCTTGCAGGTGGCTGCGCACGTCCTCATCGAAGCCGCGCAAGAGCTTGTCACCCCTGTGGCTCAGGGTGGTTTGTGCACCCAGGCCCTTGAAGATGCCGGCGAACTCCACCGCGATGTAGCCCCCGCCCACGATCAGGATGCGTCCCGGCAGCTGTGGCAGGTCAAAGGCTTCGTTGGAGGTGATGGCGTGTTCGATGCCGGGCAGGGCGGGCAGGTTCGGTGTGCCGCCCGTGGCCACGAGGATGTGTTGCGCGGTGAAGCGCTGGCCGTTGACCTCGACCGTGTGCGGGTCGATCAGGCGGGCATCGCCATGCAGGACCTCGACCCTGGACTGGCGGAGGTTGCTTTCATACAGGCCGCTCAGGCGGGTGATCTCTTTGTCTTTGGCGGCGATCAGCGCTGGCCACGAGAACTCGGCCTGCGGCACGCGCCAGCCAAAGCCGGCCGCATCGTCGAAGGACTCGGCGAACTGGGCCGCGTAGACCAGCAGCTTCTTGGGCACGCAACCCCGGATCACGCAGGTGCCGCCGTAGCGAAAGCGCTCGGCAATGGCCACCTTGGCGCCCAGGCTGGCGGCGACCCGGGCCGCGCGCACGCCACCGGAGCCTCCGCCGATGACAAACAGTTGGTAATCGTGTTCAGGCATGTCGACCTCGTTCAGATGTCAGGAAACCTCGGGGCATGTGACCTTGCAGCGTCGGGTGAGCCTCGATCAGGCGGCGATTGCGCTGGGCCAGCGCCCCCGTGCCCAAGTGTGGCGCCCGGCCGGCATCGGTGTCGTAGTTGGCCCGTTGAAACCCACTGTAGAAGCGCGTGTTGCCCTGGTCGCGGCGGTAGGGACGTGACGCGATGGACAGCCGGGCCAGCAGACGCGGGTCGATCTGACGGCTGAACCGGGCGAAGCCGTCGAACAGAAAGGCCTCGTCGACGTGCCGGTCGCTGTGTTGAATCAGGGCGTCCATCAGTTCGTGGATGAGTTGATGGGGCTGCGATGGGTCAAAGCGCACGCACAAGCGCAGGTCGGCGAACTCGGGCAGATCGCCTTCTTCGGCACGGCCAGGTGCCTGCTCGCCCAGGGTCACTTCGACCCAGGCTTGCCCCCCGAAGAAATGGAGCGAGCGCAGGTGCAGCGTGCGCTCGGCAAAGCGCAAGCCGGCCAGGATCTGTTGAACGCGCTCGGCATCGGTGACCTTGTTCACACGGGCTTGCGTCAGCCATTGGCGCTGTTGTGCCAGCATGGGCAGGTCCAGGTGATTGCTCAGCGCGGCACTGCTGGCGCCATGGCGGCCTTCTCTGATGGTCAGCAGCTCGCGAACCTCGTGCTCACGCGCCTTCTTGATCGCCAGGAAAATGGTCTGCACGATCTCGGAGCTGGGGGTGTCGGCATCGATGCGCCACTTGCGGCCGTTAACGAGCTTGCGCGGGCGCACGGCCTGGCCACGGTCGTAGTTCTCGCGCCCGATCAGGCCGATCTGGATGGACATGCCGTGCTCGTCTTGCGAGGCAAACACCAGGGTGTGCGCATCAAAGCTGACCCGCGAAGCGATCTCGGACAGCGAGGCCAGGTCGTGGTGGTAGGTCACGTAATGCTGCGGGATGCAGTCCATGCCGCTGGGCAAGCGCACCAGGGGGGCATGCGGCATGACCTGCTCGCCGGGCAAGCTGGCTTGGGTCAACTGAACAGCGGTGGATGGGGTGGCAGACATGGTGTGACCTCGTTGATGAAGTCATTCTGATTGGTACGGCTGTCGATGTGAATACACGCTCGACGCAAGGAACCAATCCACTGAACGGAAGAATCAGCCAGCCAGCGCGGCCAAGGCCCGTTGCGTGGCAGGCCGGGTGGTGATGGCGTGCACCCAAGCCTGCACAGCGGGATAAGGCGTCATGTCCATGCCCAGGTAAGTGGGGGCCACGCGCAGCCAGCCGAAGTGGGCGATGTCGGCGATGGAGTAGCTTTCGCCCGCCAACCAGGGGGTCGTGGTCAGGCGGCTTTCCAGCACGGCGGTCAGGCGAAGCGACTCATCCTGGTAGCGTTTGACGGCCACGGTCAGCTCGGGTGCGTTGCGCTGAAACCAGCCGGCCTGCCCGAACATCGGGCCCACGCCGCCCACCTGGAAGAACAGGTACTCGAGTGCGCGGGTGCGGCCCACGGTGTCGGACGGGATCAGCTGGCCAAAGCGCTCGGCCAGGTGCAACAAGATGGCGCCCGACTCGAACACCGACAGCGGCCCATGGGCGCCAGGGGCATCGTGGTCGACGATGGCCGGGATGCGTCCATTGGGGTTGATGCGCAGGAAGTCGGGCTGCTTCTGGTCGTTGCGGCCCAGGTCCAGCTTGTGCAGGACATGGGGCACGCCCATTTCTTCCAGCGCCATCGGGATCTTCAGGCCGTTGGGGGTGTTGGCGGTGTAGACGTCGATCATGTTGGTTCCTTGGGGTGGGGTCAGAGGGTCACAGGTCCAGGGTCAGCGCATCGGACTGCGCTCGGGAAACGCACGGGCACATCTGCCCAGCGGCTTGTTGTTCGGGACTCAGGAAGCTGTCGTGGTGCAGCACCTTGCCTGCGGTGGCGCGCACCACGCAGGTCCCGCAGCTGCCTGTGCGGCACCCTGAAGGCACAGAGACGCCCGCGTCTTCCAGGGCCTGCAGCAGGCTCACGTTGGCAGGCACCTGCACGGTCTTGTTCTGCTTGGCGAGCTTGACGACGAAAGGGTGACCTGGGTGGGCGGTGTCCAGCGCGAACGCTTCGTGGTGCACGCGTTCATGGCTCAGGCCTTGCTGTCGGGCGGCTTCGTTCACCGCATCGATCAGGCGCGCCGGCCCGCACACATAGAGGTGCGACCCTGCCGGGGCACTTTGCAGCAAGGCGGCGACGTCCAGCTTGCGCGTCGCCGAGGCATCGTGGGACACCAGGCGCTCGCCCAGCTGGCGCTCCAGGCGGTCCAGGTAAGCCGCTTCCGCACGCGAGCGGTAGGCGTAGTGCAGCGTGAACTCGCGGCCTTGGGCCAGCAACTCCAGCGCCATCGCCTTGATGGGCGTGATGCCGATGCCCGCGGCCACGAGGATGACGGGCCCTGCAGCGTCAACCAGGGCAAAGTCATTGCCCGGCACGCTGCAGTTCAAGACCATGCCCAGCTCGAAGCTGGCGTGGATGGCGGCAGAACCGCCCTGGCCCGCTGGCTCGTTCAGCACGGCGATTTCGTAGGCATCGCGGCGGGTGGGGTTGGAGCTGATCGAATAGCGGCGCGAGGTGAGCACGCCAGATGGCAAGGCCACGGGCACGTCCAGGTGCGCGCCGGCCTGGATGGCAGGCAGTGCACCGCCGTCCACGGTGCGCAGCTCGTAGGCCCTCACGCGCGGCGTGAGTTGGCGGATGCCCGTGATGCGCAGGGGCAAGGGGCCCGAGCCCAGCACCTGTGGGCTGGGTGTGCGGCGGGTCGCATCGAGCTGAGCCTTCAGCGCCGCGATCTCGGCGTGCAAGGGCGCCACGGCCTCCTGCACCTCGGCCTCGGTGAAGCGCGGCGTGATGTGCTGCGGGCAGTTCCAGTCGTAGGCCTCGATGGTGATGACGAAGGCGCGCTCCACCCGGGCTCGGTATGAGGGCAACTCCAGCCTGGCGACCAAGCCCGGGTCCTCCGCCTCGCTGACCAGGCGCACGCGGCCCAGCAGCTTCAGGCTGAGAACGGCCACCAGGTTCACCACGAGCAACCCCAGGGCCGAGAAGCGCCCCAACAGGCCCAGGGCCAGCAAGGGTGGCAGCGCCAGCTCGCCGCCAGTGCCCAGCCAAGCGGCCAGCTCGGGCGGCAAAAAAGGCACCTGGTACTCCTCTTGAAACAGGAACAAGGTGCCCTCCCAGTTCTGAACCTTGGTCAGGCCGGACGACCAGAAAACCTGGGCCACGTGCAACCTGGCCGCAAGCTGCAGCAATGGCTCGAGCCTGGCCAGTGAGGCCAGCTGAGTTGACTGAAAACGGTAGAGGCGTGACGCCCAGCAAGACAGGGACATGGTGTGCTCCATTCAAAGGGTGGGATCGGGAAGGTGTTCGGCCAGCCCCACGACCCAGCCTTGCTGGATCGCGTAGGGCAGCCACTCGACGAAGTCGAAGCCCGCGGGCTCGGCCGCATCCAGCGCATGCGCGAGGCTCTGGCCCGTCATCACAGCGCTCAAGAATCGGTGGGCAGACTCAGGCAGCTCGGCGGGCACGGCACGCCACGGTCTGCGGTGAACCAGCACGTGCCGACGCCACTCAGGTGGCAAGGGCTCGTTCGCGATGGCTTGCCAGCGGGTCCGTTGCGAAGGCTCGGCGTGGTGAACGTGCCAGATGGCCAGCACCGGATGGCTTGAGCTCAGCACCCGCAGGTCATGCGCCAGGCACAAGCGCAAGGCATCGGGTGAGCGCGTGCCCAACCAGGCCAGCGAGGCGGCGTCGACAGCGGTGTCCTGGGCCCGTTCGCTGACGTGGCACAACCAGTCCAGCCCCGCGACATCGGGCAGGTAAGGCAGGTCTTGCAGCTCTGGCTGCTGCGCCAGGCAGGCGGCAAAGCCCTCGCCCCATGCGCCCCAGTCGGCCAGCCCATGCGGGCTCTGGTCGAGAAAGCGCTGGCTCAGCACCTCGAAGGCCTCTTCACCCAGCAGCTGCATCACGGTCGGGTAGGTGATGGCCAGCGCACGTTGCGCGTTGGCGCGTCGCGAAGGGGGGTAGGGCCACAGCGCCGAAAGGTGTGGGTGCCCCGCCTCGGCAACGCGCGCGGGCAAGGTCTCGTCGGGCTCGGCGCAGATCGGTCTCATGCCAGCGCCCTCGTGTGTTCACGCGCCCGGTCGGCTTCTTGAACCAGCCGCGACCACGGTGGCAGTTGTTCGTCCCATTCGATCAAGGTGACCGCCTGAGGAAACCGCTGACACGCGTGCCGATGCAAGGCCCAGACGGGCTCGGACACCGGCTGCGCGTGGTCATCGATCACCAGGCCGCCGGGGTTGGGCGTGCTGCCGGCCAGGTGCAACTCCTTGACGAGGTGTGCGGGGCAGGCGTCCAGCCAACGGCGCACCGAAGCCTCGGCATCGCCTTCGCCCGCGTTGAGGGCGTTGACGTGCAGGTTGTTCAAGTCCACCAGGAGCCCACAGCCGCTTTGCTCGCAGGCCCGCACCAGGAACTCGAGCTCCGTCATGTCCGACTGTGCGAAGACGACGTACTGCGCCAGGTTCTCGATGAGGATCTGGCGGCCCAGGTGGTCCTGCACGCGGCAGGTGTTGTCGACCAGGTGGCGCAAAGCGGCTCGGTCGAAAGCGACGGGCAACAGGTCGCCCGCGTGCCTGAGCTGCCCGTGGTGGACAAACCAGGTTTGCGCCACGTGGTCGGACACCCAGGTCGGCTGAGCCCAATCGACCAGCGCACGCAAACGCCGCAGGTGCGCCATGGGAATGGGCACCTTGGACGCCAGGCCGGCACCCGTGCCGTGCAGGCTCAGTGGCAACACACCGGCCACGCGCTCCAGCAGGGCGCGCGACAGGCCACCTTCTGCAAAGTGGTTCTCGGCATGCACCTCGACGAAGTCGACACTTTGTGGCGAGGTGAGCAGGGCTTCAAAGTGAGGCGCGCGCAGGCCCACGCCCACCAGGGGATGCGAGGCCATGCGGCGCCCCCTTCACTTTCGGGCAGCCGAAGCGGCAAACCGGGCCTTGGCATCGGCCGCGTTGAGCCCGCCGAGGTTGACGCAGGTGCCCTTGGGCACGAGCTTCCACTCGCCCGGGTCCTTGTCGACCTTGGACTGCCCGGCGCAGGAGTGCGTGCCCGCCAGGTTGGCGCAGTCGTTCTGACCCGCCTTGGCGATGCCGTAGCACTTTTCCTGGTTCGGGTCAGCGGCCTGGGCTGTTCCGGTTGCGAGCGTGGCCAGGGCACAAGCCAGGGCGGCCTGCAATACAAGTTGACGTTTCATGGGAGAGCCCCTTTCGTGGTGGTGACAGCCGATTGTTTCGACCTCGCCCGACAAAGAGAATCCCCGTGAATGGCAATGGATAATTGCGCCAGGAGGAACAGTGATGGACCGTCTTCACCTGATGACCGTGTACGTGGCCGTGGCCGAAGAGGAGGGCTTTGCGGCAGCGGCCCGGCGCCTGGCGATGTCGCCCCCGGCGGTGACACGCGCCATCTCGGCCCTGGAAGATCGCCTGGGCGTGAAGCTGCTTCAGCGCACCACGCGCCACGTGCGCGTCACCGAGGCAGGTGAGCGTTACCTGGACGACGCGCGCCGCGTGATCGCCGCCGCCGACGAAGCGGACGAAGCTGCCGTGGGCATCAACGCGCAACCTCGTGGTCACATGACGGTGACCGCCCCGGTGCTGTTCGGGCGCATGTACGTGATGCCGGGCATCGTCGACTACCTGCGTCAGCACCCCGAGACATCGGTTTCAGCCCTGTTCCTCGACCGCGTGGTCAACATGCTGGAAGAGGGCGTGGACGTCGGCATCCGCATTGGCGAGTTGTCCGACTCCAGCTACCGCGCCTTGCGCGTCGGCCACGTTCGGCGGGTCATCTGCGCGGCCCCGAGTTACCTCAAGCGCCACGGCATCCCTCAGACACCGCACGAGCTCAAGCAACACCAGGTGATCGTGGCCAGCAGCCTGTCGCAGAACATCGAGTGGCGGTTCGTGGACCAAGGCGAGCCGCTGTCGGTGCGCATCAAACCGAGGTTGACCGTCTCCAGCAACGATGGCGCGATCGAGGCCGCGTCCCTGGGCCTGGGCGTGACCCGGCTGATGTCGTACCAGGTCGCGCCGTTGCTGGCCGCCGGCAAGCTCAAGGTGGTGCTCAGCGAGTTCGAGTCACCCAGGGTGCCGATTCACATCATCCACCGCGAGGGCCGGCACGCATCGGCCAAGATGCGCGCCTTCATCGACCTGATGGCCGAGCGTTTGCGAGCCGAACCCTCGCTGAACTGAACCGGGCCCGACTCAGCGCAACCACTCGATGAGCTTCTTGCGGGTGTCTTCCTGCTGGAAGTACTGCGTGTGCATCACGCCCTTGGCCGCCGGGAAGCTCAGGTAGCGCTCGGCGGGCACCTGCAGCGAGCCACCCCAGGTCGACATGCCCAGCGTGGGCACGACCAGGTCGTTGGGCTGGGTGTCGAAGACGCGGTCGACCACCGAGTCCACCCCCGTGCAGAAGGCCGCGCCCAGGCCGAAGCCCGCTGGCTCGAAATCGGCGCCGATGCCATACAGCTCGGTGCCCGGCAGCGGCGTGGTGTTGAGCTGCTTGAGGAAGTCGTTCTCGGGGCGCATCGAGGCCAGGCCGTCCAGGCCCTTGAGGCCGGCATGGCCGATGACCTTGACGGCCGCCATCACCACCTCCAGCGCGTCGGCCCAGTCGGGCGTGGCCGAGGTGAGGTTCAAGGCCGTGGTGGTGCGGTCCAGGAAGGCGACCATGTGATCCGGGTCGGCCAGTGGCGTGCCAGCGTTGGCGGCGCCCACCAGCACGATGCGGCGCACCTTGAAGCGGCTGGCATCGCCCCCGCACAGCGCGGGCAGGGCCAGCAGGCGGCTGAGCAGGCCCCCGCGGCTGTGGCAGACGATGTCGACCTCCAGCTTGGCGTCGGCCGGCATCTGGCTGAAAAACCAGCGGGCGTTCTCCATCGGCGAGGCCGAGACGCTGGGGTGGTCGAACGCGAAGGAGCGTTGGCCATATCGCGGCAGCAGCGTGCCCAAGGTGGTGGTGTCCACGTCGCCGAAAGCCGCGCGCGCCGAGCTGAAGGTGCCATGCACCCACAGCAGCGCCGGGCCCTGACTGAGGTCGGCCCAGTCGGCGGCGGTCAGCGCGGGGCGCTCGCGCGAAGGGAAGCGGCTGAGGTGGTGCGGGCGCTTCTTCTTTTCCCAAAAGCCCATGGCCGCGTCGATGACGGGGCCGAAGATGGCGTCGCCAATCGGGTAGACCAGCACCTTGAGCAGCTTGCGCCCGACCAGGCCGATCAGGCTTCGCGTGGTGGCCTGCTCGGCCAGCGCGGACGGGGCCACAGCCACTTCCTTGGGGATGCGGTAGCGCAGCGAGGGCCCACCGCCGCGCGTGGCAGCCGGCTGCACGTTCAGGTCGTCGTCGAGCGGGAAGTGCCAGTGCATGGCGCCCGCTTCGTCGATGGACAGCACCACCTGGCCGTGGTCCGGGCCCGGATCGGCCGCTTCGAGCTCGAAGGCATCGGCGCCATCGGGGCCGCGCATCGACGTGGCCGCCAGCGGCTGGGGCACGACATTGACCTGCAGCTCGACGGTGGCGACTTCTTCCAGGCCGGCCTGGGCCAGGGCCGCATCGAGCGCTGGCGTGACGAGCTCTTCGCCGCGCGTGCCGGGCTGGCGCGGAGGCAGCACACGGGCCTGACCCGTGAGGCCGGGCGCGCGCAGCGTGAGGTTGCCGCCGAGGGGGATGGCTTGGCTGCCGCCATGCAAGGTGGTCATGGTTGGGGCTCCAGGGTGGATGAGGTGTTGACGTTGGATGAAGGGCTGCGGCTCAGGGTCAGGCCGGGGTGGCCATAAAAGACATAAGCCAGGCGCGTGAGGCTGTTGGGCTCGGTGTCGGCAAAGCGGGCGCGCATCTCGCGCAGCACCTCGGCCACCGGGCGCGGCGCGCGAGTGCCGTCTCCGAAGACCTGCTCGTAAAAGCCCAGGGCGATGTCGCGCGCGAGTTGGTCTTCCACCGACCACAGCGGCGCCAGGAAGCCCCGAAAACCGCCCTTGATCGACTCACCCGCGAAGCCCGAGAACGAAGCCAGCAGCTCGCTGGCCTTGCCCACCTGGCAGGCGTTCATGAACAGGAAAGGCGACGAACGTTTGCCCAGTGGCGCGTTGGCGAACACCAGCGGGCTCAGGCGCATGCCATCGGCCAGGATCACGGCCGCATCGAGCGCGTGCTGTTGCAGGGCTTCGCCATGGCAGGCGAAGTGCACGGCCTCGGCACCATGGCCCGGCTCGACCTCGCCCAGGCGCGCGGTCAGCAGCTTCTTGATCTGCGGGGCATCGGCGGCCAGTTGCACCGCTTGGTAGCGCTGCACCAACTGGGCACCTTCTTCCATGGCCTGCTGCAGCTTGCGCCAGCCCGAGCGCGCGGCGTAGTCGCCCACCACCGCGGCCATGTGCTGCACCTCGATGTGGGCGCGAGGCGGCAACTCGCTGTGGTCGAGCGGCCAGCGGCCCAGGTTCACCTGGCAGCCCAGCAGCGGCGGCGCATCGGCGATGAGCTTGTCGGCGTCATCGAACAAAGCCAGCTCCCAGGGCACATGCGGCTCGGCGGTGAGCAGCAGCACGTTGAGCGCGCGGCGCTCGCCCGCCGCCTGCATGGCGCGGTGCACCGTGCGCAAGGCCTGCCAGAGCTCGGGCGGCGCCGCGTCGTAGATGGTGCGGCCCAGCCCGGTGACCATGAGCTCGGCCATGTCCAGCAAGGTGGCCTGGTGCACCTCGGTGATCACCTTGCCACCGAACTCCTGACTGCCGGTGCCGAGGTCGGAGGGCACCGGTTGATGGGGCAGGTCGGTGGTGTGCGGCGAGGTGAAGCGCCACACGAAGCGGCCCTGGCTGGGGTCGCCGTCGGGCTGGTCGATGACCACCGTGAGATCGACTGGCGGCAGCCCCGGCTGCACGCACACGGCGCTGGCCTGGGGCTCGGCTTGCGTCCACAACTGGCCATGGCCCTGCACGCGCTCGGGCGCCTGAGGTTGGCCCGCCACCACCGCGATGCGACGCAGCGCCATGCCGCAGACCTGGCCCTCGAACAGGTAGAGCACGCGCAGGCTGCTCAGGCGGGTGGGCTCGTCGCTGGCCAGGCCAGGCGCCACCAGCTCGAACTGAACGATGCTGTCGGCTGGCCGGTCGCGGTTGACCTGCAGCTGGGCTTGCAGGCCCTGTCCGGCCGCAGGCTCAAAGCCATCGACGATGAGCTGCACACCCAGCTCGAAGGCCTGCACGCTGGCCGGCAGGTCGATGGTGATCGGGCCGCCGATGACCCCGGCCTGCGCCTGCTCGGCCAGGCCCACGGTGACGGTGAAGACCTGGCGGGGCTGGACGAGCTCGGGGGCGTCGAAACGGGGATGCGCCGTGAACGGCGGCGCTTCGTGCACGGGCGCAGCGGGTGCCGCGGCCTCAGGCCAAGCCTCGAACCCGAGGCCGGGAGGCTCGGCGCCTGAAGCCTCTGGCTGCTCCCTCGCATGCCGCACCGAGAACACCTCTCGCTGTGCGTGCACCCGCCTCTCCGACCTTTGATCGCGCAATGCGATCTCGTCCATTCGATGCCTTTGCGCCACCACTTCGCGCGTCAGTTCATCGAGCCGGGCCTGGCTGGCTTGACGCATGGCGTTGAGGTCCGGCAAGGGCAAGGGCACCGACGCCACCGTCTGCACACCGATGAAGCGACCATCGTCGAGCACCACCGCATCGCGCTCCAGCGGCTGCATCAAGGCCTTGGCATCGCTCGCGCGTGCTGGCGCAGACAGGAATTCGTGCAGGTCAAGCGCACGCTTGAGCGAGGCTTGCGGTGGCGACTGCTGCACCCGCTCGCGCGCCCACGCCATGTCAAAGCTGTACCAGTAAACGGTGAGCCCCTCGACCCGGCGCACGGCCAGGAAGGCCGCCTCGCTGGCCAGCAGGCGAGGCAGGGCATCTTGTGCACTCAGGTGAGCGGGCAGCAGCAGGGCGGGGGCCACGCGCGGCATGGTGCTCAGGTCCAGGTCTGCTTCAAGGTCCTGTGTTGCTGCGCTCATCGTGACTCCCTGGCTGTGTGCATGGCCGGCTGCAAGGCCTTGGACCAACGTCCAGCATGCCACGGCTGTGCACGGGTGCCAGGGCGGGCTGCCTCCCACGAGCTAGGGGGGCGCAAACCACCGATGTGTCCGCCTCCCTAATCTGTGGCCGCTCGGCCCCTCGCCATGGTCAGGCCAGCATGCGATAAAGCCCGTGGGAGTGTTCTGCCCGCAGGGTGGAAGAGCGGTCGCCCCCAAGCCTCTTTCCGTCCCACCTTGCCGTAGAAACGCATGCGCCGATACCTGATCGCTTTCCTGGCCCTCCTGGGCCTGCTTGCCAGCACCCCCACCCTGGCGGCCTCGGGCACCAACTGTGGTCCAGGCACCTGCACCGCGCCCGAGCTGCCCGCCAACACACTGCCCAGCACGCCACCGGTCACCAACAACCTCAACCAGGTGCTGCTCAACGGCAACTTCAATGGCCTGGCTCCCGACCCGTCGTTCGGTGACGACTCCTTCGTCTACTACATCAAGCTGGTCAGCCTGACGACGTGGAAGGAATACAAGGCCCTGGCCCAGCAGACCAACGAAAGCTGCACCGATTGCCTGCCCACGACGATCGGCTTCAAGGCCACCAACGGTTGGACCGACACCACGGGCTTCACGCTCAACCTGGGCTATTCCGCCGGCGGCGCCACCTTGGGTGCCACGCTGCAGCAGCAGACCGCACTGCAAGCATCGCGCGAGGTGAACTTCTCGACGACGTTCCAGCTGGCCTGTTGCTCGGCCAACGTCATCTTCGAGGAGGATGCCTACTACAAGTACACCTTCGACATCGCTTGGCAGCAAGACATTCTGGACGGCTGGACCGACATGGGCCACCAGCAGTACACCGCCACAGGCCTGCTCAGCGGCTTCAAGCTGGTGAGCAACCTGAGCACGTGCGTGCCAGAGCCGCATGAGTACCTGCTGGCTCTGTCGGGCGGCGTCGTGTTGCTGGGTGTCAGGCGGCGCAAGCGGGCACGCTTTGGCAGCGATCGCGCAACACGTTGATCAGGCGGAATGACCTTTGATGCTTGCTTCGGGCTCATCCCATCCGCACCCAGTCCAAACAAGCTGGCCGCAAGGCAATTCTTCGACAGACCGACGCCCAAACCCAGGCCTCGCCACCAAGGGCGCAAAGTTCCGCTCGATCACACACATCCGGTCAAACAGTGACGGCTGTCGGCGGATCCAAGCAGCACATTGCTGAATGCGGTTTTGCAGCGTTCCCGTCACCACCTTGAGGTGGTCGGCCAAATCGTCCAGGTCCCATGTGAATCGTTCCAGCAAGATCAAATAGGCCGCCGCCTGCGAATAGCTGTGTTTGATCACGGCCAAGCGCCCTTCTCGCTCTTCTTCCAGCTCATGTGCAACGGCTGGATCGAACGCCTCAGGCGCGATCAAGAACCGCGCAAGTGCCTCCACTTCGGCCCCTGCGTCTTCCTGATCCCAATCCTTGTCCAAGCGAACAGCGTACCGGGTCTGCTTGTCTGCATAGCGAACCAGCTCGTTGAACAGCCAGGCCAGCACGGTTTCCTGGTCATGCACGTTGGAAAAATCAACATCGAACCCACGCTTGCGACCGATTCGCTCGGCAATCAGCCAAGCCTCGCCCATCACATCGCCTTCGGTGTATTCACCACACGTTCTGGACGCGATGAGCCTCAGCTTGGCGCGCCTTGATTGCACGAACGCCGAGAATGTCTCTGCTGGGTTTGCCACACGCCACCTCCCGATGGTTGACGTGCGCAATAAACGCCATAAACAGGTGGATGTCAAGAAACGGTGCCCGCCATTAACATCCGTTTTCAATATTTCAGATTAGCGGCGCACCATGGGAGGCATCGTGTCTGCACCGACAGTCTTCTTTCAAGGCCCGCGCGAACATTTCTTCAGGCCACTGGGCTGGCAGGACAGAGAAGCCTGCGCCGCTGTCCTGCGCCAGTTGCATGAGCGCGTTCATGGCCCGGACGCCGACTACGCCGAGGCACTGACACGTGAGCTGGTGCTGGAGATCATCCAGCAGGTGATCGCACAGCCGGCTTATCGAACTGGCGCGTTGCCTGAGAGCGTCGCGGCGTCAGGCATCGTCCAGCCCCAGGCGGAACGCGATTACGCCTTGAATCTGCTGCGCGCGCTCAAGGAGTACGGCTGGCTGGAAGACCACAAAGACCCGATCAACCTGCAGCCCACGCTCAAGCTGACACGCGCCGGCAAGGCGTTTTCCGAAGTCTTTGCGGAGTTGGACAACGCCCGGCACAAGACCCGTCAGCGCAACATGCGTTCGGCCCGCAAGGCCTTGCAAGCCTTCCTTGAAAACCGCGACGAAGACGAGTTGCTGGATGCCTATGACTTTGCCAGCCGCGTGGTTCAGGACCTGCAGGAAGACATCGAATACTTCCGGCTGTTGATGCAGACCCTCACCCGGGAAGCCTTGACGCAAAAGCTGGCCTGGGACGAATTCAACGACTTCCTGGAGCGGCGATTTGGCAAGGAGCTGTCGTCTCGACTGGTGGCCGATTCCGTAGATCGCCACCGCAGCCAGATCATCGAGTTGCTGGACATGGTTCGCAGCTGGCCTGAGCCCCAGCGCCAGGCTGTGGACGGTGCCCTGCGTCAGCGGGCCACGTGGCTGGAGGGCGTGCTCGAAGGCCGCAGCGCCACCATCTGGCTTTGCAAACGCATCGAAGACCTGATCGACACCGCCTGCCAGGTCAAGCTGCCGATGCTGCGCAGCGAGATGCACAACTATGTGCGGCGCTTCACCAGCTTGTTGCGCCAGGCACTGTCTCTGGACTACGGTGCCGAGTCACCTATGGGGCGCACGCTGGCCGGCATCAAGACCAGCACAACCGTTGAACGTGACGCCTGGCTGAATGCACTGGCGCAGCGCCTTTCAACCACCGAGATCCGCTTGCCCACCAGCGGCCTGCGCTGGACTCAACGTGATCGACAAGAGCTTGATGGCTCTGACATCGACTGGCACATCTTGCCCCACAGCCGACTGGAGGCGGCCATGCGGCGCGCCGAGGCAGAGGCCTTCGTCATCAGCGAAGATTTCTTGCTGGCGCAGTTGCAAGACTTGGTCAAGGGCTGTGAGATGAATGGCTCGTTGCGTCTGTCAGACCTGTCCATGGGTGATGCGCCAGACGCCCTGAGAGCACTGCACGCCGTGGGTGCCGTGCGATCGGCACAAGGCAAAGCTCATTGGACAGCGCACAAACTGCCCGTCAAATTTGAAACGCCCGTTTTCGTGGCCGATGACTTCGAGTTGAGACGCCGAGAACCATGAGCTTGCCAACTTCTTTTCATGCCTTGCTGGACGCTCGCCTGACCGAACGCACCAGCGGGGCCGTTTCACGCAAACGCTTCGCAGAGCTGTGCAACCGCCTGATGGCCAGCGGCATCATCTGGCGCGAATACTCGCGGCCTGAGCAAGCGTTGTATGACGACGCCTCCATGGTAGAAGAATTGTTGCGTGAGTGGTTCGACGTGCTCGGCTTTGCCCTCACCCACGATGTCGATGCCAACCTCTTTCGCCTGTACCCACCGGGCGATGACCAGGAGGATGAAGACGGCGTCAAGCGCTTGCGGGCCCGGCTGTCGCGCGATGTCGTGGCCGCCGCACTGGGCTTGCGTTTTCTCTACACCGAAGCCCTCACCGGCAAACGCGAGCTGGTCAACCAGGAGCTCGCCATCAGCCTGGAAGAGCTCTCGCAGACGCTGGTGTCGCTGATGGGCATGACCTTGCCATCGTCCATGGCCGAGCGCGGCCAACTTTTGCGCGAACTGCGCAAGCTGCGACTGATCCGCTTCAAGGACGCGGACGGCCTGGGTCAGATGGACACCCTGGCCAGCGTGTTGCGCCCCGTTCTGTCCTTCGTGAGCGACGAAGCCCTGCAAGACGTGTTGCGAATGATGCAGGAGCGCCAAGCTGCCGCACAAAAAGCGGAAGGAGCCGCCTGACATGCGCATGTCTCGGCTGATCACCCTGAACTGGGGCACCATCGACCACCGCGACTGGCCTTTGGCCGATGCCACCTTGCTGACCGGCGAATCAGGCTCCGGCAAGTCCACCCTGCTCGATGCCATGCAAGCCGTGCTCACGGCCGCACGCCAGGGCGTCTTCCATTTCAACGCAGGCCAGAACGAATCCACGCAGAGCCGCCGTGGTGGCAAAGAGCCACGCACGCTGGCGGCCTACGCCCTGGGGCAATGCGGTGGCGATGTGTTCTTGCGCACGCGCTGCACCAGCTACGTGGGCCTGGTGTTCGAGCCTTCCGAGGGCGAGTCGGCACAGGGCTTCACGGCGCTGCTGGGCATGGATGCCCACGTCGATGCAGCTCGAGCCGATGGCGGCCGCCCCATGTTCTACCTGGTGCGTGCCGCCGTCTCCATCGAGCACCTGCTTGCCACGGCCAACAGCGCTTCGGCGCCACGCCCCTTGGGCCTCAAGGAGGTGCTGCCCCAGTTGCAACTTCGCCTGGGACTGACACCCGATCAGATCAGCCGGTACGAGGGCAAGGACAGCTACCTGCAGCACCTCTATGGCTTTTTGATGGGCAAAAAATTCGTGCCGGAAGCCGACGCCACACGCTGCGCACGGGCCATCGTCAAGGCCATGGCCTACCGCGAAATCGGCAACGTCAACGACCTCGTGCGTGACGAGATCCTTGACGAAAAGGACTTCTCGCAAGAGGTGGGCAAGCTGCGCCAGTTGATGCAAGAGATCGCTCGCCTCAAGGCAGATGCCGAGCGCCTCAAACTCAACATCGATCGCCTGAAGCTGGTCGATGACGCAGCCTCGGACGTCATCGCTTTGCTGCGCAAGCACGTCATCGCGCTCAACGCCCATGCGCTGCGCCTGCAACGCGAGTGCACAGCAGAACGGCTGAGCGTTTTCAACCACCAACAGCGCCTGCTCAAGCAAGCTGGCGAATCCCAGGGCCGGCTGGATGCCATCGGCTTGCAGCGCCAGCGGCTGGACAGCGAACTGGCCGAGGTGCAGGGCGAGTTGAACCTCAGCACGGTCAATCAGGCCAAACAAGCACTGGACGCCCGTGCGGCCCACCTGGCCCAGCAGTTCCACAAAGAGTGGTCCCGGGTGCAGCAAGCGGCCCGACAGATGGACGAGGTGCTGACCCACGTCACGCAACTGCTGGCGCTGGATGTGTCGGCTTTGCCCGATCTGCGCGAAGCAGTGACCAGGCTGCATCCCGCAGCCCAGCAGGCCCACAAGCTCTGGGCGCCTGCACGCGGCCCCTTGACGAGTGCCGCACGCCTGGATGACGAGCTGGCCGCCTTTGAGCTGGAGCCCCTGGACCAGGCTCTCAAGGCCCTGGAGTCGGTGCTTTCGGGGGCCGACGCATCGGTGATGAACGCGCTGATCAATGCGCGCAGCCAACTGCTGCAACAGCAACGCTTGCTCAAGGATGAGCAGGACGCCTTGCGTGCGGAGCTCAAGCTGCTGCTCAGCGGCCGCTCGCCTGCGCCCACCGACGTCCAGCAGGCTCTGACCCTGCTGGACGACGAACTGCCCCAGGCGCGGGCCAAGATGCTGGCCGCACTGATCGAACCCAAGCCCGGCAGCACCTGGCAATCCTCCATCGAGGGCTACATGGGCCGTGACCGCTTCGCCATCATCGTCGAACCTGAGCACGAAGAAGACGCCATCAAGTTGATCAAGCATCACTTTGCCCGCCGCTCGCCCAAGATCGTGCAAGGCAGCAAGGCCATCGACGACACGCGAGACGCCAGCCTGCCTCCGCAAGCCATCCTTCATGAGCTGGTCTGCCAGCACCCCGTGGCCAACGCCTACCTGCTGGCACTGTACCGCCGTGTGGTCAAGGTTGGCACCGAAGCCGAGTTGCGCAAGACGCCTCAAGGCCTGATGCAGCAGGGATTGGGCAGCCGTGCCTACGGCATGTTTGCCTGCCTGGCCAGCGAGCATGAACTGACCTTCGGCCTGGCAAGCCGCCAAAAGCGCCTGGCCTGGGTCAGCCGGCGGCTGGATGCGCTGGTCCCCGAACTGACCCAGTTGACCAACCTCGACCGATCCTTGCGCATGGTCATGGGTTGGTTCCAACGCCTGGGTGCTGACTCGCTGAGCCAGGCGCTGGGCGAAGCGCTGTCCACACGCCTGCTGCACGTTGAAGTGGTGCTCGACTTGAGCCGCCTGGACACCTCCAGCATCGATGGGCTGACGGCGCGCAAAGCAGGCCTGCAAGAGGCCCTGGAGGACTGCGCCAAGCAATGGGACGATGAACAAAGAAAAGTCGGCGTTCAAGACAAGGATCTCGCGCAGGCCACCAAGCGACTGGCTGACCTGGACGCTCGCCGGCCCACGCTCGACCAGGAAGTCACCAACGCTAGCGTCTGGTTCAGCCGGTTTGCCGCTGTGGCTTCAGGCATTACCTCCGAAGTGCAGTTGCAGACAGAAGCCCAGGAACTCGGCGACACAGACGAGCCCACCACCAGCACCCTGTCCAACTGGGTGAACAACACCGCCGACAACCTGCCCGACCGGCTCAAAACGCTGCGCAACCACATCGGCACCTACCTGGCGGGTGCGCGCACCGATGACGAACGCTTCACCTGGAACGAACCACCCCGCGTGGTGGACCAGATGGAAGCCGTGCTGCAATCGGTGCAAGGTGTGCAACACACGGCCCGCGATCAGGTCCGGCGGCAAGACAGCATCGGCCTGGCCGACAACGTCGCACGGTTGGAGAAAGCCGAGGCCAGCTTCAACCACGTCTTCACCAGCGACTTCTGCTTCCAGGTGCGACGCGATGTCAAGGATGGCTCAGCCACCTTGCGCAAGCTCAGCAGCGAGCTCAAGGCCATCCAGTTCGGCGTGGACACCTACGACGTGGTGCAAGACTGGGTGCCCCGCTTCAAGGCCTTCTACGATTTCTTCGAAGCCCTCGACACCGTGGTGGACCAGCTCGACAAGGACAAGGGCGCCATCTTCGATGCCCCCCAGCTGTCCGAAGCCCACCGCGCCACAGCCCAGGAAATCAAACGCCTGCTGTTGTCACAAGACCAGATCGCCGCCGAACGCGCCCTCAAAGAGCTGGCCGACTACCGCAACTACCGCCGCTACGACATCCACCGCATCGTGGGTGGTCACGCCACGCCGCTGTCCACCTGGGGCACAGGCTCTGGCGGCGAGCTGGAAACGCCGTTCTACGTGATCCGCGCGGCCGTTCTGGCCCACGCGCTCGGGCACTTCGGCCGGGATGCCAAAGCACCCGCGCTGCGCATGATGCTGTCCGACGAGGCCTTCTCCAAGATGGACGAAAGCCGCTCTCGTGCGGTGCTGCGCTTCCTCTCCCAGAACATGGGGCTGCAGTTGATCGTGGCGATGCCCACGTCCAAGTCAGGCGCCATCAAGCCCGAGTTCGACAAGGAGTACACCTTCTCGAAGCTGGAGGCCCAGGCCAACGGCCAGACGGTGTACCTCAGCGAAGTGCAGGAGAAAGACTTCAAACGGCACGCCATGGCACAACTGTGGGCCGATCACGCCCAGACCGCACGCGAACAGGCGCGACAAGCGTTTGAGGCAAAGCCATGAGCACGCCTGCGCCTGCCCCCCTGTTGATCAGGCTGGCCCACGCGCTGCTTGACAAGGCCGATCGCAGCCAAGGCCTGCGCACCGTGACCTTGAAGCTCGATGCCAAGGTGCTGCCAGAGCTGCACGCCACTCAGACACCCGATGACCTGGCCCGCATCACCGCACTGTTGCAGTCGCTGGTGCAAACGGGTTGGGTCACACTGCGAACCAAGAAGCCCCAGGCCTTTCAGACACTGGCCGATCAAGACCCCACGCTGGTGCTGCACGATGCGCTCGCCCTGGCTTCGTGGTCGGATCATCACCCCATGGGGCCCAAGTGGAGCCGAGAGTTGGTTGCGCAACTTGGCGCGCCAGGTGTGCTGGAGGTGCCGGATGCACCCGCCTTGCTGGACTACCTGCAGCGCAACCCCTTGCCATGGTTTGCCGGCATGCCCGCTGGCGAGGTGGCTCAGGTGCTCAACGCGCTGGCCACGGCCTGCGCAACCACCCCGGGCCGGCCCACGCTGTTCCTGCGTGAGCTGTCTGCAAGGCATTTCAAAGGCCACAGCAAGGTGCTCGACAAGCGCGAAGAATGCATGCGCTTGCTGGGTGCAGAGGCAGACCAGTTTCCTGAAGCGCCCATCCAGTTGCTGATCTGCTTGCCTGAAGCAGGCACGGAAGTTGGAACGCAAGGCTTCGACGAGATCTTGTTCATCGAGAACCTCGTCACCTTTGAACGCATGGCCCTGCAGCGCCAGCCCGCATGGGCTCACTGCGCACTGGTGTTCGCATCAGGCTTCAAAGGCGCGGCCCGCCGCTTGCGTCATCCCCAGGGTGCATCGCTCTACTGGCGGGGCCCAGCCCCTGCTGCTGCCCAGGCCTTCACCCAATGGCTGCATGGCCCAGCACACGCTGATTTGCCGGTGAGCTTCTACGGCGACCTGGATTTCGCCGGCCTGCAGATCCTGGTCCAACTGCGCCAGACCTTTGCCAATTGCGCGGCCTGGCGACCAGGCTACAGCGCCTTGGCCTCCGCCATGCAAGCCGGGCAGGGGCACGCGCCTGAAAGCGCCGGCAAAGAAGGACAAACAGACCCAGGGTTCACTGGCTGCCCCCATGCCGACCAGGTGCTGCTGCCCTTGCTGCGAGAATCGGGCCTGTGCATTGATCAGGAAAGCTGGCCTGCTGACATGGGCCTGGCCACTGTGGAACCCGCTCATGAACATCGACAACCTCAGCTATGACCAACTGGTCGACCTGAACAACCGGGTGGTGGCTCGCCTCAGGTTTCTGGACCAGATGCGCGCGCACTCGGCCATGCTCGATTTCAGCATTGGCGAGCAGGTGAGTTTTCATCCCCCCGGCCACCCTGTCCTGACGGGTGTGATCACCAAGTACAACCAGAAGACGGTGACGGTGATTGCCAGCAACGGTCAGCAGTGGAAGGTGTCACCGTCGCATTTGCAAAAGGTGGCTGCAGCAAGCCTTCCAAGGTCATCTTGATGCCCAAGGGGTGAGGGCCGCTGACAAGCTTCGCAAGACGCGCAGGCAAGCCCGCCAGATTCGAGGGTGTCGTTGCTTGAGGCTGGCGAAAGGTTCCTGCCTTTGTCCTGACCAATGAAAACACCTTGACCTGCACGATCTTGCCTGTGTAAAACACCATGGAAAGCGACTTGCCTGAGCCTTGGGTGTGCCACACCACGCCCGCCTTTTTGTCACCTTTCGGTTGGCTGGACACGCCCGGAACACCGTAACTGGCAGGGTTCTCTCGCACAGCATGGCCTGAGCCCAGGTCGGAGGCACGCAGGGTCGATGCCACCGCCGCATTCACAGCGTAGTACTGGTGATAGGCCGCCAGCTTCTTGACCGTGCTGATGGTGATCTGACCTGTCTCTGGGTCTTCCTTGCAAGCCTTGACCACCAGGAACTCGTTGCGCTCGGGCTGGTCAAAGTCGATCAGCCACACACGCTCGCCACGTTCGTCACCGTCTTTCTGGCGGCTCACCGGCACGCCTTCGGTCAGCCAGCGGTGAAAGGACTCGTTGGCGGCAAACAGCTCGGGTGAGCCCGCACGCAGCACCTCCTTCACAGCCAGGTCCACCACCTCGGTCGGCAAGCGATGGTTGATTCGGCGTGCTGCCTGGGCCAGACGCCCCCCCAGCATCACTTCGCCGTAGTGGGTGCGCTCTGCCTGCTCGCCCTCTGGTGCCAAGGCCGGGCCATGCACGTAGGTGAACCCCTGGCGCTCCAGCAGCTTGATGGCGAAGGCTTCGATGGCTGATTCGGTGAGCATGCGGGGCCCTCTCTTTCGCTTCTCTCTTAAATTTGACGCAACCTCAACGTAAGCGTCCGACGACGACCCTCTAGCCAAGGCTGTATGGCGGCGTGAAGATCGCGTCCACTATGGAGAAGATGGTGGACGCGATCGCAAAACAAGACTCAGACGCCAAGACAGGCGTTGTGG